>Ga0179593_1390852_pt1 | contig 10447 bp, 10 predicted proteins | sample CZODoug2_1_08_16_FD_185931 | JGI IMG/M metagenome (GOLD analysis project Ga0179593, IMG submission 185931) | Vadose zone soil fungal communities from Angelo Coast Range Reserve, California, USA - CZODoug2_1_08_16fungal (PacBio error correction) | ecosystem: Environmental > Terrestrial > Soil >... | reverse complement strand
TAGTTTTATTTTCAACGCCCTTTTGCTGCTCCTTTATGCTCACTCTCCCCACGCGAAATTTTTCGGCTGTCCCATTCTCAGGGGCTCTCGATCTGGCGGTCGCAACCGTTTTCCTCGGCCAGCACGCTGTCCCTAAAATTCGACGCTGAGGACTCCCCACCTGCAGCTCAAGTGCTTTAGTCCCAGATTCCCCTGTCCCTCTCCGGCGACAGATCTCAGCTAAGTTCGCCCCTGGCAAACGCCAAGATTCTGCCGTGGCTCTAGCAGTATTCTCGCGTTTGCTCGGTCCCAATGTTGCCTGATGGTAACCTTCGTTCAGACCTTTTCTTCCTTAAAGCCTATGTTTCACCCTGAACCTTGTAGTCCTCCTAAGCCTCCCCGGCTCTACTTATTTGCCTTACACGACCCTCAGGTTTTCCCGCCCTCATCTCCCCCCCACCTGCCCAGGAGTCATACTAGGACGCCATCGTTTGATGTTTCCCCAACCACGCTTTCGATCCACCTTGAATCCCCTTGCTTCAGCATTGTGTAGCCCCCTCTTTGAACCGCTCTTGAGCCCACACCTCTGGAACCTAGCTAGCCGGAAACTTTGATTGCCCGGTTTCAATTGCTAAAGTTTGCCTTCATGCGTTGTACATGGCATGCAGAGTTTTTTAACTCTGCCACCCATCTCCTCGTTTCATGTCCTTCAGTTACGCGCCATTACGTCCCAACCCAGTTTTGTGTGAGCCTCCCCTCCAGTCCCGTTCCGTCTAGCAATGAATGATGAATGTCCCCCAAATAGCAAGACGCCGATACCTGCCCTCGATTACCCTGAGCGTGATCACCCTGCATCCCCATGAGGGATTCCTTTCTCTGTCCCTCTCTGAGCCAAGAGAATGCTTTGAAGCCCCTCCTCCACTCCGCTCTCCTTTACCCCCAATTTGCTGAATCCTCCCTCCTCAGACGAAGCTGAAATCCCTTTTGATGAACTCGTCTTCTGGGTCCCCGCACCTCACCTTGAGTTGCAACCCTTCAAAATATCTTTTTCCCTGAACGCTGATCCCTCAGATGTCACGACCTTTGTACCCCGTAGGACTACATGGTCACACGTTTTTTATGCTGGTGGACTTATTCGAAAACGATGCCTTTCTCCTCACTTTGAGGCTGTCCTTCCTGATTTTCTCCCTCCTTATTTGATCTCACTGCACCACAAGCCCGAATATCCTTCGAGACTTCGCGAATACAGCTCCCCCTGTCGTACCTCCTTTCACCCGCTTGCACCGCCCTATCTCCGCAATTTGCGTTATGAGTCTATAACTTGAAAGTGCTCTTCCCTTCGCCACCCATCTTTCATGCAGAATTGACTGCCCACCTAGTTCTTAATCTGAAACCCGAAGCTTTCTACGGAACTTCTCGTCCGAAGAAAGGCGCGAGGTTAACTGATAAAACCCCCCACACTTTCAATCTAGGTCCTTTCCAAGCGGCCCTGTTGGTCTTTTTTTTGACCTCCCCACATGATTTCCTCAGTCAGATCTATCTTTTCATATCCTACTTTTTTTTTTTTTTGGTTGAGAATGTTCCTTCCCTAATGTTTCGGTTCCCTCTCCCAGAGGTTCCGCTTTTAGCTGAACTAGACGGATGGCCCATTGTGTTGAACGGTAGATCTTTCCCCGGTTTCCGTTCCTCGAAGCCGTAGTCAGTTTTTTTTTTTCCTAGCCAGACATCGTTTTGGCACTGAACCCTTTAGAGCATGGTGCCGTTCCTATGGCCCCCCGATTTACGTCTCATGTCCTAGTAGCAGACGCTTTCTCCCTGCGGACTTCTGTTGATTATGCACGCGTTCAACCGTTTGATTTATCTTTTTATGCCCATCTGCCTTTCTCCTTTCTCTCTTTTTTTTTCTGTCCCTTTAGTGAGATCACCGCGCTTCGTCACATGAGGCGCCAGCTTGAACGTGAGGGGTCCCAATCCTTATCGTGTTATCATCATCCTCCGTTGAACATGGGTTATCTAACTTGTCCCCTCCCCTTTTTACTGGCGTATTTCTTCTTGTTCATACACAAAAAATATTGTCATTGACACTCATTCTTGGTGAGTTTATGATCAGACCAGCTCGTTCGCTCAAGAGTTGTTCCGTTTCTTCCGCGGTGGATTTCCCCCTTTTTTTTGCAGTCTCCCGAGTAGTGTCTTCTTATTTTTTCCTTCGCACACGTGCTCCTTTCTCCTCTCTTGCACAGCATTTCACATACCTCGTATCCCCCTTTCTTTGCCCACCGACCTGGTAGACTATTTTTTTCCTAGTCGTTCGCTTTTTCCAGTAATGTGGTCTTATCTTCCCTGCCTTTTTGTTAAACTTCCCCCCCCAACATTTTGGTCGTAATTGGCTTCTTACCCCTCCCCCATTTAAGAGTTTTCATTTTGGACACGCAGGACCATTTTTCTCCAGCGCGCTTCTCCTCCACTCGTTTTTCCCACTTTCATCTATGAAGTTTCCCGTTAAATATGTCCACGAGGGTGTTTTTATTTTTATATGACTGTAAAAGTCCTCTTGCTAATTTTTCTTTTTTCCATGCTAGCTGTCTTATTCAACATGTTGTGATTCCCCTTTCACCTGTGTTTTGTCCGGTCGCACATCCCGCTTGATATTAGAGGATTTTGATTTTTTTTTCTAGGGGTCTTACAATGCGGCTCTTTGAACGTGAAAATCATCGTCCCTGCAGAGGAGATGAATTCATTTAGTACCAGGTTCCTTTTGCAACTTTGTAGAGCTCAAGATTTTCTGCTTTTTCCCATAGACAACCATGGACCCGATGGCACAATGAAGCTTGAGACTTTCGTGGGGCGGAGTTTTTTTTTTTAGACCATTTTCACCCCAGTACCCCCCCCCCAGCTTGTGAGTCACCCTCCTCGTTCTTTCCCGCTCACGTACTTATTTAGCGCCTAAGATTCCATTCCAAGCACCACCTATTATCAACCCCGCTCCCTTCTCCTACCCCGTTTAATCCTCCTTTTCCCCCCCGCTCCAATTCCGCCATCATACCTTCTATCCCCTTCCCCTACCCCCTCCATGTCTCCTTTTCCTCCATCTCCCTAACCTCCCTTCCCCCCCTAACCCTCCCTTTACCCCACCCCTTTCCCCCCCTCCCTCACCTTCCCCATCCCTCATTTGCTTCCACCTGCCCACCCCCCGCCTATTTCGGACCTTTCTAACCATCGACCCGATGTCTCCTTACCATCCAACCTCGGCTCCCACTTTCACCACCTCCTCCTCCTCATCCGGACCCCATCCTCCCTCCCTCCCCGCCCTTCCACCCTCCCCCCCTTCCCCTTCTAGCACACCCCCTCCTTCTCTCCCCATCACTTCCCCGTCGTCTCCCTACCTCACTCCTTCTGCCGGTTCGTGTCCATATGTTGGTCCTCTTCTCCCCTCCGCCCTCTTCCTCCGTAGGACCCCCTTTACTTTACACCATGCAACGCCCTCCTTTCCCCTTCATCGGCCTCCCACCACCTCCCCTCATGGCTCTCTTCTCCCTCTCAGCCTCCCCCCACTCCGCTTTCCCTCGCCGCTTTCTTCTTCATCCTCCCTCGCTCCCATCCTTCGTTTCGCCCTCTCATTCTCCCTCCCGTCCCCCTCTCACCCCCCACCCCTTGCCCCTCACCTTCCCGTTATCGTTCCCTTGCCAGGTATCCACATTTCCACACGTTCTCATCTCTCTTCTTCCCCTTTTGATTTTCTACCCTTCCACCCAACCCTCCCCACCTTCTTCCCTTCCTTTCCCCCTTCCCTTCCCCCCCTCTACCCCCCACAATGCCCGCGTCTTGCCTCCTGTTTCCTCCCCACCTGCCCCATCTCTTCTCTCCCCCCCGTCACGCCACACACCCCTTAACTCCAACCCCTGCCCGCTTTCCCCCCCTCCGCACCCCTCCCCGCATCCCACAATCCTCTTACCTGTCCACCCCCGTCTCGCCATCTTCTCCCAGTGCCCCCCCCCAAATTCTTGTATTCATGCATCCCCACTACTTTTTCTTTTCTTGCTTCATTTTTTTTTTTGTTTGTCTTTTCTTTTTTTTGTCTTTTTCTTTGTTTTTTCTTTTTCTCTTTCGCTCCTTCCCTTTTCTCTTCTTTCCTTTTTTTTTTCTATTTCTTTTTTTCCTTGTGGTTTTTCGTTTTCTCTCCGCTTAGTGTTTTCTACCTACTTCCTCATTCCCTAGGACCCCACCTTATACTGTCTTATCCTAAACTTCTGTTTTCTACCTTCTCAATAACAATGACCCCAGTTCCTATAACCCTCTCAATTTTAGACGACCCTCAAAACACATTTTCTTTTCCCTACCCCCTTGCCCCACTAATAAGCCCTTACCCCCCTCTCCTCCTTCTCCTCTTTCTGTCCCGCACATTACCTCTCAAATCGACCCCCCTTCAAGCCCGACCCAACCTCACCTAAAACCAACCCTTGAATCAGTCCAATACTTACAAACCCAACAAAAATACAACTCAGCAACTCTTTTGTGTACCATCTCAAAACCAAAACGTCCTTATTTTCCCGCTCACCTCGAGTTGACTCAGGGACGCCCCTTCTTCTACCTTCATTATGTTTCTCCTAAGCCGTCTGAAATGTTCGGTCTTTGATCCTGCCCCCCCACTGTCTCCCCATCCTATTCTTTTCTGCACCCTTCATCGGCCCCGCCAGGACCTAAATTTACTGCCGCGTGAGTTCCACGGTCTCAAACCTCTTGACTGGTTTCCATCTCTCTCTCACCATACAAGTTGGTTTTGTCTCTCCTACGTGCGTCCCCATCATCGTATTCGATCTTCCCTCTGCTCACACGAGAACGACCCCCATTATTATTCCCATGCCGATCAGGTTCCGAGTCTGATCTTGCGTTTCGAAGCTTTTCGAGGCCCCGCCCTCCTCCCCAAGTTCGACTCATTCTTCGATAGAACAGCATTCTACTGCGTGCTCACGAAGGGCGGTCCCACTACTCTCTCCCTCCATAAGAAGTTAGTATTGACTTTCAAAAGCAAAATGTCCCTCCAAAGTTGAAAGAAGACAGCCTCGCTTTTTTTGACTGGCTCCACGGGTTTCTATGGCCAATAGCACTATTTTCCCGGATGGCCTTGCACTGAATTGTATAACTTAAGGTACTGCCGTCCTCTACTTTCAATGGTTCATTTTTTCAACTGACGCCTCTTTTGCCCCTCATAGCCCCCCCTACATACGGGATCCCTCGAACTACTCAAATCGTTTGATTTGCGCCCAATTTTTCCCACCCGAGGACGATCACTTTTTACAACAGTTCGCCTGTAGGAGAAAAGTTGAAACTCCGCCTTTCTGGCAATCCTTCTCTTCTTGCGCCAAGCTTCTCCAGTTTTTTTACCGCTTTTTTTGGATCCTTAAGTCGCATTTCTCATTTTAAAGTAAAGTAGTGAACGTCTTCACTCTCTCTCTGTTTGTTGGAATCTATGGTCCAGCCCCTACGACAAATTTTGTGTGTCTCCACGTTCTTACGTCCCAAACTGTCCTTTCAGATAAGCCATGTTCTGTATCCCCCACCCCTTCTAAGATACTCTTCTCGATCCTCGTTAGTACCCCGTACCACGCTCCGACCTGAGGATGGCCTTCTTGTCTCCCTGGTGAGAAAAGACTTCCACTTTCCCTCAAGGAAGACCCCCCCTCACTCACCCTTAGTTTCTTGGTAACCTCTTCCTTGAACGCCCTCTGGTCCTCTTTTTTCCTTCTAACTCGCTTCTGCGTTTTTCGATAACGCACCCAATGATTCAATGACACATAGCTTTTTTTTGTTTAGAGCCGACCTCCCCCTTCCCAGACCTTGTCCCCCGATTCTCCCTCCCCTTGGTAACGTCTGTGCGGAGTCTATTTTGGCTACTGAATGATCCCGCTCATGGCGGGCGTTTGCTGGTTTGTAATTTCGTTTCCGCGAATAATTTTTTTCCCCGTTCCCCCCCCATTTCAGTAAGCTACTCTCCCGGCTTTTCATTCAAGCTCACATTTACGACACTTTTTTTAAGCGTGGGTACCTCCAATTGTTTCCATCCATTCGACGCCGCATGTGCGCAAGCGTTTCCATGCCATGTCTGCGCGATCGGTAATTTTCCTCTCCCCGCCTGTCCCTGCCACCCCAAAGAGGTCTGAGCTCCTCCTGTCCACCCATACGCTCTCTTTTCAGAGCCCGTGAGACTTCTCAAAGAGGTTCTACCCTTTAAAAAAATGGCTAGTTTTTTCTCCTCGTCCCGCTTTTGTCCCGACCCACATTACTTCCAGGTTTCGATCTTTCCTCGAATCGTTGTTTTTGTTTTGAGCAGCGAGTTTTTTTTTCTCGTTCCGCCCCCTCCTTGGAAGGATGTCTTTCTGAATATTTTTCTTGTTGTTGATTCTTCACCCTCGCTTTTCTAATTGACTCCCTAATCCTTATTAGTTTGTTTCAGGACCATTAATCTTGGCCTGAATAGTTCGCAGGCGAAGTATTTTCCCGATAGTCTTTCCTTATGAGATAATGAAGATTGAGTGAAATATTTTTCGGTCCCTTGCCCCCCTCGATCTTCCTTGCATATTGCTCCTCTCCCCCAGCGTCCTATAATCTCTTTCCCTTTGAGTATGATCCTCCCAGTTCTTTTCCAACCCATGATGCCGCCCCACTTAGCTCATTCCGGAGAGTTCGAGATCCCAGCAGCCTCTTGAGTACCATCTTCTCCCCCTTCCACAATTGTCCATTGTGTCAAAAGTAGGTGACGTTTTACGAGGTAGTATTCGCCCAACCACAACATCCTTATTTTCTTTCCCTCCATGATCTGGTGTTTTCTTATGTTACCATTTAACTTGAGTTCGCTCAATCTTTCCCTGTTTCCGACGTGTCGTACTATAGCTAGATTCCGGGTTTTGCATGTTTTACGAAGTCGAGTCGTTGCGTCCGCTGCCTGTGTCTGAATTTGCCTAGTTTCATTTTTCTTTGCTTCTCCTGACAATTCAGGCCATCCGCATTCGAACCTTTTCGCGCGGGCCCGATACGTCGAGGCGCCGCTTCGCTTTTGGAATATCCTTGCCTCCTCTTCTTTTTTTTGCGTGACTCACCCAAAACCATTTGGTCGTAATGGTCCCTCTTTACAATCGACCGTCCATTAAACAAGAGGATGATGGGCCGCCCCCTTTTCTCAGTGCTCTGACTCTTTTGTCGCTCACCACCTGCTTGAACTTCCTTCCCCTTTTTCACGATTCCTCCCCCTCGCGAATCGCCGATTTTTTTTATCGCGTTAAAAAGTATTTTTTTCCGCCCCACGCTTTGAAGCCGTGAGTCTTATTTCCACGGCCCCCGTCCTTTTGCGACATTACCCCTCCATCACTCTTTCTTTTCGGTATCGCCGTCTTTTTGTTCGGTATTTCCCTAAACCTTTCGGGATATTTGAACCAGTTTTTTTGCCCCCATTCTCCTCACGCCGATCTCTTCTTATTATAAGTCCTGTTCCCCTTTGTTAGAGTCACCTTTTCTTCCCCCAAATCGCACCAATTTCTACCCCCAACTCGCTTCTTCTATTCTTCCTCTTTGGGAGGATCTTTTTTTTCATTTTCAGGCTTCTTATAGCGTCTGTCGTCCCCCCTGACTCCCTTCCTTTTCTGTGACGTGTGTGTTTTTGTAGTATGTCCGTAGGTAGTCTAAAACTTTTTGCCTATTCTATCCGGCAACGTTTCGCCCTTCCCGCTTCTAGACGATCGGCGCCTGTCCTACTTTCCGGCGTCTTGATTCTACCAGTGAGTTGGAACGCCCCCCCTCTTCCCCCTCCCACTCCTCATCTTTGTTTTTTTTTCTCTGATCTAGTGTTCCCCTAAAGGTTTTGGCTCCTTGAGTCCAGAGCACCAATCTTTGCCCATTGCCGATAAGGGCGAGACTATATCGTTCCCTCTTCCCGTTGTCGAGAAAGTCAAGCGCCCCCTGAACAGTTACTTTTTTGCTTCCAAAGGCAGCTCCCTTCGCGTGTGCAAGCGGGCGTCTTCCTTGCCTCAGCAGACGCTATAAGAGCCAGTACGGTACCAAGTCCCCCCTGCAAAAGCAGCGCCCGTCTCCCTTTTCCTCAGACGTCGCTTCTTTTTGTGCCTGGATAGGTTGCTCTTTCCAGTCTCCCTTCTTCTGCCCTAGCCCTATTGGTCAAAAAGTTTGACACCTTGGATCTCCAGCCGTCCCCTTTTGTCTAATCGGCAGTCGTCAACCTCCATAAGGGTTTTCTCTCCCCCAAGAATTTTTGATTCTCGAGACGTCAATCGTTGATGTCGAAAGTTTTTTTTCCCCCAACAGATGGTTATCAACTACTACACTTTCTAGAATGTTGAGGACCAACTCACTTCCCCCTTTTAGCCACACCAATGGTTTTTTTATCCCGACGAGTTCAGTCGGCAGTATTCATCCCCCCAGTTGGACGCCCTGGAGAGTTTTCCATTGTATCCTGCCCCATTTTGGTCACGCGGACTCACCTCTTGTTTCATTTCCTCTCCCCGTGCACCTTCCTTTTTCCCACTGTTGGTTAGAACTTTTTTCCCTCAAGACCCACCATAGCCGTGAAGACAACCAGACCCCGACCTCTCCAGCCCCCTTTAAGCCACTAGTGCATAGGACTTTAATACTTTTTTTTTTTCCCGCTCCCCTTCGGGATTTTCTACGCCCCTTCTTACAGAGAGTCGTTAAGCACTTTCTACCCCTGACTACCATCCTCCCCCTTTTTTCCTCTTCGGCCTGTGCATAAGACTCCTGAAGCCTTTCCTCTTAGCGACACCCTCGTATGAGTATGATACCACTCACCCTTCAAGATGCAATGTCACCTTGATTTTTTTACCGCCGTCCCCTTAAGACGGCCGACCTTTCCCCCGGAGGACTCCACCTTGCAACGTCTGTCATCTTACGGCATCTCTCCGCTCCTCCCTGAGTTTTCTCCTCGAGGATTGCTTGCCGTTTTGGTTCTATACGTCCCCGTGGAAAGAATGTCCCGAGACTCGCCTTCAAAGCAGAGTGTCCTTACCCCGACGCTATTTTCTCGCCGCTCTCTCCTGGACCTCGTCCAGATCGCCAACTTTCGTCTATGATCGAATGCGGTCCCACCAAATTTTTCCTTTCAAAGAGCTCTTACTTCTTCCTCTCCTGAAGCATGCCTTCAGGTCTAACTGTCCCCCCCCAACAGTTTTTTCCTTTCCTCATGTTCAGCTTCCCGAGGACTTTTTTGATCTTCCACGACAAAAATTTTGACCTAATCTCTACTTTTTTCCTCCTTCCCTCCCTTTTTTTTTTTTGTTCATTACTCTCTTCTTTATGAAACCGTTTATCCCCTTTCCGATGTAGCTGACACATTTCTTGTATTGCCCCCTTGTTTTTTGAGGATTGTATCACCTCGCGCGTATACGTTGGATAGTCCTATCGTCTTGTGTCCCGTTTTCCCTCCCCGTTGTGTCGCCATTTTTTCCTATGTGACTTTCTCCTTCTTTATAGATGGAAGATTGAGACCATTTTGTGAGGGGAGAGGTTCCCCTCTTAGGATCCTCCATTGATGCATACCCGATGCTCTTCTTTCCCACTTGGACTGAGTCTGCTTCTCCACTTCGGACGCCTTCCCCCTCGTTAGTCTGATCAATTCCTTATCGTGTGAGATTCCTCCCAGCCGGCATTACTGTTTTGCCCTCCCGGTTGTAAGGTCCCTGTGACTTTGACGCTGCTCTGATTCATCCCCCCCCCCCCCACCCACCAATCTTATATTCCTTTAACCAGGATGTCGTTTTCTTTTGATTTTCATGAAGCGATTCGATCGGTTTCTTCTTCTTCTGTGAGGTCGCCCCTTTCTTTTTGCATCCTTTCGTGCGTTGAGGTTTTGTTAACTTCCGGCACACTTTGCACCTCTCCTTGACCATGTCAGTCCATCGTCCGCATTGTCGACGCTGTTGTCGTTTCTACCTTTAGCTCCATTCGGAACTTTCTCGTTCTTTTTTTTGTCCCTTCTTATTTAGAGATATACTTCAAGGGCTGTTGCTGTATTCCCCCTCCCTCAAACTTTTTGACTCCCGTTGTCCCTGACATCTAACCACCCCTAGCACGTCCATGCAAGACCTCCCCTTTTTTTGGCCGATTTAGTATCTGTTACGCCCCCCTTTTCTTTCCGTGGTGACAGTTGGGTCCCATGTGCCGTTTCCATCTCCCGTTTCTCTTCTGCCAACTCAGTTGAAACTCTTCACTCATGCACGCCGTTAGTCTCCCTCTTGTCCTCTGGTTTTTCTAATCTATTGCCCCTCTTTTGTTTTTTTTCCACCTCTTTACTGCCCGTCTTTAGCCTGTCTCGTCCTCTTTGTGGCATGTCTCCCCCCGATTTCGCTTTCGTTTTATTCGTGCGTTCTATGAAGTCTCCCCCTTTTCTTTCTGAACTTCTTTTTTCTGTCACACGCGGAGTTTTTTCTCGTCTGGGACCCGATTTCTC
>Ga0179593_1360746_pt1 | contig 10447 bp, 15 predicted proteins | sample CZODoug2_1_08_16_FD_185931 | JGI IMG/M metagenome (GOLD analysis project Ga0179593, IMG submission 185931) | Vadose zone soil fungal communities from Angelo Coast Range Reserve, California, USA - CZODoug2_1_08_16fungal (PacBio error correction) | ecosystem: Environmental > Terrestrial > Soil >... | reverse complement strand
TTCTCCCTTTTCCCCCATCTTTTGACTGGTTCTGTGTCGGCTGAGCGTTTTAGTTCTCCTATTTTCTTCCTTTTTTCTTTATTGACCCCCCCTACCACCACACATAGTATTTAAAACCCCCTTTCCCCAGGCAGACCTTCGGGAATTGGCGGTGCGTTGTCTGCCCCGTTGGCACCACTTGTTTTTTCTTCTTCATCTTTCTTCCCCTGGATCCTTTGTTGTTCCTCCCCCCTGTTTGTGATAGGAGTTTTTTTCACATTTTGGGGGTGATGCAAGATTTTTCCCACTTATCCTTGTTTTCTCCCACAACGGATCAGAAGTATGCATCCTCAATCGGTAGTGGTCTCCCCTTCTCAACAGTTCCGTCTGTCTTTCTTTTCAGCTTTGAACTTTTACACTCCGATTTTTCCTTTCGCTTGCTGAGTTTTTCGTTCCACCGATTTGTTGTTACAACCCTTTCCTCTACAAGCCGAACATTAGGAGTCGTCATCTTCAAAGCGTGGTTTAGCCCACCTTTCATTCCGAGCACTCTTTTTTTTTTCAATAATGCCCCTTTTGTCTGTGGGAGTGTTCCCCCCGCATGTATTTACCGGGCACTTTGCCCCTCGCAAGTTCTTAAAGCCCTTCAATTTTTTAGAGGCCCCTCTTTGTAATAATCCTGTTCGAACTTACAATCTTACTTTCCGCCCTCAGCCGTGGCGCCACAATGGTAAACCCCCGTTTTTTCCTGTCACTTCGTTTCCTGCGTTTTCTTTTTCCCGCAACTGTGTACCCCCCCCCCCTTCGTGGCCCTAAATTACCACACAATTAGTCCCTTGTCCTGACGGGAAATCGCCCTTCCCCCATCGACCTACTGACCTCTAAATGAATAGAACCGATTTTTCCAATTTCTTGCATCGACCCCAGTAATAGTGACCCGCATTCCAAGTGACCCCCCCCCCCCACAACCCTTTGTACCGATCAGTGGAACAATGCTTTTCCTAATCTCGTGCAGTGCACTCCTGTTCCTTCCCCGTCATCCAATTTATAACTCCAACGGTTTTCCTTTCGTTAGCTATTTCTTGGCTTAAGGCAACTGAGAGAATTTTGAACCCCCTTTCTCATTAATTCTAAAGGCCGTTTGTGATTGTTTCGTCTGTTAAAAAGGTCCTCGATCCGGCTTTTTGATGACTGTCTTTCACTGATATCTCCGCCGCGAAGTATTCTTTAGCACTTTTCCCTTCTCTTTCTGGCTTGCGGCCCTCCCCCGTGGTTATCGATGTCATGACTTAGCACTCATTAATTTTTCCTACACCCGACAGTATAATACCGGTCCCCTTAGACCTTCCCGTGAAGCACCCTTGTACAGATTGTTCCCGTGGCTCCCTTTTGCATAGTCATTCATAGCCCCCCCCCCCGCTTACCTTTCCATTTTTCACATTAGCGCGACACACCCCTTGTTCATTAGGATATCTCTTATCTCCCCTTCTTAGACCCCCCCCACCCCCCCCCCTGTGACGCTGGAGCGGGTTTGGTACCGAGGTGTTTCGGCGGCATCCCCTCTTCATTTTCGTCTTCTGTTGACCTTGTTGCGGTCTCCTCCCGCTAAAATTTTGATCCCTTATGACTCCCCTTACGGCCCTATTTTTTGTCCCCTTGCCAAAACACAGCCCCCCCTTCCTTTCTCGCCTCTTTCTGGCCCGGAATACTGGCCCACGAGCGTCTTTCCCCTGCGAGAATATACGTGCCACTTGCCGTCAACCCGACTGGGAACGCCGCACGAAGTCCGTCTTCTAATCCTCTGGCCGAAGCCGATATCCCTACCCCTGTAATTTTGGCTTCTGTGGATGTTTGTTGTGTTCCCACTTGTTTTCTTTTTTCTCTTTCCTCCTCAGGTGGCCCTTTGACTCCATTGTATTATTTAGCTTTTCTTCCGGTTTGAATGAAACTAGGTCCTCTGGCCCGATTTTCTTTTCACGTTATTGCTACCCGCTGCTTCCTTCTTGAAACCTGGTTTCTGTCTCTTCGAACCCCATCTGTCTCGGAGGTTATGTTGTAACCCCATATCCCTAGGCATGCACTTGAATTGCCCTCCTCTCACTCTTGTTTTCAACCACTAGGCATACCCATCCCCTCTTTTTCGTTTATTGCTCCTGCTTCCAACTGGACCCCTTTCCCTTGTCTCACGTCTACTGCCAACTTCCCCGCCCACCCGACACGTGTAACTGATCCATCTGTTCTCACAGCAGAGAACCACCAAATTTTCCCCTCTCCCCCCCCCGTTAATCCTTGTCCATGCGCCAAAAACCATTCGGATTGTCGACTGTATCCTTTCTGCTTTCATTCTTTTTTTCCTGCAACATCCTCCTCCTTTGTGCAGCACGAAGAAGGGTGTTTTTTCTGAGAGTTTTGTTTTGCAGATCGTGATTCCCCCCCGTCCTATTTTCCTCGTTCCTTTTTGCTCACTTTTCGACACCCGCACGCTTCATTCTCCTTCTTTTGGTTCCCCTTTGGTATACCAAATTTTCCACGACCTGTTTCCCCGTTTGGTTTTTGTTTCTGTTGAGCAGAGCTTTTTCCCCCCCCTTCTGTAAATGTGCAATTATTTCTTAACGGTATTAGCAGCTCTCCCCCCTCCCACCCTTTTTTTGATGGTTTTGTTTCTCTTCTATCACTTTGGCCCTGATTACGGCCCCACTTCTTTGACATTTTTCCCCCCCCCGATTCATGGTAAACGTCTTTTTAGTTTGCGAGTACCTCCCTTTTAGTAGTCTTGTACCCCTCGTTTTCCTTGCGACAGATTCTTGTTCCGCCCCCCCCCCGTTATCCCAGCTGTTAAAGTTCCCTCTCTCCCCGCTTTTTTCCCCCCCCCCCCTTCGACCCTCCCCACCGCGGAACAAAACCTTCTTTTCCTGCTGTGTGATATCTTTCACATTGCCGGTCTTGCCCCCCCTTCCTTTCGTGAATATTTCTCCGGCCCCCCGTCCTAGATGGTTTTCCCCTCTGTGGCTGTTCGTTCAGAGCCCGGCACCCGTTTTCAATTCCGACACTCCCCAGTCCTTTTTTTCCTTGTCCTTTTTTTTTGTTGTTTCCTCCCTCAGAAGCTTCGATCATTGTAATGGCATGATTTTCTTTCCATCTCCAGTTCCTTGTCGACATGTTCTGCGATATAACTTTCCCAACCTCCCATTGCTCTTTTGTCTCTACGTCCTTGGGAATCACTCGTGTGGATGTGTTCCCCCTGACAAATAGTTCTCCTCTTTTTTTCCTCCCCCACTGGGTCTACTCACCCTTCAACTCCGTGGCCCATAAGGACTATTTCCAGCCTCTTTCAGCTGCATGCCTCCCTCCCCCCCCCCCCCCCCGGGAATGATTTCTTTGCGATCCTACGCGATTATTTTTGTTCTGTTTTTTCCCTATCGCTGTCACGCTTTTTCTACTTCTGTTTATTTCACTACCCAGACTTTTCCCCTTGCAGTTAAATTGTATGTTCCTTCTTATTAGTCCATTAAAGACGGCTTCTTAAGACTGCGTTTTTTTTCTCACCAGCCCTTGTTTTTTCCATACACACCCCTCAGCTTTGTCAACTCCTCCCTTCAATCGCAGCTCTGAGTTTTCTCAGCCGATAGAGCACTCTCCTTGCCCGTTTACACATCCCCACCCCCCCCTTCCCCTTTTGCCCCCCAACAACTTGTACCTTCCAGGTTATCTTCATTCCTCCAATCTCCTTTTCAATTAAACGCTTACCATAGCGTAAGCCATTTCCGGGGGATTTTCTTGCAGTTCTTTGTGTCTTGATCCTCTCTCCCCCTCGAACACCCGCGCCCCCCCAACGCCGTGTATGTCAGCCTTTGCTCTTTGATACAAAAAAATCTGTCCCCTCGAGTTTCCCATGTTCATTCTTTTTGTGCTTCCTCCTAGCGACCGGGATTTGACCTTCCTGCCATCAATCTCAAATCCTTTCCTTTCTTAATTTCTTTTTGCGGTGTCATCTTGCATTACGTCGTCCAAGCGTTTTTGCTTGCATGAACACCTTTCCGCGTCGTCGGAGTAGTTTCTTCACAGGGTCATCTATTGAACCCACGCGCCAGGCTCCTGTTCTCCGGACCTTGTCCACCTCCCTTTTCGTGTCTTTTTCCCCAACTTCTTTTTCGCTTTTTTCTGTTCCTTTTAGAAATTAGACCTTCCCAATTTTGTTCCCCCCTCTGTATGTTTGTACCCCCTTCTGGCCGACCCCCTTCCCTTTTCTTTGGCGGAGTGCCCCCCCTCTTCCAACCTTGATGTTCCCATTCCTCCAGTCAATGTGTCCCCTCGTTGCACAGACAATACTACTTATTTTTTCTGGGACTTTCCTTTTGCTCCGGCTTCAGTGCTTCTCCTTTTTTCTCCCGTGTTTCTGTGTATTCCCGCCTCACCCCTCTTTTTGTTCACAACACCCTCTCCTCCCCACCCTTCGAACTGATCCCTTGGTCTTAGATCCGCTTTTTTCTTTTGACAGTACTCGTTTGCGCTTACGCCTGACGCATTTTCTTCTTTTCCCTACCCCTTCCCCCCTTAGTTTCTTGTTTCTATGTGACTCTTTCCTAAGTGTTTGGTTGTGATTCTCCTCCTTACTGGAACTTCTTCCAAACGGTTCACCGGTCGTTTCTTCCATCCCCCTTTTTCGACGCCTTTAACAACTGGCCGCCGGTTTTCGCCCTCCCCCCCTTCCCCATTCCGCCACCCTCCTTTCATCGTTGTGTGAACCCATTGATTTATGTTCCCCTTCTCATACCAGCACCACCGACTTTTCCGGCGCAAAATCACCATTAACGATCTTTCCTTCCCTTCCTTTTCCCCCAGAGCTTATTATTTTTATTTCTTTTTTCCCCCCTTTTCCTGTACACGAGGCGCATTTTCTGTCAGATTGCATTCCCCCCGTGTCTAGCCGTTCTCCCCCCGTAACCCCAAAGACATCCTGCTCACTTTTTTAATTACCACTTTTTTTTTCACCTACCTTTTACCGCGATCCCACCGACGTAGAAGTGGTTCCTAACCTTCCAAACCTGAATTTCATTCAGGGATCAGTCGTGTCCTTTCCGCCGTTTCCTCTTTTTTCACCAACTCCCCATTCACAAGGTTCAAACCTGATTTACAATCTTCCGTGAATTCGTTCTGTCAGCACCCCTCCCCCCAAGCTGAAGCGAAACCTTTCCCCCCTTTATTTTGGCCTCGTCCCCCCCCTAGTTACAGGCACGACGACTTTTTCTTACCCAAGCAGCCTGCTTTTTTTTTGTCCTTCCTCAAGTTCGGACTTATGCACTTGTGCGACCCAGGGTCCGGCCCCTCTTTCTTTCATCAACACGTTCCCCTTTTCCATCCCGTTTTTCCTGCGTTACGTTCTTCTGTTCGGTCCTTGTGCCCTTACCTTCCTTTTTGATTTTCTTTTTTTGACCATGTGTGGATGCATAGGAGGTGTTTGATTTTCCTTTTTGCCCCTTCCCAATCGATATGGTCTTTTCCCTTCTTCAGTCTGGGCCCTCCCCCTGCTCTTTTTTAAGCCCTTACTTATTCGTCGAATATGTTTGAGTTGGGAGTGTCGTTTTGACTTTTTGACGGCCCCTTCCCGGTAAGCTACTCATCACGTTGACATGAAATTATTCTGAGCGAGCGGTTTCCCCGGCACAGAACCCTCTTTCCTACCCTCGAACCATAACTGTCACCCCTCTTGGAAACATGGTCTTCACTTTCCCTTTGCTTGAGATTTTAGCATGTGCCTTCCCCCCCTTAGCGGATACCGGACCACCCTTCTTTTTCTGTGGGCGCCCACTCCGTATTTTTCCCCCGAGCAGTCCCGGTCAGTCCAGCAATTGGTTCCTTGTACCCCCCCCGGCCACCCGGAACAATTGTCTTCCCCCCCAAACCCCTCAGTCACTCCCTGCTGGTACACTCCGAAAAGGGCCCGCCCACCTTTCTCGAACTCTACTCCGTTTTTGGTCTACCTTTTAAACCCGCCGTCTCCAATTTCCTAGGTTCTTTCCTCTCATCCTCCTTTTCCCGAACACGCCGAACCCCTTTATTTTCGGCCTTTACTTTCTTTTTTTCTTATGCCTTTTATTTTTTTTTCAGTTGGTTTATCCACCTTTTCACGGCACGTGTAAATCCTTTTTGTCGGCGTTCTCCCAGCACCAACATTGACCCGACTACAGCCTCTAGGGTTTTTCCATTCTTTTTTCCGCCCGGCTTACCTTCGCTAATCCTCGCGTATTCTTCTCCCCGACATATCCTCTGTCCCCGTTGAGGATGCATAGACTTGCGGACTGTCCGAGAATTTCCAACCCACCAGCCAATTCGGGGAGACTTCCGTACTCTTCTTTTTTCCCCCTTTGATAAAAGGACTTCATTCTCCCGTTTACACTCCCGTCCCTCCCAAGACGTTCCACGCGCAATTTTCGATTTTTCTTCCCCCCCAAAGCGGCTGCCTTCCGCCCCCCGGTAAAGATCTCTTTTCGGTAGCAAATACGGTCGTAGAAACCTTCCGGCCCCAACTGCTCAATCATCCCCCGCCTCGTGGTGTCTGCATTTCTTAGCTCTTTTAGGAGTGCCCTTCCCTGTCGACATCCTTGTTTCGCCTAATTTACTTCCTCGTTACGACAGGGACTTGGTCTTTCCTTTTTTGATCCAGTTCAACTGACCCTGGTTTTTTCCTTTTCCTTGGTGTCGCAGAGCAATGACGGTTCCAGGTACTTCTGTCATTAGACCTCCTTTAGTGTTGTGTTTTTGTCGATTTTCTTCCCCTGCTCGTTCCTGCTCTTCCTTTGCATCTTCGCTGTACCCGCAGTTTGCGAGGTCCCTCCCTGCTTGTGACTGGCCTTGTGCCTAGTTGGTCCTATTTAAGGTTCAGTCCCTGCCTTTCCAGTTCCTTCGCGGCCCCCTGAGGCAGATTGCCTAAGTGATTTTCTCGACATTCCACTCCTTCCTCTCTCCTCCCGTGCCTCCCCCCCCATTTGTCAGTTTGGTCCCCATGAAGCCTCCTCTTCCCCCGAGTTCTTTGTTGTTCCCAAGTCCCTCCGTTTTTTTCCTTAATTGAGTCACTTCATTGTCGCTCCCCCTTTTCTTTCCTGGGCCTGCCCAGTCCAGAGACATTAGGATGTTTTTTCTCACCGTGTCCGCATTTTCCAAGTTTTTTTACTCAAGTGTTTCTCGTGCCCTCCTCCTCTCCGGTTGAAGCTTTTTCTTCTACTGTCCCATCCCTCCTACTGGGTTGCGAGAGTTTAAATAGATCTTGGATTCAGGCCTTTCCCGTCGGATCCTCCTTTCATTTTTTTTTGATTTTCGGGGGCTAGTCTGTTATGTCCTTTTTTATCGAAAACTTCCCTCTCGCGCAGTCCATCCCTCTTCCCCTTTCCACGATGTTTAGTTCCCTTCTATTCGTCACCCAGGTCTCTCTGCGTCAGGCACCCCGTCCCCGCCCAAACGCCCAACGAGAGTTAGTCCGACTAATTCCGCTTTCCCTCGTTTCCCCCGAATCTTTTTTCCTCCCGGAATAGACTCCCCCCCCTTCATGGTTACATCTTTACCTTGAAACCCGTTCTGGGTCCGGGTTCACATTTTCTCTAAGTCCGTACCCCTCGCACGTCAACCGGCACCACTAAACCCCGCTCCCTTTCAGGAGAAAAGGCTTGCTCCCCGTGTTCTCTGCTCCCTGATCCTGAGACCCCCCGTTCTTTTTTCAACGGAACTTTTTTTTCCTTGTCCTCCCCCCCCCACTGAAGGCATTCTTTTTTTTTCCTTCGTATGTGTGATTCCCCTTCCTTTAACTGTACGCCTTGCCCTAACCCAAACTCTTTCGAATGCATGTATGCTGTTGCCTGAGCAGCTCTTCGTCTTAATGTTCACTTGAAAATGGATGCTCTTTTGCAGTAGTCCCCCAGGACCTTTCTTGTTCATGCACGTCCCCGGCTGTATTGGCATTCCGGATTTGAGGAAAAAAGTTCGCCTGAGCCCCACAAATCCTCCGCCCCCTTTTCTGTCTTTTTTTTTTTTTTTTCTTCCCACCCCCGGTCTTTTTTCTGGTGGTTTTTTCTTCCAATCGCTTTGGTGAACTCCGGGACCCCTGGAGTAGGAACCAAAGTTGACGCCGATTGTCTGCTTGGTTTTTTGGCTGTTTTAACCTTGCGTCAATGTCTCCCCTTCATGACTTCCGTCCGCTTCCCCTTTTTGCTCCTTTTCCCCACCCTTTTCCTCGGTTGATGAAGGAATTCAGATCCAGCTCCCGAGCGCGGTGACCTCCTTGCTTGACGCGGTTTTCCGGCCTATTTCTTTCGGCTTGTTACTGCCTCCGCCTCTCATAATTCCGAGATTTTCCTCCCCCCTTCGCCACAGCCAGTTTTCCTTCGGTACTGACGGGGCCGTTCTAGCGCAGTGCGTGACGTGGTCTTTTCCCCCAGGACCTTAATTTTCTTCTCCTTGTCCTTCCTTGCTCCACCGTGGTGAGTGAGCTTTCCTTTTGAGCAGTTTTGCAATCAATCATCCGTGCGTTTTTTCTTCATTGGTTCGTGCTATCTCAACAAGAATAGCACCAACCAGAAGGGTAGTCATCCTCAATTCTTCTGATTCCCCCCCCAATGTGACTAGTCTCTCTCCCCGGCTCCGATTGATCGGCTGTTCTTGTAGTTTTTCCCCCCCACAGATTTTTGCGTTTGCCTGCGGCCACAGACATAAACCTCTTCTAGTAGGAACATCTATTTATGAGACAGCAGTTCCCCCGCGGTCGTCCGCAAAGTAGCCCCTCTTTTTTTCGTCTTTTTTTCACAATGCGAGTTTGGACAGCGGGCAACGCTTATTGGGAAGATTGTTTTACCTTTGCCATGGGCCCTCGCTCCCATTCCCCCAAGAAAATCGTTCTACTGTTCAGTACCTCCCATTTCTTCTCCCAACCACCCCCATTCCCTAGGATTTTATCCACCGCCCAGTGCCCTATTTTTTTTAGAAACCACACAGGGAGAGCACGTCCCCACCGGGATGTTTTTTCCGCTCGTTTCGCTGAACCTTGGCCTCCCCTTTTCACTTGCCTCCCCCACTCCGGCCTCCCCTTTTCCCCCTTTTCCCCCCTGTACCCATATTTACGGATTTCGCGGTTCAGGCAACTGCCCCCACCTACCCCAATGAAGCGAACTCCTATTCAACATTGGCTTTTGCATCGATTTTAACCCCTTCCCCCCCCCTGGACAGTCCCACCCCTGAACAGGCCAATCATCCTTTCGCACTTTCTTTCTTCTCTCAGGAATTCCCTCACCCTTTCTCCTTTGTGCCAGCGGCCCCTTGAGTAAATCAACCGGTGTTTCGTTTCCGTCTTTCGTTGTTTAGTTTCCTCACTCTAAACTATTGAATGTTGCATTTACCTCGTTGCCCACTTTACCAGGTCGTCTTCGGATATTTGTAACCCATGCACTCTTCTCTCTGTTCTTTTCTCTCGTGCTTAGAGGAGAGTGAAGCCCTTTGTCCCCTGGCCGGTTGTGTTTTGTTTTCCTACTGCTCGCAGGGGCCTTGCACTCTAGCAGACTTTCTTTTTGACCAAAGCAGTTCATCCTGAATCCTAATATTTTCTTTGCCTTCTCCCCAGAGCGGTTCCTTGTCAATCAGACCACCTTCCCCTCCCCAGACACCCTACCACCCCCTCCCTTACGGACGAGTAACAGGTTCCAATTCAGAGCTTGTCTCTTTCGAAAACCCCCCATGTGATCTCCCCCAGAGCCTTACGGACCAGTGGGTGTGTTTTTCTTTTCCATCCAGCGCACTTTTCCGTGCTCCAGGCACCGGTACAATGAGCTGAGAAGAGTCCGGACCCGTGTTTCTTTTTCGTTTCCCCCCAACCAACAAATTCACATGTGTTCCCTTTCCTTCTTTCTCAATACGAAGAGTCTTACCCGCTCTAACTGCACGCCCGCATGATTCGGCGGGTTCATCTTCTTGCATTCCCGGATCTTGCATCTCATGTTTGTTCCTCTTTAATTATCTTCTGGCGAAACCTTTTCCCCAGTCAAGGTCCCTTCCCCTTAGCCTCCTAGTTGGCAAATATACTCAGGCCAACTTTTGTAGATCCACCAGGAGTAACTCAAACTGAAATTTTTCTTACATCGGCAGATGAACCTCGCCAGCATATTCCTGATCGAGGTTACGCGCAACTGTTCGGACGTTCCACCTTCCTAACGCCCTGCTCTCTCCGACGCTTCTCATTCCTTTCCGCTGAAACACACCCCTCCCCTACAATCCTTTTTCCCTACCTCTACGCTTCGTTGCCAATTGATACAACCGGCCGCCCCTTCCTGCCCAATTCCCACCGCCAACCTCTTTTCAGCACGCGGAGCCCGTGTAAGCAGATTGAGCCCTCCCCCCATCTTCCCCTTCCTGACGCCCTTTTTTTTCGGTTACAACGAGAGGTCGCAGAGCGCCCAAACTACTCCTCCCCCGGCCCCCAAGCCTTCAA
>Ga0179593_1330514_pt1 | contig 10447 bp, 18 predicted proteins | sample CZODoug2_1_08_16_FD_185931 | JGI IMG/M metagenome (GOLD analysis project Ga0179593, IMG submission 185931) | Vadose zone soil fungal communities from Angelo Coast Range Reserve, California, USA - CZODoug2_1_08_16fungal (PacBio error correction) | ecosystem: Environmental > Terrestrial > Soil >... | reverse complement strand
CGTCGCCAGTTGGGGCACTGGCCCCCCTTGTTCAAGCTTTTTTTTTCTCTTTTTTTTTTCCTCATCTTTTAACCCTGTCGTTTATGGAACGAGAGGTTTTTTTTTTCCTTTCCGGGTTTGAGTTTTCCCAGTTCTGGGCATTGCTGCGAGTTTGCCACTAACCCACTTTCCGTAACTTTGCTCTTGACCCTGCCCGTGTTTCCCCGGGACATAACGCTGGTCTTTTTTGTATCCCCGTGTTAGAGATACCGCTTCCTCCCCGCCCCCTTTGTTACGATTGCCCCCCGATTTCCAACCCTTCCCCCTTTTTATCTTTTTCCCTCGCTGCGTCCTTGCTTGAAAGAAGACCATGGTTTTGCCACCCCCGATGTCTCTCACCAACCTTCTGACCCGTCCTTTTTTTCCACCCTTTTGTGGAAATCGACTTTTTGTCGTCAATTCCACAGGTGTGATTGCCCCCCTTTGCTTGGACCGGACCCCCTTCAATCCATGTCACCCCACTCCCATTCCCCTTTCCGCGAAAACCCGATTTTTGGCTATTGCACCCGCGTTTTTGCCCCGTGGGTGGGCACCCCCTCCCGCGGGCCCAAAATTGATCAAAGATGTTCTTAACGTCTTGAATACTGTCCTTATGTTGCGAATCCCCCTTTTCAGTGCGGGTTGGTTGCGAGTAACCGGCAACGGTCCCGTTGCTGTTTTTTTGTTCCCCCCCCACTTGTCTTGAGTCGCATTTGCCTGGCCCAAATGTTCTGCATTTTAGCTACATGACCCTCCTGGCCATCCCCCACCTTTCGCCCGTCCCCACCACTTTTACCGCTTTTAACTGGATTTCCTTTACTGCCGGACCGCTCGACCAACTTAGCCCCCCTCCACGCCAGGTTTTTCCAGGCCGTTCTTGATCGTTGACTTTTTCCTTTTTTAAGTCTTGCTTACGGAAGGACATTCTCTGGCTTCCACGGCCGGGAGTTGTGTTTTTGAGGAAAGGCCCGGCGTGAACTTTTTCTCCAAAAACTTTTTCCTGTCCCCGTTGGAGTCCCTTCTTTTTTCCCATCTTGCCAATGAGGTTGACCCCATCGGCCGCGACCCTCTTTGATCTTGACCCCCCGCTTTTCCTCCACCATTCATTTTGTTTTGATCCGTTGTGTCACTTTTCGTACATCCCCAGTTAGCCCCCGACAGGCGGCCGTCACCCCCCCCATATGTAACACTTTTTTGACCGGCGTGTGGCACCTTTCTTCCCCCCTCACCCTGAGTAGGTTTCCCACACCCAACCCTGAGTCCGACTTCACCCTGCCACACCCGTCTTTCCTCCTGGTCCCCTCTCAAAAGCCCTTCCGTCATTTTCGCCCTTCTCTCACTTCGCGCACGATCGCCACTCTGATCTCTTCCGATGTTTTATCGGGTCTTCTTCTCGGACCCCAATTTTTTCCTGACCCCCCTTCCCAGCCGACGGTCATGTTCCCCCTGGGCTCCTTATATGGCCCTCTTTTTGACCCCCACCAGCCCCACCACCCCCCCCCCCCTCCGTGGGTGTTTTTTGTGGTTTTATCTCAGGTATGTTCCGATATTGCTCTACCGCTTGCCTTTTTTTGGCGCCAGGCGTGGTTGCTGGCCTTTCACATATCTGGTTTTTTTGCTTTCGTTTTTTTTTGGTTTTTGTCACCACGTGGAGCCCGTTTGCCGTTTCAGGTGAACCTGCGAGTCCCCCCTTCCTCTTTCTTCTGCCGACGTTTGTGGAACACCCCCCCGAGGATTTAGTTGGTCGTCCTAACCAATTCCCGGAAATTTTTGATTCAAATTGCAGCCCCAAGCGCTCTTTCAAAAGGCCACCTGTCCCCCCCATCATTAGACGGGAATTCCCTTCTTTCATTCTGCACATTTAGGTGCCCTCACTTTGCTTGTCTTTTTTTTTTTTTTATACCTAATTTCTTGAGTGCACCTCTCGTTCGACCCCTCTCCGTTCTTCAGCTCACCTCCCGAGCCGAGATCTTGCTCCCTACGTGTGACCCTCCCTTTTGGTTTACCGCTTGTTCCTTACAATGAGAAAACGGATGTGATTCTGTTGATTGAGGCTTTCCCCCCTTGTGAAGCTGGAAAGCTTCCCCCCCCCTAACGGCACCCCTATCCTCCCGCGCCCTGTGGCGCTTTCCGAGTCTGCCTCCTACGCCTGTATTTTCTGTGCTACTCCGCTAGTTCCTGACAATTTAGGAGTGGCCGGTCGGCTGTTCCCCTATCTTCCCACCCCTCCCTTTTCCAGTCAACATGGTATTCTTTTGCAGCGGTCCACAATAAACTCGCCGCTCAGGCAGACTTTTTTCGGTCCCCAATTCAAAGGGAAGGGTTTTCTCTTAGTCCCTGTTCTGGTTTTCTTTCGTAGTTCTTGCGATCCTTATTTTTTTGAGCCGGCCAAAGTCCCCCAGTTTTCCCGTTGCACCGCTGGTTCATCTTGGTGTTTATCTTGAAAGTTGGTTCTCGCCCTGCTCTCTTCCCCCCCTCTTCGTTATTCCCTTTAAATATGTATTATTTATGATTGGTTTTTCTGGTCAGCTAGTTACGCCCAGTACTGCCGGAAAATCGTCCGCGAGGTCCAGCTTATTCGCTTCTCGAGATAAATTGATACTGTTGCTCCCCCCCGTCCGCTTCCTCCCTGACTCTGATCCCTTCTTTTCTTCTCTCCTTTTTGTTGTTGTTTTGAAGTCTTAGTCATATTTCTGCGCGATGTGTCATCAGTGACTAGCGAGTTGCGAAATTTTCTCGACGTTCTCTTCCCCCGGTGCGGGCTTTCTGTTGTTAAGATCCCTTCGCCCGAGCGGTTCCTATATACTCGTTGACGGAATCCGTTTCCTTGTTTTTGCCGTGCTGGCCCATCGAGAAAGCTTTCTGTTCCTCATCCACCCCCCACTTTTTAGGCCTTCAGTGTCCCACCCGAGTTCCTTTTTTGCTTCCTTGAAAAGTTACTTGACTGCGCCAATCCTTTGAGTTCCCCATTAATCCGGAAACCTGTCGACCCACCCCTTCCCCCACCCCCCCTTTTTCCCTGTTGACTTGCTTTTCGAAAAAAGTGTCTTTCTTTGACCCTGTGCTGCGCGCATGTGTCGTCCTACCATGTTTGATTCCAGATTTGGAGTTTTTTGGTTTTGACCCAATAGGTTCTCGCCGCGCAATCATGTTTTTGGGAGTTCCTCCCTCCCTTGTCGGCACTCTCCAGGCGTTTCTTTTGCCGTATCCTCCTTCCAGATAGGGGTCGTCGTTTGGTTCTGCTTTTTTCATCTTCCCTCATAAACCTCCCCCCCTTTCCGGAATGCGTGTCCAATGAACTGTCTTTCCCCCTCCAGCTGGCGGTCGTATTCGTTTCTCTTCTCCTTTTTGCTCTTTGTGTTGGACTTTTTTTTTTGGTCTATATTGCGTTCGGTTTTGTCTGTTTGAGCTGTTTTGCTTGAAAATTATTCCCGTAAGCCGTCAGTTTTTTCTCCTGTTCCCACCCAGATGCTGTCTCCAGCCCGCCGTAACGCGGGATTTTGGCTTTTACTTTCCCATCTGTGTAATTTCATTCACACCTCGCCTTTTGCGTCCCAACCTCAATGGATGGATGCCCGTCTTCCCCGCCCCCTCTTCAGTTGTGCATTACGCGTTCACTTTCTTGTCGCACTCCCTTTTTTTGTCCCCCAGAAAGGGCCTTTATCTCAACCAGCGCTAGTCCTTCCCTTGCATGCTTTTGCCCCCCAACAACTGCTTCTTCTCTCCCCGCTCGCCGCCATACACTTTGATTCCCCTGTTTTCCCGTCCCCAGTTGCTATCCGTGCGCCAGGTTTGCCCATTTAGTTGTCCCTGTCCTTGTTTTTAGTGCTTTTCTCTGCGATTTTGAGTCCCTTTTTGCGGTTTTCCGGATCCTTTCAGCCGGCCCCCTCCCTCAGTGCTTGGCATAGCCGGGGCACCCAACAGATCGGGTTATGTTTTTGGCTTGTTTCTGCCCCCCCACGGTATTTATGATCTTCACGGCTTGCGCCTTTTCTTGTTTTTTTTTCCCTTTGGATCTGGTTTAGCGTACCCTTTATTAAAATGGTCTCACCACTGTCAGTGATTGAACTCCTAATTTGTCTATCACCCCCTACTGTTTCGGCCGCTTTTCCTTAAGGGGAAAGAGATTGAAACCTTTCCTGCTCCCCCTGGGGTTACGATGTTTTTGTGTACCTGCACCATAACCGGTGCGCTGTTTCGTCATACCCCTTGACTTCCTTATTACCCCCTCCTCCTTTCTTCCTGTTCCTCAGTTTTTGTCGCGCGTCTTACCTTTTTCCAAGTTTCCTTTTTTTTTTGCCCTTTGATTGTGGTCGTGGGATTGTCCTTTTGAACTTGCGGTTGACCCAGACAAATCTCACCTTTTCAAGCCGTGGGTTGACCCCCCCGGTGGTTTTTGTGTTTTGCGTGGGGTCCTTTTTTTCGTTTATTGGCTTTAATCTCCTCATGACGACATTCCCATCCTCCGGTATCCCGCGTTCCTTTTTTGAAACCAAGTTCGTTTGCCCTTCCCCCTTTACCAGCGCGGGTCCTTGACCCTCCTTTGCTTGGTGTGTTCGCTCCACTGACAAATTTTCATCGTGCCACTAGCGGCTGCCCCTTTAAATTCCTTTCTTGCCTTTTGTCCTGGTGTGGATTCGATGGTGGGTTAGTCGCGCTTGCTTTTTTCATCGCCACCCTGGTTTTGTACCTCCGAGCCTTGTAGTGTTCAGTCCCGTCCCCCGTTGCAAATGGTCCGTGTTTTTTTTTCCCCTTCTGTTTGTCCACTCTCGTGATGCCTACCGCGCCGAGTCTTCTTCCCCCAAGCTGGGTTTTTGTGACAAAACTTTTACGACCCTCCCTCTTTTTTCCTACTCGAATCATTTTTTTTTTACCCCACCCAATCTTTCTGACCGTCGCGGCGCGTATTACTACCAAGGGGTCCTTTTTTTCCTTCTTGTCGTCGGTGCGGGTCCCTCTGTTTTCCGAATTTTATCCTGTTCCATGTCTTTTTTCTTTTTCCCCCTCTCTGTAGCGAAGTTCGTATTTATGGTGACCCTCCGTCCCAATTTGCCCCTGGGCCATTTACGGTGCCATTTCAAAGGCCGGCCCTGGTCCACCGTCATCCGACCCCCCAACCCCAAAAAAAAAACCAGGTAGGCTTTTCTTGGATGTTGCTTGCTCTCCCGTTCTGTTTGACCCCCCTGATGCTCTAGCTTCTCTTTTCCTCTCCTCCGGTGGTTGTTTGTTTTTCTTCTCGCGTCTTTTCCCTTTCCCCTCTTTCTATGTAAGGAGCCCTTTTCTTTTGACAGCTTTTCCCTCCCGCCTTGTCCCCTTATTTGGGTGGTGTGACCTTTCCGGTTTTTTAAGAATTTTGCCCAGAGCCCTTTTCTTTTTGGCCTGTCCTTTTTTGTCCCCCATAAAATGTTTGGGCTTTTCCCTGTTTGGCTCACGCCTCGTGGACAAATACCCGTTCTCTTTGTGCCCCCTTTGTAAAGCGAGGAGGACCCGTCCCCTTTTTTTCGTTCCCACCCGCCCCCTGTGCCCGGAGATACCGGCCCTCCCCTTTGTCCATTTCCCCCATTGTTGGGATTTAAAGTTGGCACTGTCTCTGCTGGGTTACTTTGAAAGAATTTTGTTTAGCCACGGATTGTTTTCGACCCAACCTGCCGCGTCTGTAAGGTTTTTTTCCCACCCTTTGTGCAATTTATTGCTTTTTTCTTCCCCTTTTCCCCCATGATATTTCATGGGGATGGCACACGGACCCTTAACGTCCTTCTCCTTTTCCCAGCACTTGTTCTGTGCAACCGATTTTGTTCCTTTTTCCCAGTGTTTTACCGTGCCAACACCTCGCACCCTGTTCAGATGCTCAGTGTTACATTTGGCCTTTTTCTTGTTCGCCCGTTTCATGCCCCTTTTCCCACAATGCTTGGTGTTTCCCCGTCAACCAGACCCCGGGAATGAAGGTTCGCTTGTTTTCCAAACACCCTCACGCTCCTTCCGGCGTCATTTCCCTCCCCCCTTGTACTCCTTGCAGGATTAGACAGATTCCTTTCCCCTTTTTGCCACTCCGTTTTTTTTCCCCGTTTTTTTTTGCCCTCTGGCCCCGCCCTGACATGTTTTCCAATGCCTGTCCCCCTTCTTTCCCTAGCGGTCTTTTCGGAACACCCCAGTGCCCACGCACATCACGTGTGCCCCCCCCTATTTTCTTGACCTTTTGTTCTACGAAACTTATTCGGACGCTGCCCGTGATTTTGAGCCGGCTCCCTTTTTTGCCACGTCCACAAAGCAGGGCTCCCCGTGTTCCCCTTTTCTTATTTTCACCACTTCAACTCCCGGGGAGTCGTCTTTCAATCCCTCTCCAAACTTGAGAACAGTGGTTCCAAAAGTTTCGTTCAGCGTCCCTTTTAACCCCTGAAAATCGCTTTTTCACTGCATTGGGTTATCCCCTTTCCTTGTTTAATACCTAAAACCTATTCCCCCCTGGCGTTCACCCCCAATGGACATGCCTCTCCCCCTTTGTTCCCCCTACACTTTTGTTCCCGTTCTTTTTGCAACAGACTCCTTTCCGACACTTTCCCCCCCCGATGTTTTCCCGCCGTTCTAACCCCCGCCCCTTTTCTTACTTTGCCGCTCCCCGTCTCGAACCAGGCTTCTATTTTTGTCTGACGGCTGTTTTTTCCCTTTTTTTTTTTGTTTAGTAGCCTTTTTGCTCTCTTCGACTGGACATGTCTCCCTCCAGTCCCTGTTCCCCCCCCCATAATTCCCCTCCCTGGCACGACATCATCATCCTTGATTCAAACAGAGTTGTACCTCGAATCTTCCGGTCGGGCTGCTCTATCGCTTTCTTTTTTTTCCCTCCGCCCTGTTCCCCTTTCTTTGGGGACATTATTGCTTTGGTGATCTGCCCCTTTTTGTCTCTTTTTACCTTTGACTTTTTGCCGCCGGAAAAACCGTGACTCTTCTGAACCCTCCCCTGACCGTTGTTTTTGTGGCCGGTGCGTTTAACCGCGCGTTTCAATTTCCGGCCCGAGCCCTCACCCCTTTTGCGTCGTTTTTTCTGAACAATACCCCAACGCGATAATTTTCCAGGCCCAATTCAAGTTACCCTTTCTTCCCGGTAAATCCCTTTTGTGCTTAGGCTGTTAATCGTGGCGGTTCCGGTGCTCTGGCCCGTTCTTGTTTTTTACCTTTCGGAGAAACCTCTGTTCCAACGATATTTTTTCCTTCCCCATGTTTTTTTTTTCGGCCTTACGCCACCGCCTCCTCTCAATAATTCTTTCGGTGTTTTTCCCCTAAGTGTTTCAATTTTCCCCCCCTTTCACGGTTTGTGTTTCTTTTGATGCTCCTGAAGATGTAATCTCCCTAAGCCCCCCTTTCTTCTTTTGCCCGAGATTAAGGGAGCGGCCGTTTGATGCTTCCTTTCATTTCTCCCTCGTTTTTTTTCTCAGATCGACCCCACCCTTTCGTGGGGGACTCGAGAAATATTGATCCCACCCATGAACCCTGGCCTCCGTCCACAAATGCCGGGGGCCTTCCCCCTCTCTTTTAGGTCGCCCTCCCCCACTTTTCGCAATGCCCTTTTTCAGCGTTCCAGGGGTGCCGGTCCGACAGTTTTCTTTCGGAGTTGTTAAGGCTTGGGCTTTTCTTAATGGGGTCTCCCCTTTTTTTGCAGTAGACGTCATATTGGTGGGGTTCTCTTCACCCCCTGTCTCGGTTCCTCCTCGAGTCTTCCCCTTTTATTTTTGACCGGTACAGTTTCCTCTTCTTATGTGTTAGCTGCTTATGCATTTTCGTCCGCCAGTCGCCGTGTCTCTTAGTCTTCTGACTCTTTTTTTCCTCTACCGCTGAGTTATAACCCTTGATTGGTTCGCGCTAGGTTTTCCTAGACCTATGTAGGCGGATCTTTTTTTTTTTTCCCTCCTCCCCTTTTGTTGTTTTTGATATTGGAAGGTCTGCATACATAGTTCGAGCTCCTCCCCTCAGTTATTAGTTTGCTTATCGTTTTCCAGATGAGTAGCTCCTCTGCTTTCCTTCGCATTGCTTCCCCCTCTATCGCGCGGAATAGACCCTGTTCCTGCTCTTCAGAGTTTGTGGTTTTGCGCTTAGGAGATTTTGCCTGTTCAGATCACCCCCCCACCCCTTTTTCCCGTTTTTTCGCACCGAACTTTCATTCTTTATACTTTAATTTACCTCGCCGTCCCTTGTTTAGCAATCATCCTTCCTTTTTGAACGTACCAGGAGCTTTCGTCTAAGTTTTTCTGGCGATGTTCTCGAGGTCCGGCCCCCTATCCCCTTTTTAGTTCGGCCCCTTTTGCCTTGTTTTGGGATCAATAGTTTTTAGCTGGCGGCCATTCCCTTTTTTTTTCTTCCGTAATCCGCTCTTGGAGCCTTCTTCTTTTCGAGATGCGTCTATTATTCGGCAAGTTTAGTTGGTTTTGTGGCGGTTTTTCGCCACTATCTTATTTTCCTCCTCACCAGTTTCCACAATCCTCTGTGACTGGTCGTACTCAACACCAGTTTCCCTGAAGTTTGATTTTTTCTTCCCCTTGCGCCGGTTTTCCCTTGGGGCATCGTTTCCTTGGTAACTTTGCTCCCTTTGGTGGACACTGAGCTGTTCGCGTCCCCTATTCCCTTTTCCCGTCCCTCCCAGGCTTTACTGTGATCCCCCTGCCACACTGTGGCGCGACGGCGATTCCGCTCGTCCTGTGGATGTCGAGTCCTTCTCCTCTTTTTTGTCCTTCCTCCAAACATTTGGGCGGTTCACACCACAATTTCTTCCCCCCCCCTTGGTTTCTGACGTTTTTTTCCCTCTTCTCGTCTTTGTGTGGGGTTTAATTTGCGGTGTTCCATTTGCTTTTTGCCTTGGCACTGACTCCCTTTACCCCCCTGCCCCCCCTGCGCTAAGGAAACCCAGTTATGCTGCCGGGTCTTCCTTTCTTTCCTCCCCCCCCTCCCCCGCGCAGATCCCTTACCTCCCTCAACCCTTCCCTCTTCAAAAAACGTCCTGCCTGTACTGTTTTTTCCCTTTCTTTTTTATTGTCCCCTTGAGTCTTGTCCCCTTGTTCGTATCTGCGATTCTTCCTTCTGATTTCCCCCTCTTTCTGGCATTCCCTGCGTTTTTTTTCGATTTACCGGGTCCCCCGCCCCATTCCATATGTCTTTGGAATAAGCTTTCAACCTGGTTCTGTCATATGGTTGATGTTTCTTTTCACAGCCTTTTCCTTTTTTTGTTGACCGTGCTTTTTCTTTTTTCCCCCCTTGTTTTTCCGGCCCGGTGGTTTTCGGTTAGTCGGTCTTCCCCATTTGACAGTAGACCAATGATAGTAGATGTTTTGCAAATCTCTTTTTTCTTTTCACCCACGGTGGTGTCCACGTGTCCGTCACGTTTGAATGATTTTCCCCACAGGTGCGTCCTCATTGTCCTCCTTTTCCGTTTGATTTCCCCCTCGTTTCCGTGTAATCCCACTTGTTGATCCCTCATACTACACGATTTTCTGCCCTCCGTTTTTTTTTCGCCTATGTCTCCCCCCCCGATGTACCTTGGTCCCCTTTGCCAGTTTTTTTTCTTTTTGTCAACACGCGTCGGGCCGTGCACCCATCCTCCGTTAAATACGTGCGTACCAGGTTTTTGGATGCGTCGGTTTTTTTTGTTTCTGCGGGCCTTCCGTCCGACCTTGGCCATTGACCCGACTTTGATTAACGTCCTCCTTGTTTTTTCCCCCCCCCAATTTGCTGTGCTTCCGTTTTTTACTTGGGGGACTCAGCCGTGTTTCCTCATCTCACATGGCCTGGATTCTTTTGCCTGCTCCCCCTTCTTCTCACTTTTTTCCCGCGGGGCTCATTTTTTGGTTTATCTTCAGTTCTGGCCTGGTGTCCACCATCCGTGCCCCCCTTTTTCCTTTCTGGTTATACTCCCTGTATTTTTTTTCCTCGAGGAACGGTGCAATTTTCCTTTGTCTTTTTTTTTCTAGTAGTTTGACTGTCCTTTGCGTGCACACCGACGGGGGTTGGGTTTGTTTGTTTGTTGTTTCTTTCCCCCACCCGTTTGTGTCCAAATGCCGTGACGCGCTTTTCGGATCGTTTTTTTTCTGTTGTATACACTTTCGTTCTCATTTTTCGAGCCAGGCGTTTCTTAAACTCCCTGGTTTCTTACCCTGTCTTTATTGCCGGTCGCATTTCCCCCGTTGGGCGTGTCGCTTGTCCCGATTTCTTTTCCTCGTTCATCTCTCCCCCCCCCCTTCGTTTATTTCACGTTCGTTCTCCCCAGAAGTTGCCCTTTTTATTTTGGACGTGGACTCTCAAACGGTTTGATGGCCATTAACCCTTTCTACCTCCTTACACCCCGCCTTGTCACACTTTTTCACAAACCCGTCATTGAACTGTTAGGACATGGCTTGTCTTTCTCTTCCGGGTCTCCTGACCCTTTGCTATCTTTCTCCCTCAGCTT
>Ga0179593_1318861_pt1 | contig 10447 bp, 9 predicted proteins | sample CZODoug2_1_08_16_FD_185931 | JGI IMG/M metagenome (GOLD analysis project Ga0179593, IMG submission 185931) | Vadose zone soil fungal communities from Angelo Coast Range Reserve, California, USA - CZODoug2_1_08_16fungal (PacBio error correction) | ecosystem: Environmental > Terrestrial > Soil >... | reverse complement strand
GGCATTCGCCTGCCAGGACGAATTTGACGTCGTCGAGCTCTCCAATTTCGGTAACCGGATGAGCCCGCGCCGAACTAGTTACCAGTCCGGCGCCACGCTCCTCTCGAGCTTACCCTGTAAGTTTTCCTTTGGACGTTCGAGCTCGGGTCCAGTTGTAGTGTAAGGCTTACTAATAGACAGCTCGTACACCGGACGCCGATTTTCGATCGTCGTGATTTTAGGGTTGTTGGTACATTTCTCCGTGCTCTGCTGTGCTACGCGTGTCTCCATGCCAGTCGGCTTCTCCGCTTTTTGTTTGTTTCGTGTGGGTGTGTTCAACCTAAAGAAAGACACGGGCGAGTTACTCACACCGTCACCTTTCAGATTCGAAGGCCGAACCCCCTATAAAGACTATCCACAGCTGCTTATAACCGTGTCTCCCGATAGCTGGTTATCCCTCGGTCAACCGAGGGCCATTCATGATTCCCCGATCTTCACTGCAGTTCACAATGAACTGCCCGCCTTAGAAATTTTCTTTGTGACTATATTTTAATGTTTGTTTTATGCGTCGCGGAGACGAACAGCGTCTCGACATCTAGTGTCTCGACTTTGTCCTTGATCCCCGCGATACTTGTCCTTTCTGAGACAGTCGTTGTTTGTTGTTTCTTGCTCTATTATGATTGTATAGATCCCGTTTGTGTTGTTTTTTAATCCTATATTTTATTTTTCTTTCAATGTTGATCTGTGTTTTTTTATGTTGAAAATTATTCTATTTTTTTCTATTTTAGTCGTTCTTTGTTTAAGAATGACATTGATACATCTAGATCGATTTTTTTAATTGTGTTTCTATATTAATCGTTTACTTTTTTAGCCATATAACAGAGGTTTTGATATTGAATAGATACTTGGTATCGATATAGGCACAGATTATGTACTTAATGTAAATGGTTTAGTTTTTCCGTCCTATTGTCTGTAGTTTTCTTTGTGATATTTTAGTCTGTGTCCTAGGCATTGTTTTCACGCCTTGTGTGGTTTTTTCCTTTTTTTCGTGTTTTTTGTTATTTTTTTTTTCTTTCTTTTTTCCTCATCGTTTAGTTTTCCCTCTCTATTTGTAATTTTCCTTTGTTTTTTTTCGTCTCCGCGGTGTGTTTTTATTTTTTTCCATCTTCTGGGTTTTTTTGTCTCTTCACAAACTAGATTCCCCACGGTTTTTGAACACACCTTTCCTCCAGTTTTTAAATATTAGATGAGCCTACGACGATCTTTTCTTGATTTTTTTTGTAGTAGTTGATTTAGACGTCATCCCACTTTTGTGTACTTCCCTTCCCCTTTTGCGCTTTTTTTCCCCTTCTTCCCGTTTTTTCCTCACCTACTTTCCCCCCCTTGTTTCTCCTCCCTCCTCTTCTTTCTCCTTTATTTTTCCTCAACCTTTTCTCTTTTTTTTTTCGGGTTTTTTCTTTCTTCTTTTAGTTCTTCTTAACCGTTTTTTTTTTTTTCTCACTCTTTGTTCTTTTCTGTACTGTGATTTCAGGTGCTTCCGGCTAGATGCACTGCCATTACCTTCGAGCTCATCGGTGAAGCGGCGGCCAGTGCAGACGACTGCTGTTTCGCCTCCTTAATGCAATCCGGGATTCAGGTGTTTTATCCACTGTCAGGCAAATCCCTCCTAGCGCGGACAGTTACCGGGCTGCTTAGTGCGGTCCGAGGAGCTTTGTCTAGGTTCCAGGACGAACAAACCTTTCCAGCGAGAACCTAGGGTTCGCGCACATTCCCGCTTACGGAGGAGATCAGGATTCGTAGATAATGAGAAGAGAGGTCGTAACTGATTTATAGGAACGATTGATTGCTGATCAAATGGGGCGTTAACTAGTCCGAAAGTCGCGGCTATGCCCCGTCAATCTTACCGTCATCCGCTGGACGGCGCTTACAAGGTAACTTGACGAAGATCACGACGCGTCACGTTCGAGGCACGACGTTGAAGACGTTTCCTGCGAGAACCTCGCTTATGTCGCGAGATGGATTAACCATGTGGACGTCAATTGGCTCGGACCTGCTCCCATTATTTTGTCCGATTGGGTTCGGCGGATTAGCTGGATGACGCCTGGTCCGGTGTCGTTCTATGCCAATGTGACCAGGATGCTAATCCTCGATCTGCGTGAGCGCCGCGATCGATTCTGTTTTTCGACGCTTACCTCCCTCCAAGCGCTGGAGGGGACAAAAAATCCATGTCGCCACCACGCAGCTTGATTTCAGATCTTCGATACCGAGCGTGCGCCAATCTTACTGGGACAGTTCACCGCATGACCACGGCGAGCTGCGTTTCCCATTGTTCTCACGAAGAACCATGGTGCGAGCTACTCGCTCCCGATCGATTAGTCGCGGGGCCCGAATCGGCATGTGCCCCCGTTCTGCGCGCGCGTAGATTTTCACGATTGAACGCTACTTAGGCAGCTACGGCAACCCTTTCTATGGCAGGGTGACGGGGGCTAGTTTGTAAATGTCGCGAGGACAAATACTTTGGACGCCGCCTGAGCCGGCGCAGCATCCGAAACGGCTGTACAAAATCGACACGCAACCGCAGTCAGCTCTCAGGAAAGAAATAACAAACCAGAATCCTAAACACCTTGATACCGACCGGCCGATGGCGGACGTGGGGAGGGAGCAGCTTGTTCCGCAGTTGGGGAGGACTGCTCGTGGAACGCCCTTAATAAAAAAATATGCCGACAAGCCTCGGCGTATGGCATGCGCATGTCAAGTACTCAATTTTGGAATGGTCTCAAGGGAGTGCTATTTCTTAGGAGTCCAGTCTACAGTCTCGACCGGGCCAGCGGGATGGTCGTGGGCGTCTAATTATCGTGGGCGCGCAGACCTCACTCGGCAGTCGTCAGTCGCTACACACCGTCACCGTAACAAATAGTGGACCGGGTCTTTATTGGATTTGCCTTTCGCGCCTCGGATGTACCGGCGTTGGACTTGCGGTCGAACGGTTGATCGAGCCCGTTCGTTCACTTCTAAGCACCTTTCCGGCGACCTAAATTACTAACTTGAGCCCTCAAACGGAATCACGTAGTTGGCACGACCTGATCGTCAACGCGGCATCGGCCGATGGGACTTATCACAGCTGGCCTGATCGCTTTCTCTCGTAAACAATACTACACGGTTTTTCTAGACGACCAGGGTTTTCGCCAAGGCTCCCTCAGCTGGCCGCTAGGTTTCACTTCGGTCGGCTCTACTGCTCCGCCTCACAACAGGCCCAATAGTTCGCGGTCTGTACGGCTCATGGAACGATCCCGCGCGCAAGTCGGTTCGAATGTGCCTCTTATACATTCATTTCAACAAGAGGTACCAAAATATTTCCCGTCTTTTATAGTCCCCGGTGTTCGTTAGGCGAACTGGCATGAATTCACCGGGTTCTGTACGCTCCTTCCTTATTCTGGGTAATATTATCACACAATATTGTATCCTCTTTGGTTCCTCCCAAATTTTACTTGGTCAAAGGGCTTGTGTATTCTGTGACGTGGACTCCACCATCGGGCGCAATTTAAGTTACCAAATCGACGCCCGATATTCCCGGTATTCGACGGGAGACCCAAAAGACACGCGGGACCGCCAAATTCTACTTTTCTCTCTTCACTGCTTGGAGTGACACCCGTTCTACAACTTTCAGCACCCTCCTGGCCGGCTATGCCCTTTTTTACACAACCCCCACTTTCCTGAGACCATCCCTGATTTAATCTTTATCACAACGGTGACTTTACCGGCCCCTTCCATAATTTGGACTGTACCATCTCCATTCTATTTGGGGGGGGGATAATCCTTTACCTACCGCCAGCCTTTACGCTTCGCACCAGGGCCTTTGCCGCGTTTTGCCGTTTGACGCAACAGCACCAGGTAAACTCCTGCCCCCCACGCAGACGACGGCTCTCTTCGCGGGCTGTTCACCTTTGCGTATCATGCTCGCCAGTCACGACCGTCTTCACATCGCCAGGTGTTTGTATTAAGCCCATTGAATCTCGCAATTTTCGGCTAGACACAGTCTTCGAGTTATAGATCCTCGGAACACTGACCTCAACGCTTTGTGTTGTAGATCGGGGTATCGGGTGGGCCTCCGTTGTCTATTTGGGCCGGGGTATCCGCCAGCATCTATCCAGCCTGCGTCGCAAATGGCGTTATTGGATTGAAAACCTGGAAGACGCTTAGGCTTGGCCTGGTCCGGACGCCCATAGACAACAATGCCGGGGCGCTTATGAGGGTCTCCCCTAGTAGGAGTCCGTAGAGGTTCCGCAGGAAACGCGTCCAGCAACTTGTGGAGTGGACCTCACCGGGTGAGTTCCCTTCAGCGTTTCTTCACGCCCAACCCGTCGAAACCGGGGGGCGGTGGGCGGCACGGGCGCTTTTAATTGGCGTTCCGCTGGCGCCCCCAATGGTTGCCCGCGCACACAACAGATTTCCAAGGCACGGCTTGCTCGACCGCACCCGCTGCTCGGCGCTTAGCGCCTTGAGGGCATGGTTCAGGATGAATCGAACCCGCATGAATGCACTGACCATAGTTACTTTTTCTACGTTGATGGCCAACACGGTCCCCCGATGGCGGAGGCTTGGACGAGGAGCGGCGGACGTGTGATCGGCGGTGATAGTGTCAAAGACGTCACTGCGCAGGTCCGTCTTTTCCTTGATTCGGGGTGCGGCGCGAACTTGCGCACGCTTCACGCGTTGCGGCTGACAGTTTCGCTATTCGAGACTCACCGACTGGAAGTCGGCTGGCCCAATCAGGTGGTGGGGTGAGTTCGGCGCGGTGATAGGCCGTTGGCCCCACACGCCGATCACCGGACTGCAGAACCGCGGGTCAGCGAGGAAGGTGAGGATGGGGAAGGGCCCCGGGCCTGAACGCGCCTCTCAAGTACGATGTGACTGCTGCCTCCCCCCGTGAGCGTGTATTCCAAAAGTTTTACGCTACGGCCATGACCGAGAGTCTCTCTCTTTCCTTCAGCTACTCTACGCGTTCGAGCACCGCGTAGTTGTGCCAAGTGTTTGTTGACTAGAGATACCAGACTATGCCGAGCTTTGAACACCTATGCGGCCGCCTCACATCTACTACGAGGCAGTTCGAGACCGGGGGTTTTCCCCAGTCCTCACCTTCGCCGCCCGGCAGGGTCTGCCAGTCGGGATCGGTGTGCGCGGCCAAACCCTCCGCGCAGATGACAACCCCACTCCTACCAGTGGGTCTAGCCGGACTTCGCGTTCGCTGCGGCGTATGGATCATGGCGCAACGCTCAACGTGCTGGCGCGCAGTTTATTATTGCGCCCCCGAATCTTTTTTAAGAGCAGGACTGGTCTGGGCAACACTACTATTCTTCTGCCGATCATTCAGTCGCCTCATCGGTACCACGCCTCTCCGCATCGACCGGGCCATCTCTATGCGTTCATGGTGCATCGGCGGCGCGGCAGCTCATCGACTATTGCTACAAGAGGAGCACCCCCCCCGCACACGATTGAGCGTCGCCGACGTCACTCGTGCTGAGCGCTAGAGTCCACCACTTGAGTTGTAGCCGCACATGGCTGCCTCCATTGGCGCCCGGCCGCAAACAGCCCGGTTCCGACCGGGGCTTACAGGGGAGCCACCCAGGCGGCGAGAGCACTGGCCGGGATAACGGCGCAGGGGGCTCCCAGGCACGGCCGGCCCGTCTGTCCACACCGTTTTTTTTTCTTTTTGGCTGGGGCGGGTACATGATCGCTGAAGGACCACCCGGATGGGGCCACTGTCCACAACGTGACTGCGTGATTCGCGTGTTCGCCGGAGCCTACTAACGCCTTTCACGGTCTTTGCTCTATTGCTTGCTACTGGAACCGCGCCGTTCGGTATTCCATTAGCGTCATAACGCCATGCTGGGGATTGCTGGCGTGGGCAATGGACGCAGGCCCATACCCGCTACCCGACACCTATTCCTGGAGGAAGTCTCTTCAGCGCATTAGGTCCTGCTTGCCGGTAATTGTTCTGAGTATCATCCCCGGCCAGGAGTTTCGAAGCAAGTACCGTTGGCGCTGGGCTGATGTTACGGCTGCGATGTCACTAGGCGTCCAAGGGAGTTGTCTCTGTCGAATATTTCTCACGCCACGTAATTGCCGGGCACCCCGGGGCGGTTAGGACTAGGGCGGAGGTAGGAGTTCCCGCAGTTTTTTCCTGTCGTTTTTGACCGACCCGTGGATTGGCCTTCCGATCTGTTGCCAGATCTACGACCCCGCCCTATCTTGTTTACTCCTAAGAAAATGGTAGGGCAATCGAAAATATTTTCGCGTTCACAAGAGATTCTAGTTACCCCGTAGCAGCCTCACGGACAACTACCGTTGGAGATTCATCAATCGTTCGCCTACGTTTTCTCGTGGAACTATAACGGGACTAATGTTGGTCTTGAAATGATGATCCGTTTTTCCAGCCAACAGCATCCAAACTTTACGACAGGGAGGGGAACTCAGTCCTTATCCGCTTGCAAAGTTGAGTAGGACCCTTTGTTTGAGGCCGTCGGGCCAGCGCGGCATTTGACACGAGTTAGCTGCAGCGTAGTGTGACCGCCTCGGAATCACCTAGCGTCGCCCCTACTTCTAAGGTATTGAGTCACAGGCAGCGTGACGCGAATTCCGGTTGCATCAGGGCAGTTCGAGTGCCGACTTCTGCGATGCGTACCGTGACCTCGATCATCGCCCCCATTGCATCGTCCGCATCGCGAGCTGCGTTAACGGCCACATATTTTGACAACCTTTCGGCATTCGGTCGTGGAAATTGTACGTGTTCCGCCTGAGGCTCGAGTGGGCATTTTGTTTCCAGTGTCCGATTATTTAAATTTACTTTTTGGTCGCCAGCCACCGTTGTCTGGCCGGTCCGAGAATTTGCAGGGGCGGACCCCATGACTCATTTTCCATGCGATGTCCTACACTCCGTATGCTTGTTACTGCAAGGATTTGTTTGTATGTCGGTCCGAGCTATTGTTGCATGAACGCGTCCATCTCGCCCCCATGCGTCTCGATGCATTGGTTTTAGACCTTTCTGTTGTGGGTAGTGACTGCAGGCTTCTGTCGCGTAGTTTCTGGCGAGTTTTCTGTTGTGGGCGGTTCGGTCCGTCGCGGGCGGGCCAACAAGTTCATTCTACTCGATTCAAGCATTGCTTTCTTCCCGCCGTACCCAAGAGGGTGCCGTTTTAGCAATAGGAGGCGATCCTTCTGCGTTGGATTCCACGGCAGAGGATTCATACAGCGGGTGCGCCATGAGTGATTCCTATCGGTTCGACGCTGAGATGTATTCAGCGAGTTCTACTGTCTATCCTTGCGTTCGTGAGCACCTAATGTGAGAACCCCCCGTTGTTATCCATTTCGGTTCGTTTGTTGAGTTTCCGCCCCAGATTCTGGCTCGTGTATCGATTAATCTGGCAGCGCATGCGTGACGCGAGGAACAATTTTGCACGCCTCGTTATGCCTGGAGGCAGGCGAAGATGGTCCGACGCGCGATCGATGCAGTATGTCTACTGCTGTTTCTTACCGTTATTTTTTCTTATCTCAACTCCAACATGGATATTGTGATGCCGTCGCTACGAGGGCTTCATTCATGACGCCCATGAGTTCGGCGACTAAGCTGAGGTCAGAATCAGCGCCGTTACTTAGACGTTTATCGCGTCTCGTTCATCCGCGGTGCTCACTGCGATGGCTTGTGAACCACCCATCTGGTGTTTTTAAACGGCTGGATTCCAGCTCGAAAGCCCGATCGTCTAAGTAACTGGGACGGCGAACCGGCGGCCTTCTCTTGGAAGTGCTTCCGACAAACTTTCATCGGCGGCAGCGTTAATATGTCAGGCGTATCCGGTCCACAAGGTATCGGTAAAACCCGGCATTAGTGATAGGTTGCTAACATACTCGTTTCGACTCTCAGTGAGCTCCGTTTCAAGGATCGTCTTTTCCACTATGACCGTGAGCAACTGTCCTTGGTTTATGGACCTGACACGCATTTTCCCGTTCAATGGCGATGGCGGCAGATATGCGTAGTTATTCCGGCCCTTTTTGCTTCTCCATTGTCTGAACTTTGCGTCTTAATTGCGGGCTCGATTTATTAGGGTATGCGGTCAGTTCCCGTCTCCATTTCGTGCGCTCCACCGGCTGAACACGCATTTTCATAATGTTCGCGGGTTGTTTTTTTTTTTGGAGGTGGATCTGGGTCTGGCTGGCTTGAGACCCGATGTTCCTCCTCGTTCCGCGATTTCCACAAAGATTCTTTACTATGCCGGGGTTCAGTGCTTGGGTAACGGGGGCGAAGATCGGGGCGACTTACTAAATTTCATGATCGGGGTATCCTATTCCGAACCAGCTTCGAGCAGGTTACGGAGCTTTAGGTTTATGGCTGATCGAGTTTCGGGTATTTTTGGCGCGTTACTTTGGGGTTGACCCCCGCCACGCTCGCTGGTCGGGCTGGCGACAGGCCGGCGGATGATGACCCCTTCCTGGAAATCGATGGTCGGCTGTAGCTTGCTTTAAGTAATTCGCTTACAAAACACAGCTCCCGGCGAAATCCACGTGGATCGATGAAGGACGCAGTGGCCGGGCTATTCCGCCGGCTTACGTCCGAAAGTGGGGATTGTATCGACGAAACGAAAGTGTTCCGTGACGGCGTGCATCTTTCTTCTTTTTTCACCTTCTATCCTTGTCCTACCGTTGTCGCGTGAGTGTTTTATCTTTCCCAATTGTTTGAGAGGAGATTTTGCGCACGGCCCGCCACGGACCCACTTCGATGTCGAGATACAATTTTCTTTGCGGTCGGAGCAAACCGGTACAGCCCGCGGCAAAAACGAACTTTAGCCGGCCACGGGACCTCCTCTTCATCCGTGTTCGTCCTTGGGAGTGTTGTGCTTAAGGCTACTAGCAGGCAAGCTCTACACCGACCATCGGATGTTCCAGGAAAGGGGGTCATCTTCCGGCTGTTGCCGGCCCTGCCATTCGCAGCGTCGAGCTTTTCTTTGGCGTCAAAACCTCAAGATTTATTTGCGGGTACCTCCCCGCACCTTCAGATTCACCGTACCCCGCCGACTAGAGCTCCGTATCAATTGCTCGAAGCGTGCTCAAGGTGAATGGCCAGTCAATTTTAGATCTCTCCCCCGAGTCTTCCGCCACGTCAAGCCTCCCCGTCACATTACATTGACCAGTTTTAAGATTTTGTTGCTTTTTTTTTTTCAAGTGTTTCTGTGCTTTGCCTTTTTTTTTTTGTCATATTCGCCGTTTTTCTTTCAGCCGTCGCGAGAATTTTACGTTGTATCGTGATACAGGACCACCTAAGTTTTTAGGCAACTTTCCCTGTCACGCAGTACTCATTTCCCCCTCCCTATTACCCTTTTCTCCCCCCTTCTCGTGCTGCGAACTGTTTAACGGTTCAGCGTTTTTATTTTGTTTTCTGCGTCGGGCCCCATCCATTAGCCACATTTGGGATTCCTTCTTTTTACGCTATGGAGATCGGGGGAAATTGACGGCCTACCCTTATCTATCCGAGGCCGGCTTCCACCTGTTCACAAATGACCGCGATTAGATATCTTGTCCGCTACTCTGAAACGGGACGACTGTGTTTTAATTTCTGTTTGTCGGCAGATCTCACGTGGTGCTACACGGCCCATATCGATTTTTCGCCTGATCGCTTATCTGGCTTTTTTTGCCCGCGCACGCTGACGCAAGCGGGATGTTACCCCTTTTTATTTTAGTCTTATCCCTGATGCCCGGGTTTTATCCCACCTTGGAACTTCGCCACCATTCCGGCCTGCCGGATGTAATTTTGTCGGTAAACTTTCTTCGGCGCCCGGTTACGTCTCTTATGCTACACAGGTAAGGAGGACGTAACGTCATGGCTTTTTCGTTGGAGATCCCATGTCGCTGTTCATCCAAGGGGGTTCTGCACGGCTAATCCTGGCGTCCGAAAATGACGGAGCTACGCACCGATTCGTATCTTCTTGGACGGCGACGCTTTTCTTTTTTTGGATATCCGTGAACTCCCCCAGCTCTGATTCCATTTTTGTCTACTGTCGCGAATTGGTGTGCCTTTTTTCGTCAATTGACCGACCTGTCTCCAATCCATATTGTGTGTATTACGGTTTGAAAAAGGGACCGGGCTCTTTTTCTATTTCGTCCCTTTGATTTCGCCCGTGCTCAGGGATTCACTAATTTGTCTCCCGCACTTGAGAATTTTTACCCGCTACGATTGTTTTCCCTACAACTGTTTTTCTTCTCTTTCTTCCTTCCTTTTTTCCTCTCTCCTTTTTTTTTTTCGAATTCGTTCGTGACCACTTAAAAATCCCTTTTTTTTCGTCATTTCCTCTGCTTGCTTTTTTGTATATCTTTCCATATTTTTCAGATTGTACCGAGGTCGTACTGGGTGCTACCCTTAGTAGCCCCGGATTCTATTATCGGTTCTTCTTCCCGTTCCAGTTACCCCTTACATATTTAT
>Ga0179593_1510012_pt1 | contig 10448 bp, 12 predicted proteins | sample CZODoug2_1_08_16_FD_185931 | JGI IMG/M metagenome (GOLD analysis project Ga0179593, IMG submission 185931) | Vadose zone soil fungal communities from Angelo Coast Range Reserve, California, USA - CZODoug2_1_08_16fungal (PacBio error correction) | ecosystem: Environmental > Terrestrial > Soil >... | reverse complement strand
CAGTTTTCTTTTCTCATTGATAGCGTTCTTTCGCCTCCTCCTTCTCTCGATCCCCGATAGCACCCGCACGACGGAGAATATCTCGGTCTGACCTCATGGCAGCTTGAGTCCTCAGTTTTTCAGAAAGGACTGATCCCCAGGTTGACTCAGTAACGAGGTGGAGTGACACCGCAGGATTCCTTCTCCAAGATTCCTCCGAAGCGGAGTAGTCTAAGTGGTGGACCGGTGCGAAAGAGTTTTTCTTACGTGGACATGCCAGGTTCCAGGGCCGGCCTTTTTGTGCATCCCGTCCTTTGCGCTAGAGAGATGTGTTAGCCAGACTGAGAAGCAGAGCTCCGGGATTCGTGAAAAGAGTCGTGACTCTTACGCCCGTAATGATCTCCCTCCTCTTTGACGACCTTGTTAAAACGACCGCCACGCTCGCATGGCTGCCTCCTTCATTACCTAAGCGCTTACTATGTAAGCCTTGATAAACGTGATATACCCCCGCCGACCCCCCCCCCTAAGAGTAAACAGACTCGGGCTTTCCAAAGGGTCGGTATCTGCTGGCTTCCTCGTTGACGTCGTGTTTAACCCGGAACCCCCCCCCCTCCCAGAGCGTTTAAGGACGGAGATCCGGCCCGATGACGCGCGACAGTAGGAAAGAAGGCTTGGTCTATTCTTCCTTTGCTCGAGCAGTCTCCAGCCCACTCTTGGTTGTCTTCTTATGGGGCTCACTTTAGTCTGGACCATCCACACTGAATGTTCTCACGACCCCCATATCAATACGCCCTCTCCCATAGTCTTTGTTTGGATGACCATTTTTTTTTTTTTTTTCACTGCTCTGCCAGTTTTTCTCAAGGAAGCCCTTACTCAGTCGATCAAAACCCCGGCGCGATGGACGTCGTTTTTCCCCTCTCGAAGAGGACATTCCCGACGAGCCGGCAAGGAAAGGAGAACACTTTGCATTAGACAGCCCGCTCAACGACCACATGATTATGGCCTTGCCCAACGTCGCGGTCGAAGAATCTGCTCGTTCAATGGAGAACTCCGGGCATCGGTGAATCTGAATCCGGCATTTGGGACAGGACCAAAGCGGCGAACTCACGGGTCCCTCCAATTTCTCAGCTTTATGTTCTTCCCCGACCCCCAAGGTCGTCCACCCAACCGCTTCTCGAAAGTCTTCTTCCCCCTTAGATTTCCGTCCCTGGGCCGACGACAGTAGCAAAGCGTGCATCATCGCACTTAATAGCCTTTGTACTATGTCCCTCACAAGCCGCCTTTCTACAAGTTTTCCCGCGCTCACCCCCTTCGGCTTCACAGCAGACGATCGTTTTCTTTACCACCACTCTAGCGCAACAGTATCGAGTTTTCATTTCAAACCCGTTCGAGGCCGCTTGATCTCTCCTGGTTGCTTCTTCCCTTTTTACCCGCAGCGACAGAAGTTTTTTATCTCCTTTTGCGGCCCTAGAGGAACGCGGAAATCGCACGTGTCTACTCCTCGACACGTTCCCACCCCTCTTCTCCCCCCAAGTTCCAGGTCAGTAGCTTTTGCCTCTGATCAATCGGCCAGCTTTCTCGAGGAGCGAGAGATTTAATGTCGCTAAACAGAGCCGCAGAACTTTTTGACATGACACGCCACACCGGAGTCCTTTCTCCCACTCATCCGAGAGTTTCGAAGCGTTTTTGCCTCTTTATCTCATTGCCATTCGTTTTCCGATGGACTCGAGGTCGTTGAGCGAGTCTGCGGGCAGGTCGGCCGCCGCGGTCGAACCCTCCCGCCTAGAGCGTCGATATTCCGAGCTCGTTTCACGAACTGGAGGTTTTAATTCAGAGTTTGAACGGCTTGTCGAGAGCCGCGGCGATATTTCAGCCGAGCACGCAGATGTTGCAGAATTTTTTTTGCCTCCTTCCGTGGGACGCTCGACGTACCCCCAAGTAGCTTGGTTCTCACCTGTGCTTGCTCAGCAGGCTCGCCCTTCGGCCGTATACTTGCTTTTAGGGGATTTTTCACTCCCGCCTCTCTCCTAGCTGAGGAGAGGTCCCCCTTATCCCCGCGTCGGAAGCCTCAAATCCCGACGCGAGTTTATCGCGCTTATCTCTCTTAGGTCACTTAGACGAATCCCAGAAGGTGCTGCTCCTTTCACATCTCCGGCAAGCCGGCGACCGCGCCTTTTCTAGCCGCCGACGGATTCGCATCCCCCGCTGTCGCTGAAGGGCAGAAGCCGGTTCTTTAGAGATAGTCGGCCAGGCGCTCGGTGAGACGTTCTGATGACCTATGGCTGTTGTCGCTCTCAGCGGTGGGCCGTATTGTACATGACAGAGGTGGGACTTTCCTGCGTGTCTCTGAATCCACCTCAATGAAAAGGAAAATCCCCACTTTGCAGGCTTCTTATTTAATAAGTCCTGCACGTGGTTTTTGGCTTGGATGAGTCCCCCCCTCCTTTGCTTTTTGAATACGGACTTCACGGGTTCCGGAATTTAGGGTTCCCCCCTATTTCTTAGGTTGAGTTTTCAATAAACACGAGTAAGGGGCAGTGTTCCACCCCTCCTGTCTGCTACTCCCCTCTGAGTTTAGGATTTTGAGCAGCGACTTATCTGACAGAGCCCGGCCATAGTCTCTTTTCCAGGCGATCAGGAGGAGTCTGGTACTCTATATCATACATAATCGTTGTTGTGTTTATATGAGGATAACACCTAGGAGGACACTGTGACTATCCCTTTTCCGCTCCCAGATGTAGATTTCTGAGCCTTCCCCGTCCTCCACCTTTTTAGCGGGACACCAAGCATTCCGTAGGGGACATCCCCCCCCTTTCCCTGACCCTGTTTTAGGGCATGGTAGCCGCACTGACTTTTTTTGAACCCGCCCGGAACCACCAGCTTAGGGAAAGGGAATCAAGCCAGGAGGAGTTCGTTTTCACCAAGACCTTCCCCACCCGGGTTAAGGAGGCTCCCGCACATCGTTTCTTTGTGAATGTTGTGCCTGTCCGTGTGATCTTCTAGTTGATTCTAAAACTCTTCCGTTCACCCTTTCCGTACTCGCCATGCTCCTTGACATTGCGCCACTAGATAGTTCAGTTCTTTCCATAGATCTGCCCTGGGTCCGAGAGATAGAGCGAATCCCTCTTCTGGGAGCAAACGTCGACAAGCTCTCTTCTGCGCTCTACAGTAGCCGGCTAAATAGAAGTTCGCCCCTATGAGAGCAGTATTACCCCCGCACCTGTCTGGTACGGGAGAGTCAGGTTCGAATTTACGCAAGCAAGCGAACTTTACCAATCGCGTCGTTCATGTTGAACAGCTCTTCATGCGCCGAACCAGGGTCCGAAGAATGAGCCAGGGCTCGAGAGTTTTTTAGTTTTTTCCTACTAAGTCCCCTTCCCTTGGAGAAGACCCCCGAGCTGTTTTACCTTTAGAGCTTCGGCCGACATGAAAGAGACTTCCCCTGGGAAGTTCTTGAGTACGCGGATGAAAGAAGATGGACGCCGGTGAAATAGTGATTTGTTTTTGCCGCTTGCTATGGATAGCCGCTTTTCTCCCCGCGAGGCAGTCCAAGCATTTTTTCTCCTGCTATACACCCCCCCCCCTTTGATCTCGAGCGCTAATGCGGGAGGTGCGCACCGCGGATTGCTTACCATTCACTTTAATTCGTGCGTCAACGACCCTAAGGCTAAACATTTCCACTTTGTCCCCCCATGAGATAGAAGCTGGGTTCCTTGACGCACAGATCGGAGGGGGGGTGCCTCCTATCCTCCTAGTTTGATGGTCGTTCGCCCGAAGAGTCATAATGTTTTCTCGAAGACCTTCTCAGCTACGGGAGGTAGGTTTTTGTACGCTGATCGTGACGAATTCACATCCTTCCTCCAAGTGGCCCTGTTTTGGCACGCGTGCAGAGATTTTGATGTGAAGTCCACATTTTCTTTCTAAGTGGCCGATCTTATTGGAGTAGTATTTTTTCGCCCCTTTCCGGACTCTCTGACGATAGTCTCTTTTTCTCCTGTTTTAGCATCCTTTTCTAATTCTCTGCCTTGGTCATCAAACTTTCTTCTGCTTTTCATAGTTCATGGGGCAGGAAGATCATGCGTTGATGGACATCACATATTTTTTGTATCGACGGAATTTTTTTTGGAGACGGGTGGATCATTTTCGGGGCCGTCTAATGACTAACTCTCTGCTGTCTCGGTACGGGATAGTAATTCCAGGGCTCACCCTGGACGGGCAACGCGATCATTCTCTGCTCGTGTGGTTCCAGCCTGCCCCCTCCTTTTTATTTTGGTGAGAAAAGAAGGATTCCCCCTGTGGCCCCCTCTTCCCCCCTTCAAGTCTTCATTTCCCTCCCGCGAGGCGCTTTTTCAATAAACGTCCGATGCTAGGTTGGACCTTTGCGTCTTCGAGAACTTCGTGCCAGGGACATCTTCAATAGGCCAGGGTAGTCCGGGATGGTGCGGACTTGGGTGCCGCTTCACTGTGACGGGTTTTCTTTGCCTCCGCTCTTAGGTCGGTGTTGGCCCCTTAGACGTCACGGAGCCGTTTTGGGGCTTCCCTTTCGTCTGGCTGGTACTTCTTCTTTCATTTTTATTTTCCAGCTGTGTTAAGAGAAGAAATCCCGTTGCGCTTGAGTGGAGCGGTTGTAGTTGTCGTTGTCGAGAAGGGGTATTTCCGGCCCATGAGCATTTTAAGACAAAATCCCTCGGTGCGGATAATGGCAGCTCTCCAGGAGTATAGACCGGGAAATTTTCATTTTTCTTCTCGGTCGTTTGAGCCCGTCCACTCCTGCTGGATAGCTATAAAGATCGGCTTAGTTTGTGGGGCCTGCGTTCACCGGGCGAAATCGAATGAAGCTGACCACCCTTACGGTTGTTGCCAGCGTACGGTTCTCGTTTTCTTTTGGGGTACTATTTTTGATAGAGGGATGTTTGGCACTGGAGCCCTCGGAATTTCTGAAATGCCGATCTGATCACTTATTTCTGAGGGTGGACGTGGCCTGATTAATCCTTGGAGCGCTGACCAGGAGGCGAGTTTCTGCGGTGGGGAGAAGGGAGTAGCTGAGATTATGGCCGAAACCAGCGTCACTGCCCAAGAGTCCGTGTCTTTCCACTTGCTTCTTCCACTGACGGGGGGAAACAACTCAACCTTGACGAGGTAGAAAGTCGGGACAGTAGTTTATGCCAGAGTTCTCCATTTTATTTTGTTTCCGCATATACTAGTTGAGGTGAAAGTTTTTTCCCATTTGGTTACCCCCTTCCCCTTTTGTCATGATATGTTGTGTAGACAGTTCGCGTGGTGCTGAGTATTACCTGTGCCCTTTCCCTCCGCGCGGACCTACTTCGTGGTCCGCTTCTTGTAGAGCGGTTCTGGAGATAGTGCGCTCCGCTTTATTTCCAGGCGGAGAAGTTGCAGCTACTTTGGACGCAGAAGAGAGCTGCCCTCTCCGTGTTGTGTTTGCGAGAGCTTTCTCTGCGTAGCAGGTACGATTTCGAAGGCCCTCTCCGCTCTATAGCTCTCCCCCGGATCCCATACAACTGCACCCTCCAGTCGAACGAGATGTCTCTCCTTTTTTTTGGCTTTCTTCCCTCAGCGCAACTGAGAAGCTCTCACCATTTACGGAAAAGGGAGTTTCCACCGGATACCCGGTGGAGAACCTCGAAGTTGCTGCGCTGCGAGAGCCCGCCACTGGACCCTTGTCCGAAAGAATTGGTGTCGTGGCCCCCGGACAAATTTGTACTTTTCGTTTTCCCCAGTCAGCGAGCCCAGTAACAGAGGGTTTTTTGCGCCCCCCAGTTTTAAGAGCCAGCGCGTGCCCCGCCTGACCCTCCCTTCCCCTTGGTGAAGAACATCTTCCTCCGGCTCACCAGCAGCGTTTTCCACATTGGCCACGTCCACCAGAAGCCGTCATGGTCTCTAGGCAAGGTCAGCTTTTCCGCGTCTCCGGGCGCGCCCAACGTCCCGTTCCTCTCCCGTGACCATTTCCACCCGAAGCCCCACTGGACACGATGAAGCTAGGGCAGGTCTTAGGCTGAAGGCCGGCTCCTGGTTTCACGTGTGTCCACCCCATACTTTATCTTTTTGAGAGTCCCTATCATGAGTCGGTCTAAGTGAGTCAAGACCGCCTGAGGCCGTTCGACTCGTCTGAGCTCATCCCCCCCTCTTTCGTTTCCAAGATCGCCGGGGCTTGGCTCAGCGGGACCTCCACTACAGATCTACGAGACAGCCACCTCGTCCCAGTGCCCAGAGCGCACGTGCTTCTCTGACCCTCTGATAAAATGCCGCGACGTTCCCCCCCCTAACTCCTTTTTTTTAAACGTCGGCCCAACCCGGCGACTATTGATTTTTGTCCCCCTTTTACTCAAGGCCGCCTTATGACCAGACCTCGCGGTGATTTTCTGACCCGGTCTAACTGAGCTCACAGACGAGAAACTGTTCTTGATGTGTCCTGCCGCCGTAGGTGAAGAAGAAGCGGCTCCGCCTTTGGACTTCGCCACCGCTTCCAACCCATTAACGCGCGGGTCCTGGATTTGCACCCCTTCTCTGCTAGTAATGTTTCTTCCCTCAACGGATGCTGGCCCCGATAGATGCGAGTGGCAATTTCCTCTGCCGGGCCTTACCTTGCTTTGAGCCGACGTAAGCAAGCGCTCGTTCTGCCGGGTTCTATTTTCTCAAGACCCATGCCTGAAAGTAACTCCGTACGCGACCAACCTCGGCCAAGCCCTAGTCTCCTACCACGGCGATTCTGAGAACGTATCGGTGTCAGGTAAAAAGGATTTCCGCTTTCATGAGGGCCCTTCTTTAGAAAGGCGTCCGGCCGACCTCCCCATTTCCTTTCAGTTCCTTCGACAACTTCTCAGTAGCACTCGGAAAGCGGCCTCTGACCGTAGACCTGACTATCCATGTCGTATCAAGTAATTCGCCCCCCCCCAAGGGGCCACTTTTCACAATTCGCGGATAATTCCAGCGAGCATGTTCGCCTCTGCCTGACGGACGCTTAGAACAATGCCCCTACTGCCAGTAGGTCCTAACACGCCCCACGCGGCCTCGTCGGAATCCCCCGACGCCCGGCTGGTTTTTAGATCTACTGTGATCGCAGGTCACACTTGTTGGAGGGCGATATAGATGCGGTGAAGCAGTCAGCCGTAGGGGAAGGGGGGATCCTCGTTGAAAATAATCCCGTTTCGTGCCGGGCGATGTATAATTCTGTATATCTTGCAATCATGTCCCCGGTCGGCCCGAGTAGATCCTTGGGGTCGTGAGGAAGAAGACGGGAATGCTTTATTCACTTCATTCTTCTCCTGGGGGGCCTGGATCTGGCACGTCCCTCACAGCCCCCCAGGTCACCACTTTTCACTGAGGAACGTCGCGCCCAGATGCTTCTATACAGCATTCTTTGATTTAGTAGCCTACCCAGAGTTACTCGTTTTTTGAGGGCTGAGTCGTCTTTAGATGAAAGTATCCCTCCTCTTTTATTCTGACTTATATCTTTCAGAGCCACACCGTCCCCGGTCCAGCCGTGCGGTTTTTTCAAGCGCTCTGATCTGAGGGCCAATAGAGTCGCTCGAATAACTCCTTTGTCGACGTGCGTCCAGAAAAGGCCAGGGGCCTAGCTCGAGGCTTTTCCCAGGGCGATCCTTTATGCCTCTTTCTGAGCTCTTGTCGGTCCGTAGAGTGGGAAGATGGACTGCCTGAGGTTGTCCCCCTTGGCCGTCCTCGTGGTAGCGCAGAATCTTCCATGCCCTGAACAGGTTCACTGGGGGTAACCGCCTGCGGATCCGTGATACCGGGCTTTTTTCTCTTTGCGAGTGTGTAAAAAATGCGCCCTCTCTTGAACCTGAAGGGTTTTTGACTGGGGGGTCCCCCGATGGTTCCCCCTTCTCTTCACATACCCAGATTTGCTGTGGGGATTTTACCAACCTGGAGGTTCCCGATTTTGACGTGACTTGCGGACCTTTTGGGTTCCAGAAGAGACCTCTGACAGAGATTAAGTCGAGGACCGTGCTCGGTCTTTCAGTAGGGCTTCTCTCTTTTTCTAATAAGTTTTTTCTGCGAGAGATCCCTCCTTCCCTCGCCGCGTACTGTCGAACTCCTCCGGCCGTTTCCTGAGTCTCTTTTTCGTTCACCGTCTCCTGGGTGAGCGCCAGGAGGGTGCCCCCCTCCACCCTTTCATTTTTGGAGGGCTGTCTCCTCCTGCTGGGGTGCCCCTTACCTCCCCGTGAGGTCCTGCGCCGACAGGAGGGGAACCACCTTTTCCCACCGTTCCCCATTCACGGCCTCCAAGGGAGGGGCAACCGTGGGCTTTCCTTTTTTATGATGTCTGCCCAAACGGGAAGCCCCCCTTTTTACACCCCATTCCTGTACCCCCCCCCTTCTCCCGAGTAAGGGCCGCCACAGCTCAGTCCTTCCCTTCCTCTCCGGGCAAATGAAGACGCGCTAGCTTCTTTTTCTCCCGCGTGCATGGGTCCTAAGTAGACAGCTCCGTACGCCTTCGTTTATTCGCAGCCTAACCTGCCTTGCGATGTCCGGTCCTGCTTCCGAGCCAGCACAGGGGACGGGCGCGCCGTTCGTCTTTCCTACTCGCTAGAGAATCATAGCTGGACCGTTGCTGGCCTAGGGCAGAGCCGAAAGATGGCGTCTCCCTGCTCCTCTCCGCTGCGCGCGGTTTTTCGTATCGTCCGCCCTGGGAAGCCGCAGAGCTTGCAGACGTCGCTCCCCTTTTCGCCCAGCGGCAAGTCTGGAGACGTGGCGCGCGGCGACTCCACAGCAGTTCCTACGGCGTGCTTTTTGTCTGCCTAGTGATTAATTCTGTCCCGAATCCACCGCCCTCTTTCTTGGGGGTTGGACCAAAAACCGGGCTTGCTCGAGGTTAATCGGAGTTCTTTCTCCTTTTCGTTATTCTCGACCCCTCTTCTTCCTCTGCATACAGAGATATCTTTTCACCACCCCTCGGAAGTTGTCCCGCGCTGGAACTGAGATAGAGGAGGTCGAAATCCTCAGTCGGGGGGGAGGCGAAGATCAGTGTTCGGTTTTCGGGCACCCCTAGGTATTATTTTCTGTCTAAGGTCATGCTTCGGTCGGTTCTGCCCTAGGGAGGCTGACGTATTCTGTGAGCCGAGGACGCTCTCGTGGAAAATTGGGTCCCGATGTTTGAAAGTTCCCCTTTGTCTGTTCTTAGCAGTCTTGCCGCGTTACTTTATTTCGAGGTTCTTAGAGACCTTTTCTTGGGGCCCCTTTCGGGATTTATTGTCCGCTTCTTTCCGCCCCCGCTCGTCTACGGCCTGGTTCACCTGCCAAACCGTTGTGATCGACGTGGGGAAATCTCTTTCGGCTGTGGAATACTACTGGGTTGGCTCCCCTTGGCTTTCTGGAGAAGGGCGCATTTGTCTGTTTTCGTTTTTCCCCCGTCGAGAAGTTTGCCTGCTCGGGAGGTTGCTCTGTGCCGTTAAAAGGGCAGCATGGTGGCTCACGCGATCGCGTTTTAGGCCTCTGCCGTGTCTTGCCTTCTTTGTTCTACCTGGTTCTCCTTCGGCCTCTATGCAAGAAGGGCGGTGACTGATCCCGATTTCTGGCTGCGCAGTCGTATGCGCTTTTTCGACCGACACGGCGGCAAGGCTTTCTCGTGCGGTTCGTCGGGCTGGTGCGCGAAGTGGCGCCGTCCGGTCTGGCTTTAGGGCATGACTATGTTTCTTGCCCCTAACCTGACTCACTTCGCAGGGCGTTGATCTACGTTTCAGTGCTTTGCCTGGACTATTAAGGAGCTCACGCTGGTCACTCTACGCAAAGTCCGGGTTCGCGCTTGAGATGCGGTTGATTTTTTAGTTGGTCGCATAGTTCTTGTCGGTCAGGTTTATGCGCAAACTAAAACGCCCTCTTTTGCGCTTTTTATTTTAGGAGACCAGGACCCCCGGCCCTGCGTCCTCTTGGTTCTCTGTTAGTTGGAGAGTCTTGCGTACGGAACTCAGAGTTTTGGGACGAGTGTGACCTTTTTTTTCTCGTTGCCTGCAGTGACCCAAAAAATGAGCAGGTCAGCTTCTTCGTTTTTCTTTCTTTGTTGTGACCTTGTTCAGGAGGTGGCGCCTACGTTCTCCGGGTTTAGACTTATATCTGAGTCCTTCTCTGGCATCTAAGAAGAGAGGTTTACTTGGCCTTTCGTCACACGAGTCTTTTGAGAGATGAAGTCATGCTCTTCCCCCCCTCTCTTTCGAGATGATAGTATGGTCTCCACCATCTCTGGCTAGCGATTTTTCCTGCTGGTAAATGTTCTGTTTCCCAGTCAAGACTGTTCTTCAGCGGCGTTTTTCCTCGCTCGTCTTTTCGAGGGAGCCTTATCCCGTCGGGTCCCGCGTTTTTCCCCCTTCACCTGGGTTTATTTTCTCCGTGGCGCTGAGTTCAACGCTTGCATTTTTCAGACTCTTCCTCCTTTCTTTTTCCGGGGGAGCTCGATCTTGATAGCGGTCCAGCGCCGAGCTCTACTCGAACGCCCT
>Ga0179593_1484680_pt1 | contig 10448 bp, 15 predicted proteins | sample CZODoug2_1_08_16_FD_185931 | JGI IMG/M metagenome (GOLD analysis project Ga0179593, IMG submission 185931) | Vadose zone soil fungal communities from Angelo Coast Range Reserve, California, USA - CZODoug2_1_08_16fungal (PacBio error correction) | ecosystem: Environmental > Terrestrial > Soil >... | reverse complement strand
TAGATGAATGAACCCCTCCTCCGTTTATAGGATAGATAGGGTTCTTTTTTTCCTTTGGCGAAAAACAACAAACAAGACACGTCTCAAGGGGGAATTTCCATTTCCGGTTGTATGTTTTCTATCTTTCTGGTTTGTGTCCCTGGTTTAGGGAACCCCTCCCCATTCCACGGACGCAACCCAACCCCCCCCCCCCCCCCCCCCATTTCGGGATTGTCCACAGATAGTCATGCTCTTCAGTGTCCCCGGGACTGCTTTCACCTTGACAATTTTTTTCTCTTTTTTTTGAGCCCCTCCCCCCCCCCCCGTGCTCTTAACTTCACCTTTTCCCTCCCCTAGCAAGACCAGTAATTTTCCCTCACCCCTGAGTGTCCCGGCCTTTTATTTACATGTCTCCCCCCGCTTGAGCTCTCGTCAAACCCCGAATCGATCTCTTTTGTCGATCTCTCACCTGCCCTTTTTGAATGGGCAAGACCTGAACACTTGATCCGTCGAACTCTCATGGCTTTCCCCCGAACCTTGAACAGCTTTCGTCTTCGGGTTGGCTTCGTGAAGCATTCCTAGGCCAAGGGCCAACTCGTAGGTCCTTCCCCCCCCCTGAAGTTGTATCCCTTTTGTTTTGCTACCCCCCTTCCCTTTGCTTTCCGCGGGACCTGCCTCCTTTTTTCTTTCGTTTCCTGGTCTTATCCTTATTTTCCGCGAGATTAATTCCTCTTTTTCAGATCCAGGCACCCATACCACAGGCCCCCTTCCCCCCCCAAAACCTTGAACGTTTTTTTTTTTTCACCATGGAAGGGTCAATTTTTTTGATTTTTCTTGTTTTTTTCCTTATTCTGGAACTCCGTTTTCACTTCGTTCTTCCTTTTCAGCAGTAAGCTTTCCAATGTTCTTCATGACGATTTTCCCCTCTGTTACCTTTGAATTTTCGTCCACAGATTTTGAGTCTTTTTTTTAAACTTGGCACTGAAGTATGAATTCTTTGCTTTGCCGAAAATTCGCCGCTCTTTTTCAGTGTCCATAACACCCTTGTTATCCTCTCCCGAGTTTTGGAATTCTCTGCGTAGTTTTGGCCGGTTCCTCTTACTAAAATCGTGGGGAGTGCTCTCATTGGTGTGTTCCCCAATTCCCGACATGGCTCCCCTCTCAGTATACCCTGGCCTGACTCGGTTTGGAGAGATCATTTTTTTTTTTCTTTCCAAGCAGTTTCCCCCCCTTGATAGTCTGATGTCCCCCCCCCCTCTGACTGTAAGACTTTGCCTTGCTGGGTGTACGCAATTACGGATCTTTTCCTCCTTCCCATCTTTAGCGACCCGCTTTTTTTTTTTGGAAGCATTTCCGCACCAAGTCTTCTTGGCTTCGGAAAGTTCAACCCCGTCCTCCTGTATTGGCTTCTTAGGTCCTTTGCTGTTCTTTTTCTCTTCAGTTTGTTTTTTTTTCTAGTGTGACCCCCCTCTTCCCCCCTCCAGATGATTTCATGGCTTCTCGTAGCGTTCTTCGTGGGCCCCGTTGTTTTTGACTCTCCCGTTGATTTCGTTCTCCTTTTTCGCTGTATAGATTTGTCGAGTTGTGCCCGCCGCTTTTCTGACATTCTACCCCCCCCCCGTTTACGACAGCTCCGAAAAGTTGTGTTTCCCCCCTTTGAGGTTTCCCCCCTTTTTTTCAGTCCATGGTCCCCTCCTTTTGGATACCTTTTCTTCTCCGACATCGGTTCCCGAATTGCTGCTCCTTCCCCGTCAAAGGGTTCGTTTTTCCCCTCGAATCCAAAACCCTCTTTGCACCCCTTTTCTTCATATTACTCTTCTTTTCTTTCCCCCCCCTCCGTTGTTGTTTTGATCTTCTCTTCTTTTGAAATCTTTTGATGTCTTGTGTCTTGCTTTTAACCACACCTGAGATGACCCCCCCTGCCCCAGGCGGCTAGCACGCTTTTTCCCAAGTCGTACCCGGATTCGATCGGTAGGCCGCTCTCCCCATTGATAAGTTCATGTCTGGCCCCCCATAACTGTCTTTTTTTTTTTTTCCGATGGAGCCATCCACTCTTTTCACATTGCCTCTCTGGGTTGCCCCTGACTTTTCCATTCGGTCCCTCCTGCGGACATCTTCCCCACATACTGCGAGACCATTTTTCTTGCATTCTTTCCCCCCCCCCCATCTCACCGACCTTGCTCCGGTCACGTTACTGGAAAAAACCGTCTTCCCTCTTCCTCATTATCCCAGTGTCTCTTTATTCACCCCTCCGAACACGAGCTCCCACCAGGTTTTACTTCGACTGAGCCCACGAGGTGATTTTTCTCCTTACGAGGTGCAACCTTCGGACAGCAACTCCCTCCCTGGGACCTGCTGTCCCCTTTTTTCACGCTACTATTTTACATCTATAACGTGATACTTCCCTTCCCCCGTTGAGCATCCCCCTCTTCGCCCTTCGCTCTCCCGACCTTTTAATTTCCCCCTTTTCCCAATCTGTTTGGCTTGACATCAAGACTTCCTTTCCCCCCCCCGGTCGTCATTCCCCCTAGTGCCTTTCTGACCGGAGCGTTGCATGGTTTGCCCCATCAGAAGATTGGGGAGCAGGGTAAAGAAAAACTTCCCTGTTCTCCACGACCCCTTTTAACGTCTTGCTTCCGGATTTTTTTTTGATTTTTCCTTGGGAAGACGGCCCCCTCCTTCGCGAATTTTTTCCTCCTCCAGATCCCCCCGGCTCTCTTCTTGCAAGAGCGTGGTCGAAACCCCCCCCCTTTCAAGGTTCTGTTTTTTTTTTTTTTTCCCCACCTGACGGACCCCTGATGCCCTCCCTCGGCGTTAACAGGGAACTGCGTCCACTCAAACCGTTGCTATTCCCCTGACCACTGCAGCCATGGACCCTGGTCCACTTGGACCATTGGACTTTTTTTTTCCCCCCTTTGATTTGCCTAATGGTTTTTTTTTCTTAATCTACAAACAGCGTCTCTTTCGGCTACTACTGTTTCCGCCCTCACCTCACAACCCTTCCCCCCCCCACCAGCTGCGGGGGCTATTCACCTTTCAAGAAGTTGTGACCTTAGTCGTTCTTTCCCCACGAGTGATCAGGTCGTGTGTTTTGAAAGGACAACCCTTCTCGTTGGCCCTGGCTCGATGATCGCGAAAGGAGAACTAAAGGGACACGTCTTCCCGACGTAGTTCAACGGTCCCCCCCTCCACTCGAGTCTCTCCTTCATTTTTTGTCTTGCCACTTTAACCGGTGCTTACTTCCCATCGCTCGAGTCCCTTCGCTCCGAGATCTAAGGCTTTCCCTTTTTTCCCCTCCTTTACTGCCCGGCAGGGTCCTAGGTTACACTCTCGTTGTGTCGAATTATTCCAAGTGACACTGTGACTTATGACGTCTAGTTTTTTATCGCCACCCCTGTCAGTTCATCGCCCTCCTCTACCTTTTCCTTTTTATGAAGATTCCCCCTCCTTTGATGTTGTTTTTCCTGTGGAAAACGACCATCTTCCTGTTCGGGGAAAGTTCCCTCGGCCTTTTTCACAACTTCCTCAGCCCCAAGAGAACCAAGTTTATTTTGTGCCAAGACAACTCTCTTCTTTTTTCCCGTGGGCGCGCGAGGTCCCCCCCAAGGCAAACTAGGGCTATTTAATCCTACTTACGCTTGCTGTGGGATGGTGGAATTCCCCGAAAGGTTCCATTAGTCAATCATACCCTACGCACCGGACACCTTTAGTTCTCTTGCCATCTTCCCCTCCCCCTCACTCACCATCTCACCTAAACTGCTATCGACTCCACTAACCTCCGCCCTTTACCATCTCCCCCTACAAAATATTCTACCCCAACACATGTTTCCCCTCTCCTTTCTCGGTTGGCCTTTTTTTAAGTTGGGGATGAGTCACTACCAGGTGGACCCCCCCACGACAATTCGTCGACCCACACTATGGATCCTTTTTTCGCTCAACGCCACCTGCGGGAAGTAGTGCCAAAACACGGTTTTTTCCTTTTTCTCCCTCTTGTGCGCAATGAACCTTTGGGCTCCGTAGTACCCACACGAATTATTAAATCGCTTTTTTTTTCTTCCTCTAATTTTGCTGATGCTGTCGCTTATTTAAGTTGAACCATGCCATGGGTCGAGCATTTCTTCCCCGCACTAACGGTTTGGCCCTCCTTTTGGCGCTGGTTTTCTTATTTTCCGCCTGTTTACAAACTACTTTTTCTTTTCCCTTCAATCAAGCCCCCCTCCACCCCCCCTTTTTGTCAGCGGGAACTTCTTCCCGTGGACTTTGCGAACACCCTCCTTCTCTCCGCCCCCCTTTTGCCGGCGATTGCCGATCCCCCCTCACGCGCGTTGGTAGTGTTGTTTTTTTTTTTTTTTTTTCTTTTGGCCGCTACATTTGGCCCCCCCCGTAAGGACTGCCCCCTTAATCGCATCCAGTTTATGGTCCTTTTTGGACACAACGCAGTAGCGATGCCCCTTCCGGCACCCCCCCCACCAAATCCCTTCCTCTTAGGTTCAACTCTTCCATCTCCCCCCCTGAGGACGGTATCTGGAATAACCTGTTTTATTACTGAAAGGTCCCGCCTCTCCCCTTTTCCCCACCAGTTCTCATGGTGTTGACTCCTCTGCCACGTTCCGTGTCCGTATTTCTTGGACATCTCGGTCCTTCCCCCCCTCAGACTTCTCCCCCCTTTTGATAGTTTTTTTTAGCGGGACCTTGTTCACAGTGACTTTCTAATGATTTTTTTTTGCTTTTTTTCTTTTTTTTGTTTTTACCTCGATTTTCAGTTTCTGAGTTCAGACCGGCCGTTCCCCCCTTCTTTAACCCCCATTTGGACAGCGGGTTTTTGCCCATTTGTAGATTTTTTTTTCTGGGGAAATATTTATTTCACCGTTTTTTGGCTTCTTTCGGCAAGTTGTCCTCTTTACCCCCTCTTTCCTCCCTCCTCCTGTGTTGCCCCGTCGATCTTTCTCCTCCCTTGCTACTCAGCTGAGTTTCCGCTCCCTTTAAACCGCCGTTCTACCGCCTCCCAGATGTTTTTCCTGCCTGGACCTGGTTTTTCCCTGACTCGGGATGAGAGAACCAAAGAAGCCTCATTTTCCTCCCCTCCTTCTTCCCTTCCGAATTCCCGCCCCCTTTTCTCTTCAGGCCCATGTCCAGTCCTATTGAAACTCGTTGGCGAGTTTTCACCCCCTTTAGGAAACGTGTGGTCCAGTTGAGTTGAGAGGTTTTTTTTTTTTCAAGTGGAAACCCCTTTTTTTTTCCCTTGCCGAAAATGTGTCTCCTTTTTTTTCTTCCGGTTGTACCTAGTTTTTCCGTGTCCTTTCCCTTTCGTGATCCGCTGTTACTTTTCCGGTTTTTCCCTTGATCAAAGGTCTTGAGGCGACGTTTTCAGGATTTTGTGCATTAAACGTTTTGTTCTTTGACGGGCAATTCCTGCCTTCTTCTAGTTGTGTTTTTTTTAACCTCTAATTCCGAGGGTAAGAACCTTTTTGTACTCTGAGGTTTTTTTTTTTTTTTTCCCCAAGTATGGAACCCTCCTTTGCCAAGCCCAGTTTGCATCCCTCCCGTCGTCCCTCATTTCGACGATCCTTTGAACGGTTACGTCCCTCCTGGGAAATAGATCCCTTTTTTTTTCCGCCAATCCCCCGCGATTCAGTACTTTTTTTCATTTTCCTGTTGCGGTCCGTTTCCGGGCTCGCTCCTGCCATTTTTTCCAATTGTTCAGAGGTGCCCAAGACGCGAGAGACAATATTTTTCTTTCCGCCTTTGTTTTCCTACGGTATTTCGGCAATCGGTTTCACACCAAAGACTTCGCTTACCTTTTTGATATTTACCCCCTGATTTTTTTATTTCTGCCTGGAGTGATTCGTATTTTGCACAATTAACTGGGTCTTTCGGATTTCAGTCGGGGGCGTGTGTTGTCCTCCTCGTGGCGCGCCACTTTTTCGGAAGTTTCTTTTCCCTTGTGACAATATCGTTTTCTCTTTGGGACGCGGTTTTTTGTGGTTGTTTGGCATGCCTTTAATTTTCCACTGAAGTTGCTTCATTTGTGTCCCATCTTCTCTCCATGCGCTCAGTCCTGAGGTACTTTTCTGTTAGATTAATGAAACACGTTTTTCCTCGGTGCGTGGCGCTTTTTCAATCCTGGTCGTTTTTTTAAGGTCCCCCTCGTCAGCATGAACTGGGCGGGCGTTACCCCCCCGGGATAACCAGGCAGTCTTCTTTCTCCTACGTTTGTTTACCTCCTTTCTGTATATTGTGGACGAGCCTTTTGTAAGCGGTGACCTTCCCTAAGACCTAGGTTTTCTTGACCCCTGCATACTGAGACCCCCCCCTGACCTTGAAACAGCTTCCGATCCCCTTTCCAGTAGTTCGATGGCCTACGCCCCTAGTCGTCAAAGCCCCTCTCGGACTTCAAGACTGTCTCCTTTTTTGCAACTACCCGAAGCATTGAACCCCCTGGCGGCATTATTTAAGTAGGGACCGATGTCGGTGGTAGGATTCTATTCTTTTCACCCGCAAGCTTTCTCTGATGTGTAGACGGCCCTACAGGAACAACCTCTGCCGGAACAGGGTCCCCTGGCGTTTTTTTTCCAGATTCTTCCCCTAGTTTCTAGTCGCTCTTTTTTCCGTATAGTGACCCCCCTTTCTTCTGGGGCAGAGGGCCCCCTTTACTTTTTCCTGAATTGTTTTTGTGGCCCCGTGCGTTTCGTATCCCATTAGAGGCGTTTTTTCTTGGCTCCACAGCTTTTTTTTTGCTTCAAACAAACGGACCCTATCCGCTTCTTTGAAGTCTTGGTTCTTTTTTTCTTCGGCTTTCTGGGATACCATTGCGTTTTGATTATAACCTCTCTTGTGATTTGTGGCCCCCATGGCCCCCCGCTCTTCCTGTAAGTGAGGTCTTTGACATTCCTTTTTGGACGGTTGCCCAGTGAGTTTTGATTCCCTCCCAGGACCACTCGTTTCCTTTTTTTCTTTTTCTCCCTTTTCCCCCTCTTTTTTTTTCTCACCGTGCCTTCCGAGGAACGCGTTTCCTCCGGGCAGGTGTACCGGTCCTCTAAGACTTTTCTGCTTGCCCCCCCTGGAAAATACCTTTTTAGCGGGACCCGGACCAAAGGTTCACCCCCCCACCCTTTAGTGGTTTTTTGAAACACCGTTTTAAAAACTCGTGTTTTTCCCTCCCCCCTTTAGGGCTCGTCGAAAGCCCTGCTTTGGCTCTCTTGACTTATTTTTTTCTTCCACATGTTGACCCCCCCAGTTTTTCCTGTGATTCGTGGTTCCTTTTGTGATTCGAGTAGCTTTTGCGTCTGTTGGTTTGGGTAGTCTCTGTGAAGGGCAAGTAAGCCTTCCTTTTTTTTCCCTTTTCTACTTGTTATGAAGAACTCCTTTTTGATTGCGATGATACCTCCAGCTTTTTTTTCATGAGTCCCTTCCACACAGTGTTTCCCCTTCTTTTCCCGTTTGCGGTCTTTCTTTATTCATGGTCAACTTTACTAAGTACAATAGTACTCATTCTCTGTTTCCGATTTCCGTGGATAGACGCCCTTTCCATGTCACCAGGGCTTAGTTTGACTTTCGCATTACATTCCCCTGGTTTGGATAAAGGCTATCCCCTACGATCTTGGAATAATAATACGTTTCGTTTCAGTCGTCCTTAGGAGCGTTTTTTAGAAAACCTAGTTTCCCCCCCCCGATGCTCTTTCAACGTGGATTTTTCCATTTTTGCCCTTTGTCTTTCTTCGTTGCCCCCGCAACTGTCGGTGACCCGTATTCCTATTTTCTTTAGCCGATCGTGTTTTCATGGCTGTCTTTTACAATGGAATGGCCTGACGATTTTCTCCCGTTTTTTTTTTTCCCTTCTTGACCACTTTTTCCCCCCCCTGACCCCAGATGCTCAGGGCCACCGCTTTTTCACCGATCTCATCTCATAAGAAGGTTTCCCTTGCCTAGGAACCCCCCCCCAAGCCGATTAGTCTATTCCTCGGGCATACTCCACAGCTCTCCCACAAAAACCCAACCGGTCCCCCCCCGTACCTCCCCCATTCTACGCGATTTTAGTATCATCTCTTCCCCATGGGTCTTTTTTTTCCCCCCCACCCTAAACCGAACCCCCCGTCAGCGCCACAGAAGCTTTCCCCCTCCCTCCCTTGAACCTCTTGGGGTTTCTCCTCTTTTTGTTTTTTAATTCCCAGCCACGGACACGTTTGGGCGTGCTTCTGACTTTTCCCCATTCGTTCTCTATCTACTTGGGTTCCCGACCTTCTTTAGTGATCTTCCCCCCTGCCAGGTCCCCCCTTTTTCCTTTTTCCGTCTTTTCCCCATCGGACCTGGAGCATCGGAGCTTTTTCTTCGACTCAAGACGTCCCCCTTTTCTCCCCCCCTGTCGTCCACCCCCCCCCCTAGTGCCACACCGTGACCAGGAGCGTGCATGGTTTTCCTCCCACCCCGAAACTCCCTCAGGCCCCGCCCCCCACCCCCCACGTCCATGGACCGGTTGCCGCAGTCTTTCTAATGATGGAGCGTAGTCCTCTTTTTTCCTTTTTCCTTTTTTTGACGATTCGCGTCCCTGTTTCTTCCCTCCTCTATTTCCCCCTTTCTTCTTCTCTTTTGATAAAAGTGCAACGCGGGGCGTCACGCCCCGGACAATCAATTTCCATGTTTCAGGAGGTTTTCTTCCCCTTTGAACCTTTTACGACCTTCCTCTTTTTTCTTTCTTTCCCCCACCCTTAAAGGGACGCTCGTTTTAATGAGTTCCAGCAATCTGCCCCCTCCTCTGGTGACTCTTTCCTTGTTTCCAGGTTTGATTTTTGGATTTTTTCCCCCTTTCTTTCTAACCCAACTTTTCTCTTCTAAATACGGGGGTCGAACATTTTACCCCAACTTTCCCTAGGAAGCCACCTCTCCCTTTTTTGGAGTTGCATGTTTTCTTTTTCTTTTTTTTTTAATTCCCCACAGATTCTTTTTGAACGGACCCTAAGTCGTTTTGAACCGGCTCGGTATGATATGAGTCCTCTCCCCCCCCTCCCCAACTTGAGTTACTTTCCGATTTTTCCCGTTTTCCTCCAGAGTTTACCTCAGTTAGTCCGTTCCCTTTTTGCGCTTTTTTAGTCTTCGAAAATTTCTGCTCACGACCTGGATTTCTCTTATCAGCCCCTTAGGTCCCGTTTTCTTTTTTCTTCCTCGACCTTTTCATAGGGTAGATTGACCCCCCAGGCTTCTTGCTGTCTTGCCTTACAAATGGTCGAGCCTTAGGTATGGGGGAACGTTTTTTTTAAACCTTTCTTTCTTTTAAAGGATTTTACACTTCGAGTTTTTTTTAGGTTTGCCCCCCCTGATGACTTTTTCTTCCACCTTTTCCCAATTTTATTTTGATGTATATCCCTCCTTTACTCACAACACCTCGTTTTCCGTTAACCAGTTCACCCGGGGGTTCTTGCATTCCCCCTTGGCCCCCTTTATTTTGACGGGGTGTTCCCCATTGTCTTCCTTCAAGTCCCCAAGCTCCCGACTGCTCCCCCCCCTGAATTCATTTTTTAGGTGACCTGTTGCATTCATTTCCTCTTTAACACTTTTTCCCCCCGAATGACGGTCCGACCCCCCCTTTCACACCCTCATAACCTACCCCAGCACCTAACAGTCCTAACCTGTCCCCAATAGTCTGAATTTCTTTTTTGGGCCCTACCGATTCCCAAAGTTTACACACGGAAAACACCACTAACAACTTCCTTGGGTCCCTCCTCTTTTCCTGCACAAAGACCTGCGTCCTGGTCGTCAAGATACTGCCTTCCCGGGGGCCCCCCCAGTCCCCACGAATTTTTTAAGATGGATCGGGTTCCCCTCATGTGAGACTTCGTAGATTTTCGCCTGCCGTCCTCCACATGGAATCCCCCTTACCACCCCCACAGCCGGGCGCCCTTTTGCCCCGCTTCGGCCCTCTGGATGGTAAAATCCCTTTGATTAACTCACAACACAATTACCCACCAAGTTAGTACCCGCTAGGTTGCCCCATTAGTTATTTAAAACCACGCTCCTCCCTGGCCGCCCCTTTCCCAATTCTCCTGCGATCCCTTTCTCAAGCCAGTGAACTTTCCCTCAGCACCCGTTTTCCCCCCAAACGGCCTTAGCCTCCGGCACCCCCCCCCCCCCCCCCTCCCTCTCCCCTGATTCCCTGACCAATCCGTATAGCTCTTGGGGTTTTCCCTTTTCATTTTTATGTCCCGCTGTGACCCTTCCCACCCGAGTTTCTGACGGACCCGTCCGTGTTTCATATCGCAACTCCTGATTTTTTCCCTGGACCTGTCATTTCCCCCTTTTTCAAGGGTGTAGGGTTCCGTTTTTTAAGGGTTTTTCAACTCCTTGTGTTAGACCTCGTTTCCTCTGCTCTCTATTCCTGGTCACGCCGTCCACCTTCAACCAATGGACTTTTTGGTTAGCTCTTCTGTTTCCTCTTTTTTTCGTCCTTTTCAGGGCGCCTTCGGAAAGACCTGCGA
>Ga0179593_1334466_pt1 | contig 10448 bp, 10 predicted proteins | sample CZODoug2_1_08_16_FD_185931 | JGI IMG/M metagenome (GOLD analysis project Ga0179593, IMG submission 185931) | Vadose zone soil fungal communities from Angelo Coast Range Reserve, California, USA - CZODoug2_1_08_16fungal (PacBio error correction) | ecosystem: Environmental > Terrestrial > Soil >... | reverse complement strand
TGAAATTCCTTTACTAATTACCTTCCCGGCGTTGAGCACATCCTCCCCTTCCCCGTGAACTGAGTAAAGAAGGGTCGCCCTTGCGTCCCTCGCCGGCATCTGTGGGGGGGTGAATCATGCGATTGCCTTGCACCAATAGGAAGTTCCGCATGAGCGAATGAATCCTACTTATAGAGGTTCGCTGGCCGAAGTGTATGTTATGCGGCCGTCGATCGTAGATCCTTCCCCTGCGGACGAGAAATTTTCCGGGTCCAAACACCCGTCGGGGAGGTTGCTCTTTCCTTTGCGCTTCCACGGGTCCTTTCTGTCGGTTGATTTGGGAGAGTCACTCGGCAGCGAAACCGTATCCGATGGGCGGAGACTGTCGGGTGCCTTCTTTGTTGCGACTCTGGTTTCACGCAATCCCCGACTGAAGCGCTCCGCTCATCTCGTTTCTCTCTTCGTATGTCTCTGTCCGACCACATCGATTTGAGCTCCGAGGATCATGAGTGAAAGCGTCCTGAGCTCCCTTATTTGATCTTATCTCCTTTCAGCGTCCGACTTTGAGAAGTCTTTCTCTTTTGCCCATTTCATTCCCAGACTCCCTATCTTGCGTTGCTGGTGGAGGATTCTTTGGTCTGTCCTCCTCGGGCTGCACGAGACTACGACATCCCCCCCCCCCCCAGTCCCCCCCCCCACGTCCCCCCCGCAGACAGTGTTCCACAATGACGACCACCGCAGTCCGTAGTTGTTCATGCGTGAGACTTTCCACTGTAGTCCGTAACAACAGACCGCGCTTGTGGTTTTCCCTTCGATGTCCCCCACTCGGGTGAGCGCTTTTCTTGATGTAACCCTGTCCCCGATTTCCCCTCTGGCGATCGACGGTGAGTGCTGGAGATTTCAGACAGTATTTTGTGATTTGTGTGACACAGTCTTCCCCTTTTCTTTACTGAGTACATTTTCTTGGTTAGGTAGTCAGCCGGGATTCAGCTGGTTGTCAGTGAACTACAGTCTTCTCTCTCTCTCACTTTCCTAATTGCGGTTGCTGCATCGGAACAATGAGGTACATTACTTTAGAGCTCGTCTCCCTTTGCTCCCTACGAAGTCCTTCAGCAGGCCTTTAAGCGCCCCCCTTGGGGGGCGCCTAGTGCTAGCCCACCTCCCCAATTGTTTCTCCCCGGCTTCCCCCTCAATTTTCTGGGAGTCTTTTGTCTAGTCGGAGAGTGTTTTCTGGCAACCTCCTGCCTCAAGGGCCACACGCCTTCTCTTTCGTAGCGGCAGCGCTCCGCCTGGCCTTTGATGCGTGCCAGGCCCCTAACGCGTGCCGTTTTTTATTCTTTCGGAACCGTCAAATGAGATGACCCTGTGCACACCCGTCAGCAGATTTTTTCTATTCGACTTCTCCCTCCTCGGGCCTTCCCACCGTACTTTCCCGCGGCTCGCGATTTGGTTTTAACCTGTGGCCCTGAGCGACCCTTGTCGTTTTTGGGTTCCTGTGCTGTCTCTTGGAGCTTTCTCTCCGCATCCGGACGGCTTTCTTTGTCATCAACCCCGCGGTATGCATCTCTCCTTCCTTTTTACACCGCCGTTGTTGTGTTGTTTTTATCTATTTGCATAACCCGCGGCCGTTGAGGAACAAAAGCAATGTTCTGTAAGATGGCGTCTATTTACGCCTTCCATCTCCCGCCCGCCTTGCTCACACCTTTTCTGCGTACCTTCGTCTCTCATTCCATCAGCTCTAGGACTCGGAGGGGACTGTGCCGACTTTTTTTTGAAACCTGCAGGTGCGGCCCATATTCCCCGCTTTTCTTTTTGGCTAATGAGTTCCCGCGGGACTTTTGTGCCGTCTTCTGCAGCCTCCCGGACAGTGCTTGCCGGGAACAGCATCCCTCCCTTTCGAGTTCGACAATCGCTGAACTCCCGCCTCGTGTTGCTGACCTGACCGTGTGCCTCCCGTTTTTTTGAAAACCTTGACTTTCAGCGAGCGGCATTCAGCGGGTCTGCGAACAAACAAAATGCCTCGCGTGCGAGCCCGCTTTCTCGTTGCGCGGCCGCGGAGTGTTAGCGCCAGGCGAGCTTTTTACGTGATCCGTCATTGCGAATCAGCCCCTGCCATCTGTGGGGTGTTCTACCTCGCTCACCCAGAGGAAAGTTTCTTTGTTGTGATGCCGTGATCTTGGCACCAGCCCACCTGCGCTCTCCCTCACCCGCGCGCCATCCCCCCTTTTCCTCGATCAGGCGCAGAGTAACCCCCCCTTTCTCTCGCCCGCTGCCAGGTTCTTACGTGCGCCATTCACGTTTCGCAAAGCGACCGGAGGGATGACGCCACGCCTTTCCCCGAACGCCATGCTAGGGAAGTCTCCCTTGGGGGGGGTGGTGGCCGTGCAGTTCCGAACCGTTGCGAACTGCAGCCTTAGAGCGCGCTCTGGTTTTTCCTCGATTTCTTAGTATCCAGAGCGGGCTGTTCACGCCACCTTTCTCGCAGGCGATAATCGTAGTTTCCGACGCGGCGCCGTCCTCCCTCCTCATAAACTCGCTTCGCGCTTTTTGACTAGTCTCCTCCTTCTTTACTCCCCCCGAGGCGCACTGCCGATTATTTAGACCCAAGAGCTCTTACCCGGCTTCCCTTTGTGTACCTCTCCTCTTTTCCCCCGGCCTTCATCTTTGGGCCTTGCGCCCCGTCCCCCGCCACTACCATATTGCTGTGCGTAGTAATGTTTTTGAGACCGCTCCGCCGCCCCAGACCCTTCCTGTAGTACAGCCCTTTTTTTGCCCTCCCGCTTTCAGCTCTCATGCTCACCTACTGAATGTGACGGACCCCTCTGATCACAAAAAGATGCCGGCGGCTTCAAGGGGACAAGGCCTCGCTGAGACGGCAGGGGCGGCTGGAGTCCGGGGTTACTCAGCTTCAGGTATCGAAAAGCCGTTTCCGGTTTTTAGAGCTCCACACAGTCAAGACCCTATGCCGGGATCAAGTGTAAGTCCCCCATCCGTCCTTGCGCCCCTCCCCTCTTTAAACCCAGGGTTTCTCGATCGCGGCTCTAAGTCTACTAGTCCTTTGAGTTTTTCTCCTCTCGCGAGCTTCTCCTTTCCATGCTTGCCCAAGAAAACAACCAGGCTAATTTTCCCTAAGGATCTGAAGAACAGTACTCTAAGTGCGAGTCAACATTTCCCTATCAGTGTACTGTCGAGCTAGAGCTTCCCTCAAGCCGCAGATTTCTTTGAGGAACCTATGACGACCTCCCCCCGTTCTAGCTCTTTCCTTTCGGATTTGCAGCTTCCCTCGCTACATCTATATCTTTCCTCCTCTCTTTGTGTTGAGCTTCTCTTGTAGGCTCTTTTTACGCTGCGAATCTCGCCAGGAACGGTACCCTCTCATCTTGTCCTCTGCTGCACTCTCCTTCCCTCGTATCGTTAAAGCTTGTTTCCCGATCCTACGCGGCCCCTGAACTAGTTGTCGAGCCCCGGTACGTCGTTTTTTGTCCCAATGCCCCGTGCTGTTTTACGGTAAGGCATGCTATACGGTACGAGAGCCCAACATCTTGAACAGTCTCATAACAGCTGCCCGCTCGTCTCCTCCTGCTTTGCCCGCTTTGCTCTTCGCAAGTCCTGATCTGCCCCTCTCTCAACTTCAACTCCAGTAGTTCTTTGGGGCCCGAAACACAGTACAGACGGGATCCTCTTTAACCCTTTCCTAATTGCGTCAAAGTGTCGAACATCAGCCTGCCCTGATAGTCGCCTCAGTACGCGTACCATTCTGCAGCCTTCCCCGTGTCTCGGTTATCTTTTCGAGTGCCCCGTTGCCCTCGGAATCGCCTGCTCGCCTGCTGAAGCTATTCTCTGATTTGCGGACTTTTGAAGGCCTGTTTTTTGCCGGCGTCGTTCTCCGATCTTCCCCAGGTTCCGAGATTAATACCAACCCCCATATCTTTTAGGTGCTGTCGGGGGATCACCGGCTGTTGCTTGCGGGTGCTCGCTCCACGTGTAGAGACTTTTTCTTTTCGTTTGGGTGGAGACTGACAACTGGGGATCCTGAGTCTGATAGAGGTTTCTCCCGCTCATCTCCATGTTTCTTTCCTCCTTACTCGAGTTTCTGTAGCTCGGCGGCGCGAGTAGAAAATCGATGAGTGTGGCCCCCTCTTACTGAAATTCTCTTCCTACCGAGTCATTCAATAGATATCGTTTGATCTAGCAGAAAAAAGATCTTTCCTGGTTCATTCGCGTTCGCGTTTTTCTCAATGAACTTCCAACCGATACATGCCCTTTTTCGAGGCTTTTGAGGTGGAGGAGGGAGTGCAATACATCGGGCTCCCCTTTTTTTGGTTGCCTTCTGTAGTATCACGGCATGATTCCCAGACCCCTGATTGTTACCTTGTGCACTGTCTTTATCTAGCAGGCTGTCGCGCGTTGATCTCGGCTGGTGCTGGTGAGCTTCGGCCTCTTTCCCCCCGCAATTCTGGCGCATTGGTGAAGCTCTTGACTCCCGAGGAGGTTTCCTTTCTTGCATGACGATCCCTGCGACGCCTGCTCGCCTGGCCCGCCGCCTTGCCTGCCTGCGAGCTCCCCCCCTCGTGCCGAGATCTTGTTGTTCGACCCGTTTGTGCCGGCCTTCGGGCTGATTTTGTCCTAGAGGCTCCTCCTGTTTTCGCACACGTGCCGGTCCTGCTTTCGTATTTATCGATTCCCTGGCTTTAGGTGCCCTTGCACGACGCCGTGAAGGTTCTTGGCTTTTGGATCCCTTTCAAAAAGTCGTCCCCCCCCCCCTCAACCCCCCCCCCCCCCCCACGCGAGGGCTGCTATGAGAATGTTTGAACCGCGGACGGGCACAGTAACCACTCCTTCCGGCTCGCGCCTCCATGTACTGTTTCTGAAAGAGCGACTTTCGTGCGTCTAGGTTTGGTTGGCCTCCCTGGTCTGGGCGCTTCTCCCCGTCATCCGAGAGGACGGCCGGTGTTTGTCATAACCCCCCCGCATGATCTCTATTCTCCCTCATAAACCGTTGTTTGCGATGATCTCATCCAACCCGCGGAGGTTGGGAACCCCAGCACCTTTGCCTTCCGCTCCGCCTCTGACGCATCCATCGCCATCACTCCGTGTTCCAACTGAGGTGGCATCGATCCTTTTTTCTCTTTCAAGACTTCCGAGCAGAGGAGGATGTTCACCTTCCTTGCAGCCCTTTGCTGTCAACGCTTTTAGGTGATTATTCGTCTGCGTGCAGGGCCCAGGGACGTTTGATAGCCGAGAGCCCACCCGCCCCCCTCTCTTGGCCAGGGAAAGCACCCCCGAAAGTCTAGAGTTTCATATCTGCAATAGTTCTTGTGTGTCCTTTGGAGGACTTCGTCGTGCTTCCTCGTTCTAACGATCTCGCTGCCCGTGTCAACGGGCTGCACAACACCAGAGCAGCCTTGCCCTTTATTATGTCGCCTGAGAGGACGCCCCCCCCACTTAAGGTGCGTAGATCAAGCTAGAAGGAGCTTGTTCCCTTTTTCCGAATGTCATCCCTACATAGTGTCTTCAGAGATCAAACCCACCCAGATCAAAGCAGTTGAGGGTGGGCCGATGGAACCAAAAGAAAAAGAGACTCGCTCACCGCGACTCAAGAAACTATATTGACGGTACCTCCCCCCCCCCCCAATCCACTTTTGAAGATTGCACGGTGATTAACTCTCTCAAGACCCCCCCCTCTCCTTCAAGGCTTGGATGAAGAAAACCTCCACCAAATCAAACTCAGAATCGGAAGGCTTCTTTTTGGGCGGCAGTGGCACCCCCGCGCGACCTGGTCGACTTCAAATCATTATATGTGTGCCTGCCAGAGTTCATTTGATCGAGAGCGAGGTTTCTCTACAAAGCCGACGACTATGCTGATAATTAGATTCGGTGGCTTTTTCAGCTGCTCCTGTCCGCACGATCAGCCAGCCCAATATAGTAGCCTACTTTTACCGATCGGAGTGCGCGGCTACACAACTTAGAAAGCACTCACAGGGGAGTTCCACGCCCTCCCCTTATTATCACCTTATAGAAACAAGACTGCAGTCTGAAGTCTCCTTTTCCCAGGACCCGCACCTCCAGATCGTCTGGTGTTAGTCCCTGAGCGGCCCATGTTGATAGCCTCTCCCGCCGCATACCCGTACACTTCTTAAGTCCACACCTGAGCCCTAGGACTTACCATTCTTCGTCCCCAGCTGTGAACCTTCCTAAGTTGCCCCTGGACTCGCAGATACCCGCCCACCTATGCCGGCGCCGACGGGGAACCGGCCTCTCTGAGTATTTTCAGGGTCCTCCTTCGTCCCGGTCCCTTTTTTTTAGGCGGTAATCCAACGCCTCGGGGTGTTTCTCGACACCCGAAGACTGCACGTGCCGGTCTCCTTGTCATTCACAAGCGACTGCTTCTGGAACTCCTCCCATCTCTTCTACAACCCTTTCGTCCTCTTCCAGTTATTAAAGCATGTAGATTCTCTCCCTCTCCTCGTCGCCTTTATAGATCGGCCCCTCCCCCCCACACGGCGACGTTCCCGATGTATAATGAAGCCCAGAAGCGAGTCCCCCAGTTCTCTGAACCAGTTTTGTGCCGGCGTCCTCTCAACGGAGTTAAAGCCCTGACATCTCCCTGGGCACTGAGGGTCCCTGCCGCTATGGATGTTTTATGACGCGTATGCGCAGCTTTCCGAGCCTACATCTTTTTAATTACTCATAAGTTGTTGTTTTTTTTAGCTCTATTGTAGTTTAGCCATTTTAATCTCGCCCGCTTGCGTACTGAACGGCCCCCAGCTGTCCTCTTTCGAGAAGACGCTAGCGACTTTGCCCGCTGTCGATACTTCTCATCCCGGCATTTGTCCCTGGGTTTTTCCGCGCACTGTGATCGCGTCTGGGATCAGTATCCTTATGGGTCCCACTTCTTGAAGTCGTGCTCGTGCCCGGGTCATTTTCTATTACCCCCCCCAGACCGCTATGAGTTTCCAAAACTCGGAATGTCAAAACGAAGAGGTCTGCGAGACTTGTTGAAGAGATGTATGCTTCGCCCAGTCGCTGCTTTAATTACAGCTGAGCCCCTTGCACCGCAGTCTTTCTTGTCTTGTTCGCTAGACAACCCTGCTCGACTTCTTCGATTTACCCCTTTCCTCACGCTCTTGAGTCCCCGCCGTAACCACCTTCAAAGGCTCGCGCCACGGGCCCCTCGGCCGCACGGCCTTTTCTTAGTTCCCTAATTCGAGAGTTGCATTCACCTTTTCTTTCAGTTTAGTCCCCTGGCCTGAAGCCCCCGCTCTACTAGGTGCATTTCCAGGCCCCCATTTTTTTTGGATGCGGCTTACTCTCTTATTTCCGAAAGGCCAATCTGGATCATACCCCCACCTTTCCGATAGGTGAGTGATTGTCAGCAGGGGGAGGTCATGTGCCCTTGCGCTGCATTGAGCGGGGCGAGTTTTATTCATTGTCCCGCGAATGTCGGCAGTTTGTGGAGAATGCAATTTGAATGAGGCGTGCGCCTAGCGGTATTCATCCGAATAAGAGCACCGAAGGTGCAGTAGTGTTTCGATCCTCCCTAGTTTCTATTGCTACGTCTCTGGGTATTGACGCGTACAACGACCCCGCCCCCCCCGATTGAGCGCCTCGGCTCATGTTTGACCGGACCCCGCATTCCTTTATGCCTCCTCGCGCGACAGCTTTCATGGCATAGAGAATCACCCCCTCTCGTATCTATGGTACTTACCCCCTTGTCTCCTCTGCTAAAAGTGGTGTGAAACGGCTATCTCCACACACACTTTATAATTAGCGAAAAGAATTAGGAGAGAACAAAATTGGTAGGGCCGCAAAGGTCGAAAGATGAAAGGTGCCATACCTCCCCTCGCGTGATTCTGGTGCCGCTTTAAGACACTGCACAGTAACGTTTTCACGCTTGGACCTCGAGGACAGGAAGGAATTTACCTATTAAGGCTTCACACCCAAGTGTAGATCATGCCCAAGAGCAATTGTGGCTTTGGGAACTCCGAGGCAGTCTGGTTTCTAGCGTCTAGAGCGTCTATGCAAAGTGATGATCCCCCCTAGGTCTTACCTTACGCCCAACGCAAATATAATAGTTGGGCATATATGGTCCTGGATACGATTATCGTCTCCCACGTAATGATTTGAATGGCCTGTTTTTCATTCCTTTTACCCTTTAAGGTCTCCACGTGCGCGGGACTGATCTGAGCCTGGAGACGACGCGTAATCATGCCCGCATCTCGCTTCGTGCATAACACAGAACCCGAGGAGTAGATAGTGGTATTTTTTCAGCCCCGTTGCCAGCAGCCTGCTCAGGAGAGATAGTGGGATCGAATTTTGCCGAAGTGCCTTAAAGCAACAACGTACCGGCCTGTTCTCCCCGTTGTGGCCTCACGTGACCATTGTGGCGGTGATTCGTGTTTGTATTGCCAAGTTCCACGCGTGTACAGTAGTGACTTGCCAGGGCTCCCGGATGACCCCAACGTCCTCTCTCCTCAAAACCGCACCAAACGTCTCCCTCTGGGCGAAGGTTTTTTCGCCATTAGGTTGCCTGCCGCCTGGCCGGAATCACGGACTTTCCCCCTTTGCTGTTTGACCTTGCGCACGAAGCCTGCCTCGCTCGGGGTTTAAAGAGTTCTGCGATTTGCGTCATCTCGCGCGTCCTCCTTGTGTTTTCACCTCCTCGGTTCCTGAATCATTTCCTCCTTTTTTTGTTGTTTGTCTCATCTGCTAGGATGATCTTTAACAAAATCCACTTTGGCCGTCCTCGAGCTGATGTTCTTACCTCCTCCACCTCGTGTCGCCAACCCCGAGAGCACGGGCCCGATATTGCTCCTTTCAGCCGCGCGAGCCTCTTGGATGTTTGCCGGATGCTGCCAACAGCCAGGTGCTCAATCTCCCTCGGCGACTGGGCAGTTTATACGAGCCCTTTTTTTACGCTCCTATCAGCCCTTCCACTTAGTAATCTTTTCCCCTTTCCCCAAAGACCGGTCGCGTACCGCTCCTTTTTAAATCGCCTCATTAGTGGTTGATTGACCTTGATGCGCTTTCTCCTTTTTCGCGACCCCAGGATCTCCCCGATCTTTCCGTGCACCTGTGCTGTCCCACACAACCTGCTCCCTGACTTGAGCACCCTGATTTCCCTTTCCCGCTCTTCTCTGAAGTTTTGCAACTTGTTTGTTCGTCCGGCGAATTTCTCACCTGCCCCTCGAGGCCACAGTCCTCGATAACCCCAAGCGTGACCAGATTGCGTCGGGTGAGGACTGCTCTCAGGGGACCCCTCCACCCTTGCCAGAGCGCTCACCTCGCCCCACGCCCCCTTCTCGATCTCAGGGCGTCAGGTAAACTCCCCTTTGCCGCTTTTGTGCGTTTCTTCTTCCCTCCGCCAGACAGGCGCAAAAGAGACAGGATGCCGGCCCCTTCCACCGTCTGCTCTGCATTGCACGTTGGCCCGGCCCAGTTCCGAAACCCTTGAGCGAACTTAGCATTGTAAAGGCAGAAAGAGAGCGACTTTTGCTCAATAGACTCCAGCCTTGCTGCGCGCGGCAGTTGCGAAGATACCGTGCCTATTTGCCGCATGAAGGCTCGTGCGATAATGCGAGGTGTTCTCCAATGTGTGCGGCGAGCAGCGGGAGTACAAGATAAGGCAGACAAAACTACCCGGATATCTCGCGCTTCACCGGTCAGGGTGCGTTATGAGCGGGCCTTCTTTTAAGCTCGTCGCAACTTACAGTCGCCCCGAAACAGTCTAGTATTCAGCTCCGCCTTTGAGCTGCGCGACCACCCGCACACGGAAAGCGCCCGGTTTTTATGTCGAGGAAAAGCCATCCCCTATCTGTGTTGGTAGCCGTTCCCCAAATTCTATGTCCACAGTGTGCGGAGCTCGCTGCGCCGCCGGCATTCACCACCGGCCTGTCTCAGGACCCCTCGAGAATCGGCTTCATCGCCGACTTCGGCCTACTTACGACGTGCCCCTTCACCTCTCCCTTTACTTCACGAACAACGCGATTAAGCCGCGGGCCTACAAGGGGACCCGGACCTCTAGACTCCTGTTTTAAGGTTGAGCGTTGCTGTTTTGGAGTGCCCGCGTTTTGCAAGCGCTCGGAAGGGCGGACGAGGTAATCGAACGCGCCAGTACTGAGCGTTGTTTTTCAGGCGCACGCCCCATGACTTCTGGTATACGGGTTTCTCGCACATTTTTATGTCATCCCGTTGATTTTTCCTCCTCAGATCGATTCACACAGGTCCGCACCTAGTTCTTACGGAAAGCCCTCGTTTTTACTCCGCGTCGCCTTATAGCATGCCTTTCCCCCACCCTCTGTTGGCCCCTGAATCCCCCTCCCCGCGATCACGTTTCGTGTGAACCAGTCTGGCCCCCTTATTCGAGACTTCAAGGAACAGTTCCAGACTAGCGCACGTCCGTGCGGCCGAAGGAAGACGCGCTCTATTTCCGTTGCCGGTCCCGCGATTCTTTAGCTGGTCACCTCCGC
>Ga0179593_1659812_pt1 | contig 10449 bp, 18 predicted proteins | sample CZODoug2_1_08_16_FD_185931 | JGI IMG/M metagenome (GOLD analysis project Ga0179593, IMG submission 185931) | Vadose zone soil fungal communities from Angelo Coast Range Reserve, California, USA - CZODoug2_1_08_16fungal (PacBio error correction) | ecosystem: Environmental > Terrestrial > Soil >... | reverse complement strand
GCAGCTTCCCCCCCCCCACAGACTGAGAAACCAAAAAAATTTTGCCCCGTGCCCCGAGTAAGGAAACACAGACCTAAGTGCCCCAATTTGCTTCCCTATTTTTTTCCCGGACAGCTTTCAGAGTCTTCCCCTCTCTACTTTTGACCCTACTGATCTCCCGGCTTTAGCAGACACCCCTGCTTTCAGTACTACCCCGCCTCCATTTTCTCCAGAACCGAGCATTCCGTCCTCCTAATAGCAAACCATTACCCAATTTTGACGGTTAACCGTCAAGCTTGCCGTCACGTTGTCCCTGTCTTTGACTTAACCCCCCCAAGCATAGCCGTGTCAGAACTAATTGGCCTTTTGCCATTTCCCAAATGGGGCCCAGATTTCCCCTGTTAAATGGCAGACCCGAATCAGAGAGATAGATACTTAGTTCTTTCTTTTCAAATAGGGTGGATTTTTTCTATTCCCCCCCTTTTCAGGAGGATTTCCGGAAAAGTCGACTTTCCCACCGCTTTTCATAGCGTCTTTTTTTGTTAGCATCCACCAATCTACTTGGTCCCCACCTCTCCTGTTAATCTTTTTTATTCACCCACAATAGTCTTGTGGGAACACAGTTTCCCTAAACGGTATCCCGCCTCGTAAATACGTTAACCCTTCGAAAATTAAATCCAATGCTCTCGGGGCAACCCTTCTCCTTTGCAGAGGCGCATGCAATTTCCCTCTCATCTTTACAACTACTTATGTTTGACCCCTTGGTGCTTTCGTTTTCTACAGACTAATGCACGGACAGTGTGTTCTTCTGCATGAACCCCTTCTGGTTTTTTTGTGTTTTTTTTTTCTTCGCCTCTTCTTTTTGGCTCTCGTGAACAACATCACAGATGATTTACCCAAAGCCTTCTGAACACGTGGTTTTGTCCAATCCTCATTCCTTGCGCCCTTTCTTCCTTAAGAAACAGTTCCGCCAAGCAACAGCGAAACGTGGCCGGTTCCCATTTTTATCCAGTGTCCTCCATCTTTCGTCTCGTTTCAATCTATCTTTTCCTCCTCTACACCGCATTCCATATTTTTCCACGGTATAGGATACTTCATTTACACACCTGGCTTGACTCCCCTTCCCACACCCCCATTTTTTTCATTATCTTGCTGTTATATGATAGTCACTGACTTCCACCAATTTGTGACCTTTTTTCTTTTTTTCTGAACTAGTGATAAGTGTTATCCCCCTTCAAGGTGAGTCCCAATACTGAAATTCAGACTTATGATACTCTGTAATGCCGCCATGCTCTTACCCCTTAAGCCTTTTTTTCCCCCCCAATTCTGGGGTAATTCTTTCAGAGGATACACCCTCAAAGTTTCAAGTTATCACCTTTGGTGGGCAAAGACGTCCCCCCCCCGCCCTCTTTTCTCCGACTTCCCATGGTATTTTTTTCCCTTCCACTAAGGACTGCCACGATTTTAACCCACTTAGCCTTTGACGCAGGACTACACGTCTTCCTAAGGGGTGGGCCATTCTTCCTTACCATCCAAAAGAGCACCCCTATGCCTTCCCCCCCTCCTTGGCAACCAACATAGGAATTTTTGACATGACTTCCCTGAGTTCGTTATGAGTTTAAATCCTTCCCCCCACCCAGTTCACAAGTTTTTTTTTCGCTTATTTGACAGCAGCAATAGGCTTTCTGTTTGTTCCCAGCTTACAAACCAAAGGCCTCCTTTTTCCGCTACACAAGGCGGCCTGGGGGCATCTTTCCTCGTCCCTGACCTTCAAGAGAGATACCCAACCTCTTTTTCTATTCGAGCACTCCACATATGTTGCCCCTTTTATTTCTTCTCTCCATCTGGAGATACCCATTTGACTTTTGCTGATCCCTGGTGAGGTTTTGACCCTGCTCCCAAGCCAACCCCAAGTACCACCCTTCCTTCTCTTCCAATTCTGGAACTCTTTCCATCTTTCCCCCCCCCCCATGGGTACAGAATGTGGTGGTGCCCCTTCTGTTTAACTTTGGTTTTGCCCAGGGGCACACCCCACACCCCCATCCCTTTGATGGTTCAAACGATTTCCTGCTGGTGCCCAATGCGTCTTCCGCTTCCCTCCTCAAGTTCTGATGAGTCCCATTCCAATGTCTGACAACCCCTGCTTCTCGTAGCTCCATGCAAAACACTTGCCAGCATGACTCCTTTGACCTTAAGAAAGCTCTGCTTTTCCCTCCTTTTGAGTGAAGCTGCTTTTGTTCTCTCGCTTTGTCTTTTTGCTGCTTTATGTCACTGACCTTGGTTGTCAGCACTACTTGATCCTGTTATTTTTGCCCCCTGATACAGATTCAGCTTTTTTCTTTGTTGATTCTGTTTATTCACAGCGTTTTGTACAACCAATTGCCTTTTGCTCTTGTAGATGATTGCATCTGCACCCAATGGCTGGTGTCATCTGCATTTCCTCAGGTGACACTTTTTTGTAGCTTTGTTGTTGCTGATGTTCCGCTTCACCTGGCCTTCTGTTTTGTCATAACTCGAATCTCCTCCTCTCGCCCTTTGAGATTCCAGAAATTAAGTTTTTTTGGATCCTCTTTGCTCGACTTACTGGGCAGCCATTTTCTCCTTTGTATACTTGTTTTGAATCCTTTTTTATTTTTTTCCCATTTTGCTGTTCCCTTCTTCTCTTACTCTTTCTTTCGGCGCGGTCCCACCTCGCCTTCGTACAGCTAACAACACACATCGTGTCCCGCCCTTCCTCACCCTTCCCACCAACACCAACACCATTTCGTGCACTTCCCACCCTTTCCCCCCCACCCAGGTCGCACAATTTGTAGGCACCACCCCAGGCCCTCGTGACCATTCCCCGTCTGAGTGTATGTTGCGCACACGCCCCCCTATTCTCACCCATCCTTCTTTCCCATCGCCCCCCCCGCGACCCAAACACCATGCTCCCCATGACAGCTATCCAGCCCAACCCACCACCCACTGACTTCCCTGCACCACCTTTCCCTCCACCAAACTCCAAACGAAGACCTTGGGTTTTCCCTATTAGACACTGTTGCCCCCCCTCTTTTGGTTGGTATTCTGCCTTAATCCCCCTGAAAAACAGAATGTTGTTCTTCCCCAGGGGCAGACTCATTGGAGTTTCTCGTCCAGGACTTCTCATGCATTTCTCTTCCATTGTTTTTTTCTTTTTTTACATGATTTGATCTATACTTTTACTAAACCTCTTTTCCCTGTTGTCTTGTCCTTGTTGTTTCCTATCATTTCCCACACCATTTTTTTTTGCCCAGCCCCCCTTTTCCCAGCGTTAGTCCATGATTTCTTTTTCGATATATGCGTGTAACTATCGATAGGAACCCGATCTTGATTGTCTCAATGATTCTGACAGGCCCTCCCTGCCCCCATGGTTACGTATTTGCCTGTCTCAGACCCCCCTTTTTTTCTGTGCGTTTTATCTGTGTGTTCTGTTCTATTGTTGGAATTTTATGCATAACACACCAATTTTCTCGTTTTTTGTTCTCCAGAATCCTGTTATTTCTTTCTCCCCTTGTCAAAGTTGTTATCATTTAGTTTCCTCTTTTGAGCCCCACGCTATCAGACACCATTGTTCGTAAGAGTATCGTTAGCCTCCTTGGACAATCTTTCTTTTTTGATCTTTGGACAAGGTTCTTCCTCTCGATTTTCACCCACCATTTGGTTATCATTCTTGTGGAGAGTTTTAACTCGGATGAGTGTGACACCCTTTTCGGGATTTTACCTCTTGGTATTGTCACCACCTTTGGGCATGATTCTGGGGACCACCCCGTCTGGTATCTAACTCTTTCCTTCCTCTCGATATGTTTATTCATGTCTTATGAGACTCTTCTGGTCACCATCTATACCTTTCCCAACTCTCTTTATAATTTATACCGGCCCCCCCCAGTCCTTTTTTTGGACAATTTCTGAAATCCCTTTTATTCTAAATCTTTTTTGTGTGGAGTTCAGCCTAGCTTACCACTTGGCGAGGACCCCTTTTTATGACACCCGAATTTAGTTTGATTTCTCTCTTTAAGAAAGTCGATGCTCCCCTTCTTTCTTCTTGTCTCAGTATTTGGTCGTCTATGTTTCCCGTCGAGAGAGTTTTCCCATTCGTCTCCATATCTTTTTCTCCGCTTTCAGTGCAAAAATATCCCCTTCTTGAACCCAGTTCTTGCTTCTGTTTTTTCCCCTGTAAGATCCCTCTTTCTGATTTTTTATTTTGGTTTGCTTGGACTCATTCTTTTTTGATTGATTTCCCTTTTTTTCCTACGTTGGTGTTGCGTGGAGAGAATTCACAGTCTTCTACCCTCCCCGATAATCAAAATATCCACCATGACCCACTCTGCGGAACCTCCATCAATCAATGACTGAGCTTTATTTTATTAAATATTATTCGATACTATATGCCATATGCCCGTCCCGCTAGCGACCAGCATACCCCACTCCACCGCGTCCCCCCTTTAGCCCGATCAATTTAACTGCATTTTGGCATCCTGGCCATCATAGCAAACCATGACCCCCCCCCCTTGGGGTAATCACAAAAGTTCCTCCTTTGAAGCCGGTCTGAAAGCTCCGTTTATGAAATACCCTTCCCAATCATGGGGCCGAATTTCAGGTGGGCCTGGGTCTCCACTCTCTGCTATCCCCTATGATATTTTTTTGTATAGATTTTTTCTTGAGGAGGTTCCAATTCCTCTCAACGAGCTCCGAACTCCATATTAAATTCTCGTCCCCACCCTTCTCCCCTGGGGCACAATATCCCTTTTGGTGGGACCATTTCACCCCACCTTCCAATTGTCAAAAAAGTCTCAACCTTTTTCCCATGCTCCGCACCATGACTTTCCATTTTTCTTGTAAATATCTGATTCATGTCCCACCACCCCTCCTCCTAGGCGTTTCCCGTCTTTCTTAGGCACTATATCGATGGAAACCTTGTTCTTGATCGTCTTTCTTTTTTTTTTTTTGTGGGATACCCTCTTAAAGCCAGTGAGGACCCCTCCCACTGCGAATCCTCAATGACCAACTATGCTTGAACAACGACCCTGATGTGAAACCCTTTTTTTTTTTCGCCCAATATTTCCACGTGTTCGACACAGAGGCGACAAAAATGTTCACTCCTTCGCCCCGCCCCCACCCCCCCCTGACTTTTTTTCAGGCCACTTTTAGTCTTCCCCCCCCCTTCTACTGCAATCACGATGGTTGTCCGTACCTCATTCCGTAAAGGTATTCCTGTCTTACAACCGCCCTTGTGACCCCTTTCCCACCAAACCCCCTTTTTTCCTCAGTCCAGCACTCCCTGCCCCCATGCTCCCCTCATGTGGATTCTGATGGATGAACTTCTGTGTCCCCCTTTCCCAGGTCAGCTGTCACCCCCTTTTCCGACCTGCTTAAATTTCATATGAGTTACTGTGCCCAGTCATGCACGCTTCCTTGGCAGTGACCATGTCATCCGCCCTTTTCCCGTTTTTTAGGGCCTCTGATTTCTTCACCCCACCCGTCCTCCAAAGTGATCCTTGCTGGCCAGTTTATGACTAGGGTTTTCTTTGCTTTTTCCATGAATCAAGGATCTTTTACTTTTTCTTTCCCACTGTTCAGACCTTTTCATGCATCAAAGACAAGAATTGCTCGCCACGCCCTGTATGGAGCCGCTTTTTTTTTTCCCCCGAGACTTCCTTCTATGTTACCCTTCCCCCCACCACTGGAAGGATTTTTTCCAGCTCTTTCCCCTTTGACTTTGGTCCTTCCACATCACCTGGTCTTAAGTCGTACGTTGACATCTCTCCCGGTTTTCCGGTTTGCCTTTTGCCTTCCCCCCACGGGACAAAGGGAAATAAGGCTTTCTTTCCCCCCGCCTTCTTTTTCCGATGACAGCTCCCACCCGAAGACGCTCACAAACTTTCTTCCTTTCAAAACTCCGATTCCCTTCGATTCTTAATCTATGGTCCCCCCTTGATATATCGACCCCCCTTTTTCTGCGCTTCCCACACCTGAAACCGCTGACACACAAAGGTGGACCACCTTCCTTTCTACTTGCTGGAACATTTACCCCCCCAGGGGTCACCCCATTTTTCATTAATCAGACTGCACTTTTTTTTTAAACCCCCCCCAGTGTACCCCGGACCACAACCCCCCAGTGTTGGATCCACACCAGACTTTATCAGAACAAGTGCCTCACAATGACTTCATTACGCTTTCCTTCTCGTATTCACACATCTAAATACCCCCACCAACCCACAACCCCACACAACCCAAAATTTCCCAGCGACGTAGTAGATTAACCCCCCTTGAAAAACGGACCGAATGAAATAAAGCCAAAGATTGCAAGACATATTCCCCTCTCCTTTTGTTTTGAGTTTCCTCCATTATTTGATTTGTCTGGATCCATTTTTTCCCGGTGGACATTACTAGGCCCATTTGTTGTTCCAACTTTTCCTGTATTTCGACCAGGTGCCATCAGTCCTCCCCCCTTAATTCCCGTCATTGTGATTGCCTTCATTCCCCTGTTTTTTTATTTTCACATTCCTTTGGCCACTGTGTTGTTCCTTCCTTTTTTCCAACATGGCCTCTGCTTGCATCTGCCCCCCACATTTTATTACCTTTTTTTTTTTCATTTCCAGAAAATCTGTTATCCTCCGTCACCTGGTGGTGTCACTAGTGTCTCCTTCGTCCCCCCAGCACCCTTGTGGGAGTGTGTCTGATACAGTTGACCGCAATATCTAATCGAAGTAAATTTGAGTGCTGCTTCCTTCCCCCTCTATCACAGTTGCTATCTCTTTGTTTTCTCTTTTCATCCGTTCAGACTGTAGGTTATTTTCTCGCCCTTTTTCCCTGTGTGTAAACCTTCCCCGCTGGGAATGCCACTTCCATTTTTGCCCCCTGAATACTCGTGAATACTCTCATAATCATGGTATTCTCCGAGGTCACCTATTTTACTTTTCCCTTCTTCTATGTTTTTGCCCAATTGTACCCCCTGTAGCCCTAGTCCTTGTAGGACACCAGTCTCTTGCTCCGTTTTTTTTTGACTTGTATTGTGCCCATCCCCTGGTTGACTTATCTAACTTTCCAATTCGTTCGGTTGACACTGTGATGAGTGAAAATCGCCAATACGTTGCGTGTTGTTTTTTTAGTACCCCTCCCCTGTTTTCAACTTATCTTTTGCGTTGGTAGGTTACGCAGTGTTCTGTCCGCTTTAATTCAAGTTCCGGATGGTACTCCGTGTTGAAAACCTTTTTCACATAGATGGTGGTTCTCAGTCAATAGCATTTCTTGAAGACATTTTCCCAGATCCTTGAAGTGTCTTCCGCTATCACAGATTCTCCAATACAGCTACCAGTTCAATTTTTGTCCTTGAGTTCCCTTCACTATCATTTTAACTTTTTTTTGAAAGTTGCCAAAGGGCCGTGACTTCTCCCCTTTCCTTTCCCACTTTGATAGAATGCTTTTTCCTGATTCCTCAAACCCTTGATTTTATACCCTTTGAGATTGATGAGACTCACCTCCCGATTTCCCTGGTTTTGCATTTAAAATGTTCTTTTGGAATCCGTGGCTGCATACCACTGGTCCCTGCTTTTTAGTCACAAACCTTTTTCTGGCATTGCTTTTGTCATCCTGTTAGTTGGGTATGCTATCTTCCCCCCCTTTTCCTCACAGGATTTTCAGTAGTTTTCTCCCCCTCATAGCAACCATTTGTTCCCGACTTCTTCAAGTGGTACCCTCTATGCCTTGCTTTTATTTTTGTTCCCCTTACCATGTCCCTGCATCTTTCTCCGTTTCTACCTTTTTTGACTCGTATTTTTTTCTTTTTTCCTTTTTTTTCACCCTTTCTTTTTCCCCCATTGGACCTTCCCCTCTGATTGGGTACTTCCCCCTTTAAGTATGGAGGACTCCCCTGTTTTTTTTCTCGTTTACTTGGGCTCTTACTTTTTCTTTAAGCGATTACCCCTTTTTTAAGCTCCTGTATAGTTATCTATTTGAGTTCCCCACGTTCAAACACATTTTCCCTAGTTCGCTGGATAAGTCACCCTTTGGCTTGATACTATGTATGTCTTATCGTCTTTTTGAGTCAGTCCCCCTTCGGAACTAGCGCCAACTGTGGTCAAAAAGCTTTCCTTTTTGTCATGTCCCGCAAAAGAGCCCAGTCGTTACATCGTCTTCGTTGGCCCCGTGGTCCGTGTGTGGTACCGAGCCTCTTATGATTCTATGGAATTATGTCTTCTTGCAACCCTTAAGCCTCCTTGACATAAGTTTTCTTACTTGTCATTGACCTGTCATTGATACTTCTGGATTTTGTACTCATTCTTGTGGTGGATCTTCTTCTATCTTTTTTTTTTGTGAGTTCTTTGTCCTTTTACCAGCCATCCTCAACAAACAGACCATTTCCTCCCAGAGCGACAGCCATCCCACTGTCTTACACGGCGCTTTCCCTTTTGGATATCCACTTCCCACTTGAGCTAGCCGTTTTTTGCGACTCTTACATAGCTTTCTCGAACCCCGCATAAGCCCACGACATCCCCTCCCGTTGTCGCCATAACTGACCGATCCTTTTTTCTTGCATCCGCCCCCCTTTCCCCCGGTTTTGACTCCCCCTTGCAGTCCCCCGTCCTTGTTTTGAATCCCACCGTACACCTCATCTGCCATAAATGTCATACAGGGGAATTCCATAATGGGGCCCAGATCCTTTTTTTTTTTGTAGTCTTCAGAGTTTTTTCCGTTCGAGTTAGGGGGTGAACTCACCCGGGTACTAGGCCGCGCTTCCGGGACAGCTCCAATATCCCTGTAGAGTGCGATAGTAGGGGTCAGGTTTCGGCTCCCCCCCCTGACGGGTACTCATGGTGAAGTCCACTTTCATTTAACATAGAAGAAGTTTCCCCCCTTAACCCAGTTTAAAAAAGATGTCGTCATCATATGTGTAAACTTTTCCCAATGTGAAAAGGAGCTTGGGAATATCCCATTCATTTTACATTTCCCCCCCCCCACAAAGACTGCTCTTCCCCATGGCATTTTCCCCCTATGATTACGGAGGTTTCTCCTTTCGTTCCCCACATGGTAATTTACCCCCCATCCCTACTGGGGAATTTTTCTTGATGACATTCTGAGTTTATGTGAAAGGACCCCCACATCCCCTTCTTTTCACACACAGCCCTTCCCCTGCTTTTGTCTGAGTTTGCCCCGAATTTCATTGCATGGCTAACACGGTGCAAATGCATTTCCCCCCCCCCCCCCAACCTGTGGCTCCTGTTTTTCGAAAACCCTTTCAACTTTTTTTTTCACATGCCGTGTCTTGCTCCCCCCCTTTAAGACTTGGCGCACTATGATACAATTTCCAGGATTGTCCTTTCCCGTCTTAAAATTTAGCACACCCTTTCGATTCTACTTATCCCAAATCGAAATTTCACTTTTCCAAACATTGTATACAACCGTCCCCCCGGCTTTTCTCTTTTACTGTATGATGGTTACCTCCTTCATTCCAGGTGAAGCTTGGCGACACGTTTCTTATTAACTTCCGTCCAGACAATTATATAGGTCTGGCCCAACCCCCCCGTCATTTTTCCCACTGGTTTCCGTTTGCAACGAAGTCAGCGTGTAAAGTACTAGCAGCCTGCCCCACCCCGTCTAACCGTGAGTTCAGTGATCCCCCCGAGGGGGACGACGTCCCGCTTGTTTCTATTTGTGCTCGACTCACCAGGTTTTGTTTTTCGACCCCTGGTGCACTCCTTGCCCATCGCCCCTTACCTAAATACCCACTGACAGAACCCATTTTGGTTTATCCGGTTCCTTTCCGGGGGCTCACAAAAGCTCCCTGATACCCTTTTTTTCCCCCCTTTTTTCCTCTGTTTCAACCCCGAATTATTTTGAACTAACATCCGATGTGTCCTTTGAGCCATCCCAGTCCCCACACCCCCTTAGACAGCAGGGTCTTGCAGTCATGTCAGTCATTGCAAGAAGTGTCTTCATTGTGCCAAGGATCCCACCTCTTCCCCCCTTCAGCTGACCTTTGGCCTTTCTACTGCTCCTCGGACATCTACCAACGCCTGAGTCCTTTGCTACTTGCTTTCCCTCTCCCCAGGAACCCTTCTTACGTTCGATACACTTTTTTTGCCCTTTTACCCTCACTCCCGCTGCCCATTTGGGTGAACATCTGCTCACCCTTTTTCACCAGACTTTCCCCCGAGCCATTTGAAGGAGTTTGACTTAAACGTTTCCCTTCCCACACCCTTGTCACGCCATTTTTTTTTCCACCTTTTTTTTACTTTTTGTCCCAAGGTTGATATGTACCATCACAACAGTATTCTTTTTCTCGGACTCTTTGTAGTGGGGCAAGGGTCGCCTTCCTTTCTTTCCGTGAAGCCTCCCTTTCCTTCTTTCTCTCCCTCACAGGCCCCCTTCATCTGTTTTTCCCCTTACTTCGTAGTAGAGCCCTTCCCCCCCCAAGGTGCCTGCCAGCCATACTTTTTGTTGAATTGCAGGCTT
>Ga0179593_1584420_pt1 | contig 10449 bp, 5 predicted proteins | sample CZODoug2_1_08_16_FD_185931 | JGI IMG/M metagenome (GOLD analysis project Ga0179593, IMG submission 185931) | Vadose zone soil fungal communities from Angelo Coast Range Reserve, California, USA - CZODoug2_1_08_16fungal (PacBio error correction) | ecosystem: Environmental > Terrestrial > Soil >... | reverse complement strand
AGAAACTTACTTGAGGGGGACTTCTCCTCACATGCGGAAAAGGACCCTGGACTTTTTACCTCCCATCCGAAAAAGCCTCTTTTCTCTCATTCCTTAAAGGCCTCCCTTCCAGGCTTACGTCGGATATAATAATTTGGTCCTTACTTCATGATTATATATCTTCAAGTCCCAACCTCCTCCGGGGGGTTTGGGGTTTGGGGGGTTTTTTTGTTTTTGGGTTTTTTTTTTTTTCCCTACCCAACAAAATCTTTTCTCTTTTCCTGCCACTTGTTTCTTTTTCCAGTATCTCAATGTGAGGAACCCAAAAATCTATCCCCCCCGGCCCTCAGGACCCTACCTTCTCCCGTTTCCTCTCCTTACCGTCCCTTCCCACTCTACTTTCCCCCCCTCCTCAAAGGCCCCCCCCATTACCCCTCCTCCCTTCCTCCCCCCTCCCAAAAAGCACCATTCAAAGTCGTGCTCCACTCCTTCCCCAAGACCGTTCCTTATCCTGAAGAAATCTTTTGTCGAGTCGAAGCCCCTCTGAGTTGGTAAAGTAATTTTGCCTTTGAGGAAGTCCTGTCAGGTCCCCCCCCCCTTGTGGTTGTTGGAGGAGGGAAGATGACCTATTGGTTTTTCTGGTTTTGGTGGTCGAGAAAGATTTGACGCACGTCTGGTGTCGTGATCACGGATAGCCCATTCCGGGTCCCTTTTTCTTCCCTTGCTGGAATTAACAGGAGGGAGGGACACCATGAGCTGTAGGACTCTCCCCTTGCAGCGCAGAACCCCCCCCAGACAGATGTGGAACAGGCCCTCCTTCCTTTTTCCCCAATACTCCCGGCCTGGAACCCCTTTGAGGAGAAAGGTTGATCCCCCCTCCTCACAAGCCCTGGTGCGCGGTCCCTTTTCTTCGGGATGGTGATAGGCCGGCGAGACGGTTTTCGCTAGCTGCCTCTTTTTTGGTGTGGAAGGGAGGGATCGTGGGGTTGATGATTTTCTTTTCGGTTCGATAGCTTTTCCAACACCAAAAAGAAGATATAACTTCCCCCTCCCTTTTACTCGATTAGAGAAGCCCCCCTTCTTTTCCCAGTCCTTTCTGAGAAAAAGATGACCTCAACTCCACAAAAGGAACTCCCCGCCAAGAAGAGAAAGCCCCCCCACGCGAATTCCCTTTTCTAACAATAAAAGGATCAGACGATAGGAACTCAGGATTTGAGAGAACTCCCCCCAGGACCGGCTGGCTCGGGATTCTCTTGACGAGGGTCGGGGGTTCTTTAGGACTGGGATTGGCAGGGTTCTTGGGGTAGTTTGTAGGTTCTGAGAAAGGATAATGTTCCGGACTAAATCGGGTCTGTTGGGCGTCCTTTTTAGACGACGCCCCCTTTTCTGACCTTACTCCAAAAGGGAGAGGGTTGAATTCAAGCGTTGTAAGCTTAGAGATCCATTCGGACTCCCTCCCCTCAACTCCCCGAAAATTAAAGAAAACCCTATGACCTAAGATACTACACCAAAGGCAATGTCCCCCCCTCTCCCCCGGAAACACTGACGAACGGGAAGCCCTTGAAGTGACCAAGCGCCCGTCGAATATCCTTCCCTCTCTTAAAATAGAAACCCATCCGACGGAACCGTATGAGCCAAATCCTTTTTCCGACATTTCATGAGGGGGGGTAGGGGCTCCCCAGCGTTGACCCCGGCGACCCCGGAGTCTGCCTTGGACTAGCCTGGTGGGGGGTGTGTGCAAGAGGACTATTGTTGCGCCCCGCATGTTGGAGGCCGCTCCCGATTTGCGTGGAGATTTTTCATGGGGTCCAGGGGGAGGAGGTTGCTCTTTTTTGAGGAAGTTTGAGGGAGGGATCTGGAAGAAGAGGCAGGGTTCCGGGACCTGATTCATTGCTTCGGGAGAGGTGACGTACGAGGCTCTAGATGAGTCAATGGGGCGAGCCCGCAGGTACCCCCGATGTTCCATGGACGGGATTTGTCTCCTCTAAACATTTGATTGAATAGAAGGTTAGGCCTTAGATTACGTCCTCCTTCTTGTTCAAATAGGGCAGTAGCGGACCCCTCCCCCAAGACCCAATAATACTCCCCTTCCAAACGATTCCCGCCCTCGACGATCTTTCTGCTCTGATCGACCTCTCACACTTTCCTCTCAAGAGTAGTTAATGGTGTCTCAAGTTTAGGGAATCTCCCTTCAGTGGGTGCTTTCCGAGCTTCGTTTTTTTTTTTTTTGTCGCGATATTTTTCTTTTTTTTCCTGAATCCCAACATCGAGTTGATTTTTCTAGTTAACGAAACAGATCCCTTCCCGTACCACTCATCCCCCCCACGATGTCAGCCCCCTAGGGTACCCCCTTCCTGTTTTTCCAATCGTCCCCCATCACGAGCCCCCCGGTCCCCCTGAACCCATTCTTTAAGAAGAAATATATCCCCCATAATATTTTTTGTGAGAGCGAATTTTCCATTTGAATTTCATGATGGGAGGGTTGATTGGCCAAACAAGTCACGTTCTACCCGTAGGCGTTTTTCCCATTTTTTCTTTGATTGGGATGGTGGATTTCTCTGGTGCCTAAAAACCCTCAGGAGGGTTATCTGTTTGTCCGATTCCCCTTTCCCCCCTCCCCCCCCCAAAATTTATCGAACGCCCTTCTTTTATTTCTTATTCCCCTACTTTTAAAATTGATATTAGGACCCCGACGGATTTTCTTTCCCCTTCCTGTGATTTAGTATTTAGTCAGGACGAAGAGCCCCGTCTGTTTAGTGGAGTACGAGCGTTTCCTGGGAGGAGGTTTTCCCTTTGGCGTGGTTTAAGATGATGTTTTTTCCCCTAAAGCCAATTTTTTCGGACGAATCTACCGAACGTGAGCACGCACCATTTCCAAGGTTTGCTCTGAAGACAATTCCCTTTTTCGCAGGACATAAGGTTTCCGGCGGAGATCCCCCCCGGGTTCTTTCTCCGCCTTACCCTCCCCCCTCCGAAAGTTATAGTTCAAACCCTCTTCCCTTTACCTCCCCCAAATGCGTCATTGAAACCCTGAAAATACCCTTCCATCTCCCCACCATAAATTAAGAACCGTCACCCGTATCGTACTTCATTCCTCCTCCCCCCAATGGGCCCCAAAACCCCCCTTAAAAAGGTTAGAGGTTGGTCTCATCGATTCCGGTCCTTTGTTGATTTGAAGCGTCATTTCGGTTCTTTTCGGAGAGCAGGGAGGTAATGGCTCAGTCCCCCCAATCTCCAGTTTCTCTGTCATGGGCTTTCTGGGACCCTCGGTGTTATGAGACTGTGGTGGATTTTCGGAGATGGTTGTGGGAAGTGTTCTTGTTTTGAATGGTAAGGCTTGAGTCATTCCTTTTTTCTCCTCCGAGATCTCCCCCTTGCTCCATATCTCTTTGAGTGAAATCACCCTCAAGGAGGAGGTAGTATCTACAAGACTTGCATCCTTTCTTTAAGTGTATTCCTCCACTAGAATTCCTTCCCCCCCCTTTCCCAACCCTCCAAAAAATACGCTTAACCCCACCGAAAAAAAGACTCCCCAACCCCCCCCCCCTCTTCACCTTGAGAAAAGAAGCGCAACCTTGTGTTTTGGTTCGAGCAGAATGATTCCTTTTATTCCTCTCGCTCGGCTAATTGTCGGGACTTAATTAGTCGACGGTCTTTCGGAGGCGTTTTAGGGAAGTAGGGAATTTGCGTAGGAAGCTTTTCTGGAACTCTCTTCCCCCCACGGCGATGTTCAGAGAGCTTTGAGGGATTTTCCTTCTGAGAAGACCTCCTTTGCTTAAAATTTAGAGTTTTCCCCGCTCCACCCGACCTTTCGAATAAAACATTCCCCCCCAACCCTCCACAAACAACACCCCACCGGACCCCTCCGCCCCACAATAGACAGAAGAATTAGTACCCCATACCGTAGACAAGTCAGTTAGAGTTTCTGCCCCCCCCTTTGCTTGTCAGAAAAACTGAAGCACTTTTCCAGGAAGTCCCCAACTGGCTTTTTTATTGTTCCTTTTTTTCCCCCAGAATGCTCCCCAATATGATATTGGTCCTCGCTGAAGTTGGGTGGGGTCTCTTTTTACCCCCCCCACATGATCCTACAGCTTCAGCTTGGCTTCGCCTTGAAATAAGGTGTCCAAAACCCCGTAATTTACCCCCATCCTTCCCTAGGGAGGAAGACGTTCCGAAAGACCTCCCTAGTCTCTCCCCCCACTCCCCCTACCTATAAGCTTAAATCCTACCACCAAACTGCCCCCAGAACCTTTAAGAGGCGACCTCAAGGACCCTAATTGACCCTCAATAGTTAGTAGTCTCTTCTCCTTTTCTTCTAATAGGGAGGGGCCTCTCCGGACGGATTTTGGATTGAGCAGAAGGTTTTTCTTTTTGATGGGGTGTTTTTTGCGGATAGTTTTTTCTTTTGGCTTGTTTCTTCGGGGGACGGTCCTTTGAGGACTGGGTATTATTTTGTCCCACTGACGGTTGAGGGTACTTTGCGATCTCCCCGGGGCCTGCATTGCTTTTTGCTATCGATACGTAGATTTTTCCGCGGATGATCCGGATTGCGACAGAAAAATTTTTTCACTTAAGCCCCTCCCCTTCTCCCTCGGCCACTATTTTCGTGAAAGAAAAAGTTGGGCCCTTTCTCTAATTCATTAAAGGTAATTTTCCTTTTCCGTGACGAAGGACCCTGTGGAGTGAGGAGAAAGAAAAAAGGAGGGGTTTGGAGTCGGTGTCAGATGATTTTTCCTCCCTCAAATAATGGGAAGTGTTTTCCTCCCTCGGTCAAGTTATTATCTATTCTCCTCCTCCTTTGAGGGGGGGTTGTTTCCCCGTCCCCTCTCCGAACAGGGGAAATGGAGGGGGAAGGTTTTCAACATGGCCAGGATGGAGACCCCCTCATCAGAGACAGACTTGGATCCCTTCCCATACAGTTTCGTTCTTTTCCCCACCATCATTTTCTTCCTTTCTCACTCCTCTGGATCATTTCCTCCAATGGACATTTGAGGATTCCTCCACGGTTTTCTTGAAAGTACCAAACCTTTCCTATTGAAGACACCCCCCCCCTTCGTTACCCCCAACTCTGTTCTGTCGAAAATAAGTCGGAACCGAAAACCCCCCTTCTTACTCCACCTGCCTTCAAGAAGGCCCCTTCTCTGCGAAAAGAGCTCCCTGACCAGCCCAAGAGACTACCCACATTCACAAGAAGACCGTACCCAATAAACACACCCCAATTCCCCCCCGTATCCCCGAAAATCATCCCCCCGAACCCACAGGTCTGATACTTCCACCCTCCCCAAGCAGTCCCTCCTATCGGAAGATTTCTTCTCCGTCAAGTTCCTCGCCTCCTTGAGGGGGTCCGGAAGTGGCTTTCTCCGTCCTTCAGTATGTGTTCTCTTTTTGGTCCTTTTCGGGGCACTTGAGTTTTCTTTAGTTTTTTAGAGAGAAGATGTGCTCCCCTTCTGGTTGGGGGAAGCTCCTCCAACTTCCTTGAAGGGACCCTTGGAGGACATGTACGTGGTCCCTTTTCCAGAGGGGGGAAGGGAGACCTTTCTGGATCATGTCCCTCAAACCGGCAGCTCCCCAAAAAAAGAGAAGATGTGTTCCATTCTAAATCCCCCCTCTAACCAATCCACTAACGTCGGGTAAGGCCCCCCCTTTTTTCGACGAACTCCGAGAGGGAAGTTCCTCCTCTTTCTATGGAGGTGATTATGGCCCCACCTTGTTTGGGAGATATTCTTCTGAGTTTTGAATTTATGGTTAGTTTTTTGGGTGATGACGTTTTGGAGCCCTAGAGGGGAAAAACCCAGAATCTTAATTGTAAGAACTGAGATCTGTTTCTCCCCCCCCTAAACTTTTCCCCCCTTAGACGACCCCCTCAAAGAAAAGTCATCCCCCCTTAACTTCCCTTCTCCAAGCACCCCAACCATTCAGTAAATGAGTCCATAAAAACTCCATGCCTCTTCGATCTCCTTTAAACAGCAGGGTCCTCGCCTTTCGGGCTTCGGGCGGCCTCTGCCGTTTGTGGGGGGGGATTGGACTTGGAATTTGGAAGGCGGGTAGGGTTTTTTGGGAGGGTCCGGATAGTTCTCAATAGGAGCCTTGTTTTTTTCCTCCTCAGACTATTGCCTCAACTGAGAGGGGTATCCATGTATGTCCTTAGCCTCGAGCTGGAAGGACGCCCCCCCGCATTAAACCCCCCCTCAAACCTCTCCGCCTCCAACAACATAGCACTCCCAACATCACCGTCACCCCCTGACGAACGGACGTTGTTCCGTCTAAAATTCCCCCCCCGATGAATCCTTCTCCTTCCTCTTTCCACTTAAATCTGGATAAGAAGGCATCCCTCGCCACCCCCTGTGGGGTCTCTTTGGGTTTCCTGGTCGGATTGAGGATTCTTTCTTTGGGGTGGGTGGTTTTTTTACGCGGGTGCTTAACCGGATGAGGGTTCGTGTTTTGGCGTATTTTGAGGTTAGTTGAGTTTTTGGGAGGTTTCGATTTTGAAGATCTGCGGAGGGTTGCCCCTGGAGATTTCTCTTGAGGACGTTACGATGGATTTGGGGGGGGGTTTTCAATCGATCCTTTGGTCTGGCCATCTGACCTGCCCTGATGTCATTCTTTCCTTTCTTAGCCCGCCCATTTGAGAATGAATATCAGTTAGGCGGTGATCAGTTGGTTTAGATTGTCAAATTAGTTTAAATAGGTTTGGCGAACATAATCCCCCCCCCCCCCTCCCTACATTCCTCCCCTCCGAGGGCGGAACTCCACGCCCATCCGAGAGGGATCTGCCGTACTTCCCCCCTCCTTTTTTCCACAAGGTCGAATCCCTTCGAATCCTGATACCCAATTAAGTGGGTTGAGGTCGATTTATCCTATAATCCCCTCAGAGAAAAGCCGAGTTCTTCCCGCACAATCCTCCCTCCATCAGCAACCAACTTTCTCTACCTCGACGGGTCACTCTTTTTTACATATTCCCCCCCCCCCTTCTACACGTTCAACATTCAGGAAGAAGAATATATCTCCCTTTTTTTTTTGTTGAGATCCTTTGAAAGTGTCGTTTTTCGGCTTCTTGGAGTTTTTACCGATTTTTTTCCCCCTCTTTCCTCAGTCGGCGGGATCCAGGTTTTGAGATGTCTGAGGACGTTGCTTCTTAACCACCCCCCCCTTATTTTTCTCTTACTCCGTTTGTCTTCTCCCACCCGCCCTTACCGCACCATTCCTTTTATTTCTATTCCCTAAACTTGATCTTCCTCCGAGGATTCCCTCATTCGGTTTCCAGGCCCTGCAGCTCCATCCGGCGAGGTTCGGGGATCCCTTCTTTATTTTTGTTGGGGGGGCTTTTTTCAGCATAGACATTTTTCCCCCCCCCCCCTCCGTTTGAGGACGAACGAAAGTTCCACCGCGAAAATTTATATTTTTTTCTCTCTTTGAATCCCCCTGAGCAGGAAATCCTGGCTTTCCGTTGCCGAAGTAAAACTTTCACGGCCTAGCCTTTCCTCTCCATCCGCCCTCACGTTTGACAACCCGCAAACCCCTTTCCCCCCATACCCCTCCCCCCCTCTTTTCCAATACATCCGAAAATACGACAACGTCAAATAACTTTCCCCCCCTTCAGCGTCCGAACTCCTTTACTTCGCAACACCCCCCCTTCCATCTCCTAACTCATCCATGGCCCCCCTCTATACCGCCACCCGCAGGTGGTTCTGATTCAGTCGGAAAACTTTTTTTGAGTGGAATGTTTGAGCGTTTTAGTCCTCCCTTCTCGGTCAGTTCGCACGTCCAAACTTCCAGTTAGCGATGGGCTATGGTATTTTGGCCCGCGAGGTTTTTTTTTGAGCTTTTTTTTCTTTGCGTGAATGCTGGGGAATTTTTCTGCGTCCGTACCTGATCTCCTCTGACATTTCCTATTCCCGTGAACTTCATCAACCATTTTTCTTCTTTAGGCCCTCCCGGATCCGATTTGTGTCCGCGATCTCCCCCGGTCCACCTTTTTCCTCCTTTTTATTTTTCCTACCCGCCCTTCCCCCCGTCCCCAAGATCCTTCCCCCCCCACACCCGTTCGCCCGAATTCGCAAACCGAATTGGCGAATCTTTGACGAGGGAGATCCGTGCATGGTCAGATTGTTTTCTTGGCATATTACGGTGTTTTTACTCTTAGGGAGGGAGTTACTTTTCTTTGACTTTTCTCATCGTGGTAGCTACGGGTGTTAATCGATGGATTTCTCTTCATCGAAGTCTCCTGACCCCCCCCCGATTCTTTTTTTTTACAAGACTCTCACATCCCTACCACTTCCCTCAACGAACCACCAAAAACACCCCATAATACTTTCACTTTCCCCCAAACCGTTCCCGAACTCCGTAGACCCCCCCCCTTTCGTGACCTGCGTTTAACGTAAAAAAGGGATTGTTTAGTATGCCCATTCGAAGCTTTTTTCCAGGACCTAAACCACGCTGGTCTTTTTGTTGTTTTCCTTTCTCAAAAATATGATTTTGGTTTGTTTCCTGATGAAGGGTGGAGTTTCCTCCCCTTCCCCCATGATACTCCTTTGTTTCAGGCCAGATGTTTCAAAGTACCACACCCTCAATGAACTCCTTGGAAAGGAAGGGAAACAATTAGGAAGGCTTTTCTACCACGGTCGCCCCTCTTCTCATTCCCACCCACTCCCCCGTACCCACCACCTCTTAACTCCTCCCCGACCCCCAAAAAAAAGAAGCCCCCCCTCCCCCTGACGAGGCCCCCGTACCCCCTTTGACAACCTCTTCTTTCGTCGCTGACGCTCTTCTAATAGGGTTTGTTTTGGGGTTGGGAAGACGCGATTGGGGGCACCTATAGGCTTCTCAAGACAGGTCTTTGAGAGTTGGGGTGTGTGTCTTTGCCCTTGTAAGTGGGTTTGTGAGGTTTCGGCTTTGAGGATGCTTCTTGGGTATTAGAGTGGGGCGCCTGGCTATTGAGATCGTTAGCTCTCCTTCTCTTGATAGAGAGGACTTCTGGGAGGTTAACTTAGATAAGGATTTGATCCTCCCCCCTTTTTTGAGGGACTCCCGTAACCCACATTTTTTACGCTGAACGAACCCGTCTTCCCATTAAGCAGGAAGGAGGATTTTCTTTGAGTCCGACGCAAGGAATTCCCTGCGGGAGGGATTCCCCCCCCCCCTTCTTTTGAATTTCGACAATCGGAGGGTCGATGATTCTGCCAGTCCCTAAATAAGCTTCCTGTGGCGAAGAATTCTCCCCCGCTTCTCCCTTTCCTTCCTTTTAATAATACTTTTGAGATCTTCCTTGGAAATGGAGGTTTCGGAAGGATGCGAAAAAGATTCCCCTTTTCCTTCCTGAGCAAGACCCTTCCCCATAATCTCCCATTTCTCTCCCTTAAAATAAACCCCCCCTCCACTCCCCAATTAATTGAGCTCGTAGGATATACTCATAGGACTTCCTCTATACCCCCCTTTGATCCACTGGTCGTCCCTCCCCCCCCACATCGGGGTCTCTCACAAACCCCTGTGCTTAGTGAACTCCCCTTGGTTCGGTAGCACTTATATCCCCCTCTTCCCCCCCCCAGTATTCTGCCCCCCACGCAAGGAAACTTCGAGTCTCCCCCGAGACCATTCCCCGGCCATTCCCAAGTCGACCCACACTAAAGAATCCCCCCTCGTCCCTTGAACCGCAAGAAAACAAAACCACTGATCCTTCCAAAATCCAACTAAAACCATCATTTCCCCACTCAAACCCCCAAGCCGGATTACCCGATCTTCCATCTAGCGACGACGTCAAACTATTGTTTTATCAGTGGAGTCCTTTTTACCCCTTCCAGGTTCCCTTTTTCAATTTTTTTTTTTTTGAGGAGGGTTTCTTTGTGGGGAGGGGGCTGTCTAGAGGAGAGTGGTGACCCTGTGGGGAGAAAGGGAGAAGTCCCCCAATCTTTCTTATCATGGAACCTTCCATGTACGTTGGGTTCCAGAGAGGTAGGGAAGACAATGGTCTATGTACTTCTTTCCACGGCAGCTCCCAGAAGCCTCTGCTTTCCCCTGAAATACACGTCCCGTAATAAACGACAGCGTCTTCCCCAAATTTTTTTCGACCCAACCCCCCCCCTTGAGCGGGAATCTCGGGCGCTTATATGGAGGGTTCTAAGGTTTTCCTTCCCCTTTTGGGCGCTCGACGTGTCGTCTTGATGGAATGGCTTTTCCCCCGTCGGTGGGGTTTTCGGGGTATGAGAATCGTCTTTTCAAACAACCCCTCCCTTTTCAGCGGCTCTGCTTCTAGACAGCCATCGATTCACATTTCACACATGACTTCGTCCTCCAAAATCCTCCTCCCCTCCCCCCCCCTTTCACCCCACTAAATCTGACCATTCTCTAGCTCAGTCTCGCCCAGAACGGTGGCGGGCCTCTCATGTTTTTTGTTTTAGGGCCTCCCTTGTGATGAGCTAGGTTCTTGCTTCTCTTGGTGATGTGTTCTTCTGGACGTGAGACAGGAGGAGTTAC
>Ga0179593_1579725_pt1 | contig 10449 bp, 13 predicted proteins | sample CZODoug2_1_08_16_FD_185931 | JGI IMG/M metagenome (GOLD analysis project Ga0179593, IMG submission 185931) | Vadose zone soil fungal communities from Angelo Coast Range Reserve, California, USA - CZODoug2_1_08_16fungal (PacBio error correction) | ecosystem: Environmental > Terrestrial > Soil >... | reverse complement strand
TCTAATCTCGTAGTCGGTTCCCTTCCCTTTTTTTCATCCACTGTGCTTCATTTTTCAAGATGAGAGGCTTCCTTCTCAATGAAGGATATATCCAACACATGCTTCCTGTATGAGTCGACCACTAGTGACTTCCCTTTTTTGAATAAGTAAAGCTATTTTTGTCATAAGTAGGACAAGCCCCATTTTTTTTTTTTTCTTTCCCATGATTTCTAGTTCGCCCAGGAGCTTGGGCCTTGTACCCAAACCCTTACAATAACCCTTTAATTGCCCAGTCCCGAGATCCCACCGAGGAACATTGTCCCGGCGGTCTTTTTTTTTTTTTTGTTCTGCCCAGCGCGGCCTCCCTTTCAGTCTTGGCGGGACAGAACTTCCGGAGATCTTCTTAGAGAAGATGGGAGAGTCAACGTATCTGCGCCCATCTATGAGGACCCCTCAATGTTTAGAGGTTTCCTTGCGAGACCCTGCAACCTTTTCCCTCCTTGGATGTGAGTTTCTTTTTATAATTCCTATTTCCTGGACACGCTCTATACCAATACGTCCCCTGGTTGGATGAACTTTTTTTCACCTCCAGCACTATATTTTTTTCTCACTTGGAAATCCTATCTTAGATTTTTTATTCTTTCCAAAAATTTCATCTATGATCATCTTATAGGCTACATAAAGTCCCTCATTGCCATCTTCTTCTTCCTAGGAGTTCATAAATGCCCTATACGTCTAATGATTTCTTCCTTCTTTGTTTACTCTCTTTTAGAATGGGATGCCCCCGATGATAGGAGAGCTAAATTCAGTCTAGTTCCCTCCCATGGTGCGTTCGCGACGCCCCTCTCGATGTTCCTTCCAAGTGTCCCCCTTTTTTATGAGAGCGTTTAAGGCCACTACTTGCCTTCAAATAATGAATCTTATCTCTCTTTATACTGTAGTCTCCTTCCTTCTGCATGCATAACGGCATTGCGTTCTTTCCCCACCCTGTGATCCGCCGAGGCGCAACCTTCCTTCTTCCCTCATGAGGGTGGTTTTTCTCTCTTCTCGGCCCCCCCCTCTAAAGGAACCGAACAGATTAAGATTTCTGATGATCATTCCAAGGAGCTGCAGATTCCTTTTTTCAGCCCCCTTCTTTCTTTTCGTCGAACGAGACATGCCTTCCTCCCCCCTTTGCTTCCTTCCACGCCGAAGTATCTAAAGAGAATACGCCTTAGAGTCCTCGAAATGAGGCCTTCTCCCGCCCCCTGCCGTGCTTAGACGCCGCCCCTAGGAACATTTTCCCCCCCCCCCTATATAAGACAGAACCCCTCCCCCCCCGCACAAATGAAACAAGTAATCTCCCCCCCCTTCTCGCTTAGAATTTCTTTCACCCCTTGCCTACTCAGAGAGTGAATCTTTCTTCTGCAATTTTCCCTTCTTCTCCTAATCAAGCAGATTGAAGGGCCCCTTCCCCCCCTTTCCCCTCTACACATGCATCCTGCGCCAAGGGTAACTCATATCTCCACCTTTTTTTTGAGGGATGCGCTTCCCCGCCCGGCGTGCATTGGCTTGCTGAAGACAGTCCCTCCCTCCCAGATCGTCTCCGCCGGCGCCTACGTGTCTCTTCCCCCCCCTCCAGACGCTGCGAAAAAAGTCCTTGCTCTTGATACTTATCCTCGACTCGTCCTGTTCTCTCTTCCATGGTAATTACAGCTCCCAGTCACTTTCCCCCTTTTCGAGCATGCAGACGCCCACCACAGCGGCGTTTTCTTTCCCATAATTTTTTCACATATAGAATACCCCTCTCTTTCCCCTCGAATCGAAAATTTTCCCCACTGTTCCACACTCCTCTCATTTCAGCACACTTCAAGCCCCCTCTTTTTCCCTCCGTGAGCTCCCCCTCTCCGCCAATTATACTCCCTGCAGAACTTCCCCGCTCTCAGTCAGCAAGATGCGCCCTGCGTCTGAGGCCTTCAACAAGATTTAATCTTTCGACGCGCTTCCCCTTTCTCAGATGAGACGTACGCCTTTTTCCCTTCCCCCCCTCCCCCGACAAGAGTACGCTTTCCTATGTAGATCCTCTCGATGAGTTCCAACACTCCCTCCCTGCCCACCCTGCCTTTCCCCTCCAGCCCTCCCCTCCTCCTTTACCGTGACACCAAGTCCTTCCCTCGTTAAGACCGCCCCTTTTCCCCCCCCCCCTTTCCACAGCCCCTCCCTCCCACACCCCCCGTGGACCCTAACGAATTGTGCCTTCCAGTTACGTCCCTCGCTCACTCCTCCTGCCTCTGAGAGATCGCACCCTGCTCTGATCCCCCTTCAGCGGCTTTCCTCCCCCCTCCCAGCCTGAGTCTCAGGACATTACTTTTTTTCCCATACTAATGAAGAAGATCCTATTCCTATCCTTTGCCCCGTCGATAAAGGCTTATGTCATTTCCCTTTTACTCTTCCTTTCTTTTCTTTGCATCACATTGAAAGGTAGCATTTCCCCCGCGTCTGTTGAGCAGAGCAGACCGTTTTTCATAATGCCCCCCCGCACGATATCCCCCTTTCCTTCTTGATGGTTCTCTCCTGGCAGCGCTCTAACACTTAGGCCCACCGCCCCCCCCCCCCTAGCAATGATACCGACAACTGTAGGAATTTAGCATGTCCCTTTTTCTTTCCATCCGAAACACCTTGTGTGACCCTGAGGTTCCCGGAGCCTTTTTTCCCCTCTCCTTATCACTTGCAGAAAGACTACCCCTTTTCCCCGGTCTTTTCCTCCTCCTATATTTTGTTTCGAAGACCATAGAAGCAACTTTTTCTTTTTTTGTTGCTGAATGCCCGAGGAGGCTGTCTTTTCTCCCTCTTTCTTTAGGCGTAACACACTGAAGTGAGTCGTTTCATAGTATTCCCTTTTTTCTCCTTGGTAGCTCTGACTAATGACTTTCCTCGGGGCGCGGGAGGCTTTTCTCCGAAAGGTCCCTTTTCCCCCTTTGACGAGAAGGACCCTCTCGATGCTGTGGATGGCCTTGTAAACACTTTTTTATGGCTGAACGTCCCCCCTCTTGCGGGTCTATTCCTGTCCCTAAGAGTAGGAGATCAGATATCTTCTCTGTATACCAGATGAGATGAGCTTTTTCAAGTTGATTCGGTATATATTTTTTTTTTGCCTGATGATTAGGGTTTGTCTCTCCTCCCGTTGGGGAGGACTCTTCTCTCTTTTCTCTGGAGCAGAAGGTCCTACGTTTTTTTTTTTCCTCTTTCGATATAAAGATCTCTTTTTGTTTTTTGGTGTTGTATCTCCCCTGATGGGATTTTTTTGACCCCCCCCTGCTGAAGGAAAGTGATAGATTTTACATTTTCCCCTCCTTCCTCAGTTGGTTTTTTTTTGTTGAAAGGTGAGTTGTAGTCCTTTTGTTCCTTTTTTGGGTTTGCTGTTTTTGGAAGATGGTGTTTCTGTTTTTTTTATATAATTTCCGGCAATTTTTATTTAGGAGAGGCCTTCTTTAATAGAAACGGCTCAGATAATCCCCTCCCTAGGAGGTGTATCCCGGTCCTGTGAAACGGAGTTTTTTTTAATAGGTCCTTTCGACTGGAGGCTTCCAGAATGCGCTCACTTTGCAGACGGGACTTCCTATCCGGGAGGGCTTGGGCACAGGGCCGATGCCGGGAGCCTTCAGGTTCCTCTAGTTCCCCTTTTTCCCCAGATTGAGTCCTCTAGTTTCCAGGGGGAGAGTTGGGCTTTTCAAGGAAGTACTCTGTCCCCTCCACGAAATTTTTCCTTTTATTAAGTGTCATGACCTTCTTTTTCCCCCATGCGGCTTGTTTCCCCTTTGGCACGAGGATGGCGCCTTGATTGCTTACGCGCGCTTTTTTTTTTTGGGTCCCTTTTGCTGAAGCTTCTCCCTGTTGCTGGTTTCTCTTTCCCCAACTTCTTCTCTTTTCTCAGGGGACGTGTACCCCTCGACATCCTTCTTACCGTTCATCCTTTTCCTGTCAGGCAGCGAGGGGCCACATTTTCTTTTTTCTGACCTCCTTCGATTCGAGTTTATTTTTCTTTTTTTTCGTCGAGAGGACTAAGTTCTTTCATTCGGGCGAAGGCCGTGCTTTTTCTTTGAAGAAATTTTTCTTCGCCCGCGGGACTCGAGAGAGGTTTCCTGAGTTGGACTAGGATGTTCCCTTTCGGGAACCCCGACCGCTTCGATGTGGGCCGGAGTTTTTGGGGAGGAAGCTCCCCCTTGGGACAGGTCATTTTAAGCGCTTCAGCACATGGTTCCTTTAGCAAAATATTGTCTCCTTTTTGCGGAAGCTTTTCCTGTTGCAGTTTTTTCTGTTTTTGTTTCTTTCATACTCTGGATGAGAGAGTCCTTTTTCTGGGAGGTTGAGGGGTTCTTCTTTATACGATTTGGCGGAATTAACCCCTAAAAGGGGTGCCATGATCAATTTATGAAACGGACGACCCCCACGCTACGCAGTTCCGTCCTTTCCAGCAAGACTACGTTTTTTCTCTCATTAGTGCCCGGTTCTGACCTATTAGAGGATTGCCGTCTTGAGCGGGTCCCATTTTTTTGAGTGAGCATGACCTCGACTCACAAAGGGGCCCCCCGGCCGAGTGGCTCCCGATTGAAGAGCGCTGGCCCCATTTCGTCGTATGCCTCGTACTTCGCAAGCGCCTTTCCTTCCTCAGCCCGTTCGCCTTTTATCGAGCACTGAGACGAGGCAAAGGTCTTCTGGAAGTACCGAAATCGAAGAGAGGACCTTCTGGGAGTAGATCCCCAGAGAAAGACCTGGAGGAAGGCCGGTTGCAAAAACGAGAGGGAGTGGCGTTCCCAAAACTTCTTCAGTAGGAAGCCTCCAAGACTCGCCGAGGCGGAGCGGGTGACTTCTTAAAACGCGTCGCGTGCGTGTTGTGCATTCGTCCTGAAACAGCGCCCTTCCTTTTTTTTTATCAGAGAGGGAACTTTTTTTATTACTCGCCCACGCTTTGTTCCCTCGCTTATTTTTTTTTTTTCTTTTTTTTTCTCTATTCAATCCTGGCCTTTTTTTCTTTCCCATCGCAGTAACAACTCCCGCTGGAGACGACTATTGGTTGTTGTTTTTGAATATCTCTGTAGAGCGTTCTTCGCTATGGTGTTTTCTTACGCACAGCGTGCGTTTGGTTCCTCGTAGCCTAGCGACCTCCATCGTGCTCCTTTTTCCCCCTTACAACAGAAGCAACTTTCCTCGCAGGTTTGGACAATTTCGATGCATCCGTTCGTGCCTCGGACGGATTACCTGCAGTCCTCACTAATTTTCTGAATACATCCTTCAGCACTTTTTGCTGGCCGGTGGTATCTTTCTCTCCATAGCCCTTCCGATCCACACTTTCTTGATCTTGTCCACCCTCTAAAGAAGTACTTCTTTTTTTTTTTCAACTTACCCCCTAAGTTCTGTCCTTCTGAGGAGAAGTCTTTTAGCTTTAGTCAGGTTTCGGAAGTACCCCCCTCCTAGACGATAAGCTGGCTATCTCCCTTCCTCAGCCTCACAGGACGCTTTTTTCAATGGATCCTTGCTTTCCCTTGAGGTGAAATCGTGAACTTTTTTTTTTTCCTTCCAGGAAGTAGCACTAGCCCTGTTTACGCCTGATTTTCTGAGTAGGTCACTTGCCACGAGGAGATGTATGTCCGCTCTTCATGTCACTTCCTTCCCCTTCCCCTTGTCAGTAAGAAGGTTTTCCACAGAGTATTAGTCGCGTGTTGACCATGGCGCTCCCCCCCACCCAATTTGAGAGATTCCCTTTCATTCTTTTCTTTTGCGGACTTTCGTGCCTTTTTTCTTTCCTCCCTTTAGAGTTGGTACACACATTGCTATCTGGCAGACAAATTTTTTTGTGACCCACCGCGTATCCTCTTAGATCAACATCACGGGAGAACTGACTTCTCCTCGTAGATAGCGCCGTTGATATGACAGCTACAATCGTTTCCCCCCCCCCTCTTAGCCGTATTTGACTCCCCCTATAGATACTTTCTTTTTTTGACCGATGGCGTGGACCTGGTCTCCCTTTTTCCAGAATAACTTAAGTCCCTGTGCCATCATTTTTTTTTCAACGCCCCTTCCCTTCTATGGGGCGCAGATACACGCTTTCCCCGTTTCTTACGATAGTGATCTTGTTCCACCCTTGAATGTCGGAGGTTTTTTCCTCCCCCTCCATAAGAAGTAGCTTTCTCTCTCCTGCGAACGTGTAATCGATTTCCTTTTCTGCGGCTGACGATCAGAGTCACCCCGACCCTTCGAAATATGGCGTGCCCCCCCTCGCGATATTTCCCCGCCTTTTTTTCCCCGTTTTTTTATAAGGCGCGAGTCGAGATCTGACCCAACTTGACGAAGCAAGACGCCCCCTTTCGAGGTGTGTCACTGTCGCATTACCCCTGCCACCCCTCGAGTCTTGTTACCCCCCGAACGAAAGATTTTGGCTCTCCCCCCAGGTGTCTCCATTCCCTTGTGGTTAAGTATCTCACCTCCGCCCTGCTCCCGGTTTTCTCCATCACTACCCCTTCCTGACTCCCCCCCCAAAAACAAGAACCCAAACCTTCCCTTTCAAAGGTCCTCTGACATTGTATTACTTCCCCCCTCTGTACTGCATAAGAGCTTCCCCCTTTTTTTTTCCCCGCTCGTACCCTTTTACTCCCCTTTTCCCAAAACTTTTTTTTTCTCCTCCATGCGCATTTCCCCTTCCTCCGTTAATGAGTCGTTCCCTTTGCGGAGAAAAAGTGTCACGCCCCTGCTTCAGCCCGAATCCGTCTATTCTTTTTTCCAATAATTCAGCCCCGCTCCGATCGCAATTTCCGCCAGATTCTGAAACATTCTCATTTTTTTTCAAAGCCGTGCTCTCCCCCCCCATTTTCGCGCGCTGCCACTTCAGCTCCCCCTGTAAGCCCCCCCCCTTCTTCCCTTCCCAAGAGTTCCCTTACACCCATTTTTAGATCCTTTCATGATCTTCACAATGTACTTACCTTCCCCCCCCTTGTGAAGAAGTTACGTGACCATTCAGATGATCCCTTCTCTTATTCCTGTCAGAGACCCCCCAAAACGCCCACGTCCCACCGCCCTTCTCCAGCGACCGTGCCCATTCTCCCCTCCTCTTCTTGTCAGAATAGTCAGGACGGTTCCCCCTGCCACCAATATGCGCCCCCATCCGAGCGTAGTCTCTCCCAAGCTGCCCCGCCGAACAACCCCTCCCCTGCCTCGTCACGGGTTCCCTCCCCAAGACTTTTTTTTTTTTAATTTTTTTTTTTGTCTTCCTCTGGTCGTGTGCAGCAACCTTTTTTTTTTTTTTTTTTTTTTTTTTGTGTTTTTTTTGCAGGGCTTCTGTCCCTTCTCCCTCCTTTTTTGCGGCCGTCCATGGTTGTTTTTTTTTCTTTCATCCTCCCCGTGCGTTCTATCCTTCTTCTTCTAGCTGACAGCCCACTCCAAGGAAACAAAATGGGGGTTGAGGAGCGGAGTTTGCCTTGAAGGACCCCCAATCGCTTTGCTTTCTCTGTATCTTCCCCCCCTCTTTTCCTCCTCCTGTTGAGCTGCTTTCGCCCGGCCCGTCCCGCGTCTTTTTAATGACAGGAACTTCTCTATCTCTATTTAACCCACAGGTGGTTTCTTCCAGGATTGGAAGTTTTCAGTGGTGCTTCATAATTTTCGGCGAGTCTGCCTTATGCGATGCCTTAGAAAGAACGGGACTTCGCGAAACTCCCTCTGCCATTTAGAGGATTTTCCAGATCTCCGGCGGGTCCCCCCACCCGACCCCCTCTTGAAAGATGCCCTTCCCTGGACTGCGAGGAGGGAAGGCCGCGGACACAGGAAGCTTTTTTCAGTGGTTATTTTTTTGGCGGGGTCTTTTTTTTTAGACTACTAGTCCTTCAGGGTAAACTTGCCGACTGTTTGCTGGAACCTTTTTCTTACCGAGCTCTTTTTAGGACCCATGGGAGAATTGGTTCCCCGGTAGAGGGAGACTTCACCTTTTGGGCTGGGCCTTTTATTTTTTTTGAAGTAGAGTAGTTTCCTCCCCTTTGAGAGAGGGGGCCGTTTTTCCTTCTTTTCGGCCGACTCCCCTCTCCTTCTCCGACCGTAAGTATTGTTTCACATGATACGCTGGTTTCCTTCTCCCATCCGAGGAGGACGATCTTGGTCTTGAAGTGCCTCGCTCTTTGTTCTGTGGGGACAGTGGCCCTTGAAGGCTTTGGAGTTACAGTCTTTCTCCTGTTTTTTTTATGGTTTTCGAGCCTTTTTTTCGGTGGAGGATGTTCATTTATGTTTCGCTCTCTTTCCTTATTACTCCATTCGGCGCTCGTCCTCGGACGGTTCCCTTTTTTTCTTCTCCACGAAAGCGGTCCCTTTTCGCCCCTTTTTTGGCCTGAAGTCTTCTTTCTTGCTCCTCTGTGGAAGGAGATGATTGTTCTCTGGAGTATTCTTCCAAAGGGAAGTTCAATCTCTTTTTCCCTCACGGGTAGGAATCACTTGGAAAAGGATGATCTTTCTTTCTTGTTGTTGTCCCCTTTGTTTCTTTATGTTAGTGCCCTCCTATGCTTTTCATGTGTGAAGGTTCCTCACTAGATATTGGGCTTCGCAAGTGCCACAGTTTTGACAAAGGGGCTCGGACCTCAAAGATTTTTCTAGGAAGAGTCCCATGGTGACGAGAATTGTTCAACTTCTTGTTTCCTTTATGCCTAAGCGGTTCTTCCCTTTGTATCATTGCGCAGATCTTTACCCCTCCGCATCGACGGTCTGCTTTTTGAAGCCGCCGCTGACCACGATGGTGATGCTCGGTGAGAGTTTTTTCTATCTTTTAGCAGGTCGACTTAGTACCTCTTTCCCGAAAATTCCCACGGTTGCTTTTTTTCTTAACAGACCTTTTCTCCCTCCCCCTGCAGGTTCTCTCCCTTAAAACTAGTTTTAATCCTTCTTTTGCCTGCTTATTCCTCTTACGGCAGACGCTTTTTCCTTATCCTTGAGTCCTCTTTCACCCATTTACACGCTTGTTCCGATATCCCGTAGGCGCAGCGACTTCAGATCCCACTTTCCGACGGAAGAGAGCAGGCCCCCTAACATCCTGCTTTCCGATCTGTTGTACGTTCTTCCCCCGCCTCGCATGCTTTTTTCCGAGAATTTCATCAGATCACCCCGACCCTTCTAACCTTTAACTTCAGTTTGAAACGACCATTTTTCCTCCTCCGTTTATGCTCGCCCCCCAGGCAAGATTTTCTGTCTTCCTTTCCAGATCCTAGAATGGAGGTCCCTTAGCACTGTGCTTCCTCCGAATTTTGAAGCCGCCACGGTGCCTTCCCTTTCCTGGCTCATTTTTCCTGTAAATTAGGTTTTTTTTTTTTTTGGTGTGTTGGGGGGGGGGGGGGGGGGGTTTTTCCCTCGTAGACCAATCGTCCCCCTCTCGTAGCGCTGGCGTCATCCTTTTTCACTTTCCGAAGACTACTTGACCGTTGGCTTGATCACGTGTCTATGTGAGCGAGAGCAGCTTTCCCCAGAGATCCCCCCTTTCCCCCCCAGGCCGAGACATGTGAAGATCATTGGACCCTCTCGTCTTTCCCTGTCGCTGTCTCCTCCCCCCCGAACTCACTTTTCGAGCTTCCCTCAAACGGACTACTATCCCCCGACTAACCAGCGGCACCTCGCCCTCTCCCCTTTTTTTCCCGAAATCCGAGCAACTACCTCGAGGATTCTACAGGATTCCTCCCCTGGTCAAAAGGAATCATGTCCTTCTGCTCTGTCTGCCCTCCCGCTTCGTCTTCTTCTCGCAGTGTTCTCCATAAGACGCTCTTAACCATGATCAATTACGGACCTCCGTGCGCTGGTAGCCCTTGTGGAACCGCAGCTCGGCCTTCCGATTATAGCTTCGCAAGACTGACTCCTCTTATAGTTTCTTCTCGTTCTGGCTGATCTCGTCACTAAGCTGAGCTGACCTCCTATTTGATTCCCCCCCGGTATCGTAGGATTTTCGATTCCCTAGAACGATTCAGCCTCATATTTTTCCTTAGGGACGGATCGAGCGCGTCCCCTTGGCGATATCGATAAATCGCGTTCCTCGATCGAACATTTTCACCCCCGCAGACCCTTCCCCGCATTGTGTTCTAGCGATGTGCACGCCTTCTAGTCTACCCCTTCCGGTTGTTGTGATTCTCCCCCCTATAAGTGGTGATGCATTCTTCCCTCCCATTTGCCGCCTAAGGAAATATATTACCTTGAAAGCACAAGACGCGCCAATAACCGGAATGAGAAGGGTCGATGCAAGGTTCTCCCCCCCAGGATTATCGTCTCCTCTTCCTTTATAAATGAACTTGATCATCTTCGGGGAGACTTCACGGAGAAGGTTTGCTGCTCTCTCTTGATCAATAGTAGGGATGTTGAGGCAGTCGCCCTGCATACCTCGAGGTGGTAGTACGCATGTTACTTTGTATATCTGGGCCCCCAGATGTTGTGTATCCTTTTTTCTCTTTCTTTGTGGTGTTTTTTTCTTTTTTTTTT
>Ga0179593_1575780_pt1 | contig 10449 bp, 11 predicted proteins | sample CZODoug2_1_08_16_FD_185931 | JGI IMG/M metagenome (GOLD analysis project Ga0179593, IMG submission 185931) | Vadose zone soil fungal communities from Angelo Coast Range Reserve, California, USA - CZODoug2_1_08_16fungal (PacBio error correction) | ecosystem: Environmental > Terrestrial > Soil >... | reverse complement strand
CTTCCTTGTCTCGATGAGAAGTTGCGTTTTCGCGCGTGGCGCCGCGGAGGATCCTTTTTCCTTTTTTTTCGAAGCGGGAATTCGCGCGATTTGACTTTCTGATGCGCCCCCTTGGTTACAGCCCCCCCTTTCTCGCGAAGCAGATCATCGTGGGGCTCTTTAAAATCCCCTTGCGTGGGCTTTTTCGGTTGTGTGTCCTTTTTTTTCCCTTCACCGTGCCATTTTGCCGCCCCCTTCGCCCCGGTACCTTGAGCTAATTGGGCAACCGGTGCTTCTTTACCGTGCCGCGCGTTGCTGTCTCATCCTGCTGACCAATCACCCTCCTTTCCCACAAAGATTTTCCACCGCACTGCATCAACTTTAAGAAGTCCTCCGCCTACCACACTCTCGTTAAGAATAGCCAGAGAAGCTGCCTGCTCGTTGAATTTTAAACTGTTCAGCTTTGCCACTGGACTTTCTTTTCTTGTTTTTCCTCCCCTACCAAATCCTTTTCCCCCGTTTCTCCCCCCAAAGGCTCGAAGTAAGCCATAGGCGTCCTGAGGGAACCTAGAAACAGGTCTTCCGCTCCTTCACTCACAGGATTCCTTGTGGGGATTTCCCTCCCTTTTTCTTGGAGCTTCCTTAGATATAGGTCAGCATGAAGACCTGTTTGAGCAGCTTGCAGTACGAAAGTTTTTCCAGGGAACAGACTAAGACGCGGCGGTCGTCGGCAGGTCTCCCCAGGGACTGGTATCCTCTCTATGACCTTGCAAAAGTTTTTTCTTGAGGTTTCCGATGCCTTAGCGTTTGTTTTCAGGATACATGTTTCCGAGCAACCCGCACCATTGGGTTCGTGGCGGATCCAATAGGGCTTACGGTTCCGATCCGTCTCCTTTTTTTTGGTTTTTCCCCCCTGACCGGTTATTTGACTACCCTTACCTCAGGACGGAGTGAAGTGGATGGTCGCTACTTCTCCTCTTTTGCTAGGTCAACAGCGGCATTGCTTCTTCTTTTCCCTCCTTCTTTCCAGTTTTGTTCGTCCCCAAGCCTCACTCGGAGCTTAGGCGGCTGGAGCAGGTGTTCTGAATCTTTTCTATTTGGTTCGTAACTGAGATTCTCTCGGTCGACCCTTCCTCGATTTTCCCCCATCCCCAAGTAGTCTTCATCAACACTCTCTGGCGGGCGCAACCCTTTAAGGCACTTGCGGTGCGTTCCCGCAGAGTTTCCCTTCTGCCCGGTTCCTACTAACTGACTCATTTACCCTCCCCGCGCCCCCCCTTTGCCTTCCTTTTTGAGGAAGTTCCGGATTCCTTATCCCGATGAAGACAACGCGCACATTCCGTCGGAATGTTCTTGACATTTCTTCCTGTGATTATCCTTTCGCCTTTCTCCCGGTGGACAATCCCACGTTCCCATGCGCTGGCGAACGCGCTCCCTTCTTTTTTCCATGTTGCCCTATCCTTCCTTTCACTTTTTCTTCTCTCTAGCGTCCCACTAAACGCTCACCCAGGTAAAGGGGCACCCGTCTCGTACATGCTTCCATCAGGGCCCCAAGCATGACTGGGCTGGCGAAGAATGTTTTAAGCACGCTTTTTTTTTTTGACACGTCCGAGTATTTCCCGCAGGTTTTCAAGTCTCCCTTTCTTCTTCCCGGTTTTTGCGCCAACGGATTATATGGTTGAGAGATCATGCGTGATCTTTTTCTTGCTGGGGCGAGTACTCTCTGCGCCCCCATACCTCGACGCATGAATTCTTGTGAGATGGTCTTGAGGCCGTTGCGCTAGTTGATTCACTTTCCTTTTTTTTTTTTTTCCCGGTGCGGCACATCTATCAGGTCCCCCTTTAATGGGTTGGTCGTAAAAGGTAGTTGGTTCATTTGCCTTCCCTTGGGGACTGTCGTGTCTGTCCCCCCCTCTTCATGTTTTACTTTTCCTGGGTACATACGAGGATCAATACCGGAGGAAGCCTCCCTTAAGCCGCTGGCAGTATTATTTCCTCTTTATTCGGAACGCGGGACCCGAAACTCTTCCCACTCCGGCTTTTTCTTCACTTTTTTCCACTTCTGGTTCCTTTGACTGTAGGCGCCACAAAAGCAACAAGCGTCAAGAGCGCGTTGGCCTCCCCTCATCGTTCCCCCTCCTTCTTTTGCCCCTTCGCATCCCAATCTTCCTGACTGCGCTTCAAAGGTGACAAAAGTTGGCAAATGGCTTTCCTTCACCAACGGTGGAAACCCTTCACCCCGCCAGCTTTTCCCAATTCCCCTTTCAACGGCTTTTTAAGCGTGCAGAATGAGAGAGTTCCCCAGTGGTTATTTGGGCCTCCTCTCCTTCAGTGATTCCCCCTCCGCGTTTTTTCGCCTTCCCCCCCCCTCCGCGGACACGTAGAGTTTCAACCTGAAGATCTTTTGACGATCCTGCCATTTTTTCTACTGCCTTGTAGGATTTTTTTCAACCCCCGTTCGTCCAGGACTTGTTTCAATATCCGGCTCTTTTTCAAAGTCATGTGAGGTCCCTCCCCTTTACCGGCAAATATCCCCATCATTCCGCCGCCATCTTGTTCGTCTCGGGATACTCCAGATGATCGAGTTTTAAGGCCTCGTTGTTGTTGTCGATTTTCTGTGTTCTTACGCTGTTCCTCTTGTTTTGGCGCGGACTCCCGGTATTGCTGGACTTTCCACCCCACTGTGTTCCCTGTTAAGTCTATTTTTTAAAATTCTTTTCAAGTCCCGGAACATCTTTATTTTAAAAGGAAGTATTACGACTGTTTCCTTTTCAAGATCCCGATCAAGGTGGACATCCTCTCCTTTGGTTTCGGATGTTCTCCGGACTTTGCGCCTCCCTTTTGTATTTCTGACGCTGGAAAATGAGACAGGCGAAATACCAAAGAGTCCCCTCCCTTCTTTCCGGGTCCCGTTCTACAGCCTTTGTTTTTTTTTCATTGGTTTGTGGTGGGCCAGGCTTCCTGCGTTGGAAAGCCGCACCTTTTTTCCCTTTTTCTGAGCAGGTAGGCCTTGAAACCGGTTCTCTTGCCAGACACCGATCCAGGAGGGCCAGTTTCTTCCCGATTCAGGCTATTGGCCCCCTCTCGTGATTTTTGTTTTTTTGTTCACCCCTGCTTTCCTCCCCTTCGCGGGTTCCGGAAGTTTTGAAGAGGAGGTTTCGTTTCCCTGTCCGGCTCCCGTACTTCCGCCTTCTCTCCAGCCTTTCCTTCGTGTTCTCTCGGATGTCTCTCGATTTTGGAAAGGTGGGATCATAGGATGGCGCGTTCTTCTCATGAATGCTCTTTGCACTCCTAAGTCCCTCCCCCACTATTGCATCCTTTGCCCAAGCCGGTTCAAATTGTAAGACCCCCCCAAATTAATTTTTTCCACGAGGGCTTGGTTTCTTCTCGCCTTTGCCGGCCCTTGCCCGGCGCACAATTTCTCTCGCCAGGCCCTCACCATCGCACCGAATTCATGCGTTCCCTTTTTGAGGATAATCCGGATCATCGCTCCCTTGTCCCCTCCAACCTCATCCCCTTGTAAATCACAAGTTTCGAGTTGGCCCCCGGTAAGAGGAGACGTTTTTGAAGCCTTGAGGTTTGCCGCTTTCCGCTCTCCTAGCAATTTTCTCCCTCCCCAAAACGCGTTTGAGTGCTCATGAGCGGTGATCAGCCAGTCCCCCCTCTTTTTTCTTGCTGGTTTCCTTTTGCCTTTGAGTTTCCTTCTTCCCGATAGGTAATCGCTACACTCGGCAACTTTTTCTTTCCCACGGGGCAAACAGGAGGAGCATGCCGGGCATTCTCCCTCGTGGCCCTCTCGTCGGTCGGGAGGGCCCATGGTCACGCACGATCCGCGCCAGAGTCCCCCCCTTTTTTCTCTTGCGCTACTTTCGTCTCGATAGGTTTCTCTTTCACCCGGCACTGCCACTTGTCGGACTTTCGCTTTCCTTGAATTTTATGTTTTTCCTCACGCCATTTTATCAGTGAGACCGCTGCTTGTGAGGAGGAACCTTACGGATGGGCCAAACATGTTTCAGTCCTTTGAATCCTCCTATTGGAAACTTCCCCGCCTTCCTGCCCCACACCTGTCCCTCCCTTCTTCTTTTCCGGCCGCTATTAAGCGTCCGAGGGGCTTGAGCCACCTTCGACTTCCCCTTTCACCATTTCTCGTTCCGTATTTCCGAGCTTCTTTACGGCCCCCCTTCCCTTTTCATCCCCCGTTCCCCCAAAGCCGTCCTCAAGTACGGGTCTCCCCCAAAGGTATGTCTCTTTCCCTTTTCCTCATCTCCCACTTCGGCCCCCTTCCGAGGTTCCCCCCTCCCCCCCTCCCTATTTCTCGCACCCCCAAAAATCATCTTTGGACGTGCTCAAATTAGGTATCCTGAAACCAAACGCGAGGCATTTCCGATCCCCTTTTCACTTTGTTTGAGCAAAAGGCTATTTATCCTTTTATGGTCTCCACCTTTTCCCCTTGTTTACTGAAATTGCCGAAGCCCGCACTCGTTCTCTACTTGACCCATTACCCCTAGCGGCTCCTGCCTTTTTTCGGCCATGCTCCAAGAGAGCTTTTGGTCATGTCTCCCCTCTGCGTTCACCCGCCCCCCTTCTCGTCGCCCCCTGTGGCGTGTTTATCATTGAAGAATGTGCCGGTTGCGTTTTCCTCCCCTTGAGGGTCCCTATGAACGGGTGCGCTCCTTTTTTCACGTTTGTCCTTGTACCCGACCCAAAAGCGCCTCGCGATCACGCCCTCTGATTGCCCCCTCTCCTTTCTGCACCCCATTCCCTTTCCAGTCCTTTGATATGATACGGCTTCCAACGATCTCCCCGAGCCCCCGTTGATGTTATCTGGGTAGTATTTATCGTTTTCTCTTTCCTTTTTTTTCCCTGGCCCGTCCTATGTAGGGAGATTGTCTTCCGTTTTTCGACTTTCCTCCATCGCGGAACGTTCCCATGACGCACACTTATTTGAGCGACGTCGGATCGCCTTCTTCTCGCTTCTCATTGACCTTGCCCTGGCACACGAAACGGCCAATGTTCGAGTCCCCCCCCCATCCCTTTTTTTTGGAAAAGACGGATCTTTGAACCCCCTATATTCTTCGTTTCATTAGAGATGCACGATGGCGCTTACGGCGATGCCTTACAAGCGTGAGGACTCTTATTATGCCTCGTGGCTCTTTCTGCCGCAACTCAAGGTCTTATTATTTCCTTTTTTTTTTCTGAGAGATCCTTGATGAGATGATAAGTTGCGCCGAGTGGCGACCTCCACGAGGATAATCTCCAGTCTCTTTTTTTCGCTCTCCTTATCGAGCTATGCTCCCTTGCCTTTTCCCCCCCCCCCCCCCACCCCCCCCCCCCCCTAATTGTTATCGCGCTCTCATCTTTTTTCTTTCTCAATCCCCTGCTTTTGGACGTAGTTCCTCCTTGCTTTTCACTTTTCCCTTCTGACCCCTTTTGAGAAACGAGAAGCTTTTTTTCCATGTGCGATCAAATTGATTGTGCGCTTCTCGGACCCCCAACTTTTCTTTCTCACACCAGTACTCCACGCCCGACCTCATGAGAGCCCAAAAAGTTCCCTAATTTTCTTTGTCGACATTTTTTCCCCCGTTCTACCCCATAAACACCCCCCAACTTCCTCGGACTTTGTCCCCCAGCCCCCTCTCTTCCTTCGGCTCCCTTCCGCTGCTCTCAACTGTAGCTTTTCATCCTTTCGGCTTTCCCCCGCCTTGCGCTGTTGGTCTTTTACCCCCTCTTCCTTCCGATGCCCCCCCCTTCTAGCCGCGTCCTTTCAAGAAGACCCCCCCATTCGGTGACAACTCTTCAGCGTGCTCCCACACGCCGGGCCAGTGTTTCCCATTCTCTGTGCGACTCAATGGAATGCTGCGCCCCCCCTCGCGTGCTTTTCCGACGAGCTTGGCCTCTTCGACGAACTGGTGGTTTAAGCTCCCCCCCAGGCTAAGCCTCCTGTACTCCCAACCCCCGGAATAGTGTCGTTCCCATCGCCGATGATTTTCATTTTTGTGCTCAACAAATTCTGTTCCCTTCCTGTTTTTGTCATGGAAGCCCCCCAAAGAGGATGTGGGTCTTTGGGCTTGTCGCATCTTTTTTGTTACTCCCCGGTAGAAGGTTACGACGTGTGAGAGAGGATTTAGGAGCCCTTCCCCCAAGGGAACGGGGACAGGGACTTGCCCTCCCCCCTTCGGCTTGAGTTTCGCGCTTCCCTCTTCCAGGCTCCAATGCCCCCCGCAGTATATTGTTTAGAAATTGGACAGGGGAACCCGAAGTGTTCTCCAAGCCTCCTCTTTGGAAAAGTAGACGAGGTTTTTCCCAGCTGCGAGTTATTTTTTTAACTCTCCTTTTAAGTGTTCCTAAGAGGAGCCGGTGACAGTATCGAACATGGTTGGCCCTCCCTGTTTCTTCCTCAAAATCCTCGGGGGCTCTCTTCCCCCGGGAGGCCCCTCCTTTCAGGACTGCCTCCTTCCTTGTATTAAAGGAAGAAGGGAAATACTTCTGAGAAAAGAAGAAAAGTTTTGTGAAGGGTGAAGGACACCGATTTCTGAAATAAGAAAATACCGCAAAAGCATAGTAGTTCTTTGGGGTGGGGGGGGGGGTTTCTTTTTCTCTTTGGGGTTGGGGGGGGTCTTGGGGTGGGGTGGGGGGGTTTTGTTCTGTTTGGGGGGCTTCATGAGTGACCCTGGCACATTTTTCTCAAGGTGGCCTTTCAGGACTGCGCCTTCTTGCGACCCCCTTTTTTTATTTTCCAATGCCTTGTTTGGCTGTTCCCCTAGACAAAGTTTAAGTGTCCGGTGTTACGAGGCGCCTTTTTTCGAGACACTCACCCCCAGGTCCTTTTCCGGCTTATGATCCCTTCTCATTCGCAAGCGGCATGGCTGGCTCCTCTTTACGGCAGCTTTTGGTTGCGAGGACCTTCGAGATCAAACCTTTCCCACAAGTCCTCGCGGACCATGACAGGTTTAGAAAACTGCTGAGCTGGTGTTGCGATAAATGAACCCATCTTCGGGATGGTGTCCCATAGCACTCTCTGATGATCCGTATTAGCTCCCCGAAGACGAATTACCTCGGTGCGATCTCATGTCTTTCCCGCAAGTGAAATCGTTTTCCCCGGTGTCCAAAACTCCACGGACTCTTGAATGAAATGGTTATTGGGTGGTAGTAAAGGTCCTTTGCTTTTTCATAGATTTTGAACCTGCTGTTCTATTAGGTGCGCCCAGTCCCCTCGAGCATCCAGGATTTCTCAAAGGGCCCCAGAGCATCCTTTAGTTTCCTCGGGGGCAATCAAGATTCGCTGTAGGCGGGTCGAACGTTCCCTTCAAACCCCCTCGACACTGTGAAGAGTAAGGCATGGTGCCAGCCGGACTGTATGTCCTCAGGGTTTTCCAATCCCATATCCCGTCCTCCAGTGCAGCCTCGTCCCTCGAAGTTTTTTTGTTTTTAAATAGCTTTCCGAATAATTGGCGATCACGCTTTTAAACGGTGACCTACGTGCAAATGGCCAACTGCAGCCTATCCCCCCCACACTTGGTTAACTCCAAATGATTCAGCCCCCTTCCCTGACTCTTCCACGGCTTGCACTCAGAGGAGCGAGCGCGCTGTTCCTTTGCTCATTGTCCCCTATCTCCGATACCATTCGCATTTTTTGATTTCTACCCATCCGGTACCCTTCACAGAGTTATGGTAAACTTTCTCGGCGCGACGATCCCACATTGACGCGCTAACCTTGGTCTTTCGCTTTTAATTCGAAAGGTGTTCGTTTTTCTCCCCTCTCCGATCACCTTAACACGGGTGGAGCGGTTCCTTCCAAGCAGATCCCTTCCCTTTTTCAGCCGTGCACCCCGAAAACTGAAGATAGTTTCCCCTTCTCTATTTTAATTCATCAATGTGTTGTTTGAGAGATCTGTATCCCCCTTTTCCATCTCATTCAAGTTTGGGCCGGCTCCGACCCGTTACTGGATTTTTGCGGGATCGCACCGTGTGACTTTCGAGCCGCCTTACCCTTACTTTTGCACCTTGTTAAGCTTGAGGACATTCCACTACAATTGCCCTTAGCGCCCATGTTTTCTTCGCCGTTCCAGGTGGCCTCCGGTGCTGGTGGGCTCTCAGGCGGAAATCTGCTTACGCCGCTGGCCCCTCACTGTTCTGCGCCTGCTTAATGGTTCCCTTTCGTTAAAATTGGACTCGGCGACTCTAAGAGGCGGCATCGGCCCGTTTTTTTTCGTTTTCCCAGGGGAAAATAGGCGTGGCCTTTCACATTTTAACCCATAATATTCGTCCACCCCAGGATTTTCTCCTCTACCACCCAAGGGACATATCGATTGATGCCTTGAACGCTTTTTCCTTTCCTTTTTTTTGAAAACCGGGTTGTCTCCCCTTTTTCCTTACCCCATCCATTGCAAGCTTTGGTGCTCCTTTTTTTCCTATTCGTCTCACCGGAATATACTTGCACTTTTACTGAATTTTTTTTCGGAGGACTCTCGTCGGAGGATACCGTATGTGTCACTCTGGATTAAGCGTTTTATACTTTTTCTCCATGATACTGCTCCAAGTTTAAACACTCCTTTCTTCAAGACTAAGGGCCGGAACAAGTTGATAAGACCCCCCCCATTAAAGGAATCTGGCCTTTCTGTTTTGCTGGTGCGTCCTCCCCTTCCCCGGCTAATATCTATTTACTGACAAAGGAATCCCAGGATATCCCCTCTTTCATGCTTCAGCGGGATGAGATCATCAGAGGTTTCGGGTTTACGCACCCCCCCCTTCCGCCAATTTTCCCATTTATCTCTCCCCCCCAGGCCCCTCTCGCAGTTGGCGCCAAGGTTTTTCCTTAGCCATTTTGACGCACCCTTTTGAATCCATTTTTCCCAATCGGAAACAAGAGTGATTGCCACTTAGCCATCCACCCCGGCTTGCTCATGGTCCCGTGATCACCGTCATTGCCAGTTCTGGGGTCTCCGTTGGCGATCGAACGCTCAGCATGACACCGTCGTTCAATCGACCTCCGGGACCCCCCCTCTAACCCTCTCTCCTCGTTTCGTCGGAGAGGGAAAGTGCCCCAAAATGGATAGTAGTTTACGGCCCCTGTCCTTCTACGACTTCCCTTTCTTCTGTCGTAGCGTGTGCACTTCAGAAGTCGTAGTTCAGCTGTAAGGACTTTCCCTCATGGCAATCCCCGTCAAATTTAGGATTGTCGCGGGTCAAGATTTCCGTAACTTCCCGTTCTCTGCCGGCCTTTAACCCCCGCATGGCGACAAGTTCTTTTTTTGCAGCCTCCCTCTTTGCCCTTGTGCTTCCATAATTGTTAAGGACAAACCAGGTTGCCGGGGAACAGGTTCCCCCCGATACTTTTTTAAAACGCTCGCTTCCCTTCCCCAAAGGGCCCGGCACTCCCCCTCCTCTGCAGTCCGAACGTAGGCCTAGAAGAAGGGATTCTCAAACGACCGGAATTACCATGCCTCCACTCTTTTTCCTCGGTTATGATTCTCCGTCTGGTGACGGGCGTTTCCGGGGTGACGCGTTTCCCCCGTACTTTTAACGAAGTTTGACAAATAAAGTTTCCTGCCCAGTCCCCCTGCATCCAAGAAGTCGTCCAGGCTCTAAATTTTTTTTTTATACTACTCCCCATTTGATCGCTGTGCGCACGAACCCCACGCAAAATCCTCCTGGCGTGTTTTTCCTTTCCTTTATCAATGAACACTCAAATTTTCTCCAAGCTTTTTTTAGACGCCCTTCTCACCCCCCATCGGCCATCGAGGGACCCCCTCCCCTTGTGCCTTGCCTCAAGACCGCCAGTTATTTCTTGAACTTCCTTACCCCCGTAGCACTCCCGTATGTTGTCCTTCGGCTCTTTTTTTAAGGTAATTTCCCCTCACGCTTTTTCTCTGTTCACCCCGGATCCTTACCTGCCTCGGGACTTTCGACTCATTGTTCAAGCCGGTGTGTCTGCCTCCTCAAGGCTGCCCTTTGAGGAGTTGGTGGTTGCGCAAGTCCTCCTTTTCGCCCCTCCCCCGCAGTTGCCACTCAGCACGGATTGCACCCCGACAGTTGAGCGCATCTCAACGAGTTAAGGGCCCCCCCTTTTTGCTTCCTCTTTTTTCGACCCAAGTTGTGTGGGGTCGATCTGGGCTGCGTAATTTCGACGTTTCGCTCTCCCTTTTCTTGATTTCGCTTAGGGATTCTTTGTGGCGTTTTTTTACTCGCAGCCTCGCGGCACCCTCATGGACGCCACAATGCCAATTGAGCCCTAATGGGAGCGCTTCTTTTCTGAGTCAGCAGAGTGCTGTGGCAAAAGTGCTTTCTCACACGAACTTCCCCCTTTTTTTCCCCGCAAGGTTCTTTTTGTGAGAACCCGATGATCACGTCTTCTTCGACTATCTTTGCGTAGAGCCCTATACGCGCCCCCGGCGATGCCCTTTCTGAGGACGGTCCGAAATAGCGGCCCTCCCCCTTCGCTCAACCCCCCCCCCTCGTCCTTCATTCCTT
>Ga0179593_1575510_pt1 | contig 10449 bp, 5 predicted proteins | sample CZODoug2_1_08_16_FD_185931 | JGI IMG/M metagenome (GOLD analysis project Ga0179593, IMG submission 185931) | Vadose zone soil fungal communities from Angelo Coast Range Reserve, California, USA - CZODoug2_1_08_16fungal (PacBio error correction) | ecosystem: Environmental > Terrestrial > Soil >... | reverse complement strand
TGAGTTTGTCAAACCAGCTCGAATTTTCACAGTTCGGTCTGTCGATCCCCCCTCTTTTTTACTCTCATGCCAACCTTGGCCGAGCTTGACGAACGGATTGTCAATTTCAGGATGTTTTCTTATTCCAGAAAGTTCCGGGACCTATCTTCCGCGATCGCGTAACTCTTCTTTCATTTCCGCTTCGTACGGCTTCCTCCCGATTCCCCCTTCTCCTAGTCTTGTTCATCCGTTCATTATGAGCAGGTGTTGCGCGTTTCCAATTATTTTCCTGTTTCTGCGCGTTCCTTATGATGCGCCGGCTTTATAGTTTTTTGGTGGACTTCCCTCGTTCAGCACCAGTCGTACATCTATCCTCCTGACGGCCTCCTTAACACCGCAGAGATCCATCCCTCTGAAAGAAAAAAGCTCAGAGCGGTCGTGCCTTTCCCCTTCTCTGTACCCGCGTTGGTTATTTTACCTTTTTGCTCCTCATGACGCTCGTTGACTATTCCCGGCCGACGACGACAAACTCATCGTGCTCTCTTCACCGCGAACACGTCTAGATCGGTTTTCCCTCTGTCTTGGGAAAATTTTTCCTTTTCCCCCCCATATTCGGCGTTTTTCCGTGCCCTTTCTCGCTATTCCATCACCGCCGCGAGTCCTCGATTGCAAACCTTCCCTCTGACGTACAGAGTTTAATGATAGTTTTCAGAACAACCATGTGAGGCCTACATGTTGAAATGACGCTCCCTTGCGCTGCTCGCTTGATTTGCTTCTGCTTTTTTCATCGTTACACTTTTTCAGGAATGCCGCTTCAGGAGGCCGCGCTGGTTTCTTCTTTTCGATCACTCGCCTCCCCTACCAGCACGGGGTCCTAGTGAAGCTGCTGGAGGCCTTCTTATTAATGAACTGAAGTTTCCCCCCCTTCTCATATTCTTCGTGCCGTTAGCCAAGTCTGCTTTCGAAAATTCCGATTCCCGAGTGGGGATCATCAACGTCCGAGCTTAAATTGTTAACCTCCGTCGTTGGTTTTTTTCCCTCCTGAAATTTTTTTCTACATGCCGGCCCTTGTTTGAAGGTAATGGAGCTGACTTTCCTCCCTGATCTGATCTTATCGATGCCCTGCCTTACGACACGTCTTCGGCTTTTGCGCCGTGTATTCGACGATTTTCACGTCACTCTCTTGACTATTCCGTCCCGGCATAAAGTCCTGCGAGCAAGACCCCCCTGCACGTTTTTACATTTTACACGTTCGTTTTGCGCCCAGAAATTTTTCAGTCTTCTTCCTTTCGGTCAGAGTGCGGTCATATTTCCCAATCTTCCCTCTCTTTGTTGAGAGATCTTTGCCCACCTCCTTCCACCTGACGAGTTTGACTGGTTCCCCCTCCTGTAAAAATTGCTGTTCTTTCCCCCTACTCCCGCCACGAAACACGTTATCAGGGCTGCCCGCCCACGCTTTATCTTTTGCCAACGCTTCCGCCCAAACCCTTCGTTTCTCGTTCTTAGTCTGTTCTCAATTGCCGGGACTCGCTTTTTGCATCAGAAGCCAAGGGCTCGTATCTCGAGACTTGAGAGACTCTTCTCACAATTACTCCCCCAAATTATAAGTCCCTTTCCGGCAGACCCTTACGCAAACTGAAGTTCCCCTAGTCAACACCGCTAAAGCTCGTTCCGACCCACGAAGAGTCCGCAGCCCCTGGAATTTTCCGGACGTTCTTTGCGTCGGTTACCTCCCAGTGTCCAGGCATCATCCCAGTCCCCAGCTAAGCCTTGGCCAAGGTCATTCACTGAATCGTGTTAATCCTTGGTTCCCCATCTGCCAGGTGACCCTTCGCCTTGGCCCTCCTGAAAAAAGACGTTCCCACCAGGTATTGAACCGTCTCCCGAGCTGAAGACCCCCCGCTAGAGCAGGCGTTCGCCCTGTGAGAGCGTCCCCGGTTTCACAACATCTTCTTACGAATTATTTTGCGTTCACCCTTTTCAAGTGCGTGCCAGCCTGCGTGAGCCGTGGCGCCCAATCCCTGCTCCGGAGGTGAGGTATAGCTCGAATGGCACTACGTCACTATTTTCTTTCCAACGATTGACTGAATCTTTGCTACTTTTGAAACCGATCTACTTCTTTTGCCAGTTCCTTCTGAGCCCCCTATGATTATCGAGATGGGATTCCTGCCCTTCCTGATGCGCTCAATTGATAACACTGTTTGCGCTCGGCGCAACTTAGATTCGCAATTTTTCTTTTCTTTGCTGACTCTCTTTGTTCGCGTTTTCGGCGGCGTCTTCAAGCACTTGTGTCCTCCTGTTCCCCACTCCCGAGGCCAATGATCGCCTCCGTAGACGTAGTTCCGCCGATGCCTTCGCTAGGGTCGCACGCCTCCTCTCTCCTATGCGAATTACCGAACAAGCAGCGTCGTCTCTTCGCCGCTCCTCGCTGAGGAAAGATCTACGCGCTGGGCATCGCGGATTTGCCCAGGCAATTGGTGGCCCCCTTTTTAGAATGAACAACTTCTCACCCCAAAGTGGAAATTTCCGCTTTCTCAGAAGAAGTGCTGAATCCCCTTTTTCTGATCATCCTGACACGCCCCGAACATAGGTTGTCCCCCTGTGCTCCACGCGCGTGAACAACACGCTAAAGGCAAAACGGTGAGTTGTTGCCTCCGGTCCATCATTCTGGATATGTTTGACCTCTTCTGCCACCTCCTGTCTATGTCCCCACTTGCCATCATTAATCGGCCTGCGCGGTATGGTCCAGTTTTTGTCCCGACTTGATTTTGGATGTCCCCGAAGACCTGATGGCGCATCGACCGGACCCCCCTTGACCCCTTTCTCTTTTGTTTTGTCGACTATCTCGATGCGGCCTACCCTTCTTTCTTGAACGTTCTCTTTTGAAGTCGACGGGATCCTTTTCTGCCATAAGGCCGAGTCCGGCGTCTTCGTCTTTCTGTTATTTTATTTTTCTTGAGGTTGCTTCCTCATAGGTGTACCACATATACATCTGCGCCGTTAGAGCGGAATTGTTCGCCTAAAACATTTTCTTGTTTCATTCACTTTCGGCCCCCTCTCACTACCCTCTGCATTTGAGGACACAGTTCTTCCCCTCGTTTCCCTTTGGTCTATTCCACGGATGATCCTCCCCCACTCGTTCGAAATGTTCCATCAGGAGTTCATTGGTGGCATACCTCTTCCCATTTGTGGCAATCTCTTCAGATTTCGGTTGTATTTTTCTTCATTGCTTCGTTTTCTGTTAGCGGCTCTCGAGTAATCTGTTTCGAAGCTGCCGCATTACGTCGTAATAGTCGTGCGTTGTTGCGCGTCCTCTTCTTCGACTGTTTTTTCTTCCTTTCGATCTGCGTCGAGTCCCGTGCAACTCGATGGGAATGCCAAGGTAATTCCCAGGCGTCCCTAGTGATCCCCTTTTCGCCTCCTCCGAACCGCTCTTCCCTTCCTCCCCGCACGCCAAAAGCAGAGTCTTGCCGGATGACTGCGGCAGGCGCCCCTAAGTTTTTTCTCCGCGTCATCTCAGTGGCATGATCTCCAGAGACTCCCCTTAATTTGAGTGCGCGGCAATGCGCGTCCAACGGCCCCATGGTCTGAAGAAATGATAACCTGTTGGCAAGAAAACCATACTCGGCGACGTTATGCCTCGAGCTATCTCCTCTCGCGGCGCCTTCCTTTTAGAAAAACTCCCTCCGCGATTCTTTCCAGACTCCCCAATGTGTTGCCAGGCGGCCATGGGGACTTTGAAATCCCCCCCCTTTCACTCTATGCGACTCTTCACTTCTGGCTTAAAGCCTTGTTTATTCGCGTTCCATTATCCCGCTTTTTTCAGCGTTGGGTGTTAGATTTTCGATCAATCTTGGCTTTAACAGCACGGTCTTTCTGTCCCAGCTCTTCGTTCTCTTTAGCGTTGTCTGCTCATTTTGCCCCATGATTTCAATTGCCTCGGCTCTAACACGGGCACAATCCGCGGTGTACTGCTTTGGTTCAGTGTACCACCTCCTCTTGCATCTGGAACTACGTCTGTTGTGTAGCAGTTTTTTTCATTGCCGGAAATATATTATACTGCTGAACATTTTGGAATACCTTCTTCGCTGCGGTATGATTCTCGCCTCTGACGCCTTCCTTGGCTTCCAATGTTTGAACTCTCTGACAGCTGTCCTGAATTTTTCTTTCCCTTTTCTTATGACCTTTCGACTGTTTTTTACTGAAGTTATATCCAGAGTGGTGTTTGATGATCTCCCCTTATAGCTGGGACCTTCCATGTTGTTGCGGTTCAAGGTTTCTTCCCCCTTTTTTCTTTCTGTAACGCCCTTCCTCCTTACCTTTTTTCTATTATGTTTACTCCCTCTCTCCGTTGGTGTTGTTGATTTCTCTATTGACTTCCCCCCACTCTCCCGAGGAGTTCCCAGACGAAAACTGATGGGCCTTTGCCCCCTGTTCCGCACCTTGTCCCCCCACCCCCCTTCTGGACTGCGCGTCTGCGGGACGATTTTGTAAAAAAGGCGGTTTCATTCGGCTCCTTCTCCCCTTTCACGCTTTCCATTCTTTTCGCCGTTTCGTCCTGCATCAGGTCTAGTTTTTTGTCAAGTCTCGAGCGCGAGTCCCCCGCGCAGACACAATGACCTTCCAAATTCTCTTTTTTCGCATGTCCCCAGAACCCTTTCGGCCGGAACTGCACACCGAAGCTCCTTTTCAAGATAATCTACTGTTCCATGCCCGTTACCATTAAGACGCAGGCGACGATGGTACCCGCGGCTGGACAACCCTATAAGGTCATTCATCAGGAAGACAACATGCCCCCTGCTTTTGAACCTTATTACTCGGGATCGCCTTTGTCTTTTTGATCCCCCCGAAAATTCTGGATCGGCCTTTCCCCCAAATTGCCTTTTTCCCTAACCAGGTATTGTGCTGAAGCCATGCACGACATGTGACGCAACGCGGTAAGGTGGGGCGCAATTTTCTCTCACTTTAACCAACTTGCCCGTCCCCCCGCGGACATTTTATGCTTTGGACAAATCCTCGGGACCATTCGTAGAAGTTGGTACGCCGGCTCGGCGGTATTGTGTGGCGATAGCTCGAATGGCCGACGTTGAATCTGGTTCGACAGGTCTCTCTCAAGTGAAACAGTTATCAGTTTCCTGTCACCTTTTTTGGTGGGAACACCTTTTCCCCTCTTTTACTCCTTGTTCTTTGGTTCCCGTGACGCTGCCTCTTTTTTTATTTTCTCCTCCGTGGTATTTGGGAAGGAGATATGACTTGCGGCGCATGATAACCCCCACCTCGGTGGCTCTCTGGCACCCGGATCTTCTTACTCGCTTTTTCCGTACGATTCTTTCTGTTTTATTCGTTGTCCAAGGATATGAGTACCGCTGTTATTACCGAGTTTCAATTCCCCCAAACTTCCTCCCTTCTTCGAGTGACCCGCGCATCACTCAGAATGAGACCATTAGGCAAAACCCCTTGATTACGTAAGTACGTCGAGCGAAACGATTTTCTTTCGGCCGCATTCCCTCCCCCCCCCCCTCAAATGAACCTCCAAGATTCCTTTTTTCCATAGCGGTTACATCTGCCACTTAAAGTTGTCCACCCCTCAGATCACATCCCCTTCCCAATTTCCCGAGTTACGACGGAATCTTAATCATTGTCTAATACCCAAGCGGGGATCGTCCACTCCTTACGTTCATGCTAGTTTGTTGGCACTGACGTCCCGTGACAGGGAACGTTACGCCGAACATTCCTTTCAGCCCTTTCTGCTTTCGACGGAGATCACGATCTTTGGACCCTCCCTGTCATGTACCAATAATACTTTTTTTTGACCCATTGAACTTCATCCTGCGCTTTTGGGACTAAGATCCCCTGGTCTTCAAAAAGGAGCGTTCTTCGCCTTCCATCGATTTCCTGAACCGTGTCTCTTCATCCGTTGTTGTGTTTAGTCGATGTCACTTTTTCCGTATCTATGAGGCCCTCCTGTCCATTTTCGATATTCCTTTTTGATCGGGGGATCTTCTGCCCAAGCCGGCTTTTTTTCAAGTGTTCATCCGTTTGGTTTACAAGTTTCCCCACCCCCGCTGATGGCGAGTCGAGCTAAATTTGATCTGCGAACATTTTACCTTCGTAGTTAGAGTTACTTCGAGCTTTTTGCCCACGCCCTGTTAAAAAATGCCCGACCTGATCAGGTTAGAGACCACCCCTGTTTATCTCACTCCCCCCAAATGGATTGCACCCTTCGGCGCGACTGCGTCACCCATCCTTCAGGATGCCTTCTCTTGGTCTCCAAGTTTTCCACCATTAATTTTGAAACTTCTGGCCCTCTGCGTATATTTTTCTTCTTGAGGGAGCGGCGTCGCTTTTGTTTTTTTTTTATGTATTACGTGTCATATTCGAGCCCTTTTTTTTTGAGCCAGAAGTCACCGACGGTTTCTGACTTTCTCGCTTTTTCTTGTCGGGTACTCGATCCTTCCCCTCGGTCATGCCAAAGGCCTTTACATCCCCAGTGCTCCTTTCGCCTCACAAGCTCATGCTTCTCGTTCAAGCTGCAATTCCTAAAAGCGAGAGTCTTTTTTGCACGCCCTAGGCCAGCGAGCTCAGTTTTTATCAATGCGCCGCGCCTTTCAGCTTCGTGCCGATTCTATCCAGCGCTTCACATAATTTTTCCCCTTAGAGGCCCATTCGCGTCCCCTTCTTTTCGGCTAGGTTTCACTTGGTCCTATTAACTGTTTCACAACACATATTCGGCGAGTGGCATTATCATCTATCTTCAGCCAATCACCGCCCTATTCCCCGCGATGTAGGTTCCTTCCACTCAATGGCCCGCAATGGCTTCTTTTGAAGCCGAATGTCAGGCGTTTTCCTTCCCATTTTTGTTCTGCCCCGGTGTTGATGCGCGAGACTTTTTTTTCAGTGATCCTTTCCCTCGTCCTAACTTGGCGAATGCCCGCTTTCCTGATTTTCCCTTTGTCAGCTTTTTCCTTTGGCGTGTTTCAACATCCCTCTGGGCTGAACAGATTAGTGCTGATGGCCTTAGTTGAGTTGTCTTCATGATGCCGTGGTCCCACTGCTTCATCTTTTCCAGCTCGGTGTAGTGACCGGCCGGTCCCCCAATTACTGTCCCGTTGGGGATCACTCCTCTTAGTTATAACCCCCCTGTTGACTCCCCCCGCTTCGGTGTCTGAAGATTCCTTCTATTAGTTCTTATAGGCCCCCCCTCCATTTTGGCCGTTTGTCGAGCGTCTGCGCTCTCGGCCGAGCCTATTCATGAGGATGCCTGCCTTCATCAACGTACGTTCCAGCGGTATCTGTCTTTCGGCCTTTTAACGCCTCGACGATGAGCCATCGACGTTTTCCGTCCGATTCACCTTCCTTTTAAAGCGGCTGAGCGGCCCCTGTCCTTGGTGCATTTTGTTTTCACCCTGCGTTTGTACTTTTCCCTTCCCTTATTTTTTTCTGGTACACTCAGTACTCAGGTCGATTGCCCTTGGTCGTCCTTTCTCTCTTTTCATCCTCCGTTGGTGTGGGACTCCAACACATAGACCGCCATGTCCTGGGGTTTTAGTGGTGACTTTCCATCCTTCCCCCTTGCTTTTTTGGTTCACCATACTCCCCGAACACATGACACCCCGCTAGGCTGCGTCGCTCACACTCCCGAGGGTATCGACCGGTTTACACGGTAACACCCCGTGAGGTCGACGTGTCGATGGTTTCATTGTCGAACTGTCTTGGGTCTTTCATCCTTTTCTTAGCCAGGACGGTCCTTGCTTTTGTAATCCAGGACCGACTCGCAACACTCAACATTATTTCCGCATGTATACTGCCTGTGCACCCGAACTCCCCCGTCTACGGATCCCCCCTATTTAACTCGCGTTTCAATACATTCACATTCCGGCCAGAATTTTTCCGTTGTCTACGCACGGGGTGTAATATGTGCCATTAGGAACCCAAACAGCTACCTATACCTTCCGTCAGCTCTATCTTTTTAGACTTTCTTTCTCACGATTACCTAGACCCGAGCTCCTACACAAGGTTTGCACCAGGTTTGCACCTAGCGTGACGCCCCCCCTAGTGCAGGAGTTGCGCATGGAGCGTCACCGTCTTCAACTTCATTCGGACATTCTGGTTTGACCGACTTGAGCGGGACCATGCCTGCGTTGGCACGTTCCCTACATCGCGGTTTTTTGATGCAATCCTTCAGAATATGGTTCTTTCCCTTCCAACCCTGCGCCTTTTGTCAAATTATACGGGATGTAATTCTCAGTGCCGCTATTTTCGTTGTCGGCTGGGGCCTGTCTATTCTCGGGCACGTTGAGCGTCATGACAGCTCGGCGCATTGCTCCACCCCCTCCCGCTGGGCCTTCTCGGAGTTCTCAGGGCATCATCGCGCTTTCTCCTTAGTCCGATCTTATGCGGCTGGCTGTGAGCGCGTCAATGGACCGCTTGTCCTTCCGGGCTTACATCTATTTCCTATCTCGCCCTGCCTTCGATCCCCTCGGCAGACTCCGTCGAACGCCATCCATTTCCGAACACCTTATATGACCGTCCCCATTGGAACCCCACCTCCTCGCGACCTTTTACCCTTGCTCCGCCTTCTCTCGGCAAGGAACAGAAAAGATTCCTCGCTGTCTTCACTCCGTCCAAGCATCTTGCCCACTGTGAAATTTCGCCTTCCTAATTCCCAAATGGAACGTCGTCGCCCGCCGCATTGCGCTAATTTGGTTATAAACCCCGCTTTTTCCGAACGACTCACCACCTCCATCTGGGTGCCTATCGTTTCGCGTTCCCTTTTACGCTCTCCCTCACAAGTACAAATGTCGGCGTCTTCCAAATGCGCTGGGCCGCTTTTCGCATTAGGGATATTGCTTCCCCTTTCTACCCTCCTAAGACCCCCATGAAAGAGCTCGTTTGGCTATGTTGCTCCTTGTCTCATTCACCCCCTGAAGAGTAGTTAGAAGACATGGGTTATGCAAGGAAACGTGACACTCTCTCTTTCCCTCCTCTTTTTGTTTGAGCTCTTTCCTTCATCTCTTATATGTCTTCGCCACAGCACTTTTGAAACTCCCCTCATTAGACAAGGGTTTCTCCCCTCGGCAGGCCTGACTGCTTCCCTCCTATGATTTGGTCTTCAACTGAGTGTTTCCCCCCAGCATGAGCCTTTTCCAGTTTCATCATGGGTCCCAACGTCGTAGCCCTTCCTCGCGTCAGCCTTTTCCAATGCCTCTCGTCCTTTTTCTTCTCCCCCGCGGTTTGCTCCCTGCAAATTGATTCAGCAATTCTTCGTCACGCTTCGTTCCATTTTATTTTGCTGTCGACGGCAGAAAGTATTACTGGGCAATATTTCGATGTCCTCTTAATTCTTTCTTCCGATCTGCCCCGCGTTTAACGAGGACCTGCGCTTGCTTGCTAAGTTACTTCCCCGCTGCATGTGTTGAAGATCTTTCGCTCGACGGTTTCTCGCCGTCCGCTCCCCCTGATCAGTTTTTATCGATGTTTAATCTTGGTCATGCCCCAGTCGGTTTACATCCTTTCCTTACTCGCCGGCCCACGCGCAGCGTCAGGCCCCCCTGACCTCCCACAAGCGCTCTTTGATCTCTCCGGCCCTTGCCCCCGAAGTTCGTTTATCCCGCGCTCATCCGCTCCGCGCGAGATTTGCAGGTCATCATCATCCTTGCTCGGGCGGCACTCCCGCGACGACACGTGTATCTCCCAAGGTCGCAGGAAACTTCCAGTTTTTCCAGCCCCATATTCGGCTGGTCATTTTCAATTAGTTTCCTCCCCCCCACTCCCCCGGAGCCGTTTTTTCCTCCCTCCCCCACTTCCCAAGAAGGAAGGTTCCCGCGTCATGGCTTCTGATTTCTTTGCAAGCCTCTTCTTTCTATACGGCCTTTGTTGACGGTGACGCTCTCGCTGCTGGTTGCGTCCGATGATTCCAATTTCAAGATAGCTCTTTCCCCGCGTTCAATACATGGCGATGCACTCTCTCCCCGTGCGGTTTTTTAATCTTTTCTCCGAATCGTTGTTGACATTTTCCACGTGTCTGACCAGCTATTTCGCTCGTATCTGTTGTCTCTTTTGCTCTCACACTTCATTTTTTTTCCTCCTCTTTTTTTTTGGCCACGTGCGGACTCGGACTTCGTCCTTTCCTTTGTTATAGTGTAACGCGAGGTAATTCCCGTATTCTCGGTTTCTGCCGTTCCGGGCTGCGGGGGTAAAGTTTCTTATACATTTCCGTGGATGGGAGGTAATGTGTTCCCTCTGTTTTTTTTCTCGATTACGAAGTCCGGTTTCCCCGCTGATGCACCTCGTAAGATCTGCTCGCCGGCCTTTCCCTGGTTACTTCATCGGCCGATGATCTTCGTCTTTCACCTTCCTTCGCTCACTCGTGCAGCGAAGACCCTGCAGCTTTGTGAATTTTTAATGTTTTTTGTGAAGGCCCGCAATTTTTCCGTCCCCGCCTCTCCCCGGTCAGAGTGGCGTCTATGT
>Ga0179593_1433266_pt1 | contig 10449 bp, 14 predicted proteins | sample CZODoug2_1_08_16_FD_185931 | JGI IMG/M metagenome (GOLD analysis project Ga0179593, IMG submission 185931) | Vadose zone soil fungal communities from Angelo Coast Range Reserve, California, USA - CZODoug2_1_08_16fungal (PacBio error correction) | ecosystem: Environmental > Terrestrial > Soil >... | reverse complement strand
TTCGGAAGTTTTCCACCCCTCCTAGAGATCTCCCTCCCCCTACCGGCAGGCCTTCTCCCCCCCCTAACCCCCCCCGGCGCGCCCCTATTACCTCATGACAGTAGGAGAAGAGAGAGACCCCCCACGAAGCTCTTCTCTTTCTTGCCCGAGTGGATTCCCTTCTCACACCCGGGTTCCCCCCGCGGAAGTCGGGTTACCTCCCCTCCCCTCCTTTATAGGAAGGTCAAAGGTACCGAACAGAAGCACGTGCGGCCGCGTCCCAGTCCTGTTGCAGGCTTCGCCTCTTCCCCCCGCGACCATCTTGCCCCGTCGTAGATGCGCGCTGTTTTTTTTTGTTTGGAGGAAATTGCCTCTCAGACGTGGGCGTCTCTTGTGGTCCCTTGGGTCAGGCAGGGGGGTGGTTAGCATCGTCCCTCACATGTCCACACAGAAACTTTTCGCTGCCCTTTTGTCCCCCCGCGCAACAGGTCCACAGCTGACACCTTTCGATTCCTCGCACGCCGGGGGCACCGAGGGGTTTTCCCAGAAGTAGTGGGGGGGTGGTTGCCTCCCTGTCCCGTTGTAGGCGAAGAGGACGCCCCCGATCACCCCCACCCGCCGCCGCAGCCTCCAGATATAAGACATTGGACAGGGGGGCCCACGAGTCGGGATGTTTGAAGAAAGTCTCGTGTTTTTTTGAGCCGATGTTCGCACCCCGAAAGAAAAGGCGAGGTTTTCCATGCGTGGGTCCTTTTCTGAACCCTTGTGGGCACCCCCCGAGCCGCCCGCCCCCGAGCCTCCCGTTCAGCATGAAGGAACACGGCGATGCCGACCCCTTCGGCGAGAACTGCACGTTGCCGATTGCCCGATTCTGGGTTCGAAATTACATACGCCCCTTTTGCTCAGTTCAATCCTATGGGTGGCGGAGGAAGGTAACCGTCCCCGATACCCGCCCTCTGGATAAGAGCCTTGTTCCTTTTTGCTAAGTTGGGACCTCGGCTGGGATTGCATGCGGATGACCTATGTGTTGTTGACGTATGCGGTTTTGACGGAAAAGTGCCAGCGTTTACTAGTTCCCTTCGCTTCATCTAATAGGGTGAAGGAGTTCGCTCTAACCCCCCTAGCTCGTGGACTGCGATATTTGACCTGCCTCCCCGCCTGCCCCGCGACTATTCCTCCCCCAGTTGAAGATTTTGAAAGCACTTCATAAGGTATTCCCTTGCGAGCACCCCGATGCCGGGAGGCTCCATCTGAAAGCCACTTCCTGAACAGTCCGACTGGAGCCCTGTTTTCCGGCGAGTAGCATCGAGCAGCGCCTGGGATATAAGCATTCCACTTCGGATCGATACGTTTCTAATTTTCCCTTTTGACCGTTTTGGCTCAGCTTTAGTCACTTGGTCTTCGGGTTCAAGTACAAAGAAGGTTTTGCGGGTACCGTCTGTCCTTAGATTTCTGAGGTCGGAAGAAGTATCTTAATTCCTTTCACAGACACTTCCGGCGGTCCATTCAGCTTGCGTCGTCGTGGGTGTCTTTTTTGATCCCCTGTCCCGATTATCCGCTAAAGTCAGTTCTGAATAATGGACTCGCCCATTTTTTCTTGTAAGGCCCATGTGCCCTCTTTCTTTCGACGCTAACGTTTTTTTCAACTTCCTTCCTCAACTTTGGTGCGAGGGCACCTCCGAAACGCGGAGCTCTACAGTTCCCTTTTAATCTTTTGCCCGAGGGAGTTTGAAAGCTTGTACCTTCTTTTTCCCCAGCAAGCTGGTTTTTTCCTCTTTTTCCTGTAGTGTCTGTATTCCCATTTATGTCCTGGCTGGCATTCGTCGTCTACCCTATAATGGTCCACTTTTCCAGAAGACACTATCCTCCAAGAGTCTGGCTGGTTCCCTCTCCCTCCTCCTATGCGTGAGGTATGATTAACCGAATATATGAAAGAAAGCCCCCCCTCCGCAGACGTCTGGCGACGAGTCCCCCCCTTCTATGCCCCATTTCACTCTACCGCTTCTTCCGGCCAGGTCCTCGGTTCTTCCCGGTGAGGGATAAAGATCCCAACCGGCCACGCCAGAAGACGTTTCGTGTGCCGGCCACAAGCAACATTCCGTCGGTATCCATCTTTTTTTTTTTTTTACCGCAAAGGGACCACGCCACATCGCACAGGGATCCCTTTATTTCGGGAAGCACGTAGCCCCTGTAGTGTCCTAATGACGTATAGAATTTTTGTCGTGGGGACAGTGATTCGCTGAGGGTGGACGGTCTTCTTGTCCGCCTTTTCCTCTTTCTGGCCCCAGCCGCCGAAGTCGGCCAACGCGTTTTCCTTCTTGCTGTGAGTTAGTGCAGGCGAGAATAGGCGCAAAAAGTGTATTGGGACGTCGCCGGTGGCGTTATGTGGTTTTTTCGTGTCACAACCCTGACTGCCTTTTTTCCCGATTCTGTTGCCAGATACTCGACGGCGATGTGAGTTTTCCGGCCCGCGATGGGTAACGTAAAAACACACACCCTTACGGAGGCGCAGGCCTGCGCCAGGTTTTGAACTCCCTTTTCTTTCGGCATTTTTTTTTTTTCGTAGGGTCCTCGATCAGGCCACGCTTCCGGGTCGCGGGAGATTGGGGATCGGCCCCCACGACAATAGTGATCGAGGCGATGTCACCATGAGCCGAGTTACGGCCACGGTTTCCCTCCCGTACAGAAAGGCCCCTCACATTGATGTGGTAGCTGCCGGCCCGCCCCCCGTTCTGCGTATATATCTTTCCCGATGAGGATGATAACAGTCAGAAACGGGGGGGCGGCAGACCCTGGTCGGGGGCTTCTGGGCCGTCTTTGCCCTCCTTTTCGTAGAATAGGTTTTTTGCTCCAAACTTCGGCAATCAAGCCGGTTTTCGAGGGGGCTGCACTCGGCGACCTCCAGAGGGGAATGTCGCGGCAACTTTAGATTAAAAAAAGTTGAATAAGAACTTCTTCACCACCCTTGCGGCTTTTTTCTTGAAGCCGGTGGTTTGATTTACCTTTCTGTTCGGTTCAATGTTCTCTCCCTTCTCCGTCAGTAGCTGGCGCAGCTTTTTAAGAACCCTTCGTCCGGTTGGGGCAAATCAAAACCCGGCGAATCCTTTTCCCCTGTTGTAGCATCCAGGTCTTCCCAAGTCCTTGAACCGAAATGTACCCAGCGGTGGCCTTTACTCGGCTTAACGGGGGCCTGAGTTTTCCTACACCTAGGTCCACCTATTCAGAAGGCCTCATCGACACCTTCTATCGACGTCGGCTCGTCCCCCCAACTGGTCCGTTCCCCGGCGCTCACTCCTGTCTATTGTCTTTTCGTCGTTCCTCATCCTCTCTTGAGAACCTGTCAGTGATGCCTAAAAGAAGGGGCCAGGGGCACGGTTTCGGGTTTAGTCACTTCCGAGACGAGTAATTGCGGACGGGTCGTTGGCTATGGCGGTTTTAGATAAAGAGGGAAGTGTTCATTACTGCGGGGGTGGCCTCTCCTCTAGTGTTGAGGCCCGTTTCCAGTCGCCCCGGGTGTTTTCTCGGTCTTGAACGGCCTCCAGCTCGGCACGTGCGTGTGGTTCGGGAGCTGATACGGCCCCTTAAGCTCCGTGTAGCCGCCCGCTGCCCTTCCCCGTACTAGAAGGGCTCTCCAGAAGTCTCAGCCCCTCTTTTTCTTCCTCTACGAACCCTCTGCCACTCTCGTTTTCCGATGGAGAGACTGATAAAATGTGCAGTACGCTTTCGCTTTTCTGCCCTCCACCCGGTGCTTTTTTTGTCGAATGCCTTCTTCTCTTCTTTTTCTCTTCAAGCTTACCTCCCTGCCCTAGTCATTAGCGAAATGATTGGCCGCTGCAGGAGTTGTGAAGAGCCCTCTCCCACCCGACCCGCGCCCGGAATTTTTCGCCCCTTTTCTTTCGGGCTGTCCCAGCGGATGCTTCCTCGCTACCTCTACGCCGGACGTCCCGCCAGACCGTACGTCTCCTTTCCACGTAAAGCTTTTCCAACGAAATCGCCCTTTGACCTGCCTCTCCCTTAAAGGATGTTAGCCCTTTTTCCTCCCAGGCGGGCTCTCGCTTCCCCTCTGCCCCCCGCTCCCTCTCTTGAATGCTCCGATGCGCCGGCCTGTGGTTGTTTTTTGTTGTTGTGGTTTTTTGTTTTTTTTTGTTGGGTTTTTTTTTTTTTTTTTTTTGGTTGAGTGTTCAGGCAGAGGACTTGTTGCCCCTCGATGTTTTTCTCCACTCGTTCAGGAACGTTTCGCTCCAGATGGCGAAGGGCCGGCGGGGTATTCAGGCATCGCCAGTCCATCATTTGACCCCTGCTCTCTTACTCGTAGATGACGTCGACCGGGCACTCGAATTTTGCAGGAAGGTCATGTACTCCGATTTCACGGCTCGCCAGATCCCGTCCCTTCTTAACAAAGCCGAGGTCAACTTCACGAGCATTGCAATATCGCTTAGTCCAGCGGGGTTCGGGTAATGGATGGTGACCGTCTCCGCCCATCCTGCCTAGGGGACCAATGTTTTAGTTAATGATAGGATGTAGGTCATCCCCGCCCTTCGCGTAGTGCCGTTTCTTCCCCCTTCACGGTTCGGTGCCTCGGTTCGTCGTTTAGTAGGTGGTTGATCCTTTTGCGCTCGGTCTCGGCCATGTGGAGATTAGAACCCTCTTTTTTTACACCCTCCTTGGTCGGTAGCGATAATCCCCGTAGCCCTATTATTTTCTTAGCCTCGACTCGTCACCTCCCCTGTCCCTTTTGCTCGAGATCTTTCCTTTTTTTTTTGCATATCCCCAGATGAGTGTTGATCGTTGGCTTCTCTTCTTCTTACGGAGACACACCCGTACTTATGTGCCCCTTCCTGTGAACCTTGCGATTTCTGCTGGGGTTTTTTTTCGGTGTACCTGTGATTTTTCCACACCCTGAACGCCGACCCCTTCTTTCTTTCTGGTTTCCCGGGGCGGCCACTGAACCCCCTTCATGACCCCCCGGGAAAATACCCCACGTCGTCGGGATGACATGCCGGGCCCTTCCCCCACCAGACCGAAGCAGACTCCCCTTGTGCATCTGTAGGATCTGCTATGATGAGCGTCGGCCGCATCGTTAAGTTCTGCTTTTCTTGATGGAAAATCACGTGGGCGGATAGTAACTAATTTAAGGTGGACCACACCCAACCCCCACCCCACCACCCCACCACGGGTCATAAGAATGACCCCCAGATATGAGAATAGGTTAAGTCTGCGCCTTCCTGACTGGACGGTATCGGGGCGTGCCGGGGGCGTTGATTTTTTTACGACCGGTCAGGTTTATTAAGGAAACGATGAGGTTGGGCCAAACCGACAGCTATTCTCTCGTATAATATATTGGGTTGTTTCGAGTCTGGAGTTGATACTTTCGGATAGATTCGCCCGCCTCCCCGACTTCGCCCTCCCATCCCTTTGCGAGCCCCTACTTCTATCACGAAGGCGAAGATCGAGGTCCCACGTGAAGTGTCTCTGCTAGGGAATGACGGTGGTGATTCACCAAGCGTTTGAACAGGAATGGGTACTCCGCCCGCCGTGTAGAGGCATGTTGTCCAATGAACCGTAAGCAACTCCCTTCTCGTCAGAGAAAGCTTAGCAGTTTTTTTTTGTGTGGTGTGTGGGGTGTGTTGGTTTTTGGTGTTGGGTTTGTTTTTGGGTGTGTTTTTTTTTTTGTGTTTGGGGTGTTGTTGTTGGGGTTGGTTGGGTTTTTTTTTTTTTTTTTGTTGGTTGTTGTTTTTTTGGGGTTGTTGTTGGTGGGGTTTTTTTTCTTTTTTTTTTTTTTTGGTGTGTGGGGGGTGTGTGTGGTTCGAAGTGACAGCGCCTCTTTGTCGTAGAAGCGCCGGTTTGGGCCATTCCGCGACGTTGGTCTACGTGGTTGGCCCGTTTTTCTCATGTTGGAGAGTTGCCATGGAAAACAGCCCCAGAAGGTCTCGGCTTCCAGAGGGTCCCCTCCCGGTTCCCTGCGCCCCTTTTTCGATGCCGATCGCCCCCGTTTTTCCCGATTTTGCGCCTTTTTTTCTTCGATGTTTTTTTTCCCGCCCGAATTAGTATAGACCTTCCTACGCCCCAGATCCTCTTCCCTTCTGATCGCCCCAGACTCGAGCCTTGGAAGGGGGTTTTGTCCCCGAGTCGAGTGGGCGACGCAGTTTTTAGGAGCGGGGGCGCCGATTATTTCTGCCACTCCTCCCCAGCCCTTGGGTACAGGAGGGGTTTCTCCTCCAAGGGCCCGAGCCCCTCGCGCATGTTCATGCGCCATCATTTTTCAATGCCCCCTAACGCCTCTTCCGCACGTGCGAGAGGAATGCATTTTTTTGAACGATGCAGCTTTTTGTGACCTCGATTGGCAGTTTAAGCTTCTACGGATGCGGATCCGGTCAACAGTCCCCTCTACCCGGCCCCTCCTTGGCTCGGGTAAAATGCGGGTTTTCACGTGGAACGGCTGGGATTTCCAGCTATGCCCTATTGATCTGCGAGCCGTGCATCGGCCTTAACTGGACCGTTCCTGCGTTTACGCTTGCCCGGTCATCAGGGTGAATCTCAGATGTTAATACCGAAGAGTTATTACTCGATTGCCTGTCCCTTCCCCTCCCCGTCTTTGACCTATCAGGGAGACAACTTTGCTCTTTTAAGCGAACTGCCCTATTAGCTGAGGAGATTGAAGCCCCTTCGCCCCCGCGAGAGTTATTTGGTTCAGAGATTACCGATCGAGCAGCCGAGTCTCCCAATGTCCTTATCTAGGGAGTAGCCCCCTACGCAGAGAGGGGTTTTTGCTTCAGAGACGTTCCTTTTTTTCCGATGCGGGGGCAGACCCCTGCGGTCTGCGCGGAAGGGATTTGAGGAGGACACGTAATCGCTGACTTATCCCGATCTTGAACCGTTGGCCTTAAGTTGCGCCGTAGCGTGGGGAGCGGCTAGCCGGGTCCACGCTTCTCGCTTCCATGGGATGCGAAGGATTCAAAGCGTAGGGCCAAGCGTTGACGTCTCTCGAGAAGCTCTTTTACGAGCAATCCTGGGTGTGAGGGCTCCCTTCGAACCGCTGACTGGGGGGTGAGCAGTCGTTAAGTTCTTTTTGCCCGAGGGGGCGAGTGGGTCGTCCCTGTAGTGACCCCGGAGGGTAGTTTTAGAAGGATAGGGTCAACCCTTCTCTCCGAGTTTCATCGTATTTACCGGAGACTGGAATGCAAGCCCCCCTCTTCCCCGACCGCCCCCCCACGCACCCTTGTATGGTTAGTTGGTTTCGTAAGCCATCCTCACCTCCGATGGGGCTGACCTTTTGCTTTTTCAACGAAAGAGGAAAACGTCCACCACCCAAGAGCTGTTGGACTCTCCCCTTTTTCTGCTCCGCATCCGATATCTTGACTGGCCCACCGTGTCTCGGCCCAGGATTTCCACCAGCCCTTCCCGAAGAACGTTGGAGGCCATCACGAACCGCGTCTCCTCTCGTATGGGATTTTCGGTTTGAAGCCGCCATTGAATCCGGGGAGCTCCGTAGAACTTTCTCCGTTTCTTGGTCTAGCCGCTAGGGCCGCTGTACTCCTTTTTCGCTGGATATGATGTCTTTTTTGGAAAAGGATGCTCGCGCCGCCCCCTCGATGATTGCACTCACGCTTGCCAGTAGCAATCTGGTGTACTCTTTCTGAAGGCTACAAGGGTGATTGAGAACTCGAGGGATCAACCCCCGTGGGAGATGCCGCCGTCGCCGGGTTGGCGTGTTTCGGCTGGATGGCACACTGTCCCCACCCCCTTTTCCGAGTTGCGGACACGATTCCCCCTAGAAGTTAGTTGGCCCAGTTACTTCTCCGATGACCCGGTTTTTCCTCATTCACAACACGGTTTTTTTGAGTTCTGGCGGTGGTTGTTTGGTGAACTCCCGTCTTAGCAAGGGAGTTGATCGTCTTATGTTGCGAGTGATCAGGCCCCAGAGGTTGGGTCGCCTGGGACAGGGCTTTTCTTGTCTTTGCCTCCCTCCTGGCGATGATTGGTTTCACTTCCATGAGCCGATTCTATGCACTTGGACACGAAGGAGTTTCTCTTCCTGGAAAAAGGTACTGAATCGAAGAGGCCTCTTCCTCCTCCCCCCGTTGTTGTTTTTTTTTTTGAGATGACCTTCTTCATTCAGGGGAGGCGGCACCACCCTATTGTTCGGGGCCTGTCTTCCGTCCGTTTCCGCCGTTGCAGTGAATTGGATAATGGCAAGATGAAAACCCGGTCTACTTCTTCAAAGATAGAGGTCGCTCGCACCTGCTCGCGGCACGGTGGGCCGATCCTCCAAAATCTTACACCCACCCCTCCTCACGTTTAATTCCCCCCTGCGCGATGAAGTGCCTTGTGGTTTTGCCTTAGTGGAATCGTCGGGCAGTCGTCCATCGCCGCGAGCTGTCTTTTTTTTTTCTCTTGTTCAAGCCTTAGTTCAGTTTTGACAACTTCGGGGCAATCAAGCCCCCCCCTCGCCCCCGGTCGCCGTCGTTGTATGTGAGCCCTGTTTTCAATAAGGCAACTATGACCGAGTCCACGTTTTCTCCTCGGGTGAAGTTCCCCTCTCGAGGGTCACCCGTCCCACCTTTTCACCTCACGGTCATCCTGCCTCCCGCACACTTCCAAAGTCTCGGCTAGGAATAACGGGGCTAAGTCTCCAGGAGCAATTATACCTGGCGTGGGGGCTTCCTGGGCGTCCCCAACTACGAGATGACATTTTTTTCTGATGGACCGGGCTTCGCATTTTTTTGTCGTTCTTGCTCCCCCGGACTGAGAACGTGTCGGCAGTAATCAGGTTCGATGGCGGGTCCCGAACCCTATTTCCACTGTCATAGTCTTTCGTTTTGTTCCTCTAGTTCTTCGCACTGGTCCTAATATGAGGTAGACTGGAACGGCCTCAGCCTGCGGCGGGTATTTATTCGGCTGGAATTGCCTGCCCCGCCTGCGCTCCTTGTCTCCGACGACAGATCATAGACGGGCTTCCTCGATTAAAACTCGGCTCTCGCCCAGTTGCGTTCTCCGGGACCGCCACAGACCGGAAACAAGGCAGGCTCTGGATCAAGGGTCAGACCCCATGGGCGAGGCAATCCACCCCATGGGCTTTCTTCCCTCCCTTGCGCTTCTCAGAGCGAGTCCGCTGACTACCGAACTGCCACGAGGATGACTAAAGTCCGTGAGTCGGAGTTATTTTGGGTTTTAGCCGCATCCACTCCTCGGCTCACGGAGTTTATTTTGGCATTGAATTTTCGGATGTACGTCGTTCTCCTCTACCGTGACGGTGCCTCGTTCAGCACAGTTCTTTCCCCCGCCTCGTCCCCGTTTCCCTCTCTGAAGCAGGCCCTGAAGGATGAAATCAGATACGGTGATGGAGAGCTTCTCGCCCGGCCTGCTCGTTGATGCGGCTACTCGCTGCCACGCTTCTTTTTTCCCGGTGAAGGGTCTTGATGCGGCTCTCGGCGGGTGCTCGACGCCAGGCCTTTAGCAGGAAGTTCTCCCCGATTGGTATTGGATAGATGGGTCGACGGGGTGCTTCTTCAGGCCTCGCAGTCCCGCATTTTTGATAACATTACCCTCGCGATGCACGACCGGGAACTCCGCCCCCTCCTGGCTGTCTTTATAACAGAATCACGGTAGTAATCCCTCCAGAATTTCCCCCCCCTTCCCCCGCCCCCCCCTCCTCGCTTAGCTGGCCTTTTGGGGGGTACTGTTTTGACCGTTTTTTTCCCTCCTCCCTCCGTCCAAGTGAGGTAGAGAAATGATTTGAAGCTGTAATCCACAATCGGCATCGGAAAGGCAGTCAACGGGGTAGTTTCTTTTGCTTCTTTCCGGTGCGTTTTTTTTTACTGGGCTGCGGGAGCCCGTTGCCCGTGTCTTCGACGAGAACCCCAAGCCGGTTGGAGTGGGTAGTTCATCGGCGCCCGCTCTACGTCGGGCCAATTACTTTTTTCCCCGTTTTAAAATGTCAGCGGCGGCATCTCGTTATTTTTTTTGATTTGGGGACGTACCCTCGCCTCCTACTACCGGCCACCTTGATAGCGTCACAGGTAAAACGGAATGATCGCCATCGCAATGGGCGTTCCTGGACCTGGGTGTGATTTTTTGGAACACACCTCGTTCAAGACGACCTTCTTTGGGTCTTTTGGCCGTCCCTCTTCGCTCCATCCACACCCCTGCACTGACCCCCTCCTTAAAACGCAAACCTTCGGGCGCTGCGGGAATCGGTCCACCATCCCCCTCTCTACGACGGCACTATGGTCGCTGCCTTTTTAATGATAATTTTTAGTTCCCTCGATTTCATCTTTCTTTCTGATGTTATTGACCTTTCTTCCCCCCTACCGGCGAGTTACCCAGAAAATGATTGTGGCCCACAAACGTGTTGAGCGGCCTCACCCGGCCCAGATCATTTAGATTTGGCCTTTGCGTTGCCACTTATATTGCGGTATAGGTTGCTCCTTTTGGAGGGAGGGGCTGTGATAAGATCTCCTAGGATGTTGT
>Ga0179593_1393296_pt1 | contig 10449 bp, 6 predicted proteins | sample CZODoug2_1_08_16_FD_185931 | JGI IMG/M metagenome (GOLD analysis project Ga0179593, IMG submission 185931) | Vadose zone soil fungal communities from Angelo Coast Range Reserve, California, USA - CZODoug2_1_08_16fungal (PacBio error correction) | ecosystem: Environmental > Terrestrial > Soil >... | reverse complement strand
TAAGACATCTTAGAGTCATAGACCCAGTGCGTCATTCTGATCTTTACCCCTTTCTTACGCCCCTGTTATGGGCCCGGATTCAACGCCGAGAAGAATACTCAGATGTTTTTGTGTTGTTTAGACTTCCTTCCTGTGGAGCGAGCTCCGGTGAAAGCCCCTCCTCTCTTTTTTTAGTCAGATGTACACCCCCATGTCGACTTGCTTCCGCCGGTACCGGTTCTTCCCGCCAGACTTTGCATTCTCCTCACCGAAAGGGACCCCGCCTCAGCGGTGCGCGTCTGCTTTTCCCTGCACGCAGGCGGACTTTTCTGAACTCTCGAAGGCCCGCCGTTTCCGACGGTGCTTGAGTCGGATCTCGAGGTCCCCCCCTTTCTTTAGTTTTAGGAGTCGCCTACCTGCTTAAGCGTCTTTTTTTTCTCCTCCAATCTTGATTATCCGGTTCCTGAAGCTCAACCTACGCTTTGTCGTAACTCAAGTCAATCCCCCCTGAAGCAAGTCGTGACCCCCCTTGAACTCAGAAAACTTTCCTCCCCCCTTTTCTTTTCAGGTTCACAATTAGGAGATCCCCAAATTTACCAAGCTGCTGTCCCTTCCCGGTTGCTCCACTTACCCTATTGGTTTGTTTGACTGTTTTAGGGTGCCTTCGCCGGGCTCCAGGACGCGAGGAACGCTTGCCGCTTGAAGCCTTCCTAAACCCCTTGGCGCTTTCCCCCCCAAGCCGATTTCCTCCGCGACTCTAAGCGTCCGTTTTCTGCCCCAAATAGATTTTCATTTAGTCCAAGATATTCTATTGACGTCAACTCCTGATTCAGCAATTTCTCGTGTCTTACTTGCCCGGTAGCCGTTATCATTTCTCCCTTTCGTGTCCCGGTCCATGTCCCGTCTCTTTCTTTTCTTACAACACGCACGTACGGGCCGCCCGTTCTATGACAACCCCGTTTCGGTTCCTACCGTCTTTTCCTTGGTTTTTCAACCGCCCGCCTATTTTCCCCCTCACCCGGCCTGACGGGCTTCTTTTTTTTTCCCCCCGTGTTCCCAGGTTTCCCTTGACGGAATTTATCTAGAGTTTCGACATCCCGTATTTTTTCCTTCCTTTTTCACCCTACGCCGGCTTTTCATGTGCGGTATTCTGTGCCCTTTTCAACTGAAACGGCGGGCGGCCTGCTCTTTTTTCTTTGTCTTTCTTTCCCGTCTTACCGTAGCGACCCACGTCGGATCAGCCTGTTTTTGGGCTATTGGGTCCCCGCCCCTTGTGGGCTGGGCCACCCTGCCGCTTTACCCTGTTCACGCGAGATTCTTCTTTGCCGGGTGAACGCCCGCTTTCGAATGCCGCTAATTGACCTCCCCGGTTTCGTTCTGCAGTTCGACCTTTCCAACGAGCTCCAAAGGCCCGTTATGCGCCCTATTGCCCCTCCCTCTCATTTTTTATTGATCACCACTCTTCCACGCGCTGACCGCCGGAATTATCATGTCCCTCCGGTTGGGTGTTGATGATATTCCGGTTTCTTTTCCTCTCTTTTGTCCGCGGTGTTGATCGAATTCCCTGGACCATAATATCTTGTGCTGTCGTTCGAATGTGGTTCCCGGATACTTTGCACTCTATTTCCAGTGTGATCCACAGCACCTACTGGTGTTGACCCCCCAGTCGTCCGGCCCCAACAAAGATTTCATCACGTTATTTTAATTGTCTTCACCCACTGACAGCTTACCTTCCCCTTCGAACTTTCTTTGCTGACAGATTTAGCGCTGTACACGTCGACCTGGTTGTTCGTAGTCACTTTTAGGCAATGCACAAAAAATCTTGCCTTCCGCCCAGCCTCCTTCCCCTTTCCCCTTTAAGGGCCAATACAATTCCCCCTGACCATCGCTATGGCCCCATCAGATAGCATTGAGTGATTGACAACCCTCTCTCTAATCCGTCCTGACAATGTAACCCGTGGCAAAGATCATCGTCCCGGCAGTGTCATTCCTTGGTTCTCATTGGCATTCCTGGTGAAGTTTTCCCCCCCGAAAGTTATCCCCCCCGCCAACCCCGCTCTTTCCCCTTAAAACGTCTGATCCTTGGCCGCCCCAAAGACTAGTCATGGGACCCCCAGATAGCAAGTTGCTTGCCTTGTCCCTCTTTTTATCCGCATAATTACCACGAGCAGCTTGAGGTCTTCGTGTGCCCGATCTGTCCATTTTCTATATTCTCAATTTTTTTCTACGTGGATTTTTCCTTGAATGCGCTTTACTTAGCGCGTGTATTCTTCGGTTTCGATTGAACTCGCCGAATTTAAAGGGACTCTACCCCCCTTCCTCCTCTTTAATGGCCCAGTGAAGCCTCCCCGATTCCCCCTTCCCAATCGCCCCAATTCCAGTAAACACGTTCATTTGTCCGTTTGATTTTACTCTTTTTTGTTACTTTTTCCTTTTCATCTGGAGTCTACCCGGATCCTTTGAATTTTAATGATTTCCCAGTTGCTTGTGCTTGCGCTACCCCCCACATCTTGTTTGTAATCTTACCCGAACCATCCTTCGTTTCGCAATTTCCTGACCCCACCCAATCAAAGCTCTTGGCGCCTTTGTCTTCGTCCCCCTGGTCGACGCGAACGGTCCCTCTTGCTCATGTAAGGGACACTCACCGTGGCGCGGTTCTCGTGGCCCTTTCCCTCCCCCCCCTCTCGGAGCGCCGGTCCCCATCTTTGACTTAGATTCCGGTTCGTTACCGCCGCTTCCGACACCCTTTTTTCCCTTTCCCCTCCCCTTTTGTTTTTTTGATCGACAAACCCAACATGCGGGGAACTCCTTTTCTAGAGGAGCTTCCCGTCGTTCTCCCCCCCCCTACCTCTGCATGTCCGTTTTCTGCTGCCTGCGTGAACGGAATGCGCCGCTTCTAACCCCAGGAAACTTCTTTCTTCTGGGGGCTCCTGGTGCAGGCCTCCACTTCAGCCCCCCGTACGTCCCACGGTACGACTTCCACCTTGTGAAGATTGGCTGAAGAAGCCTTGCCCCCCTCAACTTCCATTATCGAGGCTCCCTTTTGGTTTATTCAATTTTTTTCCAGCGTTGCAGGTTTTTCCGAACGCGAACGTCCCTTTTAATCTTTCAGGGCGCTCCCTCCGCCCGTTCATTGCTAGCTCCTTGTTGTTTCACCGTCTTGCCACACAGAGAATTTTGCCTTGCTGCATAGAGACCTCCTTTTCTTTCGCGATTTTGACCGCGGGCTTTCCGCCCATCTCAGAGCAATCTCTTTCTCTGTGGCAGCGTCCAAGACCTTACAGGGTTTTCCATTGCTATCCCGGAAGAAGTCCCTCCATGCGCCTCTTGCGCATGCGGATCTTTTGGCTCAATCCACTCTGTGCCCCCCATTATGCGTGTTGTAGTACTTAGGAGCCAGTAATCCTCCTTTCTCTTCCCTTTCACGGTCTTCCTTTCCCATCATTTCGCTTCCCGCACATGGGCATCCTCACGCCCACGCTTCCCTATCCAAATACTTCTAAAAACTGAAACCCCCTTTGACCCCTCTCCTTCCCGGTCAATATGAAGGATGTCCCTTGGAAAAGGGCTCTTTCAAGCCTTACTCGCTTGCTTTTTTTTCCTCTTCCTGCAGCCCCTCCCCCCGATTCTCCGGCATGGCTGTGAATTTTGTGGTCTTGACCGCGAGATTCCCCACCCCTCTTTTTAAGAATATGGGAACTTTCGGCTTTTGAATGACCCCTGATTTAAAAGGTATCGATCCTTTCTTTCTGTTTTTGGATCTCGGCCTATGGTAGCGTCTGCCTCCCCACCGCGCTCAAAACAAAAATTTTAAGAAGGGTTTTTCACTTTTTCAACAGCCTCCTTTTCCCCCCGAGTATTTTTTCCGGAAATTTCACGGTTTTCAATATTACCCCAACGCTCATTATTTTTTCGATTACTCACCCCCCCCCCGATCTCTTTTTCGGAGCTCCCTACTCTCATGCTCTCCCTCCTCCTAAGTGAGCGATGAGGCTTAGAGAGTCTACTTTACTGATATATTTTGAGCATCTTCCCTCCCGGGCCCCCCCTCTTCTGCTGTTTGTCCCCCTCGATGGGTACAAACGGTCCACCTTTCCTTAAGCTATACCCAGGCCGGTTGTTGAAATTTTCCCGGCCTGAATCATTTTGAATGCTCCCGTCCCGACTCGCCTGGCGACCCTGCTCCCGTACCCCACCCCCTCCCTGAACAACAAAGGTCTCTCCGGGTTCCGTTGCGAGCTTTTGCTCCCCCTTTCCTAAAACCCTAGGTCCCTTATCCCTTTGTTTTTCGATCTTCCCTGTCGGCTTCCCAGGTCAATACATTCGCCAACTGTCAAGTTTCCCCTGATGCCTGCAGTTCCACGCTTTCGAGTCGAAACCCGCAACTCGGTCTTGCGGCAACGTCATTCCAAAGCTGATTCCCCCTGCCCTTCTGAACCGCCCGAGTTCTTTTTTTTGAAACTTTGGCTCTCACCTCCCTCGATTTGATTCTGATTCTTTCAATTTCGTAACTTTTTTCGTCTCTTTCAGGTAAGGATCCCCCGGCTGATTATGACTTCCTCCTTCTCCAACAGTATAATAACGGAGTTTTCTTTTGCCATCAGACCTCCCCTCAGAGCTGCAATTGGTTTTTTTTTCGTTCCCCCCTTTTTATACTGTCTTTAGTCCGTGGCTGACCCTAGGGTTTCTTTCCCCTACGCCCCTCCCACCTGATCTCCGATTCTTTCTCCCCCGCATGTCCCCGTAAAGCAAATCCGATTTCGGACGCGTTTCAGCTCTTTTTTTTTTCCTGATCCTCCGTCTACTTGTATCGCCTGTTCCCAACCAGCGTGTCCCTTTCCCTTGCGTCTGCCATACACCTAAGACTCTTTTTATCGCGTTCGGGCCGATTGACGCAAAGACTATGGTTTTTAGAACAACGGCGCCGACTTCTATGAACTTGAGGGAACAGCTTCTTTGCCGACTCGGTGTCATGAGCCTTGCGCTTATTATGGAGGTGTAATTTTTCCTAGGAACCAGAGGTCAGATGTAGGCAGCTTGGAGTCATCACATTCGAAGCCGCCTCTCGGCGTTTGACTTTTTACAGCTCCGGTTGAAATCTTTTAGACTCCTTTACAACGTTCCCCTATGTTGTTTCGTCAGGTTCGAACCATTACGTAAACTTTATGGCCTCTCGGGTTCTTCCGACCCTCCATGCGTGTCCGAACCCACCGGTGACAGGACTTGAGTCATTGGCGCCCCCCTTTTATGGGGTACTGACCGAGACCTATTTGACGTAGATAATTTTCCGCTTGATCGACCTCTCATTTTGACGTACCCATTCTGCTTTCCACTGATTCGCTTGTTTATGGTTTTTCCTGGCTGGAGTTATCATGTTGCTGGAAGCCCCCAACCCCTTCCTCATTTGTGGTAGCGCAAAAGTGAGACTCCACGGCCCCCGATCACAACTAATTGATACGTAATACTCCTTTTTCTTACTCACAGGACCCCTCAAACGGGCAAAACGGATTTGGCTCCCCCCCTGCCCTGTATTGGGTCTTTTCTCCATGTCTTCTAGATTTTTTGGCAGGGCTGGACCCTTCCCTTGCGCTCGATCGCTTTAATATTGTAATTGGCGCGTCTACAGAAGACAGCCCCCTCCGCTTGTTCGTTTCTTCAGGAGCCCCAGAGCTTTCCCAATTCCCAGATCTAGGCTTTGCCGTCCCACATCCGGTTTCTGACCCGCAATCCCTCCCTACTTCTTCCAGGTCCGGCCCGTCCTCTCCCTCTCCCGCGCCCCGTTATTTCTTTCGCGTAGCCCTTGCGGCAACAACCCGTTCAGGGCGTCCCGTCCTTCTTCCAAACATGGGTCTTTTGGTCAGCCATTCCTTTTTTTTGTCAAAGTTACCCCATCCGCTTTCCGGAATGGCACCTACTTACTTTTAGGATCTTGCCCTCCCGTTTATTTGTCACTTCGGAATACGGCGGGGCACAGTCGTAATCTATTCCGATGTTAAACCGACCTGCTGTTCCTCGTTGCCACTGTTTTGTAGTTGGGGCCTTTTCAAACCCCTTTCGCGGCGGGCTGACTTTCCGTCTGTTGTCGGTTTCCTATTTTTTAACATGTGGCACTCTATCCGAGTCAGCGTTCTATTTCATTCTCCGCCCGCCCGCTACGTCTCCCTATCGTCGCGTCCACGGGGTCGACCACTATACAACTTCGAGCTGTCAGCCCCTTGACAGAGTTTGATTCGTTTTCCTGAAAGAGGATTCCCTAACCGCCCTCTTATCTCCCAAATTTCATCATGCAGCAGCCCCCCCCTTTTATTGTGTGTATTCTATCCCCCGCGGAAACGCTCTTAACGACGAACCTTTCCTTTTCCTCTCCGGCGTTGGTTGCTTTACTTTCGGCCCTCCGCCGAACGTCGTGCCTGATAGATACACCCTTCCTATCTTTTTCTGCGGCAACAATTAAGTTTTTTTCTCAAAGGCCTTGCGGCCTAAGGTTTCTTCCATTACTTCCCCCGAAAAAGGGAGGAATCCCACCCGCGGCATCCCCCCCCCTATATCAGCCGGGTTGCGTGGTAAACCCTGCCCCCCCTAGAACCTAACGTTTATTCTTTCGGGCTACGTTGCGGTCGTTAAATGAATATGCGAGTCGCGGCGGCGAGCCGTTTTTTTCGCCTCCGTTGTCTTCCCGTGAAGACCCCCACATGATCGTTCTAGCCCTCCCCCTCTCCTTTGAAATTCCGGCGCGAGACTTCTTTCAACCACCCCGCCGCCTGACTGTCACTATTAGATCACTCGGAGGGGGATTTGCGGCAAACGCTTCCCCCCGTTTCTTCACTTAAGTCCTGACCAAAATTTTACCCAACGTGGTAAGACATCTGGTCCCCCTCCAGCACCAGTCTTGTTTCCTGCTTGACTACGGTTGACATTTTTAACAAAGAATCTTCCCCCTGCACACAACATGATGTTGTTCTCATCTAGAAAGTTTCTCCTCTGAACGTTTTGCTTTTTTGCCCAGTGAGTTTTCTCGGCCAACGAAGGTCCGACCTGGACAAGTACTCTGGGTGCACTCCTGATGATTAATGAGTGCTCCCGGCCCACAACTAGTGCGATTTCTTCCCTTTACCAGATTTGAATTCCCGAATCCTCTATTTCATCCCCATTGATCAGGCAGTTCTAGTGCTTTCTTACTTCATTCAGACGGCCCCGGTTATCCTCTTGGTTGATTGACGGAACCACTTTTCATAGCCCTAAACTCTTCCATTTTGCACCCGTATCTAAGCGGAGAGGGAAGGAATGAGAATTTTTTTCTACCCCAGCCTAGGCCCCCCTCTCCGAACCCCCTCCCTTTGTACGAATTTAAGAATACTTCCCCCCCTCGTAGGGCCAGGTGTTCCATCCCCCCCATCCGTTCTTGATGTGGGGTGATGAGCTTGAGCTGTTTCATCTAGGATTCCCCTTTCTGCAAAGCCGACCTTTGTCGAATTCTCCCCTAGACTCTTTTTCGCACCCGCTTCTATGATTCGCGCTTCTTATCCTATTCCGTTTTGAGCTGCCCTTTCAACATAGAGTCTGTCCCCCCATCGGGTCAAGTCTTTCCCTTACCTCCCGAAAGATAGGGTTACCGCCGCATGGGGCGAGTCACTTTTCTTCGCCACAACGCTGAGATTTTAATCCTTGAATCCGGACAAAGCGCAGGCGGTATACGTTCCCATAGAGGAGCCTTCAGAACGGTAACAGTGGAGAGACCATCGAATGTTTTCCGTCCTCTAAAGACCGCCGACTCCCATCGCATGTGTGTGCCCTCTAAACCAAAATGAGGGGTTTTCCCTACTTTCTCGAGTGCTACTTCCCTTCCTCCCCACATAAGAGAATAGTATTAACATTCCTCTTTCGAGTGCCCGTGCCCAGGGACACACCCACCTTACCTTTGGCCTTCCCGTTCCCTGTCGGCGAAGTCCGACTCAGTGATTTGCCAGCCCCGTTCTCGGTGCCCAATATAGGTCCGAGTCTCCGAAAGTTTCTTGCCCTCAAGGACCCGCCCCTCAAGGCTCGGGGTCCATGTTTCCTCAAAACAAGCCCCCTCCCCGGGTTTGTGGTGAAGGTTTGCTTACCCCCCTCCATACACGCCGAAAATTGGTAAGTGAGTTAGACTTCAAATGGCCAGCACATGCCCCCTAGGCTTGTTCAATAGACCAGGCGGACGGATGGTGTGATCGAGCCAAACTGCGTCACCGCCGCCCCCACTTCATTCCCCATGAGTTCAACTACCCTAGCCCGACGTGCCAGATATATGGGATTTTGGCGGACGTGAGACGGAACCCACTGTTTCCTTTCGAACACCTATATAGAAAAGGCCAGCCTGCAGTCCGAGACCATTCTTCTCTCGCGGCTCCACTTCGCTCTTTTTTCACCGCAAATTTGTTGTCTTTAGGTGTTGGTTTAGTCCACGACCCGAATTTTTCCTACGGATTCTGCCGTCTTTTTTTCCCGGAGCCCTTCCCCCAAAGGTTCGGCGGCACACCTCTCACCATCGTATCACCTAGTCCCTCCGGGCCGATAAAAAAATCACCCCATTCAAACTGGACCATGGCCGGTCGAGCCACGCAAGCTCTATCTGTTCCAATTATTGGAAAGGAAGCTATAGTCTCATGTACCCGATTTTAGGGTTCGACGCGGCCCCGCTAACTCTACCCTTTCATTATTCTTTTTTTGTTTTTTTTTTTCATTCATTTGCCTTTCTTGTTTTTTTCTTTCTCCCGACCCGGTTCGATCGCCCGCCACCGATCCGGAGACCCTTCTCACCCTGTGTCGGTTGACCGTATTTTTAACACAATACTTGCCCCTGAACCTGCTCTATCCGTTTTGCCCCCTTCCCTGAGTGTCTATGAGTTTTTGCGCGTCTTGCTCCCCCTTAGTTCGCGAATTCACCCCCCCCTGATAAGAGGCTTTGTCACAGTTTTTCCCCAAAGACTGCTGACCTCCACTTAGCATTGCCCCCCGGTCCAAGTGTCCCCTTTCCCTTTGACCCCAAGCGAAGCGTTGACCGGACCTGGCTTTCCCCCCCCACTATTGTAGTCTCTCTTTAAGGATACCTTTACAGCCACTCCCTTTTTTTGATGAAGAGTCAGGACTAGGCCCCCCAATCGCTTCCCTTCTTTTTTTAGTACTTTCTCCGTTTAAACCCCCTACTTCCGTTGAAAGAGGTGAACCAGTTCTCCACTTTTAGGATCTAGTTATTGTTGGATTCTTCCGTCTGAGGTTTTGACTGTTGACCTACCGGCGGCAGGCGCTTTTCGCCCTCGCTTCGCGGCGACACCCCAGGCTCCTGCCCCCTCACCCCCCCAAGGCCCCCCCGGAGCCCTCCCTGGGATTGGTGCTTTTGCCCAAACCCTTTGAAAAGCGTTTCCGGGCGTTTTTTCGAGCGAACATGTATTCCAAATCGCAATCCCTCTTCCCTTCTTTTGGACAGCGTCCGGTTCAGCCTTCCCTCCCAACGTCGCGGATGCTGTTAAATAACTCTCCGTCTTAACCTTTTCTCTTCCACCGTTTCTTACGTCTCCAGTTCCCCGTTTCCCTGTTGAAATGCCTAAGAAGCACCCCCCCGATGATCTATATGTCATTCTTCCTCTCAAACTTATTGGTTAGCCCCCCCGTATAATCCCCATCCAGCTCGCCTTCTAGCTCACTTCTCACCCCTCCCTTATATTGTAAATCTTTTGCTGGCTGCCCTCTCCCTCGCCCCTCTACGCGCTTTCGACTGACTTTTTCCCCTACTGTACCCCTCTCTCCTTTGGAGTAATAGTCGGATCTTGCAATTTTTTAGGATTCTTTCAGCAAGCGAAAAGTTCTCATGAGAGAAGCCCCGACTCCTGACAAGTTCCAGGCTCCCTAGACCCCCCCCCCTCGAGTTTAGTCGATCAGTGTCACTTTCAGGTAAGCCCGTTCCAGTTTCGTATCACCGGCTTGCGTGACCCAAAGCCCCCTGGATTGTATGGATATCCACGCCTCTAATCAAGCCCTGTCGACTTTCTTGATGTCATGAGTAGACTCCCTTCCCTCACCCACCCCCACGGGCTAGCACATAACAACTTTGAGTAATCGTATATTATAATTTCCTTCCTGGCAGACTCATTTTTCCCTTAGTCCGTACGCATTTCAATGTATACATTGGTTCCTCCGTATGCCGATGCTTTTTCTTGAATGATTACACTCTGACCCCCAGCCAGGTTTTCCCTTTTTTTCGAGTGACTTTTCCAGCTATCCATTCTACGCTGATGTTTTAGCCGATGACGGGTCCAAGCTCCTGCCCCCCCTCGAGTTAAAAACTGTCCCTTTAATGTTTGTCTTATTCGTACAAGACCCCAGTTTCTCCTTTGTCTTCCGCCTTAGTGGTTAGCGACCCCTCCTTGCTCCCACAACTAATTCCCCTCTTTCGGCGAGGAGGATTTCCCGGCGTCTTTCGGCATCGCCAGCCCGCTC
>Ga0179593_1536889_pt1 | contig 10450 bp, 15 predicted proteins | sample CZODoug2_1_08_16_FD_185931 | JGI IMG/M metagenome (GOLD analysis project Ga0179593, IMG submission 185931) | Vadose zone soil fungal communities from Angelo Coast Range Reserve, California, USA - CZODoug2_1_08_16fungal (PacBio error correction) | ecosystem: Environmental > Terrestrial > Soil >... | reverse complement strand
TTCTCTGCAATACCGAAACATTATGTACATGGGCTTGCCCCCAAGGGAAGCAATTTTCAGAAAGCCCCTCCCCCAAAAGTGCGGGGGAAGTTCCGGATTCTTCTCGGGTCAGGCCCAGTTTTGGGAATCTGGGACAAAATAAAAGGTAAGTCACTCAACAAAAAGCCCCCCGACACCGCCTTATAGAAGGCGCGCAGAGGTTTCTACTTGAATAGGAACATCTACTTCTAGGAGAAACCTAGCCCCAAATACACCCAGACCCCTCCCACCTCCCTATGAAATCTCCTCGTCTTTTCCCAGCCCCTTATCAGAAAACACAACAATCGGAAAAAATATGACAAACCCTGCTCAAGTCAGACCCGGGGTCGAAGAAGTGTTTGATCACTTTGATGAAGCCATCGCCGAAAGAAAGCACACCCTGTTTCGATTCATTTAATCCACCGACCGGAAATCATATTCTCACTCCTAACCTCCAGTCGCCGTCTTGGGGCTCACCCCCACGCCAAGAACTAGCGATAGTGCTTGTGCACTACCTGGTAAAGGAAGGTTGATGGGAAACAACAGGGACCCTCCGCTCTTCACCCTTATCTGAAAATACAAAGAACGTATACTCAATCCCTATACTCTCCCTCTACCGGGCATAAGCATCCAACCCCCCCTTCTAGTTGCTGTTGCCACAACATTACGACCAGTCAGGGTCCCAAACACTAAAAACGAACTTTTTCCATAGTTCCCCATGGGCCATCCCTGTGTTGTAGGTCCCCAAAAGGCTCCCTTTTCGGTCCTCCGTGCAGGCGCATCCCCTCCCCCTGCACTTACCCCTCTCCTCCACCCCCCTATCCCGCTTTACCTTCCTCCTTCATTTGCTTTCCTCTCTGCGTCCCCTACGCTTCCTTTTCACTTCTCTCCCCGACCTCCGCCCGTCCAACCCCTGGTGTATGTTCTTCGCACTTCTAAAGAACATATCCGTGGGGCATTGTACCCTATTAAGGTACCTTAGGACAGATGCTATGTTCCCGGTATCAGGGACGAATTTGACCCAAAGAAATCATGCTTGGGAAGGCAGGAGCACACAGGATTCTTTTAGGACACCTTTTTCTCCAGGTTGCAACCAAGTTGCCAAGTACATCCAACAACTATGAAGCATTGAACAGAGGCAAGGCCCTGACGTCGAAAGCTACCGCCTTCGTCCTCTTAAGCCATACTCCCAAGGGGACCCTAGAGGATTGAGAAGGCTCTTGGATCACCAAAAAGCCCGAGAAGGAAAATTACAGACTAACCTATATGGCCCAGATTCACTTCTCTTGACACACCTGTTTCTCTAAAAGACCTTTCAAGAACCAAACGAGGGAACCACAGGCGTCCGAGGATGAAAAACCCACTCCAGACATTTCGTGAGCGCTCTTGAGACCGATGAAGAGGTGCCTCCACGTTGGGGGGTTGCTCAGTCGGCGGACCTGGACAGAAAGAGGTAATAAGGTAACACCCCCGTGGGGATTTAGGCATTGATGACAAAGACTGCACAGAGGTTCGTTATTTCTGGGCACTTCTTAGATTTACAATTCATGTTGGCTTCCCAAAACTGAAGCAAACTAGAAAAAGTCGACTGATGAGATCCTAGGAGAAGGCTTTTCTCCCATCCTTTTGGAAGGGTAACCCAACCAGACCCTAAGCAGACAACGACAACAATTCCTTTGGCACACTTTTCTCGAGGACCGAAACATGCACACCCATGGATTAACAACCACCCCCACAAGAGGGCCCAGCCGCGATGTTTCGATGCACCTACCGCGAACCCTCCAAACCTGCTCCTCGGCCGGCCCCTCACACTATCCCTCCAGCCCGGAAAACTAGACCCCGCGTTATTTCGGCTGGGGACTGGGTCCCCACTCCCCTCGGCCCCTGTCCATTATAGAGACCACCCTCGAACCCTTAGGATTTAGCCCTGAGGACAACATCTCCCAGAAACCCCTTCCACGTCGGACGGCTCCATGGGAAAAGAATTGCAGGATCCCTCCCCGTCACTGCTTTCAAATGAAAAACTCATGATTGATAAGGGAAAGGATGATCTTGGGATGCGGATTTGCAGTCAGAAATGGAAGAGGGGAGAAAAAACAGTCCTAGAGCGCTGCGCAGAAACACACAAAAAAGTTGATAGGGGCTGAGATGCGGTTGTTAAGAGTATGTACTTATCTATGACTTCTGCTGTCTATAGGGCAGTCCTTCTCTAGCAATCCAATGAAGTTAAGCCACCCCCAGACAAAGAAACGTCAAGTCGCCGTCCCAGACCCCTCTCCGACTTCAAGACTGAGGAACTGAACTGTCCCTGGCCATGGGGGCATTCAACTCCCCGAGTAGTCCCATATCCAAAAGACGTTGGGTACACCATTTTCATGAAAACATCACCTTTATTTAAAAAACGAGTTCTTTTCTGAAACTAAGGGAAGTGACCATGTTATGCATTTCTCCTTTAGGGCATTTAAGGCATTCTCTTACTAGGCCTTCGCTTTTTCAGCTGAAGCCCCTTGAAACCATTTTGCCCGTTTTTTTTTATATTTTTTTTTTTTTCTTTTTTTTTTTTTTTTTTTTTTTTTTTGTTTTTTTTGTTAACCGTCCCCTTAGACTTTCCTCGTTCCGAGTAAAAAACCCTCTTCAGGTAAGACTTTCCCTTCCGGGATTCGTACTATTAGAGGTACCGGTCACCCCACTCTTTAAAAAAACTCTTTCTATCGTTCCACTACCCCTCGTTCCCTCCAGGTGATGTAATCCCCTTCCCTTTCCCCCCCAGAACTACTGTCCCTTCCCCTTTTTTTGCCTTGGAAAAGTGACGATTTACCCGCCCTTTTTTTTCCCCACAAGCCACCTGTCAGTCCTTTTTTTCCTTCTCTCCATCAGACCGTCCCATGGAAGGAAATGTCAGTTCCCTTCCTTGTCAGGAATCCTTTCCCATTCCATGTGAGGCACTTTTTTTCAATCGACACGAAATGGCAACTGATCACACCACAGATCCCCTTTCTTTCAGCTAAATTATGACAATTGTGGAATCTCCATCCTTTCCCCGTATCAATACTTCCTTTTCCCCAGTTTGAAGAAGATCCCCCTTCCCCCCAACCCAAAATATTTTCACTCAAGATGTCAAAGTTCACCCCCAAACAGCTTTGCAAAAACCGACTTTTGTTAAACCGGAGGTTGAGCTCTTTTATTTCACCGTTTCCCCAGAAGGCTTTTTCCTCCCTCTCTTCCTAAAAAAACCTCCCCGTCTTCTACACATCCCCCTTTTGTTGAGATCCTGAGGAAATGCATGTGAACACTTTTTTTGTTCTTCCCCCTCTGCAGTTGCGATCCTTTTCCCCTTCATCTTTGAACAAGACTCAGTTTTCCTTTTTCTACACTAATTTTCCCCACATTGAGGTTTTGCCCTTTTTTTTTTTTGAAAAGCTTTGGTGTTTGGAGTCTTTGACATGCTTAGTTCTTCCTTTTTCAGTTACTTGTTGCTCTGCTGCAAACTGTGGTACTTTGAGATGATGGATTGATGGAGGTCTTCCTCCCCCCACCCTTTATAAGTTCCTCTCTCTTCCAGAGAACTTCCACTTGTGCCTGTTATGGATACGAACCCATCTCTTTCCCTCATGTCATTCTCTTTTCTTTTGACAATGATCCACTGAATCCCTTCAATTTTTTTTTGTCTTAAACTGGTTCTTTTTCATGAGACTGCCTGTTTCCGTTAGTTTGTAAAGATGCTTTCCACCTCTATACCCCATAATCCCACCCCCCTTTCTGAGCCAACTGACAATTTCCCTCTTTTCCATAATCCCTTTCTTCGAAACTGGTCCCTTTTGGTAGGTGGACCCCTTAGTGGGAAATCTTTTGACGTCCACTATGAATCTCTCCCTTGTCTGACCATTCCTCTGCCCTGCCTCTTTGTTGAGGAAATCGTCTCCTCCTTTCTCCCCTTCCTGGACCCCTTTCTTTTCTTCAAGGCCTCCCCTGATGCCTCAAGCAAGAAGGACGCACTTCCCCCTCCCCCTTAGGCAAGCCTTATCCCCCCCTCTTGGTTTCCTAAAGTTAGTTATCATTTCCCACCAATATGATGACTTCGCTGTCTGACTGCATTTTTTCTCTTAAGAAGATTGCTCCTTTCGCATCTTGTTGTTTTTTTTCCCCTTAACATTGCAGTTCAATGCTTACCCCCCCCCTCCTTTTTGAACCTTCTCTTTTTTGTGTTTTTTTCTCAAAGATTTATCCCTCATATCCCTTCCTGCCCCTATTTTTTTTTCTTTCTACATTCCCTTTTTTTCCCTAGCCAGCAAATGGACCCCCCTCCCCCACTTTTTCCCACATTGAAAAGTATAGCCTTTTATAAAAGACTCCTTGCCCTCCTTCTCGGTGATCAAGATGGGTTTGTGGTTCCCTTTTCTTCTTCCTCCAATGCCTCATCCCACTCCTTTTTCCATAATACTCTTCAGGTGACTGCACTTCCCCTCTTCTTGGAAGTGTCAATCTCTTTCCCCTCCCGAAGCACTTTCTCCTTCATCCTCCTAACAACGGTTTCCCTTATCTTTTCTTCATCCTTCCACTCCCCCCCTTCCCCCCAAAAACTCCACGACCTAAATAACATTCTGGTTTTTTTAAGAATAAATTTTTCCTTTCCTTTTTTACTGCGGACACTCTCGTTTTTTTCCCCCTAAAGAGCCAAACCCTCTCTTTCCCCCGAAATCTGACTCCTTTCTTCCGAGTCCTCATAGTTGGGAAAGTGGCCTTTTGTTCTGTTCAGTGCCGAAAACAGGAATGTTGGCCGATCCCCCCCCCCCCCTTGTTTTCCTTTTCCTTTCCAATAAGCTTCCTTCTCCTTTTCCCTTTGTTGTACAACATCTCCTCTTTCTGGAAATATTTGTCCAGGTGAGTCAACTGAAATGGATAATTATTTGATAACCATTTTTCCTTCCCTTCCTCCTGTTCCCATCCACTTCATCCTTTTCTTTTTCCCACACTGAAAATGATGAGTCTGTCAGATGTAAGTTCTTTTCTGTGATTTCCACTTTTTTCAAGAAATTCTTCCCCCCCCCCCCTTTTCTTTCTTGTTCCACCCCCCCCCCCCCCCCCCCCCCTCCCCTCCCTCCACACCCCCCCCCCCCCCCCCCCCCCCCCCCCCCCCCAAACCGGCACACCTTCCCCCCCTTCCATTGGCTGTTAGGGGATCCCTCTCATGGGTTTTCCCTTCATGATTACCCCTCTGGCCATTTGTTCTTGATGCGTTAAAGAACTTCATCACCTCTTCCCTCATTTCCCTTCAAGTTCATGGCTACTTCTTTCTTCTTTTTCATTATATATTTCTCCTTGTTGGGAGAGCCTTCCTCCACATTATCTAACCTCATGGTGAGTCCGAAATGGTACCCAGGATTTCAGTTTTCTCCTCTTGAAACTCAGTCCACAAATTCCCCCTCCTTCAGCAGTTTCCCCTCCCCCTTTAATGAAACCCCTTTCCCCCCCCCTCAAGGGCACATCACTGTCACACCATTTGACCCTTTGAGGTTAGACTCTTCTCTCCGATCTCCAATCCTTCTCTGGGAAAGCCAGTAAATCCCTCCTCCTTTCTTTCCCCAGAAAGACCTTTCTTTTACAGACTAATGATATTTGCAGTTCTGACAAAAAATAATTCTCTCCTCAAGTGGTGGACCCAGTAGGAACTAGGGGTTTTTTACAAAGCTGGACTTGAGATTGTACCCCCCCTTTTTTCTAAGGAAGCTTCTTTCCTGTAGGCATTCACCTTTGGGCCCTCGAGCCCCACATTTTCCTTTTTTTTTCGGCCTCAACCTTTTTGGCCACGTCCCCCCTTTCTTCCCATCTTACAGGACCCCTTCCTTCCCTTAGTTTTCTATTTTATTTCAAAAAAAAGTCAGGAATTCCCTTCCATAGTGGACTCCCCTCCTTTCCCTAAAAAGATTAAAATGATTTATTCTTAAACCAGACCCCTTTTCTTCTTCTTTTTAGCCCAGGTGGCTTTTCTTCTTTTGGATTTCTTCCTTTTCCCTCTTCCAGGGTAAACAGTGGTTCTTCGTGGCCCTACCAGCCGTCAAGGTTCCCCCCTCTTTTTTTCTGTGGCCTTGCAATCCTGAGCTTTCCACCCTTCCCCAGCATCACAACCTTCCTTTCACTTTTATTATGGACTTCCCTCGTGGGAATGACAGCCTCCTGCATTTGTTGGAACTCAAATAAATGTACCCCCCCCCCGCTAACCGCAGATCTGGCAAGAGTGGAGTAAGGATCCGATTGACTTTTTCCTTCCTCGACTTGTGTTCCCCCCCTATTTTCCATGTGATTTCCTTTCATGATGTAGTCAGAAAATATTTGTGCATGACCAAGGATAGGTATGGGCTTATTTTCCCCCTTTTCCTTGGAGACACACCGAAGGGGCCAAAACACGGTTTTCTCTTTCCGCTCGGAATCTGACTTTCTTCTTTCATCCAAGATTCTCCCAGAATTCCCCATCAAGATTCGCTTAAAGCTTCCTAGCCTCAGCAATGGTGGTCAGGTCCGACACTCTTTCTCCATCCGAGGGTTTTATGTCAACCACACACTTTTTCTTCAAACCAGAGTTTTTCACTAAGGGCATTCCCCAGGCATTTATTGACTCTTTTCCTTTTTCTTGCCTTCACTTAGGCCCCCTCTTCCAAGGTCCATTTACAAGGCAGTTTTGATTCAGTAGAAGAGCTTCCTCTCCCCACAGAGGAGTGTCAGCGGCTGTTAGAGGACCTTCCCTCTTCCTTCTTCAGAGGACTTTCTTCCCCAAGAGTACACTCTTTCGCCGTCACATGATACCCCCAGTGGCAGTTACATCCCGGCTGTGTCTTCCCTTTCCATGTCTGGCCACTAAATTGTTTTTATTATTGCTTTTTTCCAAAGTGCCTGGGAAAAGAACCCCCCCCCTCCTGCAGGCAGGTTCATTCCAATCATCCCCCTGAAACTCCTTCAATTTTCCAGTGGCTTCTTGGTCAGATCCCCAGAAGCCCAAAGGACATGAGTCCCCTCTTCATGGTGGTTAATCGCGACCCCCCTTCCACATGATCACCCTCTTAAACATTTTTTCTCCCATTCTGAGCCTGGGGCATTATCCCGACCCCTAATCATATCAGAAATTTTCCCCTTTTCTCCTGGTCTCAACAACTTAACAATATTTTTCTCCGTCCCCCCCCGCATGTCCCCCCCCCCGGGAACAGACCTTTTCCCCAGGGATTTAGAACAGTTTCCGAGGCTCTTTACTGTCTTCTTCCCTCATGTCCCGCCCCTGCCATCGTCTCACCAACAAACTCAATGCAGGTCTTCACATTCTCTCTTTTCCCCTCCTCCCGTTGTGGTGTTTCTTCTCTTTCCCTTGCGGGTAGTGTGCATTTTTTTAAAATCTTCTGACATTATGGCCATACATCCTGACCCCTGTGAACTACTCTCCCCCTTTTTCCCTGTTACTTGTCTACCTCTGGCCCCCCCTTTTTTTGCCCCCCATTGTTTGTGGTGAAAGCCTTATCCCCACCCTTTTGTTAAGTGCCTCCTTTCCCCCCCTGTGTCCAATGTTTTTTGTAGATTATAATGCCAATTGTCTCAGAATCCTCTCTTCCCCCCCTTCCCCTGTTCTTCAGCTGGGTTTTTGTCTACGATTACTCCCTTCCCCCTCATGAATTTTGGAGTCGGAAAAGGAAGTCCTCCCCCTTAAATTTTGTTGATTGGAAGAGCATGTTTCCTGTTGTCTTTTTTAATTTATTGTTCCCTCTGCCCCTTTTTTTCCCCCCTCTATCACCCAAAACCTTTTTCTCCCAATAGTTTCGTTCCCCCCTTTTTCCCCAGGGGCTTTCATTCATGAAAATTCCATGGGGACTTTGGACTCTACTATCATCTGTTTCTTTTGGCATGTACTCTGTATATAGCAAATTTTTTTCTTTCTTTTGAAAATTCTCCTGCAATATTTGTTTTGTTTCTCTTATCATGAATTACCTCTGTCCTTCAATTTGAATTCAAGTCACCCCTCCCTCTTCCCCTCCCTCCCAATCGATCCTGATGCAATGAAATGATCCCCCCCCCCCTTTTTTTTGCCCCTTCCCTCTCATTATCATTTAAACCCCCCCCTATGGCCTAATGATTTCCTTAACATTGAAGAACCTGGTCTATTTTCTTCCTCTATATTGCTAGGTATCACCCCCCCCCCCTCTTTTTTGATTAAACTTTAGTAAAATATTGACCCCTCCCCTATCTTCCCATATCTACTCTCCTTAGGGAGTGTATACTTCCCCTTTTTCTAATCACCCCCTCCTCAGAGGTTTATTTATTTTTTTTTCCACCATTTTCAAATCCCCTCCACATGGCATCCCCCCTTTTCCTCTCATCTCCCTTCATTGCCCCCTCTCTCCTGAATTCGTTCTCCCTGTGGATCCAGATGGGGTTGGGGTGGCCTGCTTTGGTTCCTCCACCCTTACTGCTCTTCCCCTCCAGAAGACCTTTCTTTTTCCCCCTTTGGAAAAGTCCTCTCCCGGGGACCTTTTAGAAAGAGGGACCCCGGCGTTTTTACTGGCCACGCCCAAGCACCTCCCCCTGATCCCCTTATCTGCCCTTTCCCCCCACATCCACAACCTTTTTCCAAGAACCTTTTTTCAGCAAGAACTTTTTTCGTCACGGCCCTGAAAAGTGGGTGTCAGGTTCTGGTGGGCCCTCCTCCAATATAATGTTAACTACTCCCTACTCCCCCTTTACTTATAAGCGTTGACTCCCCATAGTTTGGTTTTCCCTCACTGTTGCCCCCGAAAACCCCCTGACTGGTGTATCGCCTCCCCCCGTGAATGTGAATTCCACCTCATGATCTTACTATCCTCCAGTGTTGTACCCCCTCAGTCCGCTTTGTAAATTCTTTCCTCCTTTGTCTGCGAAAGAGGTTTCTGATCATCCTCCCCAGTAAGCCTGTACCCTAAAGGCCCTTTCCTTTCGTATTGGGAACCTCAACAATGTATGAGTTGCTATTGACCCTCTTTTATTGCTCTCTTTTTTTTTTTTTTCATTCAAGACCCCCCCCTCGTTCTGGGCAGTGGGCTGTTCTTTTTTTGGATTCGCCTGGTTTCCATTTCCCTTGCTCCCCCGGACTGCTTTCTTTCTTTTGTCGGAGCAAGACCCTCTGAAAAGACCTGCCCCCCATCTTCCTTTGATGTTATCCCCCATAGTGTATTCTCCTATTTACCTTTTTTTTGATCGCCCATCTAAACTAGACCCCTGTGGGCGGCAGGTAATCACCTTATAGCCTTGTCCCAGGAGGTTCCTCTGTTTTTTCCTTTTTAAAAGTCATTTCAGAACTCCTTGGCAAGCCAGTGGGATCGTTGTTTCCCAGTCCCCCAGGCTCCTCCGGAACAATAACATCAACCCCCCCTTCCCTCCTTCGGTTTTCCTACCTCTTCTATCCCCCCTCTGGGTCCACCGTACCCTCAGCAGTGTTCCCAAGAACCCTGAGGAAGTTTTAATTCTTAATGACCCTTGTACTGTACCCCCCCCCATTGCGTTCCCCCTCAAAGTATGGTGGGCCCCACATCTTCCCCTCTGGTATTTACCCATCTTGCGAGGTGGTTACAACCCATGTCGAGGCTCCTTCCTTTATGAGTGGTTCTTCCATCCCCTCTTGGGAAATTTTTTCCCCCTTCTTTTGTTTTTCGGCCTTTTTCAACCCCTCTTCCCCCTCAAACCCCTTCTTTTAATGCAATCAGTCCCCTAGAGCTCCCGAGTTGTAGTAGTCGTAGTAGTCATTATATTTTTATGGACCCAATTTCCCCCCCCTGAAATAGTGTTACTACCCCCTTTTTATTCAACTTTTATTCTTAACCCAGTGCCCCTCTTAGTGAGAAGAGGTCTCTTTTCTTTTTATGGGTTTTTAGGGCTAAAGCTTAGTGGCAAACCAGTGGCTTTTTTTTCTTGGAGTGAGTCCCCCCCCCTCCCCTTTCAAGGCTTTCAGTGTCTTTCCCCTCACATTTTCCTATTGAATCAGTTTTTTTTTTCCCCAAACATGTCCAGAGCCCCCTAATAATTCTTATGTGCCTTCCCTTCTTTGACTTTTTTCCGGAAACAGACCCTGAGAAGCCAAGGCTTTAGGAACCTTCCCAAGCAAGGTCACCACCCCTGATCACCCCCTCTCTGGATACAACTGTTTCTTCAAGATTCCCCCTCACTGGGTCCCCCCCCCTTTTCTGATGACCCGGGAGGACCTGTTTATTTGAACTTCCTTTTTGAATGATCTTCTTCACAGAACCCTTTCTTATTTTTTTCCCTATGAACTGTTCTCCCCACTTTCACAACAGAGTGTTCTGATATTTTGTTCAGTCCTGTCCTTCAATATGTCTCCGTCATCCCTCTGCCTCCCCAGACCTCCCTGGTTAATTCCCGATCTAGGCCCTTTCCCGCCAGGGTAAGACATTTTAAGTCCTAC
>Ga0179593_1522451_pt1 | contig 10450 bp, 12 predicted proteins | sample CZODoug2_1_08_16_FD_185931 | JGI IMG/M metagenome (GOLD analysis project Ga0179593, IMG submission 185931) | Vadose zone soil fungal communities from Angelo Coast Range Reserve, California, USA - CZODoug2_1_08_16fungal (PacBio error correction) | ecosystem: Environmental > Terrestrial > Soil >... | reverse complement strand
CGGGCTGTCCTCCTCAAAGAGCTCCCCCTTTTAGGCTCCCTCTGGTTCTTGGGCCGAATGATGTCTGATACCACCGCTGAGTCAAGATACCTGACAGACGCCCCTCCCTCCGACACAAGCTGTTCCAGGACCTACGTTGGTGCTACCGCACTTCAACCCCATTTTCTGACATCTGCAAGAATTTTGCCGGTTGTGAGAGCCCGCCCCCTTTCGAGAAATTTAGATTCCTTCGCAAGCCGCCTCTTTTGCTCACCCTCAACATTTCCTTTCCGTTTTTCCTGCTGTTAGTGGGGGTCAGTTATCCCCCCCCCCTCCAACCCCCATGAAGCATGATCCTCTCTTCTCTTTCTTCCTTTTTTTTTTTTTTAGATTCGTTATCCTTTTCGCCCCACGCTTCTCCATGTTTTTATGGCCCCCCCCCACTCTCCGCCCACTCCTGTCTCTGGTAGCGCTTTTGTAACCCGGACGTTGCTTGATTACCTGTTCCCTTCCCCCCCTTTCGCAGGCCGTCCTGACTATCAGTCTTCTTTCGGTACGATACCGGGCCCCTGCGCCGCCCCCTCGTTAAGCTCACTCCCTTGCGACGCTCATTTGTCAGGTGAGGCTTTGAAGTTTCGATGCACCGTTTTACATATTCCCTTTTTTTGAACAGTATAGGATTTTTTTTCTTTTGACTCGCCCCGCCCCTTTCCAGACACAGACTCGCCCACCTGGCTCAGGTCCCGTGCAAATTACCGCGCCAACCCCCCCCTGCTGGCTGGAAATTTCCCCGCCTCTACCCCCCGCGAATTCAGATGTTTAACCCCTCCTCCCCTCGAGCAAGGCACGCGCGCAAGCGCGAAAAGCGGGAGTTCACGGTGGCTCCTTGAGCCTTCCGGCGATTTTTTTTTCCTTTGTCGATCCCAAGAAAGTAAGGTTTAGGTGGTGCAGATTCCTCCTCGCAAGCTTTTCTCCGTCCTTCCCCCTCCCTTGAGGCTGTAGGAGGGAGAAACCACCTGATTCCCCTTGTAGATGTGCCCCTTTCTAGCCCGATCTTGGTCTTGAATCGCCCCCACTTTCCCCTATTCTTTCATGGTGCGCTAAATTCCCAGGTCCGCTTCTTCTACGACCCTTTGCTGCTCTGAGTCCCTTCATATTCCCCTTTAGCGAAAGACACCTTCCTTTCAAAACTTCCTCTTTTGATGAAGCGCGTACGCTGCCGCAAACCCCATGTTTCTTTCTTATAGGTATACGGCGATTCTCTTCCCTTTTTTGAGGATTTTGAGAGTAATTTTTCTATGTGGATAGCCCTGCTTGTCCCCCCGTCGCCTTCCTGCCGGCGCTGTTTGGGCAGGTCTTTGGTATTGCGCCAGCAAGCCCCCATTTGAGGCAGGACGACCGTCATGGACAGTTAACTCTTTCCCCTCAAATCCCTTTTTGCACCCCAAGCGCGGCCCTATTTTCCGTCGGCCGGCGAGACTTCTCTTTTCCCCCCCCTTTTTTATCGAGCTCTCCGGCAACGCATCTGGTATTTTTTGTAGTCTCTTGTGTTGGTTCTCCCCTATTTAAATGAAGAGGATTGCCCGGCCCTTTTCTTCTCTGTCCCGCGCCCATCATCCTGCCCGTCCCCCGGTCCCTTCTTTTTTTCCATATTCGAACCGCCCAGATAAGTCCCCCGCGAAACATGGATTTTTCATCTCCCCCCCCGGGCCGAGCATAGCGATTCCCCCCCCCGACTCTTTTTGTTGTTGGGAGGGTTCCACAGGCGGTCTCACAAGCTCGTCAGTGGGGAGGTAGGGGTTTTTCGCTGCCCCTGAATTTCCTTCCCCGGCAGGTTCGGTACACAACCGTTCCTCCTGGAAATTTCGGTCCCCGGAGCGGCCTTGGCTGGTTCGGTTTCCCTCATAACATTTATGGCCGGTGGGCCAAGACAGCTCTTTTTGACCCCCCTCCCAACTGTGGAGGTCCCATCTCAAGTTTTGCTGAGAATCCCGCCCCACTGCCCGTGCTTCTTTTTTTCCCCCCTTGGCGATGCTGACGAGGGCCATTTATGTCTCCCCCCACCATCCCGTGTCCTTTGATTCATCGTTACAATACCCAGTCTCGGCAATTCTAAGCCTGAACTCTCGATTTCTGGCGTCGGAGCTTGCAGATTTTTTCGGTTTGAACATTTGATTCTTTCCTCGATTTGCCTTGCTAATTGCCCCCTGCTCCCACTCCTTTGGTTTTGCTGTTCCCTTTCTTTGGACCTTTAGGATTTTAGTTCATGTTGCACTTTCTTGCTCCCTCTGAAGTTTTGCCTATGTCCTACCTTCGTGTCAGGATGTCTCGTTTGTCCAAATTGCCCCATAATCTGAATTATCTAGTCATTTTTTTGAGCTGTTGATCTGGTAGGCTGTTCGTCGCCTCTTTCATCTCTCCCCTTATTCTTTGCCGAGCGGTTTTCGGCCCCCCCCCCCCCCGATTGAAAGCTTTGTACCGAAGCCGCAGAGAACAGTTTTCCCCTTCTCGATTTGAGGAATTTCTCCTCTCGTTTCCTCCCATTTATTTAGGAAGCGGCATAGTGACGTGCTAAAAGATCCGCTATCCTTTTTTTTGCTGGTTTAAACAGCCAGAGAAAACCTCCCCGGCCGGTTCAGGCAGAAAGAATTTGAAAATTATCGGCACTTTGTGCTTGGCGGGTTTCTCTTTTGTCGTTGCGTTCGGCTACGATCTGCTTCGAGGTTTCTTGTGAGTTGTGCCCTCAAGGTTTTAGTGTGCCGTAGGGTTAGGTTATCGAGGTACGCCGTCGGCACGCTATGGCCCAAGATTGTTCTATCCTGGCGGCTTTCCCTTTGATTTTTTTTAAGATTTAGCTTTGGCTGTTACTCTTTTTTCACTTCACCGATTTTTTTCTCCCTCCAAACAGTTTTCCGTCGCTTTCGATCTTCCTTCACGAAGCATCCTTTTTCCAATGAGTGTTCCTGCAGATTGTGGTTTGTTCTTTCGATCCTATTGTTGTCGAATTCTTTTATTGTTTTTAGATACCTTCTTTCCCCTTCCCCGGCTACCTCATCATGCGATCACCCTTTCTCCTTCCTCTGATTTTTTTTTTTTCATCGGGCCTCTCGACTTCCACCCCGGGTGGTGGCTCAATCGTTCCCGTCGACCTCCCTTTCTTGAATTAACCCGCAGAGCCAGAATATGCCTCCGGCCTTCCTTGACACCCTTTAGGTCTTCTTCCCCCCGGATTCAAGGCGGTCGTACCACTCCCCCGAGACATACGGCAACGCACATGGTGTCTGCCCTTTTCCTCCTTTTCCCTTCCGAAAATCTGGAATTTTCATTCCTTCCCTAAATTGCGCTCCTCCCCGCCCAATCCCCCTTTCATATGATCCCATTTTATTACTTACTTTTTTTTTTATCATTGTGGCCCTTCTCACAGAATTTTCGAGCGGCCTTTTCCTTTGCGTGATGTTCTTCGTCGATACTTTTTAGCCTTTCTCGCACCTGCCGCACCTCTCTTTTTTCCATATCGGTCGCCCCTTTCTTTCGGCCTTTAAAATGTCCTTTCTTTTCCTGGTACACCGATCTCCGGCCGTCGACTACTTATTTTTGCTTGGCATTGTCCGTAGCTTCCCGACCAGCCTGCTCTTTTCCCCCCCAATCCAACTTAGACTCATTGCCTTTTTCTCCTCTGATTTACTTCGACTTTTGGGCACGAGGAAATACTGCACCTCCCCGTGACATGCCATATTTGATGCGCTCAGAGAAGCCAGTGCCCCCCCTCCAACATTCTTCTCCGTAGATTGAAAGAACCTCCCCACAACCCATCTCCTTTTTTCCCCTCGCACCGACACGCACTCTGTTTCCCCTGAAGTACCCTCCTGATCCCCGCTTTAAAGACTCTCCTCCCTCGCGTCTTGCGGAGTCACTTTCCTCCCTTGTCTTTCCTCAGTTTCCACATACCGCTTGGTTTTTGCCTTCCGACTTTTTCCCAAGCATCACTCTTTGTCTCTCCGCATACGGTGATCGTGGAGTTTTTCCCCAGGCCTCACCCGTTGGTCACTCTTCAGCCCCCGTTTTTTTCAGCTCAGCATTATTGCCCCGGACCAGCCGTAGGTCAGTTTTTTCTTGTCTCCCCTTCATCTGAAGGTCCGCTCCGACCTTGGAAAATTTTTTTCCGATTTTGTTCCATTCGCAAGTCCGATCTTTTTCCCTTTTTCGAGATTCAAAACGCTCAGCGCACTTGTCCGTCAGCAAATCGTTTTTTCCTTTCTCGGTCGAGATGGCTAGGGGCAGGCGTTTTCGCTTCCTTTCGGTACTTCTCTGGTCTTCTTCTCTTGTCCAGGCCTTCCTGCTTTTTTTTTTTTTTTTTACAGGATGTGCAGTACTTTTCTGCCAGAACTTACAAGTTCTGAGGCCGCCCGGACATCATGAAAGAGGGTCTCCACCCTCCCGAAACCCATTTGCCTGGACAGATTCGTCCTTTCTTTTCATTCCCTTTCTCATACATACGTGCCACTGACCGCCCACTTCTCTGACAAATCTTTTGCCGGCTCGTTTGGGCGTATTTGTTCGCGACTTTTCTTTCCCTGTCCTTCCTTTTTCGTGATTTTCCCATCGGGATGGCAACGCACACTGCCCTCCCTCTCTTATTAAGTCCTCAATTAAGCAACTTTCCCTGTCTCCCTAAGGACGCCTGCTTAGCTCCCTCGACCCCCTTTGCCTTATTTTCAGAACTCTCTTAGGAGGAGGTCACTCGATTCATACCAGAATAGTTTTGACGGCGTTTTTTTTTCCGTCCTAAATTCAATTAGCTTGGTTTACCCATCACTGGACCCATGAAATTTTCTTTTCTTGAGCGGAAGCACATGCAGGTTCGGGGATTCATGTGAGACAAAGCTCAACCTAGCACTTGAGGTTGCTTTTTATTCAACCCAGGATTCTGGTCAAACCTTGTGTTGGATCTCTTACTCCTTTCTTACTTTTGCAACAGACAAACCTCCTATTCCCATTTCTTTGGGCGAACCGCCTTGATTCCTCCTCGTTTCCCTTTGAAAATCCAGGAAATGTAATTGGGATTCACCCCTCGGATACCACTCTCCTTTCTAAGATGAACATAGCCTGGCTATGTTTCGCCCTTCTGGGCTTTGACGCTTTTGGCTCGTTGAAAAATTTTTCGTTATGCCGTGGTTGATTCGGAAATTCCATGAGCTCCTCTGTTTTTTTCCTCTTTTCTTTCTTTTTAGATTCGCTTTCTTTTGTGGCATGGAGTTCTAGGATTCCTTTCGCTGCAGCCTATTTCGAGTTTGATTTTTCTCTGGTCCACTTTTTTTCTTCTCCTATCACCTGCATTCGTTGGTTTCTGAGGGTCGGCTCCCTTGCCTGTTTTTTCTATCGAATTTCGATTATTCTCTTTCTCTTTTTTTAATTTCCTTCCAGGCCCTTGTACCATGCTCTCGCTCGAAGATGGCCGCGCGGAGATTCGGCCTCTGAGGAGTCATGTTTCACTCCTCCTCCTCCTGACTCCGTCCCTCCCGATCATAAGTATGTTGGGGTGCCCCCTGACGGACATTATACCGACCCATTAGGAGAGATAATTATTTTAACGCTTTAGGGGTTATGGCTTTATTTTCTTTCTTCCCTTCCTAGAGTTCTGTAGGGTCTCCCCCCTCGCCCCCCGATTCTTTCTCGGATTGGTTGAGTTCGTTAGCGGGTTTGACGCGGCCCTTTTCCCCATTTACCCCTTTCGACTTCCTTGCGGCGGGCGCCCCTATTTTCTCTTGACTCTTTTTGAGTTTCCCCTCGGACAGGGTTTACGGATTCGCCCACCTCCCCCAGGTTGAAACGTCCTTCTCTCTCGATTAAAGACGATTTGATTCCAGGTCCTCTTTTCAGGCTCTCCTCTTTATTTCTGCGCGGATCTCATATTGTTGCGACCCCAGTTCCATTCCTCACGTGTTGTACTTTTCAACACCTCTTTTAAGGACTCCCTCTCCATCAGGGAGACTCCCCCCCGGAATTGGAACCTGATCTGCTTGACGTTTCCCTATCTAACTCTCCTTCAAATTGTTTCTTTGTCCCTTCGGTTTCCCCTCTCAATGTGTCTGAGGAACGGTCGTCACAACGCATGAGACAGAAGCCAGGTCTCCTATGGAAGGCCCGCTTTTTCTCGGCCAGTCGCCACTTCCCCCGGATAAAACGTCAAGCCCCTTGAGGAGCTGCGTCCGTAGCAACGTAAACGCCATGTTTTATGCCCTGTAAGACCCCCCCCTCCTCGTCTCCCAAGCTCATTTTTTGATGCTCCCCCTTTTTTTTTCTTCTCCATGGGGCCGCAGTTTCCCCCATCCCCCCAATGCTCCTTCTTTCTCGGATCTGCCGCGCGTCGCTCGTTAGTTATGGTTCTAATTCGCCCATCTTCTCTCTTTCCTTTCTTTTCCCTGCACCCTCGCTTCTTTTCATAATCGGTATTCTTTCCGCTTCCAAGCTTCGCCTTGACTTCCGATTTACCGATTTTTGAGGCCCCTTCTTCCTCTAGAGAGGCTTTCTCCTTCACTCGCGCCTCTAGCCCCTCCCCGCCCCACTCTCCCCTGCTAATTGCATTTTTCTCGATGGTAAGGCGACTTTTTCCCCCTGAGCCTCTGCCCTCCCTCTTTCCCTGCCGGTGAGATTGAGCTCAAGTGACAGCATCCCATTAGACACCCGCCCCCATTTTCCCAGCGCCAACCACGAGGGTGGCCCCCAGCAGAAGGGCCTCAACTCCTAATACCATCAACCCCCACCCGAGATCCCCCCCCGAGAGACCGCCTCCCGCCCTTCGTTCACCCAGGATCTTGTTCAGGTCTTAGCCCGCGAGGTTCCCTTTCCCTGTAGGAATCCTTGTAACTCTTGACTTCATAGGAAGGATTGTTTAGTAGCCCGCTCATCCTTCGAGTTTTTTTTTGCAAAATGTTCTGAGGTTTCTCTTTCTCCGTTCCCAGTGTCCTTTTTCATACCCCGGTTTTACACACTCTATTTTTCTTTCAATAAGCCCCCAACCCCCGGGCCATCGCCGTCTCTTTGATATTGGCCAGGCGACCCTTCCTCCCGGAGTTTCCTCCCCGAAGACATTTCATTCTTCCTTTGGTCGGGAAGGCGATATTGTCTTGCTGACTACCTATCCCCAAACTGCGAAGTGTTATGAAGCATCTGCCTTTTAACTACGGAAGCAAACAATTCTCGGTTTTTCCCCTTGCTTTTTGATCGGCTTTTCCGTCTTTCGTCGCGGCAGACGGGCGGGGGTCCCCCCCTGATTGCCGGTGAACATTCTTTCGCCCCCTTTTTTTTTTTTTTTTCCCCTCGCGTTTGGCTGGATTCCGCGTACGGTTGCTTCAGTCCTCCCACAACAACTTTGAAGTGAAGTTACAAATTTCCAGAATGTGCCCTAGGTGCGCTACAAACCTCCCTCCACACCCATAGAATGGCATGCGTCTTAGGAATTGAGTTCTCTCTATATTTTTATGTTGATGATTTTCCTCCTAGTACTTCATCATAGGGACTTTCCTTGATTTGGCTTTGATGCGCAGTTGTGTTCTTTTCAATGCTGTAATTGGCCCCCCCCCCCCCCCCCCGTTAGGCTTTCTTTATGTCCAAAGAGCAAATTCCCTCCCATTCAGATTCTCTGGGAAAGTAATAAAGTGCCGTCCTCCTTAATACCGGACGCTCGGATACGGGGACTGATAAATCAGCCGAGATCCCCGGCGAGACTGGGGTCTTTCCCCCGGCTTCTATTTCCTTTAGAAGTGGGATTTTTTCTCCTCCTACCTTCCATTCCCCATCTCGGCCGGGCTCTCCCCCACACAATCATGAATGTTTCCCCTGGAGAGGTCTTATTTCAGTTGCTTCTTCCTTTCCTCACATGCCGCTTTTTTTTTTCTTAAGGTTTGGTCTGACAGTTTCCCCTTCTTGCATTTTGGGTCCCCCCATTCCCCCTAGGAACTTTTTTTGACCTTTTTTTTCCCGCCGATACCGTTCCTGTGGGATTTGTTCCGGTCCCCTGCGATGCTGACGGCCCTTTTTCGAACCTCCCCCCTCTTCTTTTCCGTTTTCTGCTAGTCCAACGGCTATAGTCCATCTGCCCAGTTCCTTTGAAGTTGAATAACCTCAAGCTTCTATGGTAGTTTTTTCGCTGATAGGGTTGGTCTTTTTTCTTTTGGCGGCGGTTCCTTTCTTCTGCGGTTTACTTTCGCGGAGTTTTGAACCAATTGAAAAATGTCAGAGCGGTTTTTTTTTTTCTTGTCAGTTTGGCGCGTTATGTTTCCTCGGGAATGTGCTTGGCTTTTCTCGTCTTGGTAAGCTATTCATATACCCTGCTGAGTCGAGGGACCATGTAGCCCCCTCCTCATCTTCCTCAATTGACGAGCTCCTATGGTTGGATTTCTTGTTTCCTTCTCCTTGACCTGATATTTTATTTCCTCACTTTTTAGATTATCTATTCTGAGTCCCGTTTTTTCATGATTCTCTTTCTAACCGTCCTGTCCCTTGCCGCTCTCCGAGAATATGGCCAGGAGAGGAAGATATCCCTCTGAGCAGGCTCTCCGATTGGAGCCTCCCCAGACCAGCGAGCAAAAGGACGTATTCATGAGGATTTGTCTCATGTTATGCCTCACGTCATGATAACCCGACCCTCAGTTTGACACCGATCTGGTTTCTTGCGTTTTTCAGGATGGCTTTGCGTGTCCCCTTGCCTTCCATTCGCGGTTTCGTTGGCTTTTCCTCTCCCCAGCTCCAAACCAATGGATTTCCCTATTCTCTTATTTGCCGGGTTGTTCTTTCACCGCCATCCCTCCGGACTCAGCTTGGCCCATTCGCAAGGTCAGGCTTTTGTCTCCTGCTGATGCTCTTTTTTTTCTCGGCATCTTCCGACTGGGCAATTCCCCCCTTGAGTTATTTCGACCCTCCTCTTCAACTCTATGTCCCAAAGGTTTGCATGCTCTTCTATTTTTGTTTTTTCTCTCTGTGGACGTATGTATCTCCTTTTTCCTTTCCTCCTTTGTTGTTGTCTCTCTATTCCTTTTTTCGTCAATCCACGGCGGGACTAACCCTGTTTTCCCTTACCCTCAGTGCCCTGTACACTGATGCCTTTGTTAATCTTCTTTTTTTTCTTCAACGCTGCCTTCCGTGTCCCAATGTACCAGTAGAACTTTCTGGAACTGGCCCCCCCCCGTCCTCTCTCCATGATCTGACAACGCCTCCCTGCTCTCTCTGGCCCTTCCCTGCCCTCGAGGCTGAGCTACTCTCCAACATGCCAGAGAACTGGCACGCCTGGGCCGGGCGTCTGCTGCCTCCAACCCCTCGAATGCTGCCTGCAGGTGTTTTCAAAGCGCTTTCCCGGCCGTCTTTCCTTCTCTTCTTACTTCCCCCTGTTCGTGGCCTTCTCCGAGTATCAACATTTTTAAACCCCGATGAACGGTCCCCTTGGATTTTTTTTCTTTTTGTCGCTCGCTATGGCTATTCTCCCTTCGTCTTCCGGACGTCCGATTTTGACATATTCTTTTTTCAGCGTTGCCTTGTACAATTTACTTGATTGATGACTGTGCCCCGTTTTTTCCTTTCGACTATCTCTCTTAGTGGGCCTTACTATCCTTAGGTTCCTGCCCAGCGACCTCCCCCAGCCAACCAATTGTCTAGCTAGACTTGCAGGTGAGATTACGGGCCTTTAGACCCCCTTCTCGTTTCCACGTCCCTCTCTGATTGGAGAGCGCGCCCGCCAAGAATCCCTCGACAGCAATTCCCCGTTGAACTGCGACCTCGAGCCTCCTGGTTTCAATTAGAACCTCTTTTGGGCCCCCACAAACCGCCTTTTCCCTAATGTAACGCCGCCCCCGCGACTTTAGTCACTTTAGCCATAGACGCGTCTTTTATTTCGTAGGCGAGGAACGTGCTTGTGTAATCCTTGCGCCTCCCCCCTTTCTTCGCCGGACTTTCCCTTTTCCTTCAAGAAGCTAGCAAGCGTTTCCTTTCCGCAGGTTTCTCCGTTGTGCCTCCCCTTTCATCACCGTGTTCTTTTTTCAGCCACATTTTGTACTCCGTGTTACAAATAAGTCCTTTGATTCCTCTTTCTAAATTTCCTCCGCCATTCCGTGGTGCTTTCGCCCGACCCACAAATTCTTTTGAGGATTTTCCCCTTCAGACGGCTGAATGTGGAACAGGTCGAACCCTCCTTACCAAAAAGAGTCCTCTTTCTGTCCCTTTCCTTTTCCCTCAGCGCCCCCCTCTCTTTTCTTGATTAACTCGATTTCTTCTGCCAGTTTCTGCCCTTTAGTAATTGAAGTTTTTTCCGCCCGTCTTCTTCGCCTTCCTGCCTCGAGTTGGGCAATGATGGGGGTCGGTTAACCGCCCTTTTGGACCTTTCCTCACGTCATGTCCCGCTTGCAGATTTTCTACACACCCGCGTCGCCCTTCCCAACCCAAGCGTTTTGGGGGTGCCCCCCCAGATTGAGTCTTTCCG
>Ga0179593_1483837_pt1 | contig 10450 bp, 13 predicted proteins | sample CZODoug2_1_08_16_FD_185931 | JGI IMG/M metagenome (GOLD analysis project Ga0179593, IMG submission 185931) | Vadose zone soil fungal communities from Angelo Coast Range Reserve, California, USA - CZODoug2_1_08_16fungal (PacBio error correction) | ecosystem: Environmental > Terrestrial > Soil >... | reverse complement strand
CCTTCCCGGTCGGGGGCTTTGAGGGTTTTTGTGGTACACTCTTTGTGTTTAGCATTTTGAGGAATTGCAATGTCCTGGATTTGTTTTCCTCCTGGAAAAAGTTTCTTTCCTTCCCTTGGGTTCCCCCCTGCTCCCCCCAGGAGACCACGTTTCGGTTTTGCTGCTGGCCTTGCTGCGCCTTTTTTTTTGAACTTTTTTTTTGACTCCCAGGGTACTGCTTAACCCCCAGAGCCTTTTCTGGAAAAGATTGCGGGCCTCTGGAAATGTCTGTTCTTTTGCCCCTGCAATGGTGATGACCCGTCTGTTCTGCCGTCTGCTTTCTTTTTCCTCGTCTTTTCCTGGACCCCCAAGACCCCATTTTTTTTCCCCAGCTCATGCGGGCCTTGGTTGAGCTACCTTTTTTCCTCTTCTCCCGATTTGGGGCTGTTAGGTCCCAAAAGATTTTTCCCCCTTTGGTGCCCCTGCCTGTCTGTCCCCGGTATTTTCCTTGATTGTTCGGCCTCTTAACCCACCCCCCACCTGGTCGTTCCTCCGTAGCCCCCAAAATTTTTAGGTTAGCCTTCCTTTGGTGCATTTCTCCTTTTGACGTTTTAAAGGTTTTCTCTCGATAAAGCCGTACTGCCCCACCGCAAACCCGTTTCCCGTGGCTTTCTCTTCGTTCTTTTCTGCACTTGTGGTTTTTGGCTCTACTTTTTTTTTTTCTCCGTAGCTTCCTTCCTTCTTGTTTTTCCTGCCCCCCGAACCTCCTATAAGGACATTCTGGGGTAGTCATAACAGACAGTTCGTTCTACTTACTGCGTTTCGCTTCTCTCCCCCCTGATTATTTTGGTGAATCTAGTTTTTTCTTGATCCGGTTGGTTTTTTTCGTGTAGCCGGTTTGATGCGTTTTTCTTACATGTAGGCCTTTTTTTTCGCTTTCCCCGATCTAAGCGCGGCAGTTTTCCCCAAATGGTGTTCCTTCTTGTTTTATTTTTTGTTTGTTTTTTGCGACGTTGTTGAAGAAAAATGTTCCCCCGCCCAGAATGTATGGAATGAAGGGTCCCTTCATCCTACCAAGTCCATGGCACACCCAAGTGCCCGGTCTTGTTTCCCTTGAGCCCCCCCAGGTTGACTTGCCTTTTTTTTTTTCTCGTTTTTTTCTTTGGCCACTTATCAGCGGGCGGTCAAGTAGTCCCCCGGTCGTATTCTTATGCTTTTAGAGTCAGTGCTGAGTTTGTGTGATTTACCCCCCAACCCCAAAGTTGCCCCCCTGTCCGAACTGTTATGAATCCTTCGTATTGACAGCTGCCATTGACCGTCTTTTCGGATTAGTTGTACCCCATTCTTGAATTTTTCTCGCTCAAGCCCAGTTCGGAGTTACCGTCATCTTGTGCACAGGCAAGGCCCTTGAACTAAATTTACCTACCTCATGTTCACCTACGTTCCCACCCCCCCCCCCCCCGGATCCCTTGGATTCCCCCCTGCGTTTCTGGTTCGGAGTTTTTTTGAGCCAGTAATTCCCTTACTATGTGATGGTTACCTTTCTTTTCAGTTTCGAAGTACCCGTCGGTTGCTTTGTGCAGATGCTTCTCTGGCAGGGTGAACTTTTCCCCAATTCCCCTGCGTTGACAGTTTTTTTTCGGCGTCATTTTGGCGTGCTCGGCTGGGGGTTCTGAGTTCCAACTGACCCCCCTATTGGCTTCCCCTGGATTTATGTTTTCCCCCCGCCCACATAATTTTTTTTTTTCGTTGTTGAATTTTTCCCCCCCCCATTTCCCTTACTCACCCCAAGGTTTTGTCCCGTGAGAAAAGCCTTCAAACGCTGCTCTCTACCAGTCCCCTTTTTCTCCCGATTGCTTTTCTCCCCGTTACCTTGTCCGCTTATTCCCCTGAAGCTAACTTCCCCGGTTGTGGGCTGAGGCGGGCGGTGCTCCCCTGGTATGTTCTTTTCCCGTTTTTCTTGACAGACCATTTTAGTGGTGTGTTTTAAAACTTTTTTTCTGTTTTTATTTGCCCCCGAGTTCCTGCCTTGCCAAGGTCCCTCCCCAGAGTCCCCCGTCCCCCGGTCCCCGGTTCCCCCTTTCTTTCTTGTTCCGGTCCCCAGGTCAGCAGCCTTTGTGGCTCAGCTTGAAGTTGCGTTGCAATTCTCCCTTTGCGCTTCAGAAGATAACCGTAGGTGCTGAAGCCCCCCCCCGTTGCTCTTCAGCCCGACCACTGGTTTTACCCAGACCTCACACCCCCCGTCAAACCCCACCGCCGGTTCATGTTTTTTTTTTCTGGTCTTCAAGGGGATAGATCCCCGCGTGTTCCCTCCAGCGTCACCCCGTCTACCCGTCCTACCCTTCTTTCTTTGATTGTGAAGTCTTTATACCCCCAAACGTCCCACGGCATTGTCAGCTGGCCACTTCACCAGTTGTTTTTTTCCCACTGGTTCAGCCCCCGTGTCCCCCCTTTTGGCTTTTCTTTGGATTTCTCCATCTTGGTTCTTCCCCTTCGGGCACCAGGTCCCCCCCCTCCTCTTTTGAAAACCCTTGCCCGTACCGCCCCCTCCCGTGGCCCTTCCCTTGGGTTTTTTTTTGGCATTCTCCGGTATCCCCCGTTGCACACCACCCCATTGGCACTTCTCAAAATCCCTATTCCACCTTCCCTTTCCTTTGTCCCCACAAGCAGTTCCTTGGGCCTGGGGTGCTTTTTCCGTCCCCTCTGAAAGTTCAGTTGTAATCCTTGTTCTTCTGCTACCCCGGCAGGTGGTTACAAAACCGATCGACCCCCCCCCTCAACTTAGTCTTTCCCCCACCCCCCCCCCCCCCCCAGCCCTAATTTTTTTTCATTTTTCTTTGTTGAACCAGACCCCTCCGTAAATCGACGACTCCGTTCCGGATTTTTTCCCGGACGTCCCAGTTAACCCGAACTTCCAACGTTTTTCCCTAAAGTGGCCCCCACCTCCCCCCTTTTTTCCCCAACTCATTCCCCCCCCAGTCCCCTACTTCCCTCCCAGGGGAACTCTCTCGCTCTTTTACGTTGACCGGTCCCCTTTTCTGGCCCTTCACAGATTGACCGGGTCCTTGGATCACCCCCAAAAGCAGTTATGGCAACTTTCGGCGTTTTCCAACTTCCCCCCCCCCCTTGCCCCCCCATTTTCGCCATCACCTCGGCTGCTGAGTCCCCTCCCCCGTTTGTTGTTGCAGATCATTCCCCCCCGTCCCTGCCTTTTTTTACTACCAAATTTTGACTTTTATTTTTGTCGTGACCCATGACATGGATGACACGGTGCTCTGCCTGGTGGGATTGTTTATCCGTTCCTGGTCCCCTGGGTCAACCCCGCTTTTTTTCGACCCTTACCAGTCAGGTGTTTAGTAAGTCGGTCTGTTAGAGGGATTTCCCCTGGCTGTCCCACCATTTCGTGTGGGAATTAGTGGCCCGAACCTCTTTATCGGTGGCCACTTGTTCTTTCAGGCCTTGTTTTTGGTGTGCACACCCCCATTCCACTCCCCTTGCCTCGGATGTTTTTTGTTTTTCTACTTTTTACACCTGTATATTGCTAGTTGACGCCATGGAAGGAACTTTGTTCCCTTCAGTGATTTGGGTCGGCTCTTTTTTTTTTTCGATCGGGTCCACCCAGGTACTGAAACCTCTCACCTTCTCCTTTCCGATCCGTTTGCTTTTCTGCCCTTTTTTTTCCCTTCTTTGGCCCCCTTTTGCTTGTTTTGTCGTTTTCGACGGTGTTGAGCCCCATGTTGTCAACATCAGCCCCGACCCGTTCCCCCCCGGGCCCTCCCGCAGTTTCGCGGGGGTTTGATGAACACCCCACCCTCCAGGTCCACCTTCCCCTTTGGCCTCCGGCCCACTTATTGAAAGTAAGTACCTTGTTTCCTGGGCCGCCGGGGTGCAGTGGTTTTTGTAATGGCCTTTTCTTGGCACTTTCCCATGATGAGGACCCCCCGGCGCCCTTGCCCTAGTGAATGGCCACTTTGCGTTTGACATTTGTGGTTTTTTTTCTGGTCCTCCCGCGTCCCTTGGCCGACCTTCCCCCCCCTTACGTTCAGTTTTTTACCACCCCCCCTTTTTCGTCCTCCCCCACTTCGGCTCGGCAGTGTTTCAGCTTCCTTTCACACCGGCGCCCCACACTTTGGTTTTCTTTGTACATTCTTGAAACCAAGTTGGCTGGTGCTACCTTTACATGGCTTGAAAACGTTCGTCTTGTCCTTTCTTTTCCTTTTTCCTATCCTCCACATCATCAGTTTTCTGTCCCCTTTTGGTCTTTTCTGTCAGGCTGACGCTTCCCCAAAAGAATGCCTTTCGATCCGTCGGTTTTTTTCCCCCCCCCTTGGCACCCTGACCACTTCCTTTTCCCCCCCCTTCTTTTCACCTCGGTTTGGTGTTTGGAACCACATGCGTTTTTCCCCCCCCCTCCCCCCTTTCCCCTTTGCCCCTGCGTTTTTTTTTCTGCTGGCCACCCCATTTGTTTCGCCGTCGTCGTAGGGAGATTTTGCTCTATACCACGGGTTGAGATGGGTCGCCCCCCCCTCACGATTTTTGCTTGCACCCCCCACCCCGTTCGAACCCCTTTTCCCGTTCTCCCCACTGGCTAGTGCGAAAGCCCCACAACCAGGACTTAGTCCTGGGGCCGTATTGTTCCCGGGTCCTTTCTTCCGAACCCCGCGGTCCCCGGGTTTTTTTTTCTTCCCAACCCCACCCCCACCCTTTTTTTCCCCGGCCTTGTACGTACCCTCCCAAAGACCCCGGTCCTGTCTTTTGGAGGAAACTACCGTTTCCCAAATTTCCATGCCCCCTCGTTCCCAGCCCTGCTAAGTCTTCCCCCTTCACCCCCTTTCCCCTCCGCGTACCCGAATCTTGGATGTCCCCCCAGTTTGTTTTATGTTGAACCCCCCGGATAATCTTTCCGTGTTGAAATTTTTTTTGTATCACGTTTTTCTGTACCTCTGTGTCTTCCAACCGCGTTTGTCCCTTCCTTTTTTCCCCGCTTTCTAAGGGCAACGTCCTTTTTGTACTCGTTCCGGCCAGTTTTCCCAACGGCTTTCTTTTCCCTTTTCTTTTTCGTTTTTTCCATTTTTTGTGGACCCACCTCAATACCTTTGCTCACTCCCACGTTTTCGGTTGTCAGGGTGCCCCCCCCTGCATCACGCCATTCTCCCCGAGCACTCCCTGAGGAAATGTCCCTCCCCCCCCCCCTTAACTTTTCTCAGGCACCTTGTTCAGGTCACCCCCCCTCTCCCTTTGCTGGAATTTGCGCAAAACTGAGTTTCTTTTACCTTCCCAGTTGGACCATTTTGAGTTCCTCCCCCCTCGGTCACCGCGAAGTTTTTTCTTAATGCCTCCCCCCGAACTGCCTTGTACCTTTTCCCCTGGCGTGAGGCGTGGGTGATACGTGACCGTTCCCATTTAAGATGGTTTTGTAGTTAGGGTGTTTGGTTAGGTGCCCGGATTGCTTGTGACCACTCTTTTCCCTCCCGCCCCTCACTTGTCGTTCTTTTCCCGGTTTCTGGTAACACTTCGACCTCCGACCAGGGTCGCCCGTTCCGATGGCCGAAACCCCACGCCCCCCCCCCGCGAGTCATTCCCGGTTTCGGGAACCCCTTTATGTTCCTCCCTCCGCGTTCCGCGAACTCCCGCCTTCCCACTCCTCTCCACTATCCCCCTTCCGGGTTACTGACAGTGTGGATCCCCCGGCCTTACCCTCCCCCCGCGTCCCCGGTTTTTCCCCCCCTACATTGGTCCAAAATTTTTTCCACCTGACTGCTCCCCTTTCTGCTGTTTTAAAAGCTTTTGGGTCAGTTCCCATTTCAACACAAGACCCCTTCCACTAAACGAACCTTTTTGTCTGCCCCCTGGACCTGGTAGTATTCATCTCCCCTTTCTCCTGAATTCCCTTTGCGTTCATCTTTTTTCCTTCTGTGACCCCCCGTTCCATCAATTTAAATTCTCTGTGCCTTTTCCCCACATTGACACCTGCCACCTCCCCTTTTTTTGCTTTGTACAGCTTCCCCGTGAAACGCCGGTCACCACCTACCACTTCGGCCTCCCATTCCCCCCCTCCCTGAATCAATATTTGGAGTACGAACCTGTCCCATTAGACCGGCTTCACCCCCCCCGCTGAAGGTTTGATCACAGCGTCCCTGTCCCTCAGTCTCCCGACCCCGGACTTTCCCGTGTGATGAAAGCCACAGTTCTTTGTCCGTTCCCTTCTCTTTTCCCCCCTTCCTTTCACCTCCCCCTCCTCGCGTCTTCCCCCCCCCCTATGGCCAACCGCTGCGGTGAGTCACACCCCCCCCGAAGCCTTGACCTCTACCGGATTTTTTCCCGATTTATGCCCTGACACAAACTTCTTTCCCTGCTCCCCCTCAGAGGGCCCGTGTCCACATTCATCACGTCACAAATTCTCCCCTGTTGTCTGACGAACTTTTTTCCCTATAGGAGACCCGGTCCACAAAACGGTGCCATCTTGTTTCTAGTCCGCAGAATCTCCCCCCCCTTTCCCCCGCTCCCTTGGACTCCTTTCCTTTTTGTCTGTTGCTCATTTTTGCGTCCCTCTTTGTTACCCCCTGACGGTTACCCCTTCCCAGTTGCCCATTGCTTCGGTTTATTGCGACTTGGTTTGTGTTCAAGTCCCCTTTACCTCCCCACCACACCCGGTTGCCTCTGTCTCCCGCGTCTTTACCCCATACCAACCCCAGCTTCCCTGCCTCCAAAGCTTTGTACGGCCTATTCCTTGAGACGCGTTTTCCTTGGTTCCCGAGGACCCACTTTCCTTTTTTTGGTTCCTCCTTTCAACATAGGAAGATCAAATCTTTTTCCCCTCCCAACTTACGTTCTTCTTTTTTACCCACTCAACACAGCAATGACAGATTGGCACGTTTTTGCAACAGCTGGCCTTCCGGAGGCAAGCCTTTCCTCCTCGATTCTTCTCCTTTCAATGAAGGAAGCAACAACCTGACCAAGGCGGTTTGGGAGCCCCTTGTTGTTTTTGGGTGGCGTCCCACCTTAATGAAATTGGGGAGACCGGATGTCCCAAATACACCTAGGTTCTCCTTTTCATTTTAAAGGGAGTCTTTTCCTTGCCCGGCCCGGGAGCCCTCCGTCAAAGCCGACACATGTTAACCCTTCTTTCCTTTGCACGCTATTTCCCACTACCTCCCTTTTTTTTGTGGAGTCTATAGTAGAATGTGCAGAGGGGACTTTTCTTCTTTTTCCTGTCCCCGGTAACTCTTTCCTTTTTCCCTGGGATCGGGAGACGAATCCTTTTCTTGTCGTGGAGGGGGGGTTTACATGATGACCCTTGGCCTTTGACGGGCGCCACCCCCCCCGGAACAAATGGAGCCCACGCTTTTTTCTTGGTTTCTTTCCCTGTGCGCGTTCCTCTCTTTTATACCTGACGTGGTCGGTCCCCCCCTCCCGTCCGTCCTGGCCCTTTGTTTCGGTTGCCTCGCTGCTTTGTTGCTGAAATTTCTGACCAACTCACCCTTTGTTGAGCAACGTCGCGTCTCCCCCTTTTAGGAACAGACACCAAGGTTCCCTTTGCCCCGGCTCGTCTCTTTTCTGTGTGGGTGTGAGTCTCTTTTTTGTTGGGCCCTGGGAGGCCATCCGTTGTTTTTAGTTTCAGCTGACTTTTTTTTTCCCCACACATGTGCCTCCCAGCTCTTGCTGTCTTGGCCCTGTCATTAGTCAGGCAAACCCCCAATAGGGTATAAGACGTCTCCCCACACCCCCCAACCCCGAGATTCCTTTCTTTTCGTGGGAGGGCGGCCCCCGGCTTTCCTTAGTCCAGAGCCCCGTTTTTCTTAGGTCTCCTTCGATGATCCGTTTTCTTTTCCCCCCTGCAGAAAATGGTTGTTCCCTTCTTGCATGGTAGCTTATCCTTCTTCTTTGGTTCCTTTCTCTCCTCACGCTGGATTAATCGTCCATTCTTCGGTTTCTGATTCGGGGTTTTCCTACTCCAAATCGGTGCCCTCCCGCCCTCCACCGGTGGTCGTCCTTCATCGAAGTCGTCCGACCCCGTTGTGTCCTCTTTAGTCGCTCCTCTTAGCCGGTTTTTTTTACCCCCTGACGGGATTGGGCGGCGCTCCGCTACAGACGTTGCGCGGGTGATGTCCGGTGATTGGCGCCCTTTCCCCTTTTTTTTAACCGTTGCTGTTCACGATCTTAAGCTTTTGCCATGTCCCCTGTTCGTGTACTTCTTTCCCTTTTCTCTGCGCCACTGCGAGACCCACCTTTTCCCCGCGCCCAGAATGCATGTGAGCCGTGGTGTTTCCGGGACGGCCCGTACCCAGACCCTTTCCCCAAATGGTCTTCGACTTGTTTTTTTCTGCGGTTCGCCGACAAGACCTCTCTCTTTTTTTTGTGGTTACTAGTTCGTTTTCTTCCCCCGGTTTGCCATTGCCTCCTGGTGGTACCTTCCTAGCCCCCGTTCGTTCACTTTTGCTATAGGTCTTTATGATAATAACCCGTTCATCAATGTTCCGCACGTTCTTCCCGCGCCTTGTCGTTATAACAGCGCCCTTTCCTGCTGGTCTTGATTTCGGTTTGTCCCTACGGCGACTGCCCCGTGCCGTGAACTTTCCCTCGTTCCCTGGTTCCCCCCACGATGGCTCACTCGTGCACACTACCTTACCGTTTCTTCTACGTTTTTTGACGTCCCTTTTTTCAAGACTGGGTTGATTCCAACACTCTCGGAGGTTTGGAGGGTCCAGTACCTCGTCCCCCGTTTTTTTTTCCCCGCTGGTTAAGGATTCACTTTCACTTCAAGTACAAAAGCGGGGTTTCCACTATTCTTCGGTAATTTTGACCTTTTGAAACTTCTTTTCTGCCCCAGCTGCATTTGGAGGGCCCCCTATCGTGGCTATGGCTTGTTCTCTGTTTTTCACCTGAACCCCCGCCTTGTTCTCCATTCTTCTGGGGTCAACCATTCACATCAAGATCCGAGTGGGTTGTTTTGTCATGAAACTTCCCTGGGAATTTAACAAGGTGTTTCCGGTTGTTTTGTGTTTAAACAAGACCTTTCACACTTTCTGCTCTGAAACTTACTTCTGGCACAACCCTTCCCGTGTAAGCACCGGACTTGGCTTTTGGATGAGCCTTCCTCTCAGATCCCCTGGCTGGTCTCGTTGGGGTCGCCGGTGGATGTCGCCTCTTTTTCATGTTATGTTCTGTAGTTCTTACCCCCCGAAACGGCAAGTGGTTTTTTTTTCGTTGTTCCAGCCAAACTGTCTTTTGGGGTTTTTCTTTTCTTGACACCTTACCTGTACCGATGGATCTCCCCCGATTTCAACTCCCTCCCGATCCACGGCCCTTGTTTCCTCTCCCAGGGTAGTGTGTTCGTCCTAGAACGTGGGCCCCCCCTGGCGGTTCCGTTTCCTTTTTCTCTTTTTGGTTACACAGTCCCCAGATCGCCTCCGGACCATCTCCCCCTTTATTCGCCGCCATGTCCTGAAATCAGATTCCGCTTTCCACACTCGTGGTTCCCGTCCACCCAAATACTCACACCAGTTCCACCCCACCCTCTTTTATTCCTCTTTTTTCATATTTTCTTTCTGACCTTTTGTCCCTCGACCACCAGTCTTGGCACCCCTCCCGGAGGACTACACCTGCTTACCATCTGCTCTACTTTCCATTCCCCGCTTTTTTCTCCCCCAAACCGTAACTTAAGCAGTTTCATTGTAAGAAGGTCAATTTTTCCCACACTTTTTTGAAGCTCTCCAACAAGCAAAGTGGTCTGAACCGGTTCCTGTCTTTTTCCCCGTTTTCACAATATTTGCGTTTTTTTCCACTTTTGACCCCCTTTGAAACTCTTGGTCGCCCCCCGGCGTTTGACATCGCCCGCTGAACCCTCCACCAAGTGTCAACTTGTGAGTGGGACATCTTAACGGTCCATCACTCTTCACTTTTCCCCACCCACCATGCCCTTCCACCTCTTTGCCCCTTTCCACATCCAAAAGGATAACAGGCTCTTTGCTGCCTTCATTGCTTGTCAGTGGTTAGGGTTAAACGAAATTCCGCACCCGCCGGGTCCCTTTCCTTGCGCTTTTTTTTTCTCCCTTTAACCACCTCCTTGTTTTTTTTCACCCCCCAATCTTCGTCCCACACCGAACCTATATTACCCCGGCTGTGTTGCATTTCTTCCCTTTACCCTAACCAGGTGTACAAATTTTCCAGCATTTTCCCTGCCCCTTTGCGTTAGACGTCCCTTTTTTCACTCCCCCCCCTCCAAACTGGCTCCTCACAAATTCCCAGTGCCCGAAATACCTCCGTTCGTAACAAAAGGAAGTTGCAACTTTCTCCCTTCCTTGTGGAACTTCTCGAGAACCATCCTCTTGACTACAGGCCTTTGACTTCCCCAAGATTGTGCCCCCCAAATTTCGTGTAGCAACATCCCCCACCATCATGCTTTTTCCTTCCCCCCGTCATTTCTCCCCCCCCCCATCAAAACCTTTTCTCTGGAGATCACTCGGCGCCT
>Ga0179593_1284046_pt1 | contig 10450 bp, 6 predicted proteins | sample CZODoug2_1_08_16_FD_185931 | JGI IMG/M metagenome (GOLD analysis project Ga0179593, IMG submission 185931) | Vadose zone soil fungal communities from Angelo Coast Range Reserve, California, USA - CZODoug2_1_08_16fungal (PacBio error correction) | ecosystem: Environmental > Terrestrial > Soil >... | reverse complement strand
GCAACCCAAAAAATTTCCCCGGGGCAGGCCCTTCAGTAGGCGGTCCGTGGGTTTCAACTGAAATCGCCGGTCTAGTGATCTTGGAATTCATCTTTTCTTCTCTCCCCGTTTCCCCCGAAACCGTTTTCGGCCCTGAACCAGGAAGGTCACTAGCTTCTTTTGGTGCCTTGTCACGAAGCGCCGTCCCTCGCCGAAAAGCGTGTCCAGCGATGGGGCCCACAAATAAACTGTACTCCCCGAAGCCACCCTAACATTGTCCGTAAGAAGGTTTTCCCTGTTGGATTTCACCTTGAACATTCTCTCACAGCATTTCCAGCTCATGTCCCCATGTTCGCGGTTGGGGGGTGGACGGCGAACTTGCCGCTCTCCCAACCGCCCTTACCCCTTTCTTGCGCTCATTAAGATCCCCCAATTCGCATGGTATGCAGGCATTTTATGCCCCGTCACAGCCCCTAAAAACCCCAGGTTCTTCTTTCTGTGTGACGCCCGTGCTTTTTTTCCTCTCATGCGGCAGTATTGGCATTCGGGTTGATTTCTATCAAACAAGTTCCAATTTCTGCTAGTGGACATAATTTCCCCTCTCCCGCCCGTCACCTTATGAAACTCGCCGCCCTTTCATCTTTTATTCCTCCCTGCCGTAATGGGAAGCAATTTTTCCCTCAAAATGCCAAAGGGCCCAGATCGCGTCGTGCTTGCGGTCTTCCCTTCACAGGGCTTTTCCCCCCCCCCCCTTCTTACATGTTCCGTTCTTTATTATTCGTATTTGATAGCAAGGATTTCCCTGCTGTACACTGACGTTGTTACACCCTGGTCCCCATGGCAATATTGATCGCCCCAATTTCGCGACCCAACTTTCTTCTTCCACCCCCCCTGATGCCTAAGGGTATTTTTCCCCGTGGTCAGTCCTTGGACAATTCTTCCTGGATGGGCCCCTGTGGTTCCCTGGTTACTTTTTCTTTACTAAAATGTCGTACCTGCTCTGCAAGCGACCTTTCCGACCTTTGGCTTGGCACCCATCCCGTGGCCACCAATGCCGTCGGTTTTCTGATCACGGGTGCCCCTCTCCGGAGGGCGTCTTGCGAGAGACGATTCAAGCTTTTTTTACCCCTCTGTCGCTCCCACCTGACATAATGCGATTCGTCACAAGATGATTTTCCCGGAAGGTGGGTGTCAAAAGCCCTGACTTTTCGCTTTCAGGGAATCATTTTTCCCGTCATCTTCCCCCCCCATCATACTACTTACCCCCTTTTACGTTTGAACCCACTCTCTCCTTCCTCATTTCACAACGTGATATTCACTTTCCTCCCACGTTTATTCTTTCGGTCCTTTTTGCCCTCTGGAAGTGGACTTTTTTCTTTAGTTTTGCCCAACCGACCCTTTTCTTGGTTGGCTCATGGTATAATTCCCTGGACAGTTATCTACCTCTTGTGTCAAAAAAACCTTCTACTAACCATTTCTCCCCCAGTGGTGCCCACAAAGCCTTGTCGTTCCCTACTGTTTTTCCCGCCCAGCATTTTCCCTTTCACTCCGTTCTACCCCCCTTTGGAAAAGACCCCCTTTATACCGGGTCAAATCGGACGCTTAGCCTAATTTTTTTTATCTTCACGGTCGTCACTTTGCCCCCCCTGTTCAATTTCGCCCTAACTCATTGAAACTTCACCGACTCCCGCTGCCACGTTTGAACTCCCCCAGACCATTTTCAGGGAGGCTTGATTTAATGACGGGACTTACGTTGGTCCCGTCATCATCTTCTCTCGAATCAACGCCCCCCCCATCTCCACCCACCAAAACAACGTCCCCCCCCGTTGTGTTTTTTTTTGCCACCTGGCCTCCACCCCCAAAAACTTTTCAACTTCCGCTACCCCTCATGGTTCATCAGTCGGCTTGATTTCTCACATGTGTAGCTTTACGATGCCAGTGGCAGTTGAAAACCTGACCCGATTCGACTTCCTCCAGCCTTCTGTGCCTCTTCCCTTAACGAGGTATTTCGTTTCACTCCCGGTTTTCCAAGGCCGTGACTTCGGTATTCACCAACCCTTTTTTATTTTCCCCCTATCTTTCTACCCGTTCTCGTCCCATCCGGTAAAATGGGGGGAAAGATATATAACTAGTCGTCTCACACGGCGTGACCGGTTCTTTTGCGTTCCTATAATTTTCCATCCTCGGTTTGGATTGATGTTTCCCATTCGTACAAATGGTGGGGTCTTAACCACTTCCTTTTTGAATTGTTCCAAGACCTTCCACATTTGGCCCTTGTTGTCAGTGTCTTAAAAATTATTCTTTCTTGGAAGGAAGATAATCTATTTATTACTGTTTCTGCCAGTTGCATTCCCGGGTTTTCCCCCCCCCCCCCTTGTGGAGCCACGAAATCTTAGGTCTTACAAGGCCTCAATACTTACTAGCCCCCTTTCATTCCATAATCTTCACCATACGCGGTGCGTGTTTTCCCACCCTCCGTTTCCCTGATCCCCTCTTTTATACTCTTTTTGTTCGAGGATCAAGTACTTGCCCAAGGCCACCCCCGGTTCATTGCTGTTTCATTCCCAGTGGTCCAGATGGTTCGGATTTTAAGTTGCTTTTGCACACAACCCCCCACTGGAAAACCCCCCTTTTCCAACTTTCCCGTCCCCCATGGACCTCCCCCATCGATTCTCTTTTTCTGCAGCAAGCCCCCATCTATCCTCCACGTTGGCAATTGCTTGTTTAGCTTTACCCATTCCAAAACCAGGTTGTCGCCGTCTACCACGGCCCCCATAATTTTGAAGGCCACCTCCAGGTGACAGACCGACCAACTTGTTTTGGTCTCATCGCACGCAACCTGGGAACCGCTTTTTCCTCTCCTCTTAAGGATGAACTGATTTCCCTGGTCTTTTCACCGTTGGCACTTGTGGTAAGCTAGGCCCCCTTATTGAAAATCCCCCGTCGTGTTTGCCTTCCTGGACAATCGCCCTTTTTCGCTCCCCCCTCCTGGGCCTTTTTTCCCCACACACCCACGTTTATTTCTTGTACACGGATCCATTTCTTGACTTGAAGTCTCATCGGTTCCCCTTTTCACCTTTCTCCACTCCATATTATCTCCTTCTGTTGCCTGCAGTCATCTTCTTGGAACGGGCTTCCCCCCCCCTTTCAGAGTTTTTAGATGATGTTACCAAATTATGGAGGATGCAGGTGTTCGGTCCCCAAACACAAAACTTGTTGTCCTTGTTTGTTTTGGTTGAACCCTCCCTCCTGGGCTTGGATGCTCTCTCCCTGGGTTCATGTTAACGCCCAGTTTACATCCCTCTGCCCCCCCGAGAAGCTGTCTTGACGATTTTTTCCTGCACCTCCTTGAAGACTGATGAACATTGTTTTCAAATGATGTGTTGTTCTCTTCACAGGTTCACCACCAGGCCGGACGCTTTTAATTCTTTTCTCCTCTGTCACTTTCCGTTCACACTTCTTTTCCCCCCCATTTCCCCACCAATGGCATAAAGGGCGGAAATTCTCCGGGCTTTCCCCCCCCTTGGACGTTCTTCGTTAGTGCACACGGCTTTGTTATCCCACACTGAATGGTTGTGTTTCCGTTATAGGTTCTTTAATTCCTACCAACCCTCCTGAAGTCCAGGTAATGTCACGTTAACGAGACACATGACGAACCCGTAAGGTTTCTGTTGTGCTGCGCCCCCAATCCACTTTCCAGCTTTCCCAGCCTTGTCCCCTTGACGCTTCCTTTCCCCCAATACTAAGGTGAGCGCCATTCCAAGAAATTGCGAGTGTCAACCGGCCAAAGTTATATGGACTCCCCGTAGTGACTGCGTGTCAAGATGTACGTGAGTTTTTCTTTATTTTTTTCCGAACTTTGAGGTTGACGTTGAAAGAAAAACTTCCCTCCGACAACACTACAGGCTTGACAGTCCATATTAAGATGATATGTAGCGGCGTCCTGGGGAACTTTCTTGTGTGAATCTTATTCCCCTCCCAGACTCGATCTGCAACCTCGTGTGGCCACGTGGGACTGATTACCCCCCCATGAAATCCAGCGGTCCCGTGATGGTGGCACCATCACCCGTTCGGAATTGTTCTTCCCCCCCAATGGCCCTTCCGCCCACTGTATCTCCCCGTGGTCGGAGTCCCCAGGTAAACCAGAAGCACCAGGTTTTTCTGTAACTTAATTCCATTCCCTGCACTCCCCCCCCCGTTGACACCTCCCACATGGCCCCTTTTTGTAGGAACATCAAAGTTGTTTGGAACCCCTTTTGCGGCTCCGGAAAAGAATTGGTCCCTGCTGGGGTTTTACCACCGGCATGGTTACTGCGTGGATCCCCCTCCCTTTGCAGTTATTCTTTAATAAAGACAAAATTCCTTCATGCGGACAACCGCTTTTAGCCCGGATTTCTGTCCGCTGCATTACTTCTTTGACCCCGTGAAATGATCTGGGCTCCTTTGTGAGGGATTGAAAGCTGAATACCCGCACGGAAGTGCGTCGGCTCGTTTATCCCCGTGGGGTTAATGAATGTCCTCTTTGGAAGTGTCAGCAAGGACGGATTGCCCCCGGGATAGGTACCCCTCCCACCGAGCCCAACCTTCAAGTCATCTAGATACTTCGATCCTCTTCGCATTTTGGCGTTCGTCAAGAAGATACACCCTTGTTTATTGATGGGGACGTGGACACCTAAGTGCCGAATCTTAGTCAGCTAAATTGGCAGTAGTGTTCCCATCCCGCTTGGCCTGCGTTTTCATAGGCGGCCCCCTTGCCCGTTAAAACCCCTGGCCCCACAAAACCTCCCCCCACCTGGATTCTTTTGGACGGAATTGATTTCTTATCATTTGTTCCACGTTCAATGCTAAACCCCCCATTCCAACTCTTCCTCGGCCCCCTTATGTCCTTGGTTTCCTTAGGTTGGAGAGACGTTATTTTTCCATAGCTCAAAAAATCCTTTGTCTGGGTCCATTTAGATGTAGCTTAAATTTCCCAACACTCCTCGCGCTTTCCTCCCGTTGTTTTCGTTTTTTTCTTTTTTTAACCGGGTTTTCGCAGGAGATGATTCGACAAAAAGTCTGCCTTGAACAAAATTCAGCGTGACCAAACGCCGACCTTTCAAGGCCGTTCCTGTTTTTTTCTTTGTCTTTTTTAAGTGCTTTCCATATCCTCTTAGTTCTAATAATCCGTTTGTGGAGAGAGCTAGCTGGCACTACACCTTTTAACGACCGGCATCTTTTCTGGTCGCGGTTTGAATTTTTTCCCCCTCCTTGCAGCTTCCCTTTTGTGAGCTTCTTTCTCTCCGCTCTTCCCCCTGGGAAAAGACCCTTAGGGTCTACCGGGAAGGGACCCGAGGGGTTGTGTGTCCTGATTACGCTTTAGACCGGGTTTTTCTTCCCTGGCTCCCTCCCTTGTGTCCAGCTCGTTTCCCCCCCGAATGCGAGCCACCCAGGGTTTGGCCGGAATGAGTCTGGAACGTGGTTCTTTCCCATTTTTTGACCGTGAACCCTTTACCGCCCCAGTAGATCATGCTCCTGTCCCCCTGTTTTCGCGGGGGGCCGGAGGCACGGGCCGCTTTAACACTGCCTTCCCCAGGTCTTGCGCCACGTACTGAACCCCCCAACCAATTTCTGATTCCTCTGATGCAGAATTCGTTTCACCCGAAAAACAAGGTTTCTTATTCCCCTGTAAGCCTCCGTGCCCTGTCTCGTTTTTAAAAGGCCTAACTTCTCCTACCCTTTTCTTTTGCACTTGATTGATGGTAAGTAGCTTCAATCCAACCAAGTTTTAATTACGATGTTGAATTTTCCTTTCCCCTCGAGCATTCCCCGATTACCTGACAGGACCCCTTTCTTTTTTTCTTTTCCGGGTGACGTCCTCTGGATGAATGGTAATGGAGGACAGCAACATTCGCCCCAGATCATTTAAAGGTCTAAGTCCTTTTGCGGCGTCAGCCGGGCTTGCCCCGAGTTTCAGATGTTCTCCATGTCATCTTTTCTGAAGAAATTCGACCTTCCCCACCCATAGGAGGAGTTGATTCCTTTGTCCAACATTTTGTGAAACTTTAATGATTCAACACTTTCTGCCGAACATGGGCTTCACTTCACACTGCATCAGATTTTTTTAATTGTCCCTTTGGATTAGTTCCTTTTTCATTTCCGGGGACCGGAACTGGGTTCTGTTACCATGGATTCCACGGCCCAAATTACCATTTTTTTTAATTTAAGTGTACAGAACAATTTAAGACATGTTCCCAGTGGGCCCACCCTTGCCCTTCTCCACTTGAATTTCCTGCAGGATTTCTTCCCCACTCCTTTTCAGTGGTCCTCTCTTATGGTGATCTAACTTCATTTACCCGATTACACTGCTCGCACCAATATTTCATCGTCGATTTCTTAACAATTCAGTTTAGGTCTTTTTTTTATCCAGTCTTGCCGGTTTTTCTTGCACGTTTAACGTCGAGCGAACCCCCTTTGGAAAGTCTCTGGCAGCATCCGTCATCTCCCATAGTGGGGCGCTTTCCACAGCCTACTCATTTTCTTTCACACCTTTTTGAGACAAACGGGGCCTTCATTCCCTCCATCATGTCACGATGGTGCTTTGATTTGACCTGGATGTTCGCGTACACAACCGTACCACGTTCCTGGTTTTTTGTTGAATCACTTGTAATATCCTTGGCCTTTCCCTGTTCCTTCCTGCTGGGTTTTGTTATGAAAATACCCCAATCCTAAAGCACCAATTCACCTTTGGGACACCAACGTTTGGCAGGTTCACATCAAGATATTACCCGTATTGCGTCACTTCACGCCGGCCCCCGTCCTGTGCCCCCTCTTCAAGTTTTATACACTTTGAATGAATGAATGAGACCTTGAATTTCTCCCGGATAAGATCAGCTTTCACCTTTCCCCGGTTTTCCGGTGAGAAATCCATCCTGAAACCAGCTCTTGTCATCCAGTCTACGCTTGTTCTGCACATTAATCGTTCCCTCTTTTTCTGTGTCCTTTTCCCCGGACCCAAGCTTGGACTTCTAATAATGGTGACAAGTCAGCACATCTTGATCTGTTATTCCCCTCCCATATTCTTCCCCCCCCCCCCCCCCAACGTCCACAAGTTTTTTTTTTTCCCTCCCAAACTTTCATTCAATCCCTATCCCAGTCCCCTTGGTTTAAGTTTTTCGCAAGGTCCACTTGTCACTACTTGGTTTCTTCTATGCAGTTTGATTTTGACCCCCTGACCCGCCTTCATTCCCCCTGTCAGACTTTTCTCAGTGCTGCTTCCCAAATCCCTATGCATACTTTTATGTCCCCTTTTTTACTCCAGTTTCGTGTGCGGTTTGTCTTCCCATTATTTCACCGCCTTGTTTATTTTCCCAATCTGGCGGCCGATCCCCCGCCTGTGTACCCCCCACTGTCCTTTGTCCCCGTCCTCAGTCACTTCTAAGTTTCTCCCCCCCACGGTGATGTTGGTTCGAATTTCCCCCCAGCAGCTGTTCTGTACTTCCACCGTCTATTTTCCTCAACTGTTTCCCCGTGTTTCGTTGTTACCCCCCCCGTTAAATGTGTTTAATGGTGTACCAAATCTCACCACCCCCAGCCAAATCAACTGTGATATCAAATTGAGGGCGTGGATGTTTCTGATTCCCGTATTCATCATGATTTCTTCCCCGTGGTCTCCCCTTGTTACTGTTCCGGTTCTACCTCCCCCCAGCTAGGGAATGGCCGTACCTTTCACGGGCACCCTTTCGAGGAACCCATTCGATATTCAAATACTCGTTGTTACTTGGTCCGGGTACTTCTCTCCCCTATTTTCCCTTCCCTCTATTTTTTTCTCTTCTACCTTTTCCCCGGTCAAATTTCACCCCGATTATTGTCGTAGCTGGATGTAAGGTTCGAAAAGGTGCCTTTCGTGCGGTCCTCGTTTTTGCGCCACCCTTAAAACCCCCAAAGGGTTTATGCACATTTACGCAAGGTGACTCCCTCATTCTATCTTGCTCCTGCCCATCCCTCCCCCCTCAGATTGATCTCCCCGTCCACCCAGTTTCCTTTCCTTGTTATGCTTTTCCCCCATCCAAACAAGTTTTGTGTGTGTGCGCACGGGTTCACCCCCACGCCATTAGTGTGACATCCTCCGGTGACATCTCCCCCCTCCCTCTTCTTCTCCCTTATCTCCCTGTCACAAAATTTATGAACTTTCCGCCTTTGTGGAGACCTCCTAGGAGATTCTTCGGTCTTCCCTGGGTATGTTCCCGGGTAGTATTCTCGCCCCTGATTAATGGAACCCTCCCCTTTTCTTTTCTTTCCCTGACGGTCTTGCCTGAAGATCCCCGCCTCCTGACGGATTTTCCAATTTCCCGTTAGGGAAGAGCGGTTTTCTCCCCCTTCTTCCCGGCCTGCATCTGTCCCCCGTTCAAATAGCATTCCCCATCTTCCCCCCCCCCTTTCGTGCGCCGATGTAAGACAGTTCGAACGGACCTCTAGTAGCGCGAGTGTAGGAACGGGAGCAGTGATCCTTGTCCCCCACAACCCCCCAAAAATTTTTCAGTGTTTTGGTTTTTTGACCTCCTTCTGGTTCTTTTAGGCGAGATCACTTGTTGATGGGGTCAACGGCTAAACAGCTTTTTTGAAATCGGGCCTGACACCCTAGAAGATGGACCTCTTTCTTTTTTCAGAGCCCAGATTTGCCCTCGGCTGAAAGTCGGTTTCTTCAATGCGTGATTTTTATAATTGACCCGGTCTTTACCCCCTTTGAAGTCCTCTCTCTATGATCCCAGAAAGGAATTTACCTTCCAGTTTTGCGTTGTTGTGTCTACACCCTGGAAATACAGGCTTTTTTTCTCTCCAGTCGGTACTTACCAAGAAGGGGGCGCTTGGTGTCGGCTCGTGATGCTGCCACCCTGCGTTTGGTGATTTTTCAACAATTTTCTTTTTGCCGTTTCTTCTTTATCCCTCCCCCACCCCTCTGAAGAGAAAGGGACTGTTCAAAGGTCCCTATGGGAGCAACCATTTCGACCCACCCACTTTTTTTGTGCTTTCATCCATAAAATTCAAGTGACCAGCCCCTGCCCTCTTTCACATGGATGGCGTTGAATTCCTTACTCCACCTTCGCCTGTTCCCCCGTTTCTACCTGAGTGCTGCTTTGGGTTTCACAGCGTCCCCACTATTGATCCGTCGGATTCTGGGAAGATGACGTCTGGCTGATCTGAACCTCTCTTACGTGGCCAAGACTCAAATACTACGCCCTCCTCCTGTTTGATACTATAAGAATTTTATCCTTTTTGTTTGCCCTGTCTTGTCATGTAACGGGATCGCCCGCTGTCCCCCTACGCTCTCCGGAAAGGCTTTTTTTCATTGGTGCTTTCTATTCCCTCCAACTGAATGACCTTTTGGACAATTGCTTTTTTCCAAGTTTACCTATGCCGTCCTGGCCATGATACAAGAATCTCCCTTGCCTTATCCTCCATGTTTACCACTCAAACCCGGTGACATACTTTTTCCATGCATTGTTCCCGGCCCCCAATCCAGACACCCAATATGGCAAGTTTGTGAAGTTCCTCCCCCCTTGTTTCGCTGTGTGTAAAAGTTTCCTAACTTTCCGGTCAATCTCAATTGTACTGTGTGTGTGAAAACTCCTGGCCTCTCTATCGCTTGAACTAGAAATATCTCATAATATTCAATCCGGAAATTTCTCCCCCATATGCAACCTCCCTGCAACCGCTTCTTCCGTCAAGCCCTACTATCGCGAACTCACTTAGGTTTATAGTTTGACTGTCCGGTGCTCCAATGGACGGGACTAAATTGCAAACCTCCCAGGGCACTTTTTGGCGTTCTGGAGATTATGTGTTGTTACCGTCCACCCTTTCAGATTGTTTGTCCTTTCTTCAGCAGGGGCCTTAATTCCCCTTTGTTTGAGAGGGACGCGACCTCAAATCCCAGACACTATGAACATAGAGATCCTTGTCTCCACGAGCTGCTTAGTCTTCTGACCGAATAGGAGAACATGTTTTTTTTCTGGATGGACTTTTGGTCATTTCCCCTAAGGGCGCATCCCTTTAGTATCGTTGCGACTTCAGAGGGAATAGTAATGCTTGCGGCGGTTGTAATATTTTTGAACGTTCGCTTCACATTCCCACCCACGTCCCGTTCCCCTTTAGTCTCGAAGCGATTCCTCTGATTGACACGCCTCGTTCAGCGAACCCCATTTTACCTACTTCTGCCTGCCCTGCAGGTAATGCGGTTTTTTTTTATGCTTTCGGTCCTATTGTACCATCCTGTAAGGATCCATCGCCATTTGATTGGTATCCCCCAATGAAACCCCATCCTCTACGTCTTTTCCCTCATGTTTTAGGGCAAGACGGTTAGTGGCCCCCCACAAAGGTTAGCAGTTTTTTCAGATAGTTCCGGACGGGCTGTCTGGTCCCCCTCGTTGAACCCTTAAAAGAGACACCTCCCTCCTGACCTTTTCTGGACTTTGTCTTTTTTGTCCTCCTGTCC
>Ga0179593_1809318_pt1 | contig 10451 bp, 12 predicted proteins | sample CZODoug2_1_08_16_FD_185931 | JGI IMG/M metagenome (GOLD analysis project Ga0179593, IMG submission 185931) | Vadose zone soil fungal communities from Angelo Coast Range Reserve, California, USA - CZODoug2_1_08_16fungal (PacBio error correction) | ecosystem: Environmental > Terrestrial > Soil >... | reverse complement strand
GTGCCTTTTTTATAGCATTCTCTAGAATTCGGTCTTTGGAGCGCCACGACTTTGCTCTACCCCTCCCGCTTCTCTCTGGCGTGAAGCAAGATCCCTTTTTCCTCTTTTCCTCAACAGTGTCTTTTCTTTTTTCGAATGCCTTTTCCCCCTAAAGCTTCTTCTCCTTCCTCGTACAGGTCGCCTTTCGGCAGGTTCGTCCTGACTTTTTGTTTCTCCCCCTTCTTCGCCTGCCCTCAAGCATGGTAGCTAGTTTCTTTTTTTTCCTCTAATCGCGTCCACCAACCCCGCCAGTTCACTTCGTCCCCCCTCCTTACTCACGTCCACCCTTGTCCGTCATCAATGGTTCCGTTCCCTTTCCCATCCCGCCGTACTCTCGGGTCGTCGGCGTTTCCCCGTGTCCCCCAAAAACTGCGGTTAGCCTGCCGGTGTGAACTACCTCGTTCATCTCCGCCTTGTAGTTTCGTACATTTTTTTTTTTCTCCTATCCCTTCCCTTCGGTTAGGCTCCTTTCTTATTCAGCTTCGCTTTGAGCCCGTGATCCCAGTCATTTTTCATCACGCCTGTAGTCATAGTTTTTTCTACACGGTGTGAGGACTCCCTGAAATTTTTTTCTTGTAGCTCAATTTCAGACACCGTGAAGTTTTCCCTTAGCTCCCTGATGGCGAGTGCCCATACACGGGAGTGTATGATCCTCGCGGACTCTAGCATCCTTCCTTTATATTACTGCTCTGCGTTGTGCACGGGAGTACCTCTTCTCCGTTAGCTAGGGAGAGAGTTCGTTGTCCTCGAGTTACTCCGACACAAGAGCTTTCCAGCATTGCAATCTTTGACCCTTGTACTTCCCCTCAATTTTCTTCCCTTGGACAGTTTCAAGAGGTCTTGGGATAGCCCCTTTCCCCGTCCTTCCGTTCAATCTTCCCTCCGTCAATACCCATTTTCATCCTCCGAGGTGGTCCGGCCTTTAGTTTTTTTCATTTTTCCTCAAAAAACAAAACCATTTTTCGCCGATACTTCACTTTCGTTTCCAATTTTTTTTAGCGATCTCCTGTGAGGAGAAGTGTCCAGGCACCGCGTTCCTTCCCTCTTTTCCTCAAGATGACTTTTCCAATATCTGTATCTTTTCTTTTCGGTATGTCCAGCTCTCCCTTTTTTTTGGGATCTTCGGCAGCTTGCACGACCCATGACTCTTTTCCTCCTTCCTCCCCTTTTTGTCGTCGTCAAAACATGTCCCCATTTTTTTTAATGTGCTCATGTATTGCCGCCCTGACTTTCTCTTTCTTTGTTTTCGGTTTTTGTATTCGTCGCGCCGGCACGAGCCCCTGATCGCCCCCGATTAATGTCCCTTTATTCATGTTTTTTTCCTCCACCTTTCCACATCGTGAAACCGTCGCTTCCCCCAGCGGAAATCACATCCTGTCCTTTTCTACTTTTTCCCCCTTTGTCCCCCTCCCGTCCGGATCCGGGTTCGCTTTTTTTTTTTTCCTGCGGCCGTTGATTTTTTTTTCCCTTCCCCCTGTCAATCGCATAAACATCCACGTTTCTGTTTTTTCACCCAGGTTTCCCCCCGGCCCCGTTCTCTCCTCCAGGATTCCGCCGTCTTTTTCTCTCCTTTCTCATTTTCCCGCCCATCGTGTTAGGCGGGCCAGGAAAGGTTTCAGCATTTCCCATTCGCGTAGTGTTGACGGTCTCGCAAGTTTTGTTTCATTTTATTGTCCTTACTAGCGAGACCGCCATGCCTTCCCCAGAGTTCTGATTCTTTGTTACTGCCTTTTCCCTGCCCCCGTCATTTATCCTGGACCCCTCAAGCACGTACGATTGACAGATCGCGCACTAAAAGGACGTTTCTCTTTCCCTTTTTTGTTTTCTGCTATCCCAATTGGAACCCTTTTTTTAACCTTCACCCCTAACCTCTGGGCAGGATAATCCATTCCTCTATCCTAGTTTACTCCTTCTCCCAATTCTAGTCTGGAACGGCTCCTGAATATTTCAGGGACCAGTTGCCTGCAGACTTTGGAACCCTTTTATTTTCCCCTTCCCGTTCCGCATTTTCGGCTTTACTCCTGCCCCCTCAGCGAAAGCTTTTCTCTCCTCCGTTGTTCTTCTGATCGGTATCGGTCCCTACTGTGCCCGCCCTTTTTCAATCCTCGCTTCCTCGGGAGGGGCCCCTCACCTCTGATCTCAATCTCTCCCTTCCAATATTCAGTCGCATGTTCCAAGAATTGACCTGCCGTTTCCTTCTTTAAGGAGTATCGCTAGTCATTAGGCACAGGGGAGGATCTTTCCCCCTGAGTTTTTTTGTGAATGTTTTTCCTTTTTTGGTCCGCTCCAGTTCGATTCGTCTTAAGTATTTTTTTTACGCGATCTTTCACATAGTAAGAGTTGCTGTGCTGTCTTCTTTTCTGGGAAGAAACTTTCCCATCTTTCCCCCGGACTCTCCTTTCGTTTCCCTTAGTATTTGAAAGTCCTTGCCCAACCCTTGCGAGACCTCAACTCGCGAAGGACTTCTTGAAGGCCGCCCACGTGCTGTTTCCCCAGTCTAGCTGGTTTGGCCAGTTAAAATTGGATTCGCTCCCCCGCGATGCCACTACCGCGGAAATTGGTGGACGTCGCTAGGAACGATTCAGAAAGAACCTTATGTTCCCCGCTCCTACTAGTAGCGATTTTTATTTCGTTTTGTGTGTGTACGAACACTAACAAACGCCGCCTCTACACCTCTCGACCCCCTTGCATTCCTCTTTTTCCTAATGCCAGAGTCAGACATCGGTTTCTATCGCCGCTTCCCCTCTCTGGTTTAGAGGTCTGTTCCAATTTCGGAAAACGAAGGACCTGATATAGGTCTCTCCGTACCCGGTGGGTCTATAGGTAGTCCTAGTTGCTTCCAGCGACTATTACAAACCATCCTCCCCCATCTGAAGGAGATTCGAGGTCACTTCCCCCTTATTTCCTTGCAAAATGTGCTTGCGATGGTTACCGACGCTCCAAAGCGGCCTTTTTGGAACCGACCATCATGGGTTTCACCCCCTTTTTCTGTACCTCTTCCCTTCCCCCTCCCTTCGTCTCTTCGCGATCCCGAACCCGACCTATCCCCCTATGAGTCCTTTCTTTTTCCGGAACGTGACCCCGCCCTTGGGCATATTCCAGTCTTTTCTCTCCCCCCCCCCATGAAGATGCTCGGCCCCAATTTTTGACCCTCTGAGCCGGGGACCCCCTAAAGAAGTCCCCGAGTCTTTTACACTTTTCTTTTACGTGTCTTTTCCGGCCGCCCTGTCTCTCTCCAGAAGTGTCCTCATCCTTCCCTTTCAAGGCTCTTTCTCCAGGTCAGATTATTGGCCCCCGCTGTACCAAGCGCTGCGTTCCCGGCTACCATCGACAATAGGGGTATCATATCTGTACCGCTTTCCTCCATCCGAACTTTTCCGCCATGGCCAAAGCCCCGAGAGTTTTTCATCCTAGTTCCTTCTTTCTCCGGCTCTCCGTGGACTCTACACCCCGTGGAGGGACTTCTTCGCGCCCCAGAGCTAGCACCCCTTTCCCCAAAGTTGGTGGAAAGTTTCGGCTCCCCGGAATGTTGGGTCTGCTACCTTCCTACTTTTTACCGACTTCCTTCTTCCTCTGACTCACCTAGGACGAGTTTGCTGGTTTTGTTCCAAACCCTGATGAATAAGTGATCCCTTTCCCTCCAGAACGTGTTTGATCTGCCTCCGCCCCCTTTCCCTATCTTGATTTTTCCCTCCATTGTCCAAGTCGGAACCTGACCTCCTTTTTCGACCCGTTTGCCGACGGTTAGACTTTTTTTTTTCCTGGTTTTGCTGGTTTCTTATCGGCTAGATGACGCGTTTGAGCTTCCTTTTTCAACCTTTTGTCCCTCCCCCAGGGAATGGCGCTCTTTTTTTGTGACTCCCTAGAAAAAAAAATTAACCGGTTCCCCTTTCTTTCCTCAGCAGCTTGAGCTAACAGTCCAGCCTCCATTACTCCCCCTTTTTTGACTGTTACGAGTTAGACCCAACGCGTCCATTTGTCTGTTTTTTTTTAAATTGCTCAAGTGTGAACAGGCAAGGGAGAAATAGGCCCAAATCGTTCGGCTTCACTCCTATCCTGAGCTTCTTTCTCTTAACTCTGCGTGCTTCTCCTGACGCCCCTTTTAGCGCTAGATCATGCCTTTCCGTAACCGCACCTATTTAACGACATCCTTTGTTGTGGGTTTTGGTTCGATGTGCTTCTTTCGTCATTTCCTTGCCTCCTTTCTGAAGGGGCCCGGTCCCAGTCGCCGCCCCGTTAAGATGTTGACCATTTTGCCTTTCTTGCTCTGTCCCTTTTTGACATAGAGTTTGCCATTATAAAGTACAATTTAAGGGGTCCTATATGGCCCAGTTAACACCCTACACTTCCCCCTTTTCATGCTCTCCTAGTCCCGTAGCCCCCCTTTCTTTCGTGCAAGCTTCACCCTGGTTATCATATCGCACGGCTTCTTCAAGCTGGTGTCACGCCCCTTTTTCAGTTGCAGCCCCCCCACCAAGCAAGTTTCCTGTGCTTTTTCCACTTTTCTGCTTCATCGTCGCGGTGCTTCCTCCTCGGCTTATTAAGCGCCCTCTTCTTCTCGTGGCTTACGCGGTGTCATGGTCTCACCCATGGAGTTGTCGCCCGAATCACCAATTCCTTTCCCTCTCCGCCATTTTTAGGCATTCCTGGTCTTTTATCCCCCCATCCGTTCGACGGGTCCTCTCTCTTCCTCTCGTTGGTCCTCCAAACTCGGGGTCCCTTCCATTTGATTCCGCTTCGATCTCTCCTTTCCCTTTAGGAGGAATATCTCCCATTTTTTCCGTTTTACGATTCTTTTCACAATTACATTTTTCCGAGCCTTTTTCTGCTGCGTAGCCTTCCCCACTGGGATTTGTGTCTGTGAGATCCTAGCGGATCTCATTCAATGATGCCGACGATATACATGAGCAGGTTTCTTTTGGCGACTTTAAGTAGATCTTCTGGCCGAGTCGCTTACCCGCGGTTGTTCCCGGCTTTTTTTGAACTTCTGCTTCCAGCGCGCAATTTCATTGTACCTTTCTCACTTTGCCCTTGAATGAAACGAAGGCTTCTATCGAAGGGTTCCCCGCCTCTGCCATCTTGGTACCCCTTTTTTTTCCCCTCCGAGGGTGGCTTAGGTGAGTAACCTTTTTTTTCCATCCGGTTTTTTTCCAAAACTTTGGCCGCTCCGAGATCAATTGTTTGTTTTTTTTCTCCTCACCCGGAAATAAGTTTCCATGAACAGTTTTCTCAAGACGTATAGGTTACAGGGTTAATTTGATAGGTAATGCGTTTATCGCGCCTCATTCGTTCGTCCTTTAGCCATCTTGGTTTCACACACAGCGGTATTGTCCCGATGCGCCCTTTGTATCGAGGAAAAAACAGTCGCAAAGCATTTTTTTGTCCCCCAAATGACCTTCCCGCTTGCCCTCTATCTCGATTTGTTATTTGTGTTTTTCATATTCGCGGTCCAGGACCTCTTCCCCCTCCTGAGAGTACAAATTTTACGAGCTAATGTCCTTCTTTATTGCCTTTTAAAGCCTACCACCCTAGCGTTTGCGCAATTCGTTCCCTGAATTCTGCCACAGCTGGGCCAGGGCCGCCTTCTGTTTCCAGGGGTCGAAGCTTGGCGATCGTTGTAGTTTTTCTTTTTTTTTTTCCAGTCCTACGCATTTTACCCCCATGATATCTCTGAGTTTTTCCTTTTTTTCATGAATTTCCCCCGCGCTCAGGTTCTCCCCTTAGTTGTCGCTTCCGATCGGTGCCCGGCCACGCTTGGCTCCGGCACTTATTCTTTAGTCTCCGAATCCTTGTCCCTTTTTGCAGGTCTTGTCCAAATTCTCTGTCAACGCCCATGATTTTCCGCTGTAGAAATATTGGGACCTGTTGCTGCCCCTATTGCATCACCCCCCCCCCCTTTCCCCCTTGCTCTCGCTCCCAAATAACAGGTAAGCATAGAAGAGCCAGTCGTAGCCTTCACCTTTGAAATCTTCCCCTTCCCCCCCGAGCCGAGATCTTCCTTCTTATTGATAGATACTTACGTACGCATCCCCCCTTTCTTGTCAATGTCTTTTACTGCGACATGATTCCTCACTCCGATTTTTTTTTTTCATCCGAAGATGTTGCAATTGTACATTCCCGCTGCCGATCTGATTTCCGGGCGGGCCTATCGTTGACTCTCTTCTCCCCCTCTTGTTTGTGTTTTTCGAGCGATATTTGATAAAAGAGATATCAGGCCCTCAGTCTTCTAGTTAGTGAAATAATTGCACCCTCTAGATCCCCTCGGCTCCCGGACAGTTCTCCTTTCCTTGACTCATTCCTTTTTTTGAAGTCGTAGGTTGCTAGTAATCATAGGGCCCTTCTGATCTGCAATCCGGTCTGTTGAAGGGTCCGCAGGACGTTTGGTCTATAAACACACTTCGCTTAGAGCTACCTGTTATTGTCCCCTCCGCTTGTTTCTTAGTTGCTTTTCCCCTTCTTCTGCGTTTCAGGAACTGGTCCCTTTTTTTTCCCGCGGAATCTCAATGGGGGTTCCTTTGGGGTTTTTCCCTTTTCGATGTTCTTTTCCCTGACACCCTTGCGGGGACTTCTAACACGACCTTCTAGTGACTCCTCTCCCCCGTTCCTCCCTCACGAGCTTGCGTGGTCCCCCTCGTTTGCGTTCGAGAACCGCCCTCGTCAGGAGAAGGCTGGCCTCTTTTCCTACGCCCCTTATTTTCCAAATTTCACTCCCTTCTACTTTTTTGGAGTTTGTGGCCCTCCCAGCAACACCGCCGGGCGCCTCTCTAACCGTTCCTTCGCGCGGTCCAAGCGTGGCAGACCTTTCCCGAGATCGCGGCTGTCCCCTCTCGTTGGTTTGAGGTTTTTTCAATTTTGATGACGCCGGACATCTCTCTTGTAATCGGGATCATTTTCGTGCTCGGGTGGCCGGCCTTATACACCCCAAACGGGCCTCCACCACCCCCCAAAAAACCACCCCCCCCTCCCCCCCCCCCCCAAAAACCCAAAACAAAAACAAACACCCCCCACCACCCACAACAAACCCCAAACCCCCAACACCCCCCACACAAAAACAAAACCCCCCCCCCCCCCCCCCAACCCAACCCCCCAAAAAAACAACCCACACCCCAACCCCACAAAACCAACACAAAGACCCCCCCCCCCAACACCCCCAAACACACCTTTCTATTCGCTGGCAATACCGGAGAGTGCACCAACAATGCGTTTTTTGACTGTCCCGTCTCAAGGCCATGAGGTGGTTTTACCAAAGAACACCGTGGTTGAAACCAACTTGGCCCGAATCCCCCTCCGAAAGTCGATCCCTCGATCCGAACTACCCCTATTTCTCTTCCCGTTTTGAGCTCCGTCAGCTGACTCCTCCCCCTTCTGAAACTCTTTCCAGTTAGCTTCTCACACAACTCCCCTCTTTGTGTTCGCGGCCAACTTCTAACCCTATGGAGCGGGAAACTACCCCTCATACCCCTTGGATCTTGGAAATTTGTCTCTTTATCTTGTCACGCTCCTTGCTCTCTCAGAACTGGCCCGAAGACTTTCCCCTTTTCGGGCCGCGTTTCCTCCCCCCTGTAACACCCCTTTTGAATCCGTTGAGATGCGTGTCGGCTTAGCATCGACCCTCGCGATCCCTATATACGTCGAAGTATTTCGCACGTCCCACCAGCACCGCAGCAGGATCTGTCCTTGTATATGAGAGCTGCGCTCCGGAGGATAGACACTCCCGGGACTTTAGGCTACGGCTCTTCCGCTCCGCAAAACCCATTTCAAAGTTGTTGCCTCCTCCCGTATACCCTACAAATGTCGCATGTGTTCTACCTGAATCTCCTTTTGATGAATCAACGGAGGATCCGAGTTTGCTTTCCCAAACTGTTTTCAACAATAAATAGAGTCGACCCGGACCTTGGATGCCTCGCCCAATGTGAATGCCGACTCCCGCGGAGCTGAACGAATTTCATCTTTTCCTCAATTTTTCGACCCCCCGGTCCTCCCCTACCCCCAGCTCCCTCGAAGTACGGCGTTGGGCTTTTCTCTTCCTTGCCATGTCTGTTCCTGACAAGGTTTCACGATGACGACCCTTCCTTCCGCGCCAACTCTCGATTGGTGGACCTCGGGACGCAAAAACCTTCACCCTCTCTCACTTTTTTGACAGAAGTTCTCTCTACCCACGGGACCACGCAACAACCCTGATTTTCCTTGGTGAGAGTATTCTCTGACCTGGCTTTGTTGAAATTATTCGTACCCTTTTGGGACAAGGCCTGTTTGAGGACACCGTCCCCCCATCCCCCCTCCGGAGGCTGCACAATCGCCCAGCGCATTATTAGATCTGGAGTCTCCTGACGCCATCCGATCTTTCTCTCACGCCTCCGCCACATCTCTTCTCCATCAGTTTTGTCAGACTGTGCTGATTTCGATTTTAAGCTGAGGCAGATCGATTTGAGTCCCTTTCTCCTCCCGATTTGTGTAAGAGTAAAATCGCTGTTAACGATTGATGGGTTTTCCGATTGTTTCCACGCCTTTCCAGGGCTCGATATGAAATGTCACCGCCAATTTCCCCCCCTAAGGTTCTCTCTAGTCCCCAGTCCCGTTTCTGCATGGGCTTTCGTGGCGCTCTCCTGACCCTGTTACCACCCGCAATGGGGGTGCAAACCCCCAAAGAGCGTGTGGGTTTTTTCGCCCCTGGTCCACAAAGCGGAAATTTCCTGGGCGTAAAAGTTTTTGCCGCAGTCTCCCCTGGTCGTCCCATGGGCCTTCAAGCACTCCCCGACCCGTAATCGACTTTTTTTCCTTGCCTCAGGGTCGAAAGGTGCGGGATTTCAGTTCCTTCCGAACACTGTTAGTTTTTCATCTCCTCATTGCTATGTGTTGCTTAGTTCTATCCCATTTTCGGTCTCCGGGTCTTCCTCTTCTCCTTCATCTCTCGTTTGAAAAGCAAACTTATCTCGCATTTGATCCATCCTTTTTCTCCGGTCTACTGTAGTTCTTTAGTCTCTCTTTCCGGGTCTTTCAGATGTCCAAAAATGGTTTCCTTTTTGCGGATGCCTGATGGAGTCCCTTTGGTCCCCCTCCCCTTTTAGTTTGTCTGTTATCTCTCGGAGCGATCAGATGACATATTCTCCTGCTTATCGGGATTTGGATTGCGGTTGTTCCCCCAAAACAACCAATTTTATTTCGACGTATTTCTGGCTGCTCTTACCACGCGTTGTATTACCGAGTGTCGATCGGCCCTCTCCCAAGATCCAGCGCGGCAATAACCTTTGGACCAGCGGCCCTTTCCTTTAAGTAAAAGACGGATTCTCTTCTAAAGGTCCGGCCCCGCTTTTACAAGATGCCATGAATAACTGTTCCCTAGCCTTTTCCTGGGGAGTCCCCCTTCTCTTCCCACACTTGCGCCCGGGCTAATCCCCTGAGTAATTTTTTTGTGCCTCGAAATCTTCCCTGGACCATGGCTCCCCCCTGCGTCCCCGAAGCCGGGATCGTCCTGTTATACTTTTTTTCGGGATTTGCGTAGCCGGAGTTTCATCTCCGCCAGCTGGTTTTACGCCCTGGCGGGGACTCAGCGGCTGCCGTTTGTGAGCGTAGTCCCCAAAAAGTCCTTTGGCCTTTGATCTTGGCGTGTCCTGCTCTTCGATTTGTCGGTTTTGTGTAATTTCTCGCTTCTTTTCTCCACGAGTTTTTACACAGGATCGCCCCAGGATACCAGAGAGATATGGGGTCCTGCGTGGCCGAAATTTCGCCCGCCGTAACCCGAGTCGTTTACGACGTCATCATTCCCGCTGTTCCACGCTGTCCGGGCCCAGATCGAATTCGTCTCGCGCGTCTGTCCCCTGGCTTTTCTGATCTTTTGCTTTTCGAACATGAAGCACCCCCAGCGATTTTCTGCGCGTTTTCACCAGACTGTTCTTTTTTCACTAGCTCCCGCTCCTCCCAGTGCTCCGACTTGATTCTCGTTGCTCTCCCTACATAGTTGACCCTGCCCCCCCAAGCTTGGATTAGGACGTGATTCGTCTTCAGCACGCCGTTCTGCGTAGTTGAACGAATTCCTTCCTGCCAGGTTTTATCTTAAGAAGCTTTCCCATACATTTTTCTTATAGAGGTTAGCCTATCCTGTTCCCTGCCCCCCCGCACGCGCCTACTCCCCAGCCCGCAACGTCCATGCGTCACGATGCGACAACTAAACAGGTTCCGATCAGTCCAGAGTAAGGCTTTTTTTTCCGCGTTCCCACGGTCACACATGCTGCCACCTCAACAAGACCCCCGTCTGTGCCGATCCCATATGCGTTTTTACTACTTTCACGTCACGTGCCTTATTTTCAAGTTTTTTCCCACTGCGACTGAATAGTGACGAGAATCGCAAGCGGGCCCCCGATTTTCCCAAGCTGACAGCTTTTTCCTTTTACGCGTGCATTTTTTTCAACCTA
>Ga0179593_1623281_pt1 | contig 10451 bp, 15 predicted proteins | sample CZODoug2_1_08_16_FD_185931 | JGI IMG/M metagenome (GOLD analysis project Ga0179593, IMG submission 185931) | Vadose zone soil fungal communities from Angelo Coast Range Reserve, California, USA - CZODoug2_1_08_16fungal (PacBio error correction) | ecosystem: Environmental > Terrestrial > Soil >... | reverse complement strand
ACACTTGCGAGACCCCCTTTCCTTGACAAGGAGGCCTTTGCCCCTCTTCTTTGTTGCAACTCCTTTTTTTTTTAACCCTTCCGCCTCGTCGAGAATAGGAGTCTGACGCCTCTGCCCCCCCTTATTTTTCCCCGTCGATTCTTTCCGTCGGCGAAGTTCCAGGTTTTTCTACTTTTCTGTCTTGCCGCCCCTTTCCCCCGAGCCGTTTCTTCTCATCCTCAGCAGAGGAGTTGCATTTTTCGACTCGGAGAAATGTCAGATTTCCCTCTTTCATTTAATGTTTTCCTTCAGAGGTCTTATCCTCCCCATTCTCGCGCCTCCCGCTGGGTCTTTGCTCCTTCAATCCTCAGTTTGCTCCTTTCCATTTTCAGATGTGTTGGTTTTGCACTGAGAAGAGACGGTTTCGTGTCCGATCCTTGAGAGCAGAAATTCTATATACCCGTTTTTTTTTTCAATCCCACATAAGTCGAACGGATATTTTTCTAACGCGCAAATTTTAACCTCCAAGTGTGCGGACGCTACCCCCCTCCTCTGGCCGACGTGCCCCCTCCGACCCTCCAGTCGGGTAAAGGACCTTTCCTTCTGGTCGCATGTTGACGACCCTTTCTAGATGAGTCTTTTTGCTATTTCTTGTGGACGCCTTCATTGGATTCTCTGCTGCCCCCCTGCTTCCGAGCCCTAGGCAGTTTACAATCGACGACCACGGCATCCTTTGAGGATGGATGGAATCCCTTATTCGTATTTTCTGATATTCCTCTTCTTCCTCTTCCCCTCCTCTTCCCGGAGTTCTCGCCCCCCCCCATCTTCGGGGACCCCCCTCCATACCCTGCCCTTTCTCGGCACCACTTCCAAGGACCCTGCGCCTCTATAAGAAACAACCCAAACCCCCGCAAAAAACCCCCTTTACCCATTTCCTTTGCGGGGGAGGGTCCTTTTTTGGGTAAGAATTTGGTTTTTTCCCACGTCTGTTTAAATCCCCTCCCTTGGAGTTCTTTTTTTTGGAAGTTTTTTTTCTTTTGGTCGTCCCCCCCCTCCGGTCCTCTTATCCTTGGCTTCTGCCTTTAGGATCCATTCCCAATCGCTGGCTCTTTGTTCCGTTCCCCCCCCGTCTCAGCTCGATGCCCGATCCCAGTTCCCCGAGAAAGATCAAGGATCAGCCGCGGCAGACCTAGAGTGGTTTTCCTAGCGAATGGTCCTCCTCGCTTTTTTGTTTCGATGTTCTCATAGGAACAATCTGTTTTTACCCTTTTCCCTAGTCTTTCACCCTTCTGCGGATCCAGCTAAGATGATCCTGAACGATTGCCCCCTTACAGTCCCCCATCTCTTTTTTCATGAGGCTTCGCTCCCCTCCGAATCGAAACCCCCCTCCCTTGTTCGGCCCGATTTCTTTCACCTCACTTCTGCGTCCACGTCTTTCCATTGCTTTTTTTTTCTCTCGTTCCCTCGCCTTAAGCGGCTGATGTCTCGAGATGATTTTTTCTTTTCCCCTGTGACCTCTTTTTTTCTTCGGTAGCTGTTCCTATTCAATCCCGTTTCCTTCTTTCTAGCCTCCCGCTGACCGACTATTTCTTTTCTTTTCTCCTTACCAAGGGTCTAGTCCCCCCTCCACCATGGGAGATTCCGTATGCGACCTTCCTTCCTCCCTTCTATCTCTCTTTCCCCATACTTTTTGGTTGAGATCGCGACCCCCCCGAATTATGAGAGACACTAATCGCCCTCCCTCCTGGTGCGTTTCCCGGAATTCCTGTATTTTACACAATATTTTCTCCACCCCTTTTCCAAAGGCCGGTATCGATAACTTTAAGGTGGACTGCTTTGTCCCTCCCCCCTTCCTCCAGCGGCCTTTTCTCCCGTGTGTTCTCCTTCGGCGGACTTTTCAGACTAGTTATTGCCGTCTTTCCCCTTTTAATAAGGACCCCAATCGTGCATAGTAGCCCAGACTTCCCTTGGTCCAGTGACCCCTTTCTTGCCCCAAAGAACGTTTTCGGTGTTCTCTGAGTTTGATCTCCGCCCCTCTCTTCGAGGGTTTTCTTTGCCTGGTCTGAGAGTCGGCATTCTTTCAGTTCCCTCGAAGTCGTTTTTACCCAATCTCTTTTTAGACCCAACCCAAGAGTTTTTCTTTTGCAAACCTTTACCATAGACCCTCTGTACCTCGATTCGATCACATTTTGCTAAGTGTTCCTTTTGCAAGCCGCCTCCCATGGATCTACTTTTCTTCCGTAAGTCCTCTTTGAGCTTTATTTCCCGGATTTCTTCGCCCGTTTTATTTCGGAGACCCCCTCTACGGCTTTTGAGGTCCGATTTTGGCAGTCTTTACTTCCCTCCCCCCCCCCTGCCTTCATCAAAATAACAACTAAAAGCCTACACCCCCCACAACCTCCCTCTTTTTTAGGGTTTTTTCCTGCCCTTCAAACTTCCAAACCCCCCTCAAGATTTTTTTTTCTTTTCGGTTGGGGAGGGTTGGGTTTTTTTTGAGAGCTTCCTATCTACGGTAGGTGAGTTTTTTCTAAGGCCTTCTGGCTATGTCCCAGAGAATTATTTTCTTGGCGTTTTTTTTTTTCCAGGACCTTCCTTTCCGTTGCTTCTCCCTCGAGTTAGATCTTTTTGGGCGTCCTTATGCCCCCTCCGGATACCCCAGTTCCCTCCTGGACCTTGAGGCGCAATATGCTCTTTTCTTTTACGCCGCTTAGCTCTGAGCGATAACTTTAAATCATCTGGAGATTTGGTCTCAGCCTCGATTTTCACAGTAGCCGCTCCCCTGTTTATCGCTGCATTGATTGTTTTTTTTTTCCTTTTGCGTCGGCGATCATTTTGAGGATCAGCGTGAGCCTCTCTTTTTTTTGAGATGTTGCGCTGCGCGGTTAGATCTTCATCTGGTCTGGTTCCTCTGGCCTGTTTAATTCCCTTACTTCTGCCGATGCTTCCTCGACAGCTGCTCTTGCAGTGCGAGCCCATACCCCTTTTACAATGGAGGCTTTGCTTATTCTTTACGTTTGTAACGTTTTCTTCTTTTTCATACTTTGAGGTTTTTTTTGAAGAGGACTGATGCATTCTTCGGAATGAAGCTGGTCTTGCTTTTAATTTCTGCTATTTTGTCTCAATGTTCCTCTTTCGGCTGCCTCTTGAGGAGATTCCCCAGGACGTTTCTTCCCCCTCCCCCCTTCCAACCCTCCTCCCAGGCGTCGCAAGACGGTTCACGATTTTCTGATCAACGCGTTTTCCCCTTCGGTGGTAGGTTGTTCCGTCCTTCCAGACCTGAGGAATTGCCTCCTGTTGAACACCTTTCTCGAGATTTTGAAGTCTGCGAATGGTCTGGATCGCTTAGCTATCTCCTTTTTTCTCCTTCCTTTGTGTTAGAGCTCCAGTCCTCGCAATCCTCAAAGCTGTTAAAAGAACGCCTTTTCCCCCCCTCTGCGGTGTTTTGCACTCGCACCCTTTTTTCAGCCTCGGATCTTTCCGCTCCACCCCATTTTCCCCGCCGGACTAGATCTTGATCCTCTTCGACGACGTTCTGGATTAGTTTGGAGTAACGGCTGTAGCTTCGTCCCCCCCCCCTTATCTCCGTTCCCTCCCAGAAGACTCCTTTTTTTTTTTTAACACGGGGATAGACTGTCACTTGAGTCATCCTATTCCCCATGACTTTCAGGCCAGCTTCAGCCGGTTTCTTCCCCCTTCAGATAAGATTTTCTTTCCCTTCCCCCTAGATGGCTTTTTTTTGACTTCCCTAGCGTTTCCCGAGCATCTTTCCGCCTTCTCTCCTTTTCATGTGTTCTTCTCGGCAATGAGCCTCTTTTTTTTCTCTTCTTTTCGAAGAAGAGCCCCCCTCCCCACGGCGCATCGTTTTTTCAAAAATAACCCCCCTTCTGCCGCCGCTCCAAGAGACCACAGCTCTTTGAGATTCTGGCCTTTACACGGCCCCCCCTCTATTCCTCTCAAAAGGGCCCTTTCCCCGTTTTTTCCGGCCGCGCAGTTTACCTCTTTTTAAGACCTCGCGCTTTTTCCAGGCAGACGGTTAGGTAGGGCCTCCGACTTCGTACCCTCATAGGGGCGCAGATTAAGCTTTTTAACGCGACCATCGGCAAGGGACTTGACGAAATCCTTACTGAAGGCAGTCCATCCCCCAGGCTTGTCCTTCGGCGTCCTCTTTTCCTTGGGGCACACGGGTCTTTCCCTCTCAGATCGCATCCTCCCTCTGGTTACGTTTTTTCCCCTCTTTTTTGAAGGAAGGGTCTAAGCCTTTGTTTCACGCACCGGACCTTCCTCGCCCCGCTTCCAAACTCCACAAAAAACCCCAAAGCCCCCACCCCCAAAAGATTTTCTTTGGCTCAAGGTTTTTCTCTGTTTCAGGGGACACCCACGTCCTCAATCAACCCCCCCCCCCCCCCCCCCCCCGGGGAGTGTTGTTCTTTTTTTTGTTTTTTTCCTAGGGTATAGAGCGTTTCCGGCCTTTTTTTTGGTCTTCTGGTAGTCCCCCTTAGTAGGGCGAGTTCTTGATTTCCCTCCTTTAGCGGACTTTTCTTCTTTTTCCTCATCGCCCGCTTTCCTCTTCATCCTTTTTCAGGTCTCCACGAGCCCTTTTACTTTGCCCCGCCGCACGGAACAGGCCCGTCCAGAGGATAGAAAGACCGTCCTTGCAGACATTCAGGCTTGGAAGTGTGCTCGACTTTTTGAGGCAAGCGCTGTGACCGTTTATGTGCTGGTTATGTCTCCTACTGTAGACTTTTCTTTTTTTCCAGTTTTCTCCCGATTTACAATCCCCCTCCCTGCTCATTTCCCTCTCCATGGAAACGCGAAAGAACGGCTCCCCAGCGAGGCCGATTTTGATAAAGAAAGAATCCCTTTCCTTTCCGTGCTTTTTTCTTTATCGTTTTCCCCTTTCCCTCCGTTCCTTCCATTTTTTCCCTCTTCCCTCTTTGGATATTTTCCCCGTCGTTCTATTCTTATGGCCCCCCGCCTCTACTGGATCTTCTTTCCCCCCTTTTTTAGAACTCGGTCGTTTTTCTACTTTTTTCGACAGAATGTTTCCCTGCTCTTCTCTGTCCCTCCCTATATGTGAGGAAGCATACCCTTTAGGGGCGCAACGCCCCTCTCCTCTTTCCCGGATTTCCTCTTTGTCCTTGGTTCCTTTTCCTCCTTTTTGGTTGGATCGTAGGACCACGATTCTCGAAGAACTCTTCTTTCGATCGGTTTCCCTAAGAACTTGGTCTTTCAAGAGCCTCGGCTAAAGTCTTCCGCTCCGTCGTGTAGAATGGGATGCGGCGGTTTGGAGCCCCTGCTCCTGGAGCTTCCCTTTGACGACCCCCCGTTTTTCTCCTTGAGGCCTCTTCTCCTATTGCTTTTCTTAGGGGAACGAGTCTTCCCCTTCCCTTCCCCCCCCCAATTTTCCTTCTCGACCTGTTGGGCCAGACACTTAGGTGGCAGTTGAAAGGTGTCCTCGTTGCGAAAACAGCACGTCTTTTTTTCGCGGAGGGATTTTTTGTTATCTCCTCCTTGCCTTTTTCTTGTGTCTTTCCGGTCCCCTTCCGTGGATTAGCGGCAAATCTCTTTGACAACAATCGCCCCTCCTTGAGAACAACGGAAACATCGGGTGTTCTTAAGGACCCCGGAGTTCAAGCAGCTGGACATACGATCCGACCAGAGCCTAGTCTCGATCTCACGCCCGGCCGTGGGTCTTTGCTCTTTTTTCTATTTCTCATTGACGTGGGAGGGCCCCGACCTCTAGGCGCCTGAACCTCTCTAGTCGCGTAAGATTTTCTTCATCGTCTGTTGAATTTCCTTAGCCCTGGATCCCCGAGCCTTTTTCGGTGCCGCCCCCAAATACCAAACTACCGTATATTCAACCCCCCATTTTGAGGGTTCATTGAAGAGACTTTTCCAATGATTTAGACCCCAACACTTTCCCTCCCTGGTTTAGTTTTTTATTTTGGTTTTTTGAGGGGGGGTTTCGGGGGAGCGCTCCGGCTTTTGACGGGTAATTCTGGGGGAATCTTTCCTAGGAGCTATGTATGTTCCTTCTCTCTGATAGTCCCCAAAGACCTCCTCTGAGGGTAGGAGCTCATCGTTGACTCCCTTTGTCTAGAAGGGGATTCAAGCGGCCATCCATCCGTGGCCTGGCCTTTCCGGTCATTCGGACAATTAAGATTGGTCGGGCCCCCTCGTCTTTTCCTCTCCCTTGTGATATCTTCCCCCTGCGTCCACCTGCAGGACTCCTCGCGTTGGGTGCGCGTACGAGAGGAAACAAGACCGACTCGATCCGGTCCCTGGAAACCTTTGGCGTGGCGACCCCTTTGCCGGCCGATCTTGTCGCCGTGGCGCCGTTCCCGACTGGGCGGGTCCCCTCACGTCTTTTAGTCTTCTGCCTCCTTCCCGGTCATTTTTTGATGTGTGAGTTCGACTATCGATGTTCCTGTTCTATCTTCTCGCTTATCCTCAACGGATGCGCAGGCTCCTAAGTGACTCGCCCCCCCCCCCCCCAACACAGTTCTTAAAATGCTTTCCTCTGAGGAGGCGACTCACGATAGTCCCCGTGGTTGCTCCCCCCTATCTTTCTTTGAGGTCAACTACCCCTTTTTTTCAGCTTCGGCCGGTGAACCTTAATTGAGTTTTCCTGATGTCATTTTGCCTCTTTCGAAACTGTTGCCCTCCTATTCGGCCGAGCCTCCTTGACCTTCCCTTTTGCCCTTCGACGTTCACGTCACACGATACCTCCCCAGAGGCGCCGCCCCTTCAAGAGTCGAGCTCCCCCTGGCCTCTGGTGGTTTTGTCTCTTCGGCCTCCCAGCGCCTCTTCCGAGTTATCTTTGTTCCCATGAGTCATGAACCCCTCCCACTTTGCTTGACCGGCAGGCTGTTTCCGAATGTGGCGAGAGCTTTTCTCCTCTTTTATCTCTTCCTCTTCCCCCTTTTTGTTTTCTCGAGTAGACCTCCCTCCCGAAGATCCTCAGGCCATTTTGTGAGTCAAAGGACCCTCTTAATCTCTATCCGTTGAAATATTTCCTTCGCACCCCACCGAGAGATAGGCCCGGCCTTTTTGACCTCCCAAAACCTGGGCACAGACCTTTTCCCTCGATCTTGCTCCCGCCTGGCTCCTCCTTCTTTCTTCTAGGGGGCGGTGGTTGCCACCATCTGCTGAGCCTTTTTCGACCGACGCCCTCTGCATCTCCCCTGTTCGGTTCTTCCCTCTCCAGTTCCATCGTCAAGAACTTTCCAGCTCGTCCTCTAATTCGGCCATCCTTGCCGTGACAATCTCCGTTTTGACCCTCCCTTCTTTTTCCTTGAAATTCGTCCTTCCATTCCCCGTGGCGAAATTGCCCCACTCTTTTCGGCTCCCTTCCATTTCTCCTTTTAGGATAGGAATGTCCGTCTCGGCGCAGCCGGTTCCGGCACAGCTCTTGCCCCAGAACTCTTTTCATGTGACCCGTTCTTTTTTTCCCCCCACCATCAGGATCGCCGCCCGAGCAGAGAACCCCTCCGACCCGCCATCTGGCAGTGAACATTTTCCCTCGCAGACCCCCCCCCTAAGAGGACAACCCCAGCGACACGCCCGTTGGTTCACGTCCATTCGCTCTTTTCCTTCTTTTACCTGGTTGAAGCTAGTCTGACCCTTTGATAAGATCCCTATGAGTTTCTTTTTTGCGGATCTTTTCCTTATCATATCACGCGGTCCGTTTCCCAATATGTTACTTACTTCTAGACGACCACAGGCAGCCCTTTATTTTTCTGAGAAGGCCCCCTTAGCCTACCCACGCGCTCCCCTCGGTCTTCCCGCTTAACAGCCTGGAATTTTGCTCGGCCCCCTATAAAGAGGACCTTGGCCCCAGATCCCGTTCTGAGCACACACCCCCCATACCTGTGAAACCTCATCCTAGCCTTGCCCCAACCCCCCCCAATCCCCCGCCCCCACCCCCAACTAACCCCGCTTTCCTTTAGGAGGCTTGTGTTTTCTCCTCTTGTTTTTTTTCCCGGCGCTGAAATCCCCCCTATTTTATTGTTCTTTTTGTTATCTCGGTTCATTGGAGGGGGTAGTGCACCCTTTTTATTTTCCTATTCGTCCCTGCGAATGCCTTCTGGTCCTGCGAATTCATAATAGACGTCCCCCCCGACTCCTTTTATCTTCTTCCCCCCTCCGACCGGCCATCCATAAAGAACGGGTTCGACAATCTAGCGAATGAAGGGAAGAACGACATGCCTTGGGTCTGCCTCCTACGTGATGTCCTAGAGTTTCGGGGAGGGTGTACCGGGGTATTCTCCCCTAACAAACCCTCTGGTTTTTTCTCCCTTTTCTTCGTTCCCCTATCGAGATTGACATAATATGAGCCTTCGAAAGCTCGACGCCCCTTTAACCATCTCTTCGGAGGAGATCCTATCCCCTCGTAACAAGGCACCTTTGATGTTAGGGACCCTATTAGTTCACCTTTCAACTTTCCGTCTTTCACCGGGTCTCCTATTTTCTCCGGTGATTCCCCGCCTCTAATCAAGAGGCCTGATTCCATCGCGCTCCCCTTCGAGAGAAACCCCGTTATCCTCCCCTAGAAGCTGCTCCTTTTTCCCGACGGCATTTTGGATATCACAGGATGTCTTTTCGGTTGGGGGGGCCTTGGGGGGGTTTCCCCAAGGCAGCCAAAGGTCTTCTCCCGCAACGCCCCGACTTTTTCTTATCCTGAGGCCCCTGCGAGTATTTCCTTCTCTATTTTTCTCCTCCTTTGAGAGAGACTGCCACCCGAAAGGAGCCGTGAACCCTTTTCATCCACCCCTCCGATATGTTTTCTACCCTCCCGGTCTGATAACCCCCCCTCTTCCCGGGAAGGGGAAAAGCCGTACCTTTTCCTGCGGAGAAATGTGACAACGGTCTTCCGGGTTCTCCTAACCCTTCTTCTAGAGATTTTACCTCCCCCGGTTTTTGGCTGCCCCTCTCGCTCTTCGAGGTCCATCATTGGAGAGATTTGACCTCCGCATGCGGCAAGCCACCGGGGGCACTCCTCCTTCTTTCCTTATGTCATCTTCCCTACCCCCTTCTTCTTTCTCTGATTTTTTCCTTGTGATATCCGCCTGCAATTTTTTTGGTTTTTCTTGGCGTGTTCGTTCGGGCATGGCTTCTTAGACCTTCCTTCGCGCGACCCCCACTCCCAAGTCCCTTAGAACACCCCTCTCCTAGGTTGTTCTAGGAGCCTGTCGTTGCACCGCCTTGAAGCCTTCGACCCTATACAGTCTTCCCCGATCGACTTCCACTTTTGAGTTCCCCTTTCGTCTTTTTACAAGATTGCGCCTTGCGTTCCTCGGTAGATATCCCTTCGAAGTGCAAAATCGCCCTCCGGCAGGCTGATGATTTACAGTGCTCCGTTGAGGCAGGACTTTCCCTCGGAATGACTCGCCCGACCTTTCCAACCCCTTCACCCCTTTTCCCTCCTCCCCTACCCCCCCCCCGCTTGTCTTTAGGGGATTGAAGCGCCTTTTTTTCCCCCGTTAGCCCCCACCTTCCCCCCCGCAAGGAGGGTTTGGTTCCTTTTTGGGTCTTTTAGGTTGTTTTTATGAGAGACGGCCTGCTTTCCCTGTTCTTTTGTTGCCCCTTCTGTCTAGGAGGCCAAGGACACTTGCATTGGGCTAGACAATCACGCCTCTTTTCTGGTACGGGCCCCCCTCGCGTATTGCCAGATTCCTTTCGTTGGCGTTTTCAGTCTTTTGCCCCCCTCCGATCCCCCTAGGGGGCTGTTTATGTAAGTTGTCCTCTTGTTCCTTCATCGGAAGATTTTGTGGGCCCTCTTTCGATGAAGAGAGACACTTGCTCCAGAACCTAAGAGGCTCTGGCTCTACGCAAGAGGATACACCGTAGGCTCACTCAGAGAGACGTTCCCCCCAAAGCTTTAGGGGAGGACGTTCCGAACGATATTGGAGTTCTCTTTCAGGAAGGCAATCTTTTTCCTCTTAGCGTGCGACCGTCCTTTTTCTGATTTTTCCGGGCTTTCTGTTCCCTCTTCCGGGTCATTGTATCCTCCGAGTGGCGACGACCTGCGCCTTCCTCCAGTTGCCTTATTAATCCCCCAACACCCCAACCCTTTCCGCGATACCCCGTTGGAGGTTCTTCGCCCCCCCTGTCGACACTCCCGTCCCTTCTTTGGGGCGCCCTTCTTGATTGCGGTATCCCCCCTCGATTCGGACGGGCTTTCCCCGGCATGAAGATGTGTCCCCTCCCCCTTTCCCCTCTTGCTGTGACCTTTGGTGCAGCAGACGCGTTTTCATGATTCTTAGCTCCCCCTTCTACTTAATGGGCGTCCCCTAAGCAATGTGGACAGCCCCACCACTCCGTCTTCTCAAGCCTTCCTCAGATCCCCCCTTCTTCCGTTTTTAATTGTGGTTTGCCTTTCCGTACCCTTTCTCCGATCTAGCGAGCAGGCCTTTTCGCCATGTACCACCCCTCTTTTTGAGTGCCGGAAGTCTGTTTCCTTACTGGGCCCT
>Ga0179593_1531292_pt1 | contig 10451 bp, 10 predicted proteins | sample CZODoug2_1_08_16_FD_185931 | JGI IMG/M metagenome (GOLD analysis project Ga0179593, IMG submission 185931) | Vadose zone soil fungal communities from Angelo Coast Range Reserve, California, USA - CZODoug2_1_08_16fungal (PacBio error correction) | ecosystem: Environmental > Terrestrial > Soil >... | reverse complement strand
CGCGGTCTCCACCGACCTTTTTTCTCTGAGGAGACACTTACGCCGTTTTTTAATGAATTGTTTGTCTTCGTTACTATCCTGTTGTCGGCCCTTAGGTTTTTGCTCATTCGTCGACGAGCGACATGCTCGATCTTCGCACCCAGCGTCGCGCCGGCGAGTAGCTCGAGGTTCCTTTCTTAGCGATTTTTTTCCCCTTTTCTGCCCACTGGAGTTTCATCCTTCTTGTAGCTAGATAGATTTCGGTGTCCGTGCCGCCGAGTTTAGGAGGGGCTGCAGAGCAGGTCTTGCGCGTCGGTAAGGTCCCTTCCACAGGCTGGATTTTCCCCCCCGCGATTTTTTTCGACGGCAAGTCTCTGCGGTCGACTCAGTTACGAGCAGGACGTCATGTGTCCCCCGTCGTATGCTCGCCCACAGCGGTGATTTCGTACAGAATTTCTGCTTCCAACGTTTTTACTTGAAAGGTTTTTTTCCTTCTGACGGTTAATGCCGAAATTTGCCGATGCGGGCCTTTGCGCCCTGTGGCTTATGTTGTCGTCCTCTACTCATTCATTTTCTTTTTGACAAGGACGTTTTTCCGTCGCTCGCCTTTCGCTCTGTCTGTCGCGGCGGCATGCCTTTGTCGAGTCTTTCTTCGTCGAGCAGTATCCCGGTCGGGTTGATCTAGCTTTTGCCGCCGACCCGCTCTCCCAGCTCCCATCCCCTTGGCCCCCATCCGGGACAAACCTCCTCCCAGGCGGCGTCGTTCAGTCGATCGCTTCGGTATTTTTTTGGCCTCATTTCTCTCTCTCTCTTTTTTTTTCTAGAGTATTGACCTGATAGAGTGGCCGGCGGCTCGACCTCTTTACTGAACGGCGGTCGGACTCGCCGCTGGATTTTCACGGGCGGGGTCTTTTTTTTGTCGGCGTTTTCGCGCTGGCCCAGCGTCCTTGATCAACTCCCCGAGCCTGTGCTGATGCTCGACGGTTAAGCACTAGACATCCTCCTCCGCGTCTTCTCTCGAACTTCTTGGGCGGTTTTTCCCAACCCAAGGGAGAGCCGTCGATGAGCGACACGACATTCATCATGCGCGACGGCCGCAGTTCGTCCTTTCCGGCGAGACCTATATTTCCTCTCTGGTAAATCCTTTTTTGAATTTCCTCCCTCTTCGCCCACCGGGTAAAAGATGTTTTTTGCCCTCTCCAGTGGTTTGACGGTGTTTGCCCGCGTCGGCTTTCCTTCCCGGCAGCCGAAGATCTCTTTCTGGCCCTTTCTTCGGCGGCCTCGGTTTGCTTGGTCGCGGTTCGCGTAGGCGCCCCTTTTTTTGTTGGCAATGATTTCGTCGACGTTCCTGCGGCCCTGGGCAATCCTAATCTCGTTCGACAGACCGAATTCCAGCATCTCCACGGCGCCAGTGGCGATATCCGGTCCTGAATCTTCATTCCCCCTTAGGCCGCGGATCTTTTTTTTTTGTTCTGCTGGTCTTCTTTTCTGTCGCTCGTCGTCTTAGTTTCTAACCAGGCCCGACATTGCCGCCCCAGGATCGGAAAAGTTCCCCAGACACCCCCTTCTTGCTTTGCATTCCCGAAGGCTTTCCCCCTTTCCTCTGCTTGCCGTCTAGGCGTTGGCGTCGCGTATGTCCAGGGCATCGGAGCTTATCGGTAGGCCGGGCTTCGCTTCTCGGCTTTCCCTTTTTTCCCCATTTCTTTCCCTCCAAGACCTTCGCGACCTCTACCGAAGTGGAGTGACCGGCGACGAGTCTCGCGTTTGTTCGTTTGCCAACGAGGAGTCTCGTTTCCGGATTTTTTCTCTTCGTTCGATCGCCTGGACCCCCCCTCGAGCCGCTAGACCTCCTACTTTTACCCTACGACATCGCGGGCCCCTCTTATTTCGGAGGGCACTGTCAAACGAACTTTGGCCGCTTGCCCCGGCTGGGTCCTTTTCTTCCCCAACGACACTTTTCTTTTTTTCACCTTGAAGGTTAGTTCTGGGACCCCCGCAACCCAAGTACAGCGGCCGCGTCACCCCGTTCCCTACCCGTTCACCCCCCCCATCGGCATTTATCAATTCCTTCCACCGATCCTTTTTTCCCTCTCCTCTTGCTGCTGGACCGCCTCCTATCTTTCGACAATCACCCTCGTTCCTCCCCCCGCCGGCGTTCCGCGACCCCCTTCCGGCATTATGCTGAACTTTCCAGCAGCTGAAATTTCCCCTTGCGATTTTCTCCCCCTCCAATTCAGCGTCTCGACGGATTTCTCAGCTACTTTACGAGACGCGCCCCGCTGGGCGGATATGACGTGGCTTCCTGACTTTTAAACAAGACCCCCTGGCTACTTTCTAAGTGCTGACCCCTTGACATTCGAAGATACGCTCCACTTACGGCGGCCGGACATCATGAAGCCCTTTTCTTTTCTCCTGCAAACCCACAAGGGGGCCGAGATGTTTCTTCTTGGACTGTTTTTTTTTCCGGCGCCTTTTTGGGTCGCGTGTACTGGCCGGCGATCCTGTTCTTGTGGCGCAGGAGAGGCCCTCTCCTCGCCCTTTAGTTTTTTCCTTTCCTGATGATAGTCGTTTTTTCTTAAGCATTTTTTTGCCTCGGCCTTCCGCTGACCTGGCGCCCCCGAGTGCCAACTGCCGGCGCGCTGGCCGTTCAAACACCCTTGGTGATGGCGCCGACCGGCACGCGATATGCATTTCTTGCCTACGTGGAATACTCCTTTTTTCCCTTCCCCCACCGCGGTTTTTTTTTTTCTCTCTCTTTTTTTGACCCGCTTCTGATCCGTTTTTATTCATCCTCGGCCGGCCCTTTTTGCTCGCCAGCCTTTTCTCCTCTCTTTTCCCTTCTTATTGAAGCCGAGGATGGTCCAGCGCGGTGACGCCCTGCCGCGAGGATGAAGCTAAGGCTTTTGAGGATCATTGAAGCTGTCCAGACTTTCCAGGCTGCTAGCCACTATGCCTTGTCTTTTGGCCTGAGTTTTCTCTTTTTCTGGCGGATCTCTTTCCCGGTCGGCGCCCCGGTTGTTCTTGAAGCCTCAAAGTTACTTTGCAGGTTGGCGTACTTTGCTCCCGGTCAGGCGCCTGCAGCGCGGCCTCCCGGACAGGCCCCAGGCTCTAAAAGAACGACGCTCCCTCAAGAGGAATTTTTTTCTTTATTAGGCGTTTCCCGAAGGATAGCTTTCATGTTCCCTTCCTCGCACACCTCGTGTGCGGAAGTCGCGCTTTTCAGGCCGTTTTACTTGAAGATTTTTTCCTCTTAGTCTCTTTTTTTGCATTTTGCGGCCCCCCCCTCAGCGGTTCAGGAGTTTTGCCTTGGGTCTGATCGATCGTCGATGATGTCTTGTTTTTTTCAGCACACGCTCTGCCGCTCTTCGCCATTTTGCGATTGAATTCTTTTCCTTGGGATTTTTTTTCAGGAAGTCCTTCCCATCGCGTTTCGTATATTCGGGATGCAGCGTCGCCATCCCCCCTTCGATCTCGAAGCCCGGCGATTGATTTTCCAGGGATTTTCTTGAATCTTTCGCAGATTCCCTTCGCGTTGCGGAACCCGGTTTTGGTAGTAAGATGATGGCGAATCCTTCTGGCGAAAGCTCTTCTCGGACTCTTTTCCTTCCGTTTGCAGTTGCCTCCCCCCCCCCCCCCCCCAATAGTAATGTGTCATTGCCGATTTTTGGTGATTGTTTAGTCATGGGACTTTCTCCGGCCGCTGTACGTGAGGTAAACTCCCCTGGTGGTCGGGTTCTAATGACCTTGTAGTTTTCGCGAAGCCCCCGGTGGTGCCTCCTTGGTCGGCAATAGACCCCCCTTTACCCCTTCCCATAGGCTTTTTTTTTTCTTCGACGCGTCTTTTGCGGTCGAGAGTTTTCTTGGGCGTGGGTTCTTTAGTTGTGGGAACGAAGATGGTCGCTGCGCCTCGGACTGCAGCTTTTTTTGAGAATTGTTGGCGCCGCCCCCGGGACCCCCAACCAACCACCCTTTTTTCTTTTTCAGCATACGTGAACTTTTTTTTTTTCCCTTCGGTCATCGTGTCTGACTACTTGTCGCTTTTTCTGCGGCGAAGGAAGGACTCGACCATCTCCGGCATTGGGCATGACGCGGTCTCCCTCTCCCCCCCGACGCCTTTTTCTAATGGCGGCGTCACCCGAGTTCCACAGTTTTCTCGTGCATGCATTTCTTCCTTACCTGTCCTCTCCGTTTTAGTACTTTTTTTGGTTGATCCTGTAGACGAGGTTTTTCTTTTTGATAGGCGGCCACCCCCCCCTTTCCCCTTTTGCGGTCTGCGAGAGTCTTCGCCATTTTTTATTATATCTTGTGGCGATGCTGTTTTATGGTCGCCGAGATAGATGAGGTTTCTACTTTCACGCCAGAGGTGGAAGTTTTTAGGCCCCGGCGGCGACGGTGTTTTTCAGGATCCGCATTAGGATCTGACCCCCGCACCCTCGAAGGCAAGCCCTTCCATATTCGGAGGATCCGCCCACGCGAAGGACGCGGTGCGTCCTTCGAACCCTTCCCCCCCCCCCTCCGGTGGACACTCTTTCTTTCCTCTCGATCAGCACTTTTTTCCCCTTGGCGACGTATCTCTCAAGTTGGTTAGAGAGCGCAGTCTCTGGCCTCAATGCTCAGATTTTTTTTTTCGCGCATGATGGCTTCCCCCTTCCTCGAAATTCTTGCCTGTCGGTGACATTTTTGGCGTCACCTATACGCCTTTTTATGCTGTCGCGAGCTGCGGTAGATTGCTGCCAAGAGGCTGTCGCCGCAGTCAAGTTCCTCGGTTTGATAATTTTTCGCGACGTGCTGGCAGACATACCCGCACTTTGACATTGGGAAACCGCACAAGATACCGATGCGTCCGACTAACGTCCTGCAGGTAACTTGCCGCGGCCGGCGCTGCCTTTCTTTCTCTCTTTACTACCTGTCTCCGATGCTATGGCATGACTTCGGCCTCTTTTGACGGTTTTTTTTTTTTTTTTTTTTTTGGGTGTTTTTTTTTTCTTTTGTTGGGTTTTGGACCTCCCTTGAGATCCTCTTCAGGTCTTTCCTCTCCTCTGGAGCTTTTCGTGCCCGGGGTTCGGAGGGTATTTTCCCGGATTCACTTTCTGGTCTTTGGCCACCGCCGTGATTCACCGCAAGACGTCACGAGAAGCCCTCATCCCCCCCTAACGCAACCCTTCTCGACATTCCCTCAGTCCCCTGCTCCTGCGGAAACCCTCCTTTGTCACCACTCCCATTTTCTTGAGGCGCTTGTCGATGCCTCCATCCCTTCTATCCCCGCATAGTTCTCTTTCCGCGTTATGGACTCGGGTCAATAGATATTCTGCAGATTTCATGTTTTTTTGTCGAAAATTTCTTCGTATTCCTCGGTGGCGCTTGGGCGACGTTTTCCTCGTCCTGGCGGCGACAGAGACCGGGAAGAACGATTTGCCTCGGAGGCTTTTCTTCTGTGTTTGAAGTCTGTGGAAGCGTTTTCCCTCCGACCGCCACGTAGGAAGACGGCATAGGATGCCCCTCTCAACCTCGGGGCACGTGCGCAACCGAATATATATAGTCTCTTCTCCCAGTTTGGCCTTTCTCCAGTGTCTTTTTCCCCTCGAAAGGAACCGGATGAAGCGGCGACTACTTCTAGACTGTCCGGTGAATTGGTTGGTTTCTCTCGTCTGATGCCAGTTGGCGAAAAACAGGTCTCTTCCGCTGGACAAGAATTCCTTTTGCGCCCTTAAACGGTTGCACATTGTGCTTTATACCGTTTTTACGAGGTCATGGCCCGTGGCAAGGCTTTGTTTAGCAAGCATGCCCGTTCTTAAATCTGCCCATCTTCGCCACCGGCCATATCCCCCCCCCTACCGAAGAGAAATTAGCCTGTCACTTATCTGCCCCGAGCGATTTTCTCGGTTCGTCGCCATGAGGAGTTTTCCCTTTTTTTCAGGCGGCTTCTCTTCCCCTCCCTGAACCACGGCCCCCTTCACCAGAGCCGCTAGACTCAAGCCTTTCTCCACTCCGACCATAGCGCGTCGCCCAGATTTCCTTTTAACGGAACCGTTTCTTTCCCCTGCCTGGTTCCCCGTCCCCCTCCTCCGGGCACCCGACCACTATGAGGGACCTCACCGAAACCACATTCCAGCGGCCGCCCGCTCACAGTTTCCCTCAAGCTCCCTTTCCTGCGCTCTCCCCTTCAACTTTAAGCCCTTCGCGAGGCCGAGAAGCTGCTGCTGTTCTCCAGCGCCCATACCTCCCCCCCTGAGTTTCCCGGCCGAATGCTTGATTAATTGATGGACCTCTTGGCCAAGCAGCTGAACCGACGCTCCCTTCGCTCCGTACGTTTTCTTCGGCGGCTAGGTCTTCCCGCAGAGCCCTGGCACAACAGCGAGGCGGGGCTATTCCCTTTTCTCCTCCTGCTCGATCGCTGTCCCAGACCGACCTCTCATTCCTTCAAGCTGGTGTGAATTTTCCCATCTTTCACCCGGCGGCGACCAAGTGGTCTTTTTCGGCGGCCGCCGCAACCCTTTCCCCCCCCCAGGACGGGCCGTGATGGCCGCTTCAATCTTTTCGCCGTGAGTCTTTTTTTTTCACACGGGGGGGTCCTCTTCAACGCGACTGGCGTCCAGTATCTGGGTGGCGCCCGTTCTTTTCCTTATTCCTTCGGGCCTCTCGTGCTTTCGATGATTCCTTGTTGCTGAGACTTTTTCTTTTTCGGCCGGCGGACTGATCCTCCGGCGCCCATGATGCGTTTTAAAGAAACACTTTATTTCGACCGAAAGGCTCACCGCACTATTCTTTCTCCTTTCACGATTCATTTCTTTGATGATCCTCTTCCTTTATGTCCCCCCCCTTGCTATCTTCATCGTCCACCTCCCGCGCTGCTAGACACTAACCTTCCCCTTCCATCTCTCTCGTTTCATCCCGTTGTGTGTGCTTTCCTCTTCTAATCCGCTTTCTGGCGTCTTTTAATGCAGCTTCATAGGTTTCTTTTCCTCCGGCACGATGACCTGTAGGCAGCAGCGGGTACCGTTCTTTTCTTTGTCCTCCTTCTTCCTTTTCTTCGATGAATTTTTGCGTACGGCCCATAACCCTCTTTTCCCCCTCGCGCCGGCAGGTGTCAGAGAAGTTTTTCTTCTAAGTCTCCAGGATAACTACCTGACCTTAAGGGCGAGGCAGAGACCGACTGGCCGGCCACCAGAAGTTATTTTTCAGTCGCGTCGCCCCATGCCCGTGTTCCTTCTCCTCGTCTCATTCTCTGGCCATCAGTTTTTTTGGTGATGGCGGCGCCGAACACAGCGGCTTCCAGGCTTTTTTCCTCTTTAGATGACGTTTCTGTCCTATTGTGTTTTCCTCCCTCTAGTCCTTTCTCATGGACTTTTGAATCCTCTCAGTTCATCATGGTCTGCCGCTCGCGGTTGGGAGGCCGTTTCTTCCTCTTAGACCTCGGTCCTTCCTTCCTTTGGCAGTCTTTCTCTTTTTCTCTGTTCCCTTGCAGCAGATGTCCCTTGCGTTTCCTCGGTGCTGGCTAACCGATTCCCGAGTTTCCCAGCGCGACCGTCCTCGTCGAGATGGCTTCGTCGAGTTGGAGGAATCTCCTCCCTTTGTTTTTTTTTCTGATGGTTTGGTTGGGGTTGTTCCTTGGCCCGGTTTGTGGGCCTGGGGTTTAGCTCTTAAGATGTACTTTCTGTGGGTCCAACGAAATAGTTTCTTTTTTTCCCGGAACATTTTTTTGGTATTGCCCCAGTCCCGGGCGGATCGACGTTCCGTGACCGTCACTCGTTTTTTTTCTTTCTTTCCTCTTGTAGTCTTTCATCTTTTTCCTCGCCGGATAGCATTTCTGTGTGTATTCTCTTTCCTCCTATGTCCCTCGCAGCTTGGCTAAACTCTTTTGGCGCCGAAAACGATCTTCCCCCTTCGCCGGTCAGCTCCTTGTTTTTCGGTCTCCTTGACTGCGAGCTGCAGACTCTTTCCGAAAATCTGGCCTGTCACTCACGCCAGAAGCGTGTAACGAGCTCTGGTTCTTTGTAGAGAAACGAGGTTCATGAATTTTTTTCCATAGGGCTTTTAGGAAAGATTTTTTTTCTAAATCACTTACCGACGCTAGTTATAGGCGCCAAAAAGGTTAAAAGAGGAGCAAGGCGATCCTCTTTTCTCCCGTACGCTTGCCGTGAGATTCCCTCTCCACTTGAGCCCTTTGGGTTTTCCTTCAGTTCAGATAGCTGGTTGACTTTTCCTCCGAGGTGTACTTCTGGTCTAGGCCTTTTCAGGGTTCTGGACAGGTTGACACCTTACAGCACCGTACCAAGCCGTGAACTCAGACATCCAGCTTCAATTCCTCCCCCCCTTCGGTCGCTAGGCAGTTTTTCCCCCTCTTCGCCCACAGCGAAATAGAAGGCGACCCTCCTTCCTCTTCCTATTCCATCGGCGACGTTAGCGCTTAATTGGACTGACGAACTTTCATGGGAAGTAGAGCCTTTTTTTCCTCTTGGTGTCGCCTCCATGCCTCCTTTTTTTTTTTTGCACAGGGTCTTCCGCTCCAGCTATTGTAGATTTAATGTCTCTTAGAGCAGCACCTCAGGGAGGTTTACGCGCGGGACCCTTCTTCTTGTTGTATGGACTCCCCCGCAGACCCTCCCAGTCCAGCTCCAGCGGTCTTAAGACACGCCGTCTCCTTCTTTTCCCCCGGTTTCTTCTCTCCGAGTCTTTTTCCTGACCTCTCTATTCCCTTTTGTTGTTGTTTCTGATGCTATGGTCCTGATGACACCCTCCGTACACGAGGTTACGAGGAGACCTGTCGGTTCTCCTGATGGTGACTTTGCCGGCTTTCCTGGCCCATCGTCTGTTTCAGAGCTTGCCCCTTCTTTCCAAACGCCCTACCTTTCTTGCCAGAGTCTCCTAACTAGACCGTCTCGACATGCAGACCTCCCTGTCGCTTGGTCGGCATTCGATAGGCCACCTCACGCAGGATGTACTTTTAGATGAAGACCCTTTCCACCATCTCTCATCCCCCCTCAAGAATTGCCCCGGGACTGAGCACGGTTCAAGCTACTTCTCCCTATTTCATAGTTTCGTCGAAATTACGCGGATTTTTCCCAGCAGTGCGAGAATTTTACTTTGTAAGGCCTCTTATTTCGCAGCCTCTCTAGAGGTTCTCTTGAAGTCTTTTTTCCCGGGTGCGGCGATTGGTTTATACTGACCTGATCCCCCCGCCGTCGACGCTTCCTCTGCTTCCATAATTTTCCTCCAGAGGCCTTCTATTCTCCAGACGCCTCTCCCGTGCGACAGTGGCCTTCCTCTTTTGGTCCGCATCTCCCTTCTCGCGGACTCTTTTCCTGGTTCTTTCTATCGAGGTTAAGATTTCCCTTTCCGACCGGGCTAGAACAAATTAGAGGAAACGTACCCCCTCCCATTAATGCACCTCTCTGGAGCTTTCCATGTGACCTTCTCTGTGACCCTTTTTCTCCCGAGCGTGTCCTTTGACTGGCAATTCCTTTTCCTGGCTCGCCGGCTCCCCCAGGTCTCTCTATCCCGATCCGCAGCCCTTCGAGAAGTTGCAGGGCTGACGTCCTTTTCCCTTTCCATGCGTGTTGTTTAACTCCCCCCGTGCAGGCCCGTTCCATCTTCCACTACATCCCACGCCCCCCCCCGGCACCATCGCTTTTTGCCGCTTACCTCAATTCCTTTTAACTACCTCCATCTTTCCCAGTCTTACGGGGGTGTGGGGGGGTCAACTCCGGATATGCCCTTCCCCATTCTTTTTGCACCTTTCTTTCCACCCCCCCTTAGAACCCTTCAGGAGTTTTCAACAAGTTCGCTGCCGCGTCACCGTCCCTGTCACAGATCCCCACCAGATTTTTTCTCCCCGCTAACCTTCCTTCTACTTCTTTAGCTGCCGATTTAACGAATTTTTTTGACGCCACTCCTCCTTCTCGCACTCTAATACCCTTCCTGCGACGCCTTTTGCGATATGATTCCTGCACTTTTTCGACATCCTGATCCAAGACGCCTCCCCAGGAAGGCGGCGATTTTTCTATCTTTATAAGCCCCCTTCCCCCCTAGTCGCGGGCCCGAGGGCGGTTTTATTTCCTCCCCAGCGTTCCGAATTCGCCCTGGCTTTTCCCACGCGGACGAGCGTTTTCAAGGACATCATAGAACCCCTTCCCGTCGGACCCTTCTCTTTTTTTATTTCACGGCGCGACACCCTTATTTCAGGAGCTTTCCGTCCTTGGACGTTTGATCTCCGGGCCCATCCTTTTGCGCGGAAGCTGGTATGCGGATCATGTTTTGGACTTTCTCTTCTCCGCGAGTTTTGTGGTTCTCTTGGCGACCGGTTTTTTTGACATCAGGAGGCTTTGCCAGTAATTTGGTACACCCTTTTTGCGACCGTCTATGTGTCCTTTTTGCCCCCCGTTTTCATCGCTGGCCTACGTTTGCCAACCGCGGAGCCCTTTTTATATTTCCCCCATATTTCTGTGCTAGAGGCCTTGCTAGCCAGCTCGGTA
>Ga0179593_1511976_pt1 | contig 10451 bp, 17 predicted proteins | sample CZODoug2_1_08_16_FD_185931 | JGI IMG/M metagenome (GOLD analysis project Ga0179593, IMG submission 185931) | Vadose zone soil fungal communities from Angelo Coast Range Reserve, California, USA - CZODoug2_1_08_16fungal (PacBio error correction) | ecosystem: Environmental > Terrestrial > Soil >... | reverse complement strand
CCCCTCCCTCTTTGTTTCATCCCTTTTTCCAACGTTGTTGCCCCCCTTCTTTGTAGGTCTGGGACAATGCAGGGCCGCTCCCGCGTTTCCCTTTCTTTGCAGTTTCTTCGGGGGCCCATCTCTTTCAGTTGGCAGGCAAGTCTTTGAACCTCGCCTGTCTTTCCAGCCCGTGTTCTGTCTTTCCCTCCTCCAAGCCCCCCCCCCCCTTTTTGGCCACGTCTTTTTTTATGACTGGGCATTGGCGTTTCGTCTTTCTTTTTTTGACAACTTGACGGCAGTTGGGGCTGCATTAGGTTAGCCTCCACCTTCTTTTTTAGTTTCCCATCGGGTATACTTTTTTGGTCCTTTTCGACCTGGAAGGACTCCCAGCCCAAAATTGTTCTTCTCGGTCCTTGCGTTTGTCCTTACCCCCGGCAGACAGTGTTTCAGGTTTGGTCGCCGACCCACGTGTCATCTCCTCTTTCTTCTTCTTCCCCATGGAGTCCTGCCAGCCTCCTTTTCCCTCCCCTGTTCTATCGCGGACCACCCACCTTCACGTTGCGTCGCCCCTCTGGTATTTTTTATTTGTTCATTGCGCTTTCCCAGTTCACCTGTATTACAACCCAGGTTCTTTTGTTCCCTGTAAAGTATGCTCCCCCCCCCCTTTTGGTTAGCCTTGTTCCAAGGTGAGACAAGTATTTGTGTTATCCCCCAAAGCTTTTTTTTCTGGTTTTTGTTTTTTTTTTTCCCCCTCCTCCGCCTCTGTTCTCTTTTCCCTGTCGTGATGTATCACTCTCTCTTCCCCCATGTTTTTTGGCAGGACCCCACGTTGCGAGTGGTTTTTTCCCCCCATCTCTTTCTCGTTAGGGTTTTCCTTCTCCTAACCACCCTTTTTCCGCCTTGGCCGGCCAAGACCCCCATTTTTTTTTTAATACCCCGCCCCTCGCCCCCCGGACAATTGCTCCCGACAGGCCTACCCCAGAACCCAGGCCCGTCTTTTTTAACCCCCCCCCCCCTGAATGATCCCCTCTTTTTTTTTTTGTTATTCCGGCGGATCCCGACTTGTCTTTTGTGGTGCCGAATTAAATCCATTGTACCTTTGTTAATAACGACTCTTTTTTTTCCTCCCCTTTCTTCCCAAATGGCCTGATCCCCAGGTTCAGTTTTGATAGATGGGGGCTTTCATTTTCCTTTTCTGTCAGCAGTGGGCCTTAAGTGATTCTGTCCCCAAATTGTGTCTTCTCTCTTGTGTTCCCAAGTAACCTTGTGTCGCGTTCTCTTTGTGTTAAACTAGGGGGGAGGTTTTTTTTTTTTTCACACAACAACTTCCCCCCTCCTTCGTCTGGGAACAGTCCCGTCATCTCACTTTTTGGAATTTTTTCCCCCCATGACAACTCTTTTCCCCTGTAATCGAATTAGTTTTTTTTGTTCCCTTCTTTCAGGGCTTTACGTGGTTCAGTCTCTTTTCAAAGTTCCCTTTAGTCAAACCTCTATACCCCCCCCTCTTTTTTTTTCTGAGGTGATTTCTCTGAGTATACTAGTGTCTTCCTAGTTTTCCATGTTGGTCTTTAACTTTTCCTTCCCTTCTGAACCATAGTCCATACTTTCTCAGCTTTAAGGTTAAGGGATCCCCTTTTCCTTGGTAGTTCCACTTCCAAAGATGTTCGACAATTATCCCTTCTAATTCCCAAATAAGGCTCCTTCCGTTTTTGCCTGAGACCCTGTTGGTTTGAAGAACATGAAGGCCTTTTGTTTTCGTTTCCCCCCCCTTAACGGGGTGCGCCTTTTTTTTTTTTTTTTTGAGATAGTTTAGAGCGAGGTGGTCCCCTTACCTTTCAACATGGTACTGATACATTAAGTGATGTTACTACATCTTCCCCCTCGCGTCGGCCGGTCCTTTCCCGGTTTTTCGTTACTCTTCCTCTCCTCCCACTGAAGAGTCAGTCCTCTGCGTCTTTTTTTTTTTTCCCCCCAGATCCTGTGCATTTATCTTCCTTTTAACAAGGGCCATGCATTGCTTTTTCCTTAAAAGGGCACGACCCCCTCTTTTTTTTCCTTGGAAACCTCACCCCGATTTTTTTTACCAAAGATGATCCGCGTCCCCCGGGTCAGTTGCCGAGTGATACAGTCCGACAATTTGGTTTCCGAGGACTTGACCTTTTTTTAGCCAATGGCTTCCTTAACTTCTTTCAAATTTTCGGAACCCATTTTCGCAAAGGACGTCAATGAAACGGGGACCTCCCTTCCCTATGGCCTGTTATGAACCAAAGCTTTTTCTTTTTCACCCGGAAATTGTCAAGCTTTAGCAGGCATTTTTGTCCCCTACTTTTTTTTTTTGGTCCTGGCCTCTTTTCCAGGGCTGCGGTCCTTTCCATGACTATAGGTTTCTGTTCCTCTCCGGACCCAGTATTCCTCTTTAGGTATGTGCTTTTCTGTTTCTTATATTGGGACCTAGCGGTTTTTCCCCAGACATTTTCCTCCCCCCTTCTAATTGATTCTGGAGAAGGAACACCGGTCCTTTTTTTCTAAGGACAGTATGCTTCTCCTGTATTCTCTGTCCCCAGGTTTTTCCTACCCCCCAGAGTCTTTTCTGGTTTTCCCCTTACAGCTCCATTGTCAAGCAGCAAGGGTTCGAACTGAGATCTTTCGCTTTTATTACATTCACGAACCCCTGGACCCCCCGTTCCTTTCGTCCCTTTTGGGGCCACCCGTTTTCAACCCTACTTCCCACTTCTTTGTCCCTCCTACCCTTCCCGTGTGGTGAGCATACTTCGCCACTCGACTCCCGCTGCCTTTCTGCCGGGCCGCGTGTTCGGACCCTACATGGACTGCTTGAGGCCTTCCCAGCCTCAGTGACGTGACCTTACTCTTCAATAGTTAATTGCCTCTTTTTTGTTTTAAACGGTCGGTCCCTTTGTTTAACCTACGCTCGGACTCTTGTTTTCTTAAATGCTGGATTGCCTTTTTCCCCGAATAACCACCCAGTGTTGAACCCTATTGGGTGGAACGAGTGACGACCACTTTTGCGCTTCCTTACGTCCCCCAATCTCAAGAAAATCACCCACCCCTCCCCTTTTTTTTGATGTTGTTACACAGGAAGTGCACTTTCCCCCCGATGTCCATGAGTATCTTTTTTTTTTTTTCCAACCCCTACGTACCTTTTGGACCATGGTTTCTAGGGACCTTGGTCGGGTCCAACCCTGGTTTCTGGTAGGTAGGTCCCGGTCCCCCCCCTTTTTTTCATTCACCTTTCGATGTGTCCCCTTGCATGTGTGAATTGAACCCGTTTTCTGTTTTTCCCCTTACATTCTTGCCCCTTCTGAACATCGGCCGGGCATCTCGTTTGGGCGGTCTTCCATTGTAACCACGTCCCCCCCTGAGTGCGGGCTTGCTCCCTTTGGCGGGTCGTTTGAAAGTCTTTGAACACACACTTTTTTTTCTTAATCTCTCTTTTCTTTTCCTAATAATTCTTGTTGTTTTTTTCCGTAGTACAGCCCCAAGCCTTTGTTTTTTTCGGTCCTTTTTCCGCCCTGTGACTCCCCCCTCCTTTCCGTTTTGCGGCGGTGAACCCCCTTTTTGGGCCGCAGAAAGCTCAGACTTCCCCCTTGCCGCGGTTAGGCCGTTTCCACTGTGCCGCTTCCTTTCTTTTCAAGGGAAAACCTCTTTTTTTTTTACCCTTTCGAATGTGCCTGTCTGGGGTGTTATCGTCGACTAACCCCATGTTGCCCCCTCCCATTGTTTGTATAGTCCCCCTTTTCCCTTTTTTTCTTATTAGGTGTATGGCCCCCCCGACCCTCCTTTCATTTTGCCGCGTCTGTCACGAGACTCGTCCCCCCCGCTTGTTATTAGGTCCCTAAGGTTCGCGCTTTGACCATGTTTCGGTATATTGGGGGTCGGGATTATTGGTCCCCTTCCCCCCCTTGGTCGTTCGTCAACACCTCTTCAGTTTTCCCCTTTCTTGGTGGTTTTATCCAACCCGGCCCTTTTTTTTTTTTTGGTCGCAAGACAACCCCTGCCCTTCCCTTGGATCTTAGGATTGCGTCCTTTTACACCATTATTCCACGCCAGTTTCACTTTGCTTTTTTCCGCTTCCCTTTTTTCATTAGAGGCCCTTCCTTTTTTGAACCCAGGAGACCCCCTACCTTTTCTGGTCCCCCTTGAGTTTTTGCCTTTCCCACTTAAAGATCCGGATGAAACACCCTTCTCGTCCTTAGAGCTTCGAGTTGTGTCCTCCGTAATGCTCAGGGAAGCTTTTCTGTTTGTGTAAAATACAGTTCCACCTCGGACCCTCCCCCCCCTTTTTTTTTTGACGGAAGATTAGTGAAGAATCATTTTTTTCTTTTCTTCCTTTCTTCCGGCCTTTTTTCCCCGTTAGATTATACCATCTCATTTGGCCCCCCCTCTAGTAGTTGCCCATTGAGAATTACACCTTTTAGACTTTTTTCCCCAACAAAAGATCCCCCCATTGTGTTCGTCGGTTGCTCGCCTGCTTTTCCCCCTTTTTTTTGCCCCCTCCTCTTTTTCCCGCCGCCCCCTCCTTCCCCACACCCGTTGGCGATAACCTTGCGGCAACCGGCCCCTCCCCCCCGAGCATCCAGGAAACGCCCCCTTTCACTTTTCCCACGTCTTTTTACGTGACATGGGGCTGGGCACCCACATGCGTCCCCGGCCGGTCCAATCCTTTTTTCCGGCCGTGATAAATTACCCAACCCGGCCTTTCCTCTTTTTTTTTACGATTTTGCGCCGCTGTTTTTTTCCAACCCCCCCTGCTCATGTTCTTCTCCACCCGTTTAATTTCTCCCTTGTCTGGAGCGGTTTTGTCTTTTGCGCGGTTCTTTTTGAGGTCCTTTTTTTTTTCCCCCTGGTGGTTCCCGCTTCCCGGTTGCCATCCATTGTCTGTTTCCTTGCCCTCATAGGTTTTTTTCGAGTTTTTTATGGTGCACGGGTTTTTTTTGATCGTGAGTTTCCAATATCGAATGTTGAGTTCTCTGGGAGTCCCCTCCCCAGGCTTCCCGTGGGGCCCAGGAGATCCCCCCCGGGAACCCCCCCGCTTTAGGTCCTTTCCCACTTTTCCCGCTTGTAAAGTAAGTGCTTCGTTTTTTCTCGCGCACTGTCAGAGGGCCCTGTAGAATTTTCCGCTGCTGTTTGGCACTCTTTGGTGATTGTTCCATCCATCTTCGTTTAAAGTAGCTTTAATCCCCTCCTTCCTAACCTCAATTCGAAGGCTTTTCTCTTCCCGGGTCGTGTTCGATTCTGGCCTCGGTGTCTTTCTTTTTTTTTGGAGCCCATCTCCATGACCCCCCCCGCCCCCCCTTTTGTTGAGGTCTGAAGTCTCTTTGTGCGGGTTTTCCTTCCCAGGCTCCGGCGCTGCCAAACCGGACCCCTCTTGAAGTCTCGACAGATTATGAGTCCCTGAAGGGCACACCCACCAACCCCCCTACCCAACTGGAACTGTTTTTGATTTGACAACGGTTTGGGATGTCATCTTTTTCCCTCTTTCTTTTTAGTAGATTCAAGTTCGGAATCCGTTGGCCCTGCCTGCGCGTTTGGACCCCAATGGAAGCTCCGAACAGAGTCTCTCTTTTTTGGATGTCCTCTTTTGAAGTTCTTTCTCCTGCACGGCTTGCCGTCGCAGTTTCAATTCCAATCACAGACTCTTGGCCCGTTGTTCTTCATAAGCAGGTCGCCCCCCCCCCCGATGACCACGCTACAACCTTTGACTCTTGGCCACAGACTGATGCGCTATCGCCTCTGTCGCCCCTCTCCCCTGGGCCGGGAGGAACCCTGCTTTGGATCCTGGACAGCACCCAAGCTCGCCCAAAGTCCCCGAACCATTTTTTTTTTTTTTTTTTTTTTTGTCTCAGACCTTTTCTCCGTTCTGAAAAGGCGTTCTGCACTCAATATGACCAGGTTCCCCCCCCTCCCCCTCCTAGGACTATTGCCCCGGGAATACCAGTTTTTTTTTTTTTCCTTCGGCTTTGATTTAGCGGGCCCGGGCTGGTTGCCCTCATCTGTCTCGCTGATAGGCGACCCTTTCACCCCCATTCTTGTTTTGTTAGGGGGCGTTTCCTGTCTGTCTCCAGAGCGGTAACCTTTTTGATCGCCCCTTGTTCTTTGTTTTTTTCACCTGCAAGCCTGTCCGGCCTTTTTTGTGATTTCAGGTAGCGTTTTGTCCCCCGCTTTTTACACCGATCCGTCTCTTTGGTGTGTGTCCCCCCTCGTCCCCACAGTTGTCCCCTCCAGGGTTGGCACTGCGATTCTGCGCTTCCTTCCATCCGGCGTCACCTTCCCACCGGCGGACCCTTTTAATTCTCCCTTTGAGCACCGACTGCACGTTCGTGGTCCGGTTCGTCCCCTCCGTGGGGAAACGTTCTGTCCCCCCTAGTCCCCTGTGTCCCGACTCGGTGGCCTTGGGCACGGGGCAAGCTCAAGGCGTGGCAGTTCCAGCTTATGATTTATCCCCCCTTGGACTTTTCTTAGACACCGCGTGGTTGACTACGGTTTTTTTTCTCAAGACCAGAATATATCCTCCCTAGGAGCCCCCCCCCCCACCCCCCCTTGCCTGGGGGTTTTTTTATAGCAGCCCCCCCCCCCTGAGGTGTTCTTTCCTAGAGCACCCCCCCCTTTTTTCCCTTGGGTACGTTTTTCAATTCTCTCCAACGCCCATTCCAGTACTCCCTGATTGGGTACCCCCCCAGGGCCCCTCTCGTTTGATGCCCCCCGTCGCTGGACCTCTTTTTGTTTCCTCACTACTTCTTTCTTCCCAGGCCCCGGTTTCCCATGCTTCCCACCGATGTTTTTTTTTTTTGGGCCCCCATGGTAGTGTCCTGTCCCTGGATGGCTGCAGTCTTTTTTTTTATGTTCAGCGTGGCCCCGCTTCCCGTTTTTCCCCCTGCCGACCGGCAACGCTTCCCGGGTTCCAAAAAGTCGGCGCGGCTTTTTCAACCTCTGACCGACCGGCGGCGTCTTTTGCGTTTGAGAACTGATGACCCTGCTGGCTGGACTCTCTCTCTTTCCCCTCTGTTTTTGTCCCTTTCTAGAGTAAGCCTGTGTTTCATGTTTGTTCTCCCCTTCTACAAGGTCTCCGTCGTTTCTTCCCTTTCCAAATGGTTCCCCCTTTTTTCCTGACGTTTCTTTCCGCGTGGGTGCATGAGGCCCGGCCAGCTGGATGGCAGTCTGCGGAACATTGACTGCAGGCCCTCCCAGTGTCGGGTCAATCGACCAACCCCCCCTTTTTTTTTCCATCCTTTGGGTCGCGCTTCCCCGTGGTCTTTTTTTTTTTTTAGGTGGCTTTCCACAAGAACGACTCAGGCCCTGACGGTTTCGTCTGTGATGATTCCTTTCGAGGGTGTTGTCCCTTTTCTTTTTTTACACTTTGTTTCCCTTGTGGTTTTTTCCAGGACGTACATAGTGCCCGTCGTTCCAGTCCAAATAAGTTCCCCTTTTTTTTTGCTTTTCGCTTCACCAGCAGTTTCCAGGTGGTCCCCCGACCCAAAGAATTAGATCGCTTGTTTTTTTCCCACCCTGCTTTTCCAGAAAGGACTCCTTGTGTTCCTCTCACGGTATTTTTTTTGGAAATCAGTTGGCCCCCTCCCCTGCGTTTACTGCCCGCAGTCCTGTTTTCTTGTCCCCTTGCAGGCGGTCGGACCTATTTTTTTTTTGACCCCAGGAGTCTTTAGTTTTTTTTCCCACTGTTTTTAGAAAAAATTTTGTTTTTCCTGGTGTTAGGGTTACATTGGGCCCTTCCCTTTGACAGGGCTCATGGAATCTCCTGCCACGTGGTGAGGAAGTGGTATTTATGACCCTCAGCAATAGAGTGGGCCCCCTGGTCGCAAACCCTTTGTGCCCCCGATCTGTAGTTAGTCTGTCATCTCCTGAATAACCCCTTTCCAGCCATGTCTGACGTTTTTTTGTTCAACTTCCCAACAACAGTTTATCACCGCCGCGGTGCCAAACGCTACTGTCTCCCCCAGGAGGACCCCCGTCCCATCAAACCTCCCTCCTCGTGCCCTTGGCGAAATACTTTTCCCTTCCTTCAGGAAAGCCCGGCCCGCCGTCCGGCTTTACTAGTAGACCTTTCCCACCGCCCTTCTCTTCTGAGAAGATTTCAGATGGGGGGGTTGGGGGTGCCGAAACTCTCCAAGATAAAACTGTATACCCAGGTCATTTTAGTTGTGGGTGTCTTCTGTCAGGGCGCTGGTCCCGCATGAATTACCTTTTTCTTCCTCCTTGTATGACTTAGGGTGGGAAAGTTTCGTTTTTCTTTTTCCTTTTTTTTATTTTTGGCACCTCAGGGGGTTTCTGAAGACCCACTTGCCTCGGGGGGGCGTGATGTCGACCGTTCCCCCGGAATCTCTTGAGTTCTCCCTCCAGATCTTTCAGGTTAATCGGAATCTCTGCTTAGATTTTCGGTCGGCCCTTTTTCAGGTCCCCCGCGTCCATACCGCCCCGGCCGGCCTCTTCTTCAATAAATATGTTTGCGTCTTCTTTCAAAGTTGATGCGCTAATTGCCGAAAAATTGCGCCAGGATGGCCTGCAGCTGGTTTTCTTTCGGCGCGTCATGGGGCCTGCGTTTTTGTCACGAAGGAAAATTTTTTTCCCTTCTCTCCCCCCCCCCAACCTCCCCCTCCCCCCCCCCCTCCCGCCCTCCCTCTCTCTCCCCGTACCACGACCCCCTCCCTACTCCCCCTCTAGTCCCCCCTCCTCCCCCCGCCCCCCCAACGACCGTATCAGCCCCCCCCACCCTCTCCCGGCTCCACCCCCATTTCACCCACACCCCCCTCCTTCACCCCGCCTTCCTCCCCCCTCCACACCCACCTCCATTCGCTCCTTCAGACCGCCCTACCCCTCATCCACAACCCCCCCGCGTTCAACAGAACTCTCCGGCTGTTGTTTCTGAGAGGATGAGGAACGGTTCTGCCCCCCCAAGGAAGGAACTTGCTTTTTCTTCCTTGAACAGTCCCCTGGACCCAGCGGTCGCCCACTGAGATTTCCTCCTTTCGGTTGTTTTTACGATGAACGCTAACGACCCGATGGCATTTATGTCCCCCGGGGGCCGTCGGTGCCTCGATCTTTATTACTTCTCTTGCGCGCTTCCCCTAGGTATACGGACCTGGTCCGTTGCGATTTTATTCCCCCGCTCTTCCCCCAATGGATCTCCCCCCCCCCCCCCCTCTCCCTGAATTGAGGGGACTTTTCCCCATGCAAGACCCTTGGCGGTTCTGGTTCTTTCCCCCTCCCCGGCCGGTTTGCAACTCTTGGCCCCACTTTGGGCCCTTGCCCTAGCTCTATGTCCTGGTTTCAGAACCTTGACGCTTCTGGACCTGCCCTTACCCCCAGCCGCAAGGGATCACCTTCCTTTAGATCCATTTTTATTTTTCTTTTTGCAAGTTTTGACACCTTCCGTTCAAAGGTCCCTTCTCTGTGGTGTGGCCTTCTGTTAATAAGTCTGTCTCCCTTGGGATAGGTTGTGCTTTTCGATAGTTTTCGACAATGGGTCCCCCTTCCTTTTTCTTTCTTTCTTTTGCGGTTGGCCCTCTTTCGGGAACCCTGCTTCGATAGACCTTTTGTGACCCTTGCTGGCGTCCCCCCCAAGGGCCAGCCTGTCCCCCTTGATGGTGTTCTTCTTTTTCTTGGCTGTCAACCGAGTCACCTTTACCCTTCTTACGGCCCTTTAGGGTGGGTACCCCTTTCCCCCGCCGTGTGTCCTGCGCAGAGGTTGTTTCCCCTCGATTCTTGGAGTCTTTGTCTTTCCCCTCCCCCCCGGGACAAGGAAGTCACCGCCGGCAGTCACCTAACTTGTGCCCTGGTGTGTACCACTCTTCGGTTTTCTTAGTGGACCCTGATTTTTGTGGTGACCTACGTGTGACGCACTCGACCCTGGTTATTTTTACCTGTCGGTGTATGGCGGGCCCTTGCCCCCACTGGCCCCTGTCTGGGGACTTTCCGACTACAAGTCCCCATGCTGGCCGTTTTTGACTACCGACGTCTTTGTTTTTTAAGACCACCATTCTGGCGTCCCCCCCCCCCTTTCCCTCCCCCTCGCATAGACCGAGTTGCATCCACAACCTGGATTTTTGGTTCCACCTACCGGGAAATGCCTTGGTGGGGGAAGCATCACATGGTTTTGGGCGCCATTGTACCATTTCCACGACACCCCAGTACCCCGTTTTGCTTTTCCCCCCCTCTTGTCCGGGACTTTTGCCCCCCCCCCTGGGCCGCCCTTCCCGGCCCTTTCTCCCACCTACTTTCGAAGGAAAGGCCGGCATCGCGGTACCATGGCGGGTCCACATTGTCCGTTGGTCTTTTAGACATTGAGGCTTTTTCCCAGTCGCGATTTCATGACTGCACGTTCTTCTGTGAAGACCCCACGGCGGCGCCGGGTCAATGTCCCTTGTCTGGCGGCGGCCATTTCCCTACCGGTTTCCCTACTTTTGGGAGGGTCGTTTTTAAAAACCAGGCTGGTGCGACTC
>Ga0179593_1495838_pt1 | contig 10451 bp, 17 predicted proteins | sample CZODoug2_1_08_16_FD_185931 | JGI IMG/M metagenome (GOLD analysis project Ga0179593, IMG submission 185931) | Vadose zone soil fungal communities from Angelo Coast Range Reserve, California, USA - CZODoug2_1_08_16fungal (PacBio error correction) | ecosystem: Environmental > Terrestrial > Soil >... | reverse complement strand
TGGACTCCCCTCATTTACAATTGCTAATTTCCACTACACCTCTTTCTCTTTTTCTTTTATTCCCTTCTTTCAGCGTGGCATTTGGCCCCCGCACATGACCGGCCCCCCTCTATACCTTTTCTTTGTACGAACGCCAGCACAGCCTGTAGTCATCTTCTCTTTCACTTAAGTTCATCCCCTCATTGGTTACTCTGCCCAGCAGAGACGGGTTACTTAACGCCTCTCCCTCGTACAGGTCAGACATTCAATAGGAAAAACTCTACAATCCCCGCCTAACGGAGGAGCCTGATTACTACTGTCTGGACTGATACACCTCGACACCCCATTCTTCCACACCAGGAGGTGGTACTAACTCCTGTACGGATTTCCCGCTACTGCCATCCTCTTCTCCTCCAATGGTCCCCCCATCCCTCTCTATATGTACTTACGACAACCCTTCCCCTGGTAGCTTTTACGTCCTCCCCGCTTTACCTCCATAGTCCCAATGACTAACATCACTCCGCCACCCCCCCCCTGTATTACAGAGTTTTATAAATACTCCCCCCCCCTAAAATTTCTTCCCCCTTCAACGTAACTCTCCTTCCCTTCACCCCCCTCTTCTCCCTTCTTACTACGGCACACCTAAATCCCTTCTGTAACCCCCGACACTGATACATTTTCGTTTTTCTCTCTCGTTAAAGGAACGAGAAAGTGTCGTCGAACTTTTCCCCTTCGTCCACGACAACTTTTCTTCGCCAGGATGTCCCCACAAGCACACTTACCGCGGGTACCAGTGCCCCACTTCTAGACCTATGTACCCCCTAATTGCTTTCTATAGTGACGGCAATTTTCCTTTTCTCGTCTTCCGGCGTGGTGTGACGACTGGGAGCTTCTTTTTTTCTCCTCAGCCCTTCCTCCCCTTCATTCCCCCCGTTAGTCTACCTTTTTACCCTCCTTTGTAACTCTTCTTGATGTTATCTTCCTGCCTCTCATTCCCTGTCCCCTCCCGGAGGGGTGCACCCCTTCTCCTCCCCACTCTTTTTGAGAAAGCCCCGGGCCTTCTCCCTTTTGCTCCCATCTACCCATTTTAATTGTTCCTCATCAACCCCTTCCTTCACCCTTATCACAACTATGTCCCATATCCTTACTTTCCTTCTTTCCTCCTAAACTTTTCTTCCTTTTTCTCTCGCCATTCTCCTCTTATTCCCCCCCTTTCCTTTGTTGACTTGACTACACCCCCCCTAACGCATATCAACTTTCTCCTCCTTCTTACTAAATGCCTTAAGAATGCACTTCTTGCGTTGTCGTGGAGGAAAAGTTCCCCAGCCACCCGCCTGGACACCGACCCTAGCCATTTCCATGCTCCTCCCCCCCTTCCATTCTCAACCCTACCCCCTTTCCTCTCTACCCCCTCTACTCACTTGACGACTCCCCCTCCTCCCCTCACCGTGAGAATCGCATTTCCCTAGTTGATTTCCCTCTTTCGTTCTGCTTCCCTGAGGTCTCCTGTTCTATCATCTGACCTGGTTTCCTGATGATTGAACTTTCCTTTAGTCTCAGATGAGCAAGGTCTTTCAGGGGTTCACCCCGGACCCCCCTGACCCTAATTGGAACTCCCCAGTATGAAGTTGACACTACGCCGAGGGTTTTTTGCTCTCCCATAAACTCGTTGAGAACCTTGCTCATGCCCTTTTAGTTATTGGCCAGCGTCTCCCTATCTCCTCTCATCGGACCTGCGCGATGTCCGTAGGGCCTCCCGAGCACGCCCCGTTGCTTTTTATGCGCTTCTTCTACGTTTTTTTTTTCTTAAGATCTCCACGACTTATTTTCTTGCGGTTTTCCCTCCTCACTGTTCATCTAAAGCTTAGAACTCTGCTATTTCCCCTCCTTCCCCCGTATTTTCCCTCGTGAGACCCTCCCGACCACATTTCCTCTGATCGCTCCTATTCGTCACCCTACTACCTTTTCTTTGGGGTTTTGGTAGACGTCCCTTCTCCCCTTTGTTTTACTCTCTTTTCCAATCCTTCTTCTCCCTCTGACCTTTCTTTCTTCCTCACTTTCGATATCTCATTTCTTTTGATCTTTTAAATATCTTCCTCATTTTACCCTTCCCCTATCTTTTACCCACTTATACTGCCCCTCTGTGAGTTTTTCCCTCCCGTTTTTCTGTTTGTCGTTCCGTCATCCCTTCCTCTTAAACTAATCTCTCCCCTCCCATTCACCCCCATCTTTTTCCTCTTCTTCCCTTTGCTACTCATTTCTTCGCACTTTTCAGACTTCCCGCTACCAACTCATTTCCCCTTTTAAATTGGCTCACTACCGTGATGAGAAGTTCACTGCATTTTTAGTGGCGAATCCACACAATAAACCTCCCCCCATTTTTTGATTTTGAATGACGTTTGTGATGTTTCTGAGGATTAAGTTAGTTGATATGAGGATACATTGTACCCCAGTTTTCTAGTTTGACTGTAGGTAGCTCATTGTCTTCCTCCATTCCTACAAATGAGAGGATTGTCTTTCCCTTTTCAGGCCAAGTCCGCAGTCCACGACCCCATCAGTTCATGTGAAGTTCCCCCCGCCCCTAACGCTCAAAGCATTAACGATATGCCCCCTCCCTTTTTTAGATCTCGTGAACGACGACTCCTGGACCCATATATGTTTTTTATTGAATTCTCTTCTCTCATAGTCTCTGCCTCAGGAAGTTCCTATCTCTGTTTAAAAGTCTCCCCCGCCTTAAGTGTCACTCAGCCCCATACGTCTCCTATCTGTGATCGATTTCCTCTTAGCGAGTAATTTTCCTCTACCGATAGAGCTGGCGACACTTTCGTTCCCCCCCTAAATGAAAAAGGAAGTCTCTGATAGTACTCGTCTCCCCTCTTCACCCTTTTATCTTTCCCTCCAGACCGATGTGGAGACTTTGTAAATATCGCCCTCCCTCTCCGAGTTTTTGCTTCATTCTTTCCCCCGCAGTTCTTTTCCTGCTCACTGGCATAACTCAACTGCCTCTTCCTTGAGCTATGTCCATTCTGAGTCTTTCCGCGTCAGCTCCCCTAGCTATGTGTCATTTCTGAATATCCACCCCCCTCTGTCTCCCTTCGGATAGTCATGGGAGTCTTGGGCACCCTCTCCCCGTTTTTCACTTGATCGGTTTTTACCCGCATAGCGATCAGCTCCGAGTCGCTTTGCCTATTTCTTTCCAGAAGACGATAGGAGTCGAAGCAACATTCTCGGTATGCGAAATCCCGAGGAGTTCACCTCTATCGTTAAGCTAGGACCTTTCATTTGTTGGTGGAGACGGTTGGCTGCTTTCCAGCTGGACATTTTCCCTTGGTACGTTAGTCTGGAAACGACTAAGCTCCTTCTGTCGGGATTATCATCATTCATAGCACAAGCCGCGAAATAGTTCTCTTTCATTTTCCTCACGACCACACCTTATTCGAAAACGATGTTTCTGAAACCACCACTGGCCAAATTGCTTTTTAAGCGTACGCTCAGCAAGAAAGTGACGTTCCGCGTGAAAAAAGCCCTCTTACCCATTCTTTGGTACGCGAGGCCGGAGGATTGATCCCCCCCCCTCTATTTCCGTGCCGGCTCCGACTCTTCACCGACCGGAGCATTCCCGCCTCGGACCCCCCGGCTGAGTGCACCCTTGGCAAGTCGAAGGGTACGATTCCTTAGTCTTTCCCCAAACCAGAAATGGCACCCCCACTACCCCTCTCAACGATACCTGCCCTCACAAATGCAATCCCCCCATGCTGACCGAATGTGCACGAAGATGGTTTACATACACTTGACCTAAGTTTCAAACTGCTGCCCTGTGATCCTCACTTTGCCAGCGCACCCCCCCCCTCACAGTAGCTGTGTGTCTTTCATGCCCTCCCCTACACGTACTCTTTTACTCTCTCCCTTTTATTTAGAAACCGCAACTTTCCAGCAGAGTTCAAGGGTTTTGATGCCCTCATCCCCTCCCTGAAGAGAGCTCGCAGGAGTTTCCCCTCAGCCGACGTACCAGTTTCTTGTTTTTCCGAGCCAGGCGTCCCCCCCTACTCCACGTCTTAGTAAGACCACACTGCGCTTCACAGGGAATATCGTTTCTTCACTAAGGAAGATAAAGACTTTCCGCCCGCTAATACGGAATAGGAATATCCCCTCTTCTCCTTCGAGAATCCCCACCTTACTGCAGGTTTCTAAATTTTAGATTAAGATCCCTTTCCCAGTTATGCCCCCCTTTCGTACTGAACTCCCCAGTCCATTTCACACTGAAATATAAACGTTTCCTAGTCCCTCCAAGACAGTCCTTCTCAATCCCCCCCCCGTATATTTCTTTCTCCTCCACATTCCCTATGTATAATTTCCCGCCTTCTACTTTGTTTACGACCCTGCGTCTTTTGTGTCAAGGTTCGTTTCCCTCTGGCCCCCTTTCTATAAGATTACCTTCCTGTCACTTCTTCCTCTTTCGGCTTCTGCGGTGACCCGCCAGGCCAATCTCGTACCTGTTTGGTTGTATCGCGCTTCGTGGTCTTCTCTCCCCCTAGAAGGTTTTTCTTCGTTATGTTGTTTTCTGACCCCGTTTCCAGTTTTTTCCAGTTATATTTCTCTTTTCCCCCGTCACTATCAATCGCTTTTTCCAGCAAACGGCTTCTATCCATCCACTTTACCTTCACACTAGCCACGACTTTTATGTCTCTCAGTTCCTCGTACTGTTTGTTGTCCACAGCCGTTTCCCATTTCTTCCAAACGAAACGGTTCCTCTTACTCCCCTCCCTCATACTTGAAGATTTCACCTGCACTGTAAAAAGGCTTCTAACCCAATTCATTCGAAAACAGGCTCCGTCGCCTTTTCGTCCCCCCTTACATTATGAATGTCACACGTGGATCGAGCCCCTTTTGATGAAGAGAGAAGTTTGTCTAACCTAGGTTGTCCGGGAGATGGCTCTTGCGGGAGGCCCCCTATTTAGGACAGTAAGTGGACTCTGACCCAGCCCCGTCCCAACCTCGAACGGGCCGCACGATGTAAGGACTTCCCTTTTCCTCGTCTCCCTTTTTATCATTAAATCCCCCCTTATATTTTTTTCTTCGCAACTTTTCCACCCTCTTCATGATGCGTTCTTTATTCCATACTCAACGGTATCTACCCACCCTGCCTCCTTCTTTTATCTGTACTATTCCTTCTCTCTACTTTTCTATTATCTATTCATCCCCCTTCGATTTCCACTTTTGTGCTACCCCCCTTCGTAATATTCCTCACATTCACCTTCCTCTTGTCCTCCCTCGCTGCTTTAACCTACCCGGTTTCGTAATACGTCATTTCCTTTTATTTTGTCGTGGGATGCACGACTTTTTACATCTTCACCTTAGATCATTTCTCTTCTTCTTCCTACACCTTTGTACGCTTATGATATCTAACCACCAGTCGGTGGGACGCGTTTTCCCCCTAGGTTTAACTGCTGTGTGTCACGACAGTTACATTATCTTTTCGAGACTCCTTTTCCCTTTCCTCTCACCATCATATGATGTTCAATATTTCCGATACCACTCCACAATTTTCTGCGTCTGCTTCCGTCCCGTACCCCTTCTCTTAATCTTAAATTTATTATTCCTTTTTTCGACATATGTAAATCTCCTTATCCTTTTTTAATCCCTCACCCTCGTTCGGTCCATGTTGTTAATTTTCTTTTTTCTCTCCCCTTTTTTACCCCTGTGCTTTCATTACACTCAGATGACATTTCCGCTCTGTGGACTACTTTCGTGACGACAATTGTCTTTTTGACTTTTTTCCATCACTCCCTTTCCCTTCCAGATTGTCCCCGATTCTCGTTTTTCCTCTGAATGATATTCATATTTTTTTTCGACCTCTCTTCTTTCGGCAAATATCGTGTGGTACATTATGATTCTATCTAACTGCTATGTACGTGAGCTGTTCCGTAATTCTTTCCGAATTTTACAGACTTGACGTCCCTCGCCTCTCCCCTTGTGGCATTTCCCCTCTCTCCCGTTAGTTTCTCCTAACCGCTTTCTGAGGGTTCTCCGTCCCCTATCACCTCGAGCCAGTGAATCACCGTATGCCTCCATCGCCATCACGATTCCCTCTTACTCCGCTTCCAACGAAATCGTGTAATTTTTTTGAAAGGTAAGCACCCCTTCTACCAGACCTTTTCATGTGCTCTAGAGTCTCCGACCAACCAGCCCCCCCTTCCCTTCGTGTTGGTAGTCGTCGCCCTTGAGTGTTCTTATTCGTACGATGGTGTGAGCTCTTCTCACTTGCCAAGATTTGGTCTTTATTATGCCCGTCTCCACTAATTCCCGCCCGACCTCGGTTGCCCTGAGGGTATGTCCAAAAGAGACGCAACTCGTCCCCTCTTTTTTCCAGTTTCGCATCAAAGACAAATTGCGGGCGATCCTGTAGGACGTGCAGCCTCATTCGCCTCCATGAGTAGTAGGCTTCTAGCTCTCTTCTCCTTTTAAAAGAGAGCGAGCCTTTCTCTAACGGGTACTTTCCGCCGCAGCCGGAAGAGACAAACGCACGATGATCCCCGACTATTCTCGTCTAGTTTTTTGAATTTCCGATAACAATTAAAGACTCTCGTTCTCTACGTCTGCCGTCCCCAAGTTATCAATTCGGCCAATTAAGATGCATGAGAGCGCTAGCCAGATTATTTTCTGTCCTCCCTTGGATTTCTGCTATGACAAGACACGGAGCCAGAGCGTACTATATCTTTTCCCCCTCTTTTTGAGAGGCCTCTCTCGGCCCGTACTTTTTTCGAGACTATTTGTCGTTTTCTCCGTTGGCTAGCGTCTCAATGTTTACTTGGTCTAATGATAATGGACGGTGGGTTGAGTCGCATTTCGCCATGACTTTGCATTCCCTCTCGAAAAAACAGGTAATTTCGCTTGACTGTTGCATCAGCTTTCTTTTTTACGGCGGCTCCTTCGCGACCCCCAATCATAGCGTCGAAGCCCTTTCATACCCCCTCCTTGACTCTCCTGACTTTCAGAATCAGAGTCAGGGGCCTAAGCTAAGAGTTCTGCGACCTTTTGGCCTCCTATTCTCTTGGACGACTACGGACGAGTGAATGGGTGCTTGTTTTTGTCCGCGGTTTGCTTGAAAGAATCGATCTTCCTTTAGTTCGTTTCTTTCCCGTACCCTAAGACGCTGTTGGAGCGGGAAGGCTTTCTTCCAGTCCCAGACTCCCTGTAGGAATGTTATATCTCGAACTACGTGGCAACCCCCTTTCCAAATAAAGTTTTTTTCGTAAGATTCTCCCCCCCCTCCCTCGTTGGCAAATTGTGGTTTGGATATCGATACTCTCTCTTCAGAACCGTTGATTGAATCTTCGCCACAGCACCATCAAATTTACCAGCAGCGTTCGCCGTCAATACTGGCCGTCTTTCTTGCTTTTGCTTCACCCCATAGGGGATCAGAAACTTGCATCTTTCCTCCCTCCTTCCACCTTTTTGTTGATCGGACACTGCATCTTACAGCGTGATGCATACTGCCATTTTTCGTGTTGGAGTATCTCCCTTGATGGGCAACCACTTACGAATATGTCACCTCTACCCAATTCCCATTCTCGATTAACGTTTGCCCAAGTCACGAAGGTGTTCGGAGTCTCTTTCCCTAACCATTCCTAAGTCCCCCCCCACTCTCCGTGACGGAACTTACTCTACGCACCCAGGACCAACTTTGTGTTGGACCCCCCCCCCGCATACACAGACTTCCTTTTTGCGAGTTTCCTTTCCCCCTTTCAAGAGTCACGGGTTTTCGTGGCCCTCCCTGAATACAGGAAAGGCTTTATTTCAAGCAGGAACACGCCGCTCCCATCACGTACGTCGTATTACATTCTCGCTCCCTCCACACTCTCATCAACGGTAGGTCTAGCGTTCATGCAGGGTTTCTTTCACACGGAGTAGTAACGAGAGTCTTCCTCACAAGAGTCTCTACCTTTACTAATAGGACACGCTGCCGACATCTTCCTCCCCTCCCCCTGTTTCCATGGCACGCCAATTGCTCTTTCTCCTTTCACCCGCGTAAGTTGGGCCCTCTTATCCGGCTCTCACCTGCACGCGCCAAAGAACGGAAACATTCAACAAAAGTCCCTGCCATTACACCATCCGCTCTCATACCCGATTTCTCTAGGATTTTTCATAGTTAATCTCCCCTCGCTTTCTTAAAGAAATCTCGATAATTCACTGTAAATTTCTATCGGACCTTAAACAGTACCTCTTGCCTTTTTCCGCGTCTCGATAAGGGCTGCTTCTAGCGATCTTTTGCCTCTCACTTATTTCCTCTGTTATTTTTAATTCGCGACCCCCTTGACGTACATGTGTCCATAGAGGAGTGACCTGGCAGCGCAGTCTGTGCCTTTTTCCCTGCCCCTTTTTTAACCCTCTTAAGAGTCCCGCGGTTTCACCTCCCCTTCACACTCCCGCTCTCACTCGCTCAGGATCCCCTGTCCACCGTTTTACTCCCCTATGCTAGATATCATCTCAGTCTCATCATGTGTCCTTTTACACCCCAGTCTTTCATCTTCGTCTCCTTCCTCCTCCCTTTTTTAACGAGACTCATTACCCTTCCCTTTTTTATGCCAGTGAAATATTTTCCCTCCAATCCCCCAACACATTTCTTTTTTTCTTGTATCATCATACATCTTTTTTTGGCCTTTTTATCAACAAATGGCCACTAGTAATCCCTCCAATTCTGGCTTCCCAATTAACGATTTAGCGGTATGTTGCAGGGGACGAATTTTATTGTCTCAACGCTTCTCCGGCTATGTTCGCAGCCTGCTATTCCAGATTCATTCGAAGCTCCCTCTAATGATCCGCGCATAGGGTGTTTTCCGCCTCCCAGCCGACACATCTCCGTTGCTCTTGACGAAATTTCCCCCCCTACAACGATCGGCACTTTCTTCCCCTTCCTCCCCCCCACATTGGAAATTTCGTGCAGCCGTGACCTTAAACAACAGTCCGTTCACTACACAGCGTTGCCCTCCGGTACCACGAATTGAGGAATTTCCGTCTTTGCTTGTTGCCCCCTACGTCTCCCCTCTCGTTTCGCCGATCTTTCTGACGTGGCGTAGCAGTATGTCCCTTTCATCCTTTCAACAACATCTTGCCTCCCTAGGCTTTTTGTCCCTATCACAGGAGCCACTGAAGACAGTGTCACCTCATCTTCCCCCTCCACCGACCGCTAGCTTGTTTTTGACGTTGATTCAGCTCACAACTCTTGTGAGAAACTATGGACGTTCCGTATGGTCCTTAAGCTCTTGATCCTCTCATCCGGATAATATAGTCCTCTGCCTGTGTCCTGTTCCATGCCCCCTCTACCACATCTCATTTGAGCTGCTTTCGGGAGGGCTCATTTTGTTTGCACGTTAGCTCAGTATTTTGACTCTTTCTCCCGGCGCGTTAGTCTTCGTCGCTAGGTTCTCTTTAGCCTTACCCTCCTTTGCTTTGAACTGAAGGTTCGAGACCCATACGAACTCATTCTTTTCTTAGAGGCTCTTGACGCCCCACCTCCTATCGGCTTGCTCTTGGAGTCTCCCCTTTTACGTACTTTTTTTTACGAGGGCAGCGGTTGTATTTGCCTGATCTCATTTAGGTACACCCGCTCTTTCCGTGTCTGGCCACCTATTTCTTTTTTCATTGTAGTGTTATCTTCCTTTATACTGTTATATTGGGAGCTGTATCTTTTTCGCAGGTTCTACTCTATTAACGCCACCTTCGACTGCTCATCTATTATCACCCCGAAAGATTTCCTTTTCCTTCCCTCTTGCTGAAGAAGAGAGAAGAGAACCCCTCGAATCCGACCCTCTTTGTCTGCATCTCCTTATGAGCCCTTTCTTTATGCGGACTGTAAGAATTGTTGGCGTTGTCTTTGCCCCCTCAGTACCGGTTCTTTTTTTAGAGAGGAGCGCCTCCACCCCCAGAACAAATGTTCATGGTTCATCTCCTCCTTTTTCTTTCTGTAGGAGGGAAGGCAGTGAGATGCTACCAAGTATCCTTCTCGGTTTTTCTGGAGACTCTTTATCCACTATCCTTTTCCCAGCACATCGCAGCGTGATTTTCTTGGGCTACGACCGCTCTCTTTCTCCCCAGGCCGCAGCAACGCCCCCCATTAACGCTTCGATCGTATCGTCACTCCTCAGTATAAGTGCACTCCCCCCCGTTCGCGCCACATGATCTTCTCGTCTTTTTTTCGCCCTTTCCTCGCATCTATAATCTTCTCCTTCAGGCGCGGCGAGGATTTCGACCGCTCGTACCGATCGTCCCTACTTCGTTTTAGAATGACATAGTTGCCCTCTCCTAGCGAAGCCGAGGAATCGTGTTTTTTTTTTGAAGTCCTCCCCCCCCCTTCTTCTGCTGGTGGATTTTGTCTGGACGTGTCAGTCCCCCCCCCCTGTCCAGTATCTGAGATTCGCCTCTTAGTCTTCCTTAATTTCCTGGCCGCCCTCCTTCTTCTTCCCACTCCTCAA
>Ga0179593_1485856_pt1 | contig 10451 bp, 17 predicted proteins | sample CZODoug2_1_08_16_FD_185931 | JGI IMG/M metagenome (GOLD analysis project Ga0179593, IMG submission 185931) | Vadose zone soil fungal communities from Angelo Coast Range Reserve, California, USA - CZODoug2_1_08_16fungal (PacBio error correction) | ecosystem: Environmental > Terrestrial > Soil >... | reverse complement strand
TGGACAAGGACCTCCTAAACCCCACTAACGCCCCTCCGATACCATACTCTCATGTCGGGCGTCCCCTGGGTTCCCCCCCCGAACCTCAGATGAATCCCTGAAGAGTCTACAGTGTTTTACCTTGCTCTTCACTCTCTTTCCCTGGCCCGGTTTGTCGGGGGAGAGTATCGTTTCGGACCCCCCTTCCCTTTCAGTGCTTCTCGCGTCCCCCCCTAAAGGTCCTTTCTTTTTTTTTAGCATTCCCGTGGACCTTTGCACCCGACCGCGTACTTTTTCTCGACTGTCCTTTCCCTTTGACTTCTGGTGTTTCCTCCCTAGGAGGTTTGGTCTTTTTCAGGTCACCATTTTCTTTTGCCCGGTTTCCCCGTTTCATTCTTGTTCCCCCTTCTTACTTCCCCCTCTCCTCCAAATGGTCTCCCCCAGGAACTTTGCAGAAAAACCGTCGATCGTATATTCCCCCTCTTTCCCAGCGGGCTTCTGGCCTTTCTTTTTATATCCTGTTCCCTTTCTGTCTTTCTCTCCGATATTGCGTGTTGTGTGGTTCAGAGTGGTTTCAGGTTGAAGCGACCTCCGAAGAGCCACTAACTGGTCTTTTCCTCGCCTCTTCATCTCCCATTTTGCAGCCCCGATCTTCCACGTTACGTTAGAGCCATTCCAGTGAGACCCGTAACGGATGACGCCACTCCTTGACCTTCTCTTATAGTTCTCACTTCGACTCGTATGGGTAAGTTTATGTATTTTTTGGTCGACCTTTCTGGAATCCGTCTTTCCATGACAGGCCAGAATCCCGTGAAAGTCTACGCCTTTTTTTTTTTTCCTTCAACTTCCGTGCACTCAGGAGGTGAAAGCCTCGGGAGTCCTTTTTTCCCCACCCTTTCTCCCGCACACCGATTCTCCTTTTGGTCTTCTCGTGATGATCACCCCTGACTCCCCCCCCCCCCAGAGACATCGCGGTCGTCCCCCGGCCCCATTCGCCCCTTTCCCCCCTTGCTCACCACCAAAACCCACACGAAGAACCCCCCATAAGGTAGCATCTTTTGTTATATTCACGGGACCTTTTTCTTACCTCTTTCCTTTCTCGGGCAGACCGGCACCATCCCGAAAAGATTTGGTCCAACCCTTTTCCATGCTTCAGTCTTTTTTTTTTCCCTTACCCCTTGGTTTCCGTCCTTCCCCGTTTGTCATGATTCTTCCATTGTGTCAGGGGTCTCCCCGGAGGAGACTTGTAGAAGCTTTCTGCCCGGAAGACTCTTCGAACACTTTCTGGTCTCTTCCCGGCCCCCCCCCGTAGACCTTTCCTATCCGTTCTCTTATGTATAACTTTGAAACTGTGACCCAGAGTGCATAACCCCCCCTTCATCTTTACCTTTCTTCCCCTGTTCTCGTTTGACCTTTTTCCAAGGTTCAGGATTTTCTTCACGATGCCGTTTGCTCCCGGCTGCCGAGGCATTCTTCCTAACCCCCCTCCCTTCCCCCATCATGAAAGTTAGACTCTCTTGTTGCCCTGAGATCCTTGTTCCCCTCCTCAGGTTTCTCCTCAAGTACACCCCCTTGTTCCCCCCCCCTTGCTTTTTTGGAGCCGCCCTCCTTTGGGCAAGGGTGCAGGTCTTTTTCCTTTTTCTGACGCCGAGATGGCAGACGAACTTCCTGGCGAGGTGCCTTCCGTCTTTAACTGTCCCCCCCCTTTTCCCCTTGAATCCTCCTTGTTTCAGATAGGTGAAGCACTGGGTCCGTTTATTTCTTTTCCCGCCCCTCCTTGGAAAGTATTATTTCTTTTCAAGGGGCATCCCTAAAGAATCCCTTTTTGAAGTTTTTGTTCTCCCCCGTTTTGGCCCTTTTTTGATCCTCTGCTTTTCTCATGACATCCCGACGAACTGTCTCGGAACCAAATTCTCCCGTCCTTCTCGGCCACTCCCTTATGGTGGATTGGCCTCTTTTGTTAGGAATTGTTTCTTCAGAAAGCTCCAGACGTCCTTAAGAGGAACTCCCCCATCCCGTCATCTACCTCCTTGGGTTTCTTGTTCACCATTCGTCGCGTTTTACGAACCCCCCGTTCTTTCCCACGTCTTCTTTTTCGTTCCCCCCCTTCGACTTCTTCCCTGCCGAAAAAGACTTTTCCCGCCTCCGCGATTTTGCGTTTCTTTTCGATCCCCTCTCTCAGTGCTCTTCTCCGGCGCTACCTTTCCCTTATTTATCGACGTCCTACAGGAGTGGGATTGCTGTCTACGTGGCCCCTGGTCCTTTGGTTTGCAAGGTTTCCCCCTGTTCCAAGTCACCTGCCTGGGCTCCCACTTGATTTTCAATTTTGAAAGCGTTGCCCTTCCCGTTGATTGACGCCTCCACCCCTTTTTTCCTTTTATTTTTTGTCCCCAGCTTTAATTCCCCGTCCTTTACCCCCTCGCATGGATTCCAGTAGCGGGCGTCTCTGTAAAAAATTCTTACGTCGTTAGGTTCCCCCCCACGCATCTCCTTATTCTCCTGCGCTTTTCCCCCTAAATTTTGTCTTTTTTTCCCACTTTCCCTCCGTTGGTTTCTGACCCGTTGCAAAGAAGCTCGGGCATAGAACACAACTTTTTCGGCTCCACTCTTCCCGGCACCTTCCTCTTCTTTTGTCCCCCATTCCTCCGCGTCCTTCCAACCCCACTGATCTCTGATGAGAAGTCCGATCGCCCTCCCTCTCTGGTACTGGTTTCTCTCTTGCCAGTCCGCGGTAAAAAAATTTTTGGAAGAAATGCTCTCGACAAACCAACCTAGGATTGCTTGTCTAGGGCCCCCAGCCGGGTCCCTGCTCTCCCCGCACCTAGCCTCCCCGAGAAACAACTTCAGACGAAGTAAATTTTGAAAAGCAATAAGCCTCCCGCATCGACCCTTTTTGGCGTTGCTCTTCCTCACCCCTCGTGGAGGCGTTTCTTCAGAGGATTTGCTTTTGAAAGAAGTTGAGTCTTGCTCTCCTGAATTTGGCCCTTTAGAGCACGTATTCCTCCCCCCCACCTTTCCCCCATAATGCATATCTTTTACACTTGGCTGCCGCTTGATCCCACAGGTGGTATTCTCACGGCCCCCCCCGCCAAACCACTTTTTGTTTTCTGTTTTCTCTTTTCCCTTGGTTGCGTTGTTGACGACCGGCAAAAGTTTCGATTTGCAAGGGTGATCTTTTCCTGGCCTTTTCGATCTTTCCCCCTGTCCTTATTTTGGGTTTTTGCGTTCCCTTTTTTTTGCTTTCCAATCTCTTACTTTCCCTTCCGATGAACCGTTTGCCGCCCCCTGACTTCCTTTTTGTGTTCCATTTTTCCCAAACTTTTCCCGGTCCCCCCCCCTGCTTCTGCTGTTCCTTTCTCCGTTTCCCCTTTTGGTTCTTTTTTCCCCTTTGGGACCTTGTCGCTTCCACTTGGGCGTGCTGTTTTTCCCTGCATCTTGCGATTTCCTTTCTTGGCTTGGCCCATCCTCGTGTTGAAGGACAACTCGTTCCCGTGGTTTCTTTCCTTTTCTTCCCGTTTATCTTTTTTTTCCCAATTCCCCCCCCCTTGCCCTGCTTTGCTGAAAAAGATGTAGCTTTTCCAGCCGTCATCAGTCTCATCTGCTTGACCTGCTTCTCCAACTTGTCTCTCCCTTCCCCCCCCCCTTTCAGGCACGCTTCTTTGTCTTCCCCTGCCTTTTGACTTCCTTTCCCCTGTACTTTCCAAAAAAGGCCCCTAAAGTCAACGCCTTCGGTTGAAACTTCGTTTTCATGTCCGGCTTCTCCGTTTTCGGCTGTTCCGCCCATTTTTCTCCCACCCCCCTTTTTTCTTCTTTCTCGTCCCCTCCCCGTTATCCTTGCAAAGAACTTGTGCTTTAGATAAACTGTCTCTCTGTTCCAGGCACCTTTTTCCCATCCTCGTCCTTGTTCCGATTTGTTTTAATCACCCTTTTCCCCCCTCTTCCCTTCCCAGTCAAAATTAGGCTTCTGGGGAGGAATCGTATTTGGTGGGATGTAGCCTTTTCTTTAGGAAATATCTCCCCTTCCACAGATCTTCTTGGACATATCATTCCCCCCCATATCTTTTTCCCTCTGACTTCAACCCCCCAGAAGAACAAGTGCCTTCTTATTCTTATTCTTTCCTCTTCTTCTCTTTTCTTCTCGCTTTGCTTTTTTTGCATAGCTTGGACCTCCTTTTTCTTTTTTTCCTCCCTCCCTTTTGTTTTTTTTGCCTTCCGTTGTTTTCCTTTCTTCTCTTCGCTTACCCCACGGGGGAGATCTGCGACCCCTTAGAAGCTCGGTCTCTAATAACTCGCCGCTTTTTTTTCAGGGTTCTTTTTCAACCACCCCCTTCCGTTTTCTCCTCTCGTGATTGTACCTTTTTTTCAAATCTTTTGCCCTTTATGGAAGGCCTCACCCCTGTCGATGCGAAGTTTCCTTTCGGATTTTCGCTTCCCCTTGAGTTCTTCTCCCTTTTTCCCCAAGCCGCCAACTTTATTTTTCGTCCCATCCTATTTTCTGATGAGTGGCTCCTCCGCTTCCCGGAATTTCAGAGTGACCCCCCCCCCCGACGAGACGGGTCCTGCTGCTTTGTTCCCTGTAATTTCGTAAAGCTTCCCTTCTTCCCCCCCCCCCCCCCCCCATCCCCTCTTGGTCTTCTTTCCGGCGTCCGCTTGATGTTTCTAATTTGTAGCCTCACAGCACGTGCTTTAACCACGTTGCCTCCTGTCAACCAAACTTCCTTGCAGTTCAGTGCAGAATTTCCCTCCCTTTCCTCCTTCAACCCCCCCCCCCCATGCCCAGATTCCACGGTAGCGCTTGTTCTTCCCCGAAGCCACTTCTACCCCGAGCGTTGTCCCGAAAACCCTTTTTTGCGTGTCCTGCGTAATTTTTTTTCTCCGTCTTTCGCTTTGTTGTCAGTTTCCCAGGGAGCATGTATTTTTTCAATCTCTGGTAAACTTCTCCGTTTCCCTGTTTTTTCCTCTCACCCCATTGTCGAGTCTCTGACTCTTTTTGGCCTTTCGCGTCTTCTCTCTGTCTAACCCGTCGACCACCAAGAGGATTCTTTTTCCTCTCTACGGATTCGAATTACCTGTTTTTTTCTCTTTATTGCTGTGGTGTTTTTAGGCGATGCTTGATCCCTTTTTTTTCTCCGCCCAAACTCTTTTTTGTTTGGTGTCGACGTAACTTCCCACACAGAGAATATTCAGGGGACTTTTTGTCCCCCGATGCTTTTTCTTCCCCGCTTTCATTCGTCCAACTCTCTCTTTTTCCCACCCCCCTCCCCCTCCCACCTTAATAGGGGTTCAGCGACGTGGACTTAATTGAATAAAAGAGCTTTGTAGTTCTGGTTCCTTTCCTTCCTTCTTCCTCTTTTTCCTTAACTCCTCCTTTTTCCCCCTTTGTCTTCCTTTTTATGCTTGTTTTATTCTTCGTCAGAAGACCTGACGTCTCTTTATAGAAAGGTGCTTTCAGGCGCAGACTTTTTTTTATTTTGATGGGGCTCAAATTTCCCCTGTGGGTGTTCGTTTCTACATTTTCCCCTTTCTTCCAAATATTTTTTCTTCCCCTTCGTCGAAGGGGAATGGTCTGAGTCTTCTTTCACTGTTTGTTTCGGTGCTTGATCTTTTCCCCCCTTACTTTTACGCACTCGCCCCCTTTTTCCGAAAGGTCACGGTTTCTCAATGAGACTCCTGCCCATGTTAGGACCGCTTTCCCCTCCTTTTTTTTCTCCTCCCTCACGCCCTTCTTTTCCCCATTGTGTCCAGTTCTGTTTTTCTTCCCCCAGGCACCACCCGAGGTGTACATCCTCTCCTGAAGAGGATTTGTATCGTGTTTTTTCATGAGGGTGGTGCCTGTTTCAGGTCTCGGTAATTCTGCCTATTCCCTTTTCTTCCTTTTTTTATTCCCAGGACCTCTCCTTTTCAATCGGGTTCTTTCTTTGAGGGTGTTAGGACACCCCTTTTTTCTGTCTTTTTTTCCATGGGTTTCTTTTTTTTCCCGCTTCCTTCCGCTTTTTGTCTTTCCCCTTGATTCCATTAGAGAGAAAGACGGTTTGAAAGTCTTATTCAACATTTGGAGAACAATTTTTGACGGCCTCCCCTCGCTTTTTTCACCTTCCCCTAATGCATTACCCCTTCGTTTCTTTTCCCCGCTCCCACGAATCGTGGCGTGCCTTTAGGGTATAATGCACTGTACGCCGTTTTTCTCCTCCATTCCTGTACATCTCCCCCTTTGTGGTCATCCTTCCTGCTGGGCTTAGAATGTACGGTCGGATTTGAAGGATATACTCACTGGAAAGAAAGACCTGTTTCCCTCCCCCTTTATTCATCTGCAAGTCCCCCCTTATCTTCTTCTTTTTTTCAATGAACCTTGATTTGAAAAATATATGGGCTCCCGGACATTGGCAGGTGTTCACTAACCCCCCTACTGGGTCCCTGGAGGGCCCGTTTCTGTTTCCTTTATCTCTTTCTTTGTGCGCAATTTTCTTCTGGGCTGAATTAATTCCTGCTTTGTTGAGTAACTTGACTTTCTGAAAGGACTTGGTTTTTTGCTTCCAGGCTCCTCTGCCCCCCCCCTATTTCCCTTTTTTACCTTTCCCTCTTCTTCTCTTTTCTCCTGTCCGACTCGTCAATTCTTTGGTAAACTGGCACTTACAAAGGGCTCTTCTGGTCTGCTGCCCCTGCGAACGTCCCCTGCTTGTCTCACAACCTCCCCGTGGTCCCCCTTACTTTACCACAATGAAGAGGCCAAGTAAACTTCCCCTTTTACTTCTTAGTGACCTTTTTTGTTCTCTCTCTTCTACCGCTTACGTGGGCGACCTCCTTTTTTTTCTTTCTTCTCCTTCTTTCTTGTCCTTTTTTCTTCATGGCCTACTCCTCTCCTTTTCCTTACTCCTTTTAAGTTGTTGTTTTTTCTTTAGATTTAGGGGGACCTGACCTCTGACCCCACCTTCCCCCCTCCCCCCCCCCTCCCCCCCATCCTGTCAGGCCTTCCTCTGAAGAAGAAGATGTTTTCTTAGTCTGTATTCCCCCCCTTTTTCAGTGTTACTTTCTCAGTTGCCCCCTCACTTTTTCTGTGTTTCTGAGGGAGGTGGTTTTTCTCCCCGGTTCCCCTTTTTCTTTTCTGTCTCCTCTATCGACACTCCCCCCTAAAATTTATTCTTGTTCTCGCAAGTGACGTGCTGGGACCTAGAAGTTTCTCCGTGTCTGACCCGGCATTCTGTCTTCCCCTTTTTCTCCTTGAGCAGCAGGGATAGTTTTGGAAGGTCGTCCGACCGAAGGATTTTTACGTCTACCCACAAAATCCTCTAGTGACATTCTCTGGCCCGTGGCCCCTCGCCAAAAGTAGAGACGTCCTTACCGAAACTGTCCCAGAAGGGCCTCCCTTTTCCTTCTTAGTCTTGTTCATGGCAGCTTTCCGTCTTCGCGTCCCCCATCCTTTCTGGTTTCCTTTCCGGAGGTTTTAATCCTGACGTTTTCTGAAGAACGTTGACCAAAGAAATGTTTCCTCCGTCTGCTCCTTTCCTCCGCCGGGCGGTTCTTCATCTTCTTTTCTTTCACCAATCCTTTCATGCCTTAAAGGGCGCCCCCCCACAAGGGCGTCCCCTCCATCCTGTGTATTAGTGGAGTGTCCCCACGTTGTAAAGAACTTTCCTCCTTGTGATGTGGCTTTTCGAGGGCAGGACCGCCGGGGCTTTGCCTCCCTCCCTGACCCTCCGATCGTGTATGGCGAGGGGGGGTCTCCCCTTTGATGAATTTGGTCTTCCCTTCCGTATTCCTTCTCCTTTCCCTTCCGGGAGGGTTCCCCCCCCCACAACAGGTTCTCTCTCCCAGTTGAAGATCTCCCCCCAGTAGGGGCTCCTCTATTTTTTGAAGCATTTTTTCCCAAGAACCCTCCGGCCGCCGTTCCTGCCCCAGGCCCCCCCCCCCCCCTCACCTTTCCACATGTTTTGGTTCCCCAAAAGAAACCCCCGGAAGAACCTTCATGTGTCCCTCCTCTGTAGATCCCCTGACCGGGTCTCTTTTCTCTCTTTTACTTTTTTCTCGAATCAGAACTGCCCCCCATCAAGACAACTCCTCCCCTCGCTTTCATCCTTATGTCCCTTGGTTTGAATCTTTTCAAACAGCCTGAGCTTGCCAAAATTGTGGGATTTCGCCCTCCCTGTCCTGAGTCCTCTAGCTTCGAGAAGGGTTTCGCCGTAACAAGGACTGCTTTTACTTTTCGACACATTCTTTTCATTCCCGTTCCCGTAGGACAAAAGGCGAGCGCTGAACTGACCCCCCCAGTCTCCCCCCCCCTCCCCCGGCATCTTCTCCTTTCCCACGGGGAGGGCCCGCAGGTTCTTCGTCAAGATTTCCATCAATTCTTTTTCTCATCTCTACCCCCCTGAGGAAAAATGGAGACCCACCCAACAGAATGTCTACTCCCGGGGCAATTCCCCCGTCTCCCCCTGTTTCTCCTTTTTCGCTCTTCCCATCCTTCCCTTTTTACTGCTCGACCCGAGAAATGCGTTCGCCTGGAAGAGTTTTCAGAATGATTTCTTTCCCCCGAAACGCCACAAGAGAGTTTGTCGGGTTTTAACAAATTCCCCCCTTCGGTCTTTCCTTATTTCAATCCTTTTTTCTTCCTATTTTTCCCGTTCGTCCGGCATGAACTTTTCGGAAGATTCCCTTGGTGCCGTGCATCGTCAATATCCCTTGCATTTTCATGTCTGTGGCGACAAACAAGTTTCCCTTTTTTTTCTTAGCTGAGTCCTATCTAGCCTCCCCCCCTGGCCCTTCGTCCCCCCCCCAGGAAGAATTTCAAGTGAAGGAAAAGACCCTCTTTCTTCCCCCCCCTCCGTTATAGTCTGTCCCCGCCCTTGTGTTCCTGGTTTTTCCCCAGCTTTCCAGACGCCGGGACGCGTCCCGCCAAGATATTCCATCTCCCCCCCCCCCCGGCCTGTTTTTTTTTTCTCAAACCCTCTTCTTGTCGCTTTTACAACGAAAGCTCATGATTAACCCCTTCCTCACCTGGCCTCCCCCCACCAGTACTGCGGCTGCCCACAAGCATTTGATTACACAGCCCTCCGAGATTTGGCGTCTTCTTGCTTCGTCGGACCTTGCTCTCTTTCAAGTGATCTATTTCCCCCTACTTTTTTTTCTTCCTTCCCTCTTTGCCTTGCGAAGTTTCCACCTTTTTGGTTTTAAAGGTTTCTCCCATCTTTCCATGCAACTGTTTTTGAGTTCTACCCCCTTACCTGCGCTTTACCAATCCGCTGGGCCAGGGCTTAGTTCCCCAACCTTCTTTCCTTTGTGGGCCTCCCCTGTTTTTCTCTCGATCTCGTACACCCCAAAGGACGACATTTCTTTTTCTCGCGGCGGTTTTTCTCTGTTACATCTCCTGATTGCCTCGATTTTCCCAGCCTTTCTCCCCTCATTTTATCATCTACTCCCCCATCCTATGAAATTTGGGCATGCGTAACATGGAAGAAAATCAACTCCCAAGTTGGATTCTCTCCATAAGGCAATTTGCCCTTCCGTCATCTGACCCCTTTTTCCTTGTCCGATTGCCCGGCTACTGAAGATGATTGGCATTTTCAATCCCTAAAGCTGTCTTTTTTACGGCGTTTTTTTTTGTTTCCCCAGGCCCCCCCCTCTTTTCATAGATTCTTTTCTTTTTTTCTCTCAAGGGTCGCTTGCGCGCCTGCTTTCGCCCTCTTTTCCCGTTCTCTTACCCAGAGAAGGTGTGAAGGCCTTTACAAACAACTGTACGGCTGATTCTGCCCCCCCATCCGGAGTCCGCTTTTTTTCACCTCCCCTTCCCCCCCCCTTGCGTCCTTCCCCCCCATCAAAAGGAAGAGTGCTTGAAAAGATGCCATCTCCTAAACTGCCTGCCCGCATAGACCCTTGTTCTTGGCGTTTTTCGTATTTTTTTCCATCCTTTTTTTCTATTTTTGAGTGCTATGCGAAAGACAGTTAATGAGATGGACCTTGACTTCGATATGTCTTTCTGCCACAAGTCCCCAAACACCTCTTTACCCCGACTTCAGTCTCCAATTTTTACCCGGGCTCCGCTGATTTCTCAACCTGTTGTCCTTAAAGAAATGGGACAACTCTTTCCCCCCCCCCCCCCCAATGTTTTTTCCTGTTCTTCTGTTTCGCAATGTCAGTGAGTCCCATCTTCGAACTTTCCCCCTCCTTTCTTTTCCCCCTTCCGTCCTCCTTTTGTAATTCACTGTCAGGTGCTTTGCGACTTCATTGGCTCTTCATTTTTTCTCGTCCTTTTATTCCGATTTTCCCTGGTGCGCGTTCCAATCCGGACGTTCTTTGGATGAGGAGCAGTTTGGCCGTCCACCCCACCTTCCGGTCTCGTGGTCCATAACCCGCTATTTCCTTTTTTTTTCCAGCGGTGGTCTTTTCGGCTGGGCCCAGTTCTTGGTCTTTCACATCACTCCTATTCCCCTTCTTTTCCCCCTATTTTTTTTTTCCCTTCGTTTTCGCTTTTTTTCCAA
>Ga0179593_1354373_pt1 | contig 10451 bp, 22 predicted proteins | sample CZODoug2_1_08_16_FD_185931 | JGI IMG/M metagenome (GOLD analysis project Ga0179593, IMG submission 185931) | Vadose zone soil fungal communities from Angelo Coast Range Reserve, California, USA - CZODoug2_1_08_16fungal (PacBio error correction) | ecosystem: Environmental > Terrestrial > Soil >... | reverse complement strand
TAACGGTCATCTGACTACACGCACTCCCCTTTTCCCCCCCCCTCATTTTTTTCCCCGGGAGCCGTGTGTTCCCAGTTGGGTTTTTTGTTGGGCCGTTTGCAACTTAATATTTTTACCTTTCTTGACTGTCCTTGCCTTCTGCCTGACATTCTGACGTTCGGGTTTTTTCTTTCATCCATCTTTTTTTTCTTTTTTCTTCCCCTACACCGTGGCACCTACCTGAAGTTGGATCACAGTGTTTTCTCTCCTTTGGTTTGTTTTCACCGTCTCAGCTTGTCCCCACCACAGTGTTGGAGCTATGTTTTCCGTGGTTTCCAGTCCTTTTTTGCTTCCCACGTCTTTCCTTGAACTTTAGTCCTTCCGGTGAATAAATCCGCTGGGTTGTTTGAAATCTTATTTTTTTTCGGGCCCCCCGGAGCACCCTCCTCACTTTGGGCTGCGTCAAAAAGCCCCGAATCTACTTTTTTCATGGCGTCTGTCGTCCGTCCAAACTCTGCAGCAGATCCTTGCATTCAGCCCAACCTCCCCCACTTCGGGCTGAATCCATTCGCGTTTATTTCCCTGTTCAGCCATGACCCTTTTTGTTTTTCAACGTAATGCCAACTGTCTATCCTTCCTTTTTTGCCCCCTAATGGCTGGTGTTGCAGTGTGTTTTTTCTCTTTTACGACTTTTTCCATTTCCCCAGGAGGTTCGCTATCCCCCCCAGTCCCCACCGATAGAGGTCCTGGTTGACTGCATTCTTTCTTTTTGACGGTCCGCCCCCCTTGGTACACTCCAAGCACTCCTTGGTAACTTTTTTTTAATTTTATGACCCCCGTTTTCCGGTGTGAACTTTTTCTTTGCCCCCCCCCCCGAGTGTGTTTCTTTTGTGATAAACGTCATCACCCGTATTGCTTCCATCCTTCATTACCCCCCCCCTTCTCTCTCGCGGAGTTTTTTCCCGTTTTTTCTGTTTCCCCTCCTTTTTCCCCCTTCCGTATGACCTCCTTTTCTTCATTTTCCTTGCTCGAACTTCCCATTTTTCATTTTCGCGGGTGTGCCCGCCCTCTTCTGTCCCTACCCCCACTGCGCTCATTTTCCTTTCGCTTGCGTCCATGCCATTTTTAGGAGTGAAGCTCTGGTTCATAGTATGCGGGTCGGGAGTTTCTCCTTTTTTTTCAGCTCTTTCTCCTCCCTTTCCCGACAGTCTTTGCGCATCATCGTTTTTCCTTGACCCCTGTCAACCGTCCCGGCTCTCCTTCGGGATCGAGTGCTCCGCTCCCTAAGCCTTGCTTTTTTTTTGCTCACGTCACCGGTCATTTTTATGGGCTGATCCACGCGGCCGTTCCTCTTCTCTCTCTATTTTCTGTTTTTTTTGTTTCGACAATTTTTTATACGCGTACCAAAGCTTCCACGACTTTTCTCCCATTATGTTTCTTCCCCCCCCCTCTTTTCCAGCGTAAACAATGCCGGCGCTTTCTGACCTCCCTCATAACGGACAACTTTTTCTGCGCAGGCCGATATCGACATTTCATGTTTTTCTTTCCTGGCGTAACAAGCTGTTTGTTTCTCCCTCTTTTTTTTCATTTTTTCCTAGAACGCCTTTTCCCCCCCCACATGCACATCTTGCTAATCCGCCATCCAAATACGGCGTGGTGGCTGCTTCACCGTTCGTCATCCTTCTGAAATTATAGAGATTTATTGGATTGAGCGTCGTTACATCTCGGGCTCTTTTTTTGTTGCGCGTCCGTAATCTCCTGGTCAGTTTGATCATGCTTAGACCAATAACTTCTCGCTTTTTTCGATTAAAGAATCTTCTTGCTCTCAGGAGAGAGCAGCCTAAGGGCGGTAACCTGGTTTGCTTTGATTTCACCCAATTGCTTACTGGTTCTTTGAGCTCCTCGTCGAATGTTGTTGGCTGACAGACCTTCGAGCCTTCGGTGTGACCATGACCCCGATAATGGTGGTAGTTCAGTCCCCCCCCCGACTTCCAAGTGATTGCAGTCTCATGCAGAAGTACGTCCCCTTTACACTTGTCCTGGTAGTCCTTCCCCCTCTCCTGTGTGCGGACCTCTCTTGTGGACCCCTTGGATTCTCTTTCTGATGTTTAATACTATTTCCACTTCCTGTTGATCTTTCTTTTAGTTTTCGAGTTAGTTCCTTCTCTCCCTCGGGCTCTGTCGTCGACCCGTTCTGTGGACGGGCGATCTTGTATGTTTTTTTGTTTGCTTCCAATTTATGTTACAGCGGCCCCCACCCCCCCCACTCCCCCGTCCGTCACCTTTCAAGCTGTCAGTTTTTTCTTGCCTTCAGTGTGAACGCTTAGACAAGTGTCTCCCGCGTCACCCCCCCCGAAGCAACCTTTGCATCCCTCTTTAAGTTATTTATTTTTGCCCGTTTGGCGGTTGCACCCAGCAGCGTATGCCCAATAGTTTCCAGTCTTGTCAGTTTAAGGTATGTTCAATGGTTTGCTCCCATCTCCTCCCCTGCCGTGAATCTCTTTTCTCCCTCCGTTTTCTTTTTCTTAGATTTTCGGACGGATACGGTGAGCACAGCCAATTTTCATAGCATTTTTTCCAAACGCCGTGGTCACCTTTCAATACCTCCTCTGTGGCATGCTGCTGGGTTGTCACCCCTTTTTTTTCCGTCCCCCTAGAAATACTTTTTTTTTTTCTGATGTCTTTTTCCCGTTCCATTGATGTCTTGTTTGGCTACCCGTTCTATCGTTTTCCCACCACTTTCACCCCCTCTTTTCTAATTTTTTTTACCCAGCTTGATTTTTTGTTTTTTCTATGCCGTCTTCCCTCCACTTTCTCCAAAAGTGTCGTCCCCCTCCAACGATCCTATCCTCCCCACCACATTTTTTTTGTGTTCCCCCCCCCTTCCCCTCGCCGGCGTCCCTACCAACTCTTTGTAGCGACACGTCGAAAACCATCCCACAAAGCACCTTCTGAAACAGTCATTATTAAAAACCCTTCTCCCCCATCTTGCTGTTCCCCCTCCTTTTTTTCTTCCACATGCGTCGGTCCCCAGACCGGCCCACAGGGGTCATTCCCCCTTCCATCCCTTTCATGAATCGAGGCCTTTTCACTTCCTTGTTGGTCTTTTGAATACTCCCCTTTTTGACAGGAATTTTTCCGTCATCAATTTGTTATACGAAGTTTTCTGCAGCCGTTGACCCCCCCCCCATTCGCACGGTTCTCGTCAACTCCCTAAGACCCTTTTTTTTTTCAAGCCGCCTTTTCCCTTACGTTTTATCTACTCTCCGCCGCCCATTCCTTTAACTTTCCTTCTCCTCTTTTTTTGCTGACACTGATTCCCGATTCGCAATGTCTCCCATATTCAGAGATCACCTCTCCCTCGTCGTACCCCCCCCTCCCTCCGTCAAATCGAGAAGGTTCAGCAGTGCTTCTTTGGTCCACCAGTACCCCTACTCTCCCCCAACGCTGTTATTCTACCTTTCCCTTTCTCTTCGATGGCTGCCTCGGCTTCGTCTGATTTTCCAACTAAGACGCTCCGTTTTCTTCCATCAGCCATTCACTGAAGTTACCTTACCCCTTGTACTTTACTTTCTCTCCGGTAATTATTAGCGTTCTTTTCCTTTTTTCGATGACGCTGTTTTCATTTTTGACATCTCCTTTTTTTCGCCATCCCCATCCTGCTGGCCACAGTCTTTCTTGAGCCTTTCGCTTCCGATCGCCCCCCCCCCCCAGCCTATAGCTTTTTTTAAGCGGATCGCCCCCCCCAAAGGGTGAGTTACTTCTCTCACAAACGTTCAAGCCACCTTTGCTTCCATCTTGAGCACTCCTCCCCCGAGTAGATCCGGACTTTTTTCCTACGTCCTTCCCCCTTCCTCCGTTCCTGTTGAGCACAGCCCCTTCGTTACTGCTCTCTTTTTTACAACGATACCCTTTACCCTGAACCGAATACTCTGCAGAGCGTCCCCCCTCTCCTCCTTTCGTCCCTTTTGATTTCATTTTTGAATGACCCCGCCCCCCGTCCCCTTTTGCGTCAATCTGAGAAGTCTTCCCCTTGTTCCCCATTTCCCCTCGAACCCTTTCTTGTCCCAAAGGGCAATGCCCAGACCCGGCGCCCTGACTTTCTTTCATTTTTCCCAATTTTCCCAAAAGGATTTTGCTTGCGAAACCTCCGCGAGATTTTGTAAGGTTTTTGTGCCTCTTTGTGTCATTTAGGTGTCTTCATCCTTCAAATTACGTATCACCCCTTTTCTCCCAACTTTGTCAAGCTAGAGTTTCCTTCCTATTCGTCGTCATCCCCAAAGGCACTTTTTTCCTTCTATTTGAGTTCGCTCTCCCCTCTCGTCCCCCCCTGCATCAAGAGAGCTTCCGTCACCATTTCTTCTTTGATTTGGTGGATTGTTTTGCTCTCCGTCCCTTTTTACTCAACTTTTACAAATCCAGTCCCCTTGAACCAACCCTTTCCCCCCTTTACGTTTCTTATAGTGGTGACACGTCCGTTCACTTTTCTGCTGACAGTTAAATACCAAGCGTTTTTCTTGTCCCACCGAAGTTTTTCATCTCGAATCCTGCCTTATTGATCTTCTCCAGATTGAGTTTATCGACCGACGCACTTTTCAGGCGTAGGCCTTCTTTTTTTTTTTGCTTTTTTATGTCGTTTTCTGGCAGACTCTTTCTGGTGATAATTTTCTCGGTTTTTCCTATGATTGTTCTCCAAGCGAGTTTATTCACTTTGCTTTCCTTCAGTCCATTTGCATTGCCCCTTTCATCCTGCTCTTCTTTCCTCATGTCCCCTTAAAACCCTTTTTTCAAAACATCTAAAATTTTTTTTCTTGCGACCGTTTGGACACCCCACCCTTATTCGTCTCCTTTAAATAAACGTCCTGAGTGAACTGGTCTCTATCCTGACCCCGATTTTATTTCTTTCGACCCTGTCCCAATTTTTCTCCTTTGTTCCTCTTTTATGTCGAAGCCCACCTTCATTTCGTCTTCCCCCCTCTCCTTGTGTTGCCCCCCCACTTGTTAATGGAAAAACGGCTTCCCTTTTTTTTCTAAAACATCCGTTCCCCACGATATGCTTGGTTTGTTTCTTCCTTCTTGAACCTCTTACCTCTTCTCTTTTCCTCCCTCCGTTTTTTTGTTTCTTTCTTGTCTCTTTCTTTTTCATCTAAAGACAACACCGCTTTTTTTGATTTGTGATTTTCCCCCATTTTTTTTTTTAGTGGTTTTCCAGGGGCAGTTCACACCTTACTTCCTCCTTCCTGTTCCCATTCTCTCCCTTTCCCCCTCTGACCAGTTCGGCACATCACCCTTCGATATACGGGGTCGGGACCTACAACCAGTGGAACATAAAGTTTGATTTTAACTTGGTCGGACTTTCTAATTTTTTTTTTTTTTTCTTCCCCGTTCGAGCGCCACCCTGTGGCGCTAGTTTCTTCCTTTTTTTCCTTCAGTGAATAAGAGTTCCCTTTCTCAAGGCAGGCAACATTTAAGTTCAGGTTGTCAACTCTCTTGGTCCCCGTTTTTTCACCCATTGTGAGCAACCGAATGCTTTGGGATGACGCTCTCCCAATTTTTAGCCGTTCATCTTACGCTTGCCGGTGAGTAGTCTCCCCTTACCTTTTTCATACCGCGTCGATTCATTTTTCCCTTCTTACACAAACTCTTTTGTGAAGCCAGGAGGGACTTCCGTCCTGGGACCCGCAACGCCCCCCATTTGTTCCCTATTTCCAAAAGCAGCCTAGCCTGCGGTCAAATGTTACTTGCGTCTTCCCTTTTGACTTTTATATTTTTTTTTTTTTTTGAAGGATTACAAATTCCCCCGGATATCAGGTTTCATCCACTCAGCTTTCAGGATGTTTTTCCTTTTTAGATGAGTATGTGTGATGGCCTCTTTTGCTTTTTTTTCCAACCCCCCCCCCAATTCTTCCTTACCGGACCTGTTGAAGTTATTCTCAGATAGCACTTTGGCTGAACCCCCTGTTTTGTTTTTTTCTTTTTCTTATTATTAAATTCCCCGTGTTTTCCTTACTGGACCCCCCCCCCTTTTTCCCCTTTCCTCTAACCAATTCCTTTCTCTCGCGGTTTCTCGACCCTTTTTTTTTGTGACCTTTCTTTTTGATACGCAGCCGGTGACCTTTGGCATCGTCCAGTTCTGGGTTTTCTTTCTCTCGGTTGACTCGTTAGTTTCTTTCTTAACCTCCCCTGCCTTTGAGATTTCCTTTGGTTCAAGGAGGCGCTGGCTTTTTGATAGTTTTGGTTTTTCGCTCTGTGGACGTTATCTACGAGGTTCCTGCATTTCTAGTTTTATTTTTAGTTTAAGGCTTGGAACTGTAGGTACGACACTTTGCTCCCTAGGTTCTCTGTCTCTCTTTTCTGCTGCATCATACCGTGGGTTTGCTCTCCTGTCTTACTTTTCTTGTGGTTCCCCGCTTTCTTTTTTTCTTTATCGAATGCACTCTTTTTTTCGGTGGTGTTGCGCGCTTTGAAAATTCCTTTTTCTTTTACTCTCCCCTCCAGATTTTTGCGTGCATGATTTGAATGCGATGCCGCGGTCCAAACCTTTTCCAGTTTTCCCTTTTTCCTACTGAATCGCATACCTTGAAACGTCACGTCCCCCTCTTCCCTATATAGAATGGCTTATGGTCCACCGGCGGGCTTTCTTTCCTAAGTCCTCCCCCTACACTCGCCATCTCTGCCTAATCCTTTCCCCTCCCCGCTCTGGTGGCGGCTTGATCCTCTTCTTCAAGTCATCCTGAGTCCCTTCCGGAAGACCTACGAGTTTCTTTCGTTTGGCGTTTACCCTTTTGACCCCCTTTTCTTTCGCGGCCGGACTCTCATTGCGAAGCCCTTTCCTTTCGACAATCACTTTGATGTTTATTTTTGATTACCGGAATTTCCTCCGGCTCTTCCTGATCCCCTTCCAGAGACAAAACAAAAAAAAACACACCCAACCACCCAACCCCACCAACCCCCCCCAACCCACCCCCCCAACCACCCCACCCCAAAACACAAACCACCCCCCCAACAACACCCCCCCCACCCACAACCCACCACCCCAAACAAACACCCCACCCCCCCACCAAAACAATGTATTCTTTTTCCCCCCGTCGGAAGTTATTGGGCCTATAAACAACCCCACAAAAAACCCCACAAACTGGTCTGTTTTGTCCTGATGTGTTTGCCCCTCTTTTTTTTTTTTTTTTTTTTTTTTCTCTTTCTTCTTTTTTTTCCTTTTTTCTTCTTTTTTTTTCTTTTTCTGTTTTTCTTTTTTTTTCTTTTTTTGCTCTTTTTCGCCCTAAGCTTCCGGTATCCTTTTTTGACGTTAAATTTCTTCATGTTTTACTACCTTTTCCCCAAGTCCCCCCTACAGGAAGTTTTGAGGCGTGCAGGTTGGTTTTTTTTTGGTTTTTTTTTTTGTCACACCCACCAAAAAACACCCCCTGGGGGTTTTTTTTCTTTTTCTCTGTGTTTGTGTGGTTTGGTCCTTTGGGGGGGGAACATTTTTGGGTTTTTTGTTCTCCATCGTTTTTTCCGGTTACGTCTCCCTGGTAGAATTTTCCGGCTCACTGGTGAACTCTGCGGATGCTCCTTCTCTCACAATCCCTTGCTAGTGCCTTCATTTCTTTTGTTTTTTCCTTCCTGTCTGCAGTCCTCCGGAAGGGTACTTTCCCCCGGCTTTGTTTTTTGGGCGGGTCGATCTGTTACTGCCCCTTTCTTTGTTTTTCCTTTTTTTTTTTGGGCGTCCTTTAGACACTTCTTCATGACGGCCAAGTCCGTCCGCGACATCAAGCTGTCTGTCATTAGAGGTTCGGGTTCACCGTTTATTCTACAGTTGTGTTTTTCTTTTTTTTTTTCGACAGTCCCCCCAAATCCCCCTAACTGGTACTCCCATCCAGTGCCTTATGTCTTTTCTTCCCCCCACCTTCAATTTTTTCTTTTGCACGTCTTATGAAACTCCCGGTTTTTTTCCTTTTTCGTCTTTTAGAATGTTTCCTTTTTGAAAATGGCCATTTTCTCCATTTAATCCCAGCCACTCAATCTCTTTCTTCTCTTTATACTACCCCCCCCCCCGTTTTTTTTTTTGAGCGCTCGAATTTTCTTTTCTCATGGTCCTCCTGCACCCATTTCCTCTCCTTAACGAGAACTGGTTCCACTCCTTTTGTCATAATCCCCGTTTGTGCAACCCCTATCCCCTTTTTCTACCCTACCTTTCGTTTTTTCCGTATTGTCTGGTAGGGGTTTCCTACCTCTCGTCTTTTTTTTCCACATTTCACCCTTTCATCTTTGAACTGACATGATTTTTTGCTTTTTTCGGACCTGTATGCTGTTCTCCCCCCCTTTACGCCCCCCACAAAACCTGTTCAGGCGATTTTAATCCGCCCCCTTGTCCCCACAGTTGTCCCTTACCTCGCCTGCTTTCGAAAGGGTATTCGCCACATGTCCAACCCCCTCCGAACAACTAATTATGACCTTCCTGTTTCAAACCTTCCCTCGCCGGCCGTTTCAGTCGTACTCCCTCCCCCTTCTTTCCCATATCGTCCTCACGGCCCCCCTACTTTGAATTTCTCCTTTCCTTTGAGTCCAAATTGGGGGGGGGTGGGGTGGGTGTTTTTTCCCCCACCAAAAATTACCCAAGGCGTTTGTCCCTGTTAGCCAAATGTTCTGAAGCAATCTTCCCCGCCCATTCCCCCTCCCCCTGACTCTTCTTACTCTCGCATTCAACAACCTCCGGGTCTCTCCATACCTTTCCTCTTTTTCCCCCGAAGCCCTTCTAGTCATGAATGGCTGCTCTCTCCCCTCTTCCCATTCCCCCTCCCCGTAGTCCCTTTCCGTTATGTTGACTTTACAAGCTTAGCCACTTCTCCCCTTTCACGCGCAATTGACCGCTTTTTTTGCCCTTAAAAACCGCCCACTCATATTCGAGTAGGCTAGGATTCCTCAGTCCCCTCCCCCCCCCCTCCCCCCTCGTGTATGTGCCTTGTCTCTTCGATTGTTTCATGTAGGCTGTCGTTTTTTAAAAGACCTCTCTCCCAGAGGTTTGTGACATCAGCCATCTCTATTTTGTCATTGTGACGGTTTCAGGTTATCCCCCTGATTTCTTTCCCTGTTCTCCTTCACGTCTCCCCTTTTTGACCGGCCTTCAAATACTTCTCCCCCCCCATATGAGAGGTACGCGGAGACACCTTTCTTCCCCTCCCTCCCCCCCTTAAGCTTCCTCGGGCCTCCTTAGAGAGGTGATCCCCCCAGTCTTCCCTGACTTCTCTTCCAAACTCCCAGAACATTTTTTCTTGAAGAGGTTTTTAGGTCACTCTCTCCCCCCCTAGCTTTCCTATCGTCCTTCTTTTTCGTCTTATTTCCCCCCATAATTCTTTCCCTCCCCCCCCCCTTTATTTCATGCCTCTTCTTCTTCTCCATGTACACCAAAGTATCCATTCGTTCCCCCGATACTTATTCAGTATCTCCCCCACATTTCCATTGATTGTACCACGCGGTTTCATTCGAGTTGATCCTGAAGCCCCCCCGTACTTTTCCCCCCCGCCTTTTTCCCCCACTGTTGTTCCCCTTTCCCCTTTGCAATCCCAGGACCCCTCGCTGTATTTTCCCCATGTAATGCCCCCCCTTTCCCTTCTTTTTGCCGACCCTCCGAGACTCCTTCTGTTTATGAAGGTTTTTGTAGGATGAACTTTACTGTCTTTTTTCCCTGAGTCCCATTACCTTTGTTTTCCTCGCGTTTTGAGTTGAATTTCTCCGCCTCTCTTATTCATCCACCTTTTCACCGTTCCTTTCTCTGATGTGGGAGTGTTTTTCCTTCTTCCACTTGAGAAGACAGTCATCTCCTCTATTTCCCCCTCTTTCCCCCCTGCTTTTTTTTTTCGTGTGGCTTTTTTTGGATAGACTTCAATTTTTCCTTCTTATCCATCTTCACAGTCTTCCCCCTTACAAGTACCCACTTTTTCCCTATGATTAGGCATCTTGACCGTGTTTCCCCGGGTTTCCCCCCTGGCTGCACCCCCGCGAATTTCTTTTCCCAGTCCTTTCTTTAATCTTTCTTTTTATGATCTGCGCCAGAGTTCTTGTTGCTCGAAAGACTCCCTTTTTTTCCTCTTCGGTTTTGCTTCCTCCTTTTTTTCTTTTTCTTTGTCTTTTTTCTACCTCTGCGTTTTCTTTGGTTCAGGATCCTTTGTTTTGTTATCACCGTCTTTTGTTTTGCTGCCTGGATCCGGTGTCTTGACTGGACTCCTGATGTTCCCACTTGTTCCCTCCCTCGCCCCCCCCTTTTTTTTGGCCCCCCCACACGTCTCCTTTTCCGCCAGTACGTCCCTTTTTTGAGTCCCCCTTTTTTGTCGTCGATTTTTCTTAGAAAATTTTGCAATTTCCCCTCCCTTTGTAAGATGTAGTAGAGCACTGACTTCCTTCCTCCTTTCTCCCCCTTTGATGGGACCCCTGTCCGTGGGGTTCCCACGAAACTCCTGACGTTTTTTTCTTCCCTT
>Ga0179593_1304305_pt1 | contig 10451 bp, 17 predicted proteins | sample CZODoug2_1_08_16_FD_185931 | JGI IMG/M metagenome (GOLD analysis project Ga0179593, IMG submission 185931) | Vadose zone soil fungal communities from Angelo Coast Range Reserve, California, USA - CZODoug2_1_08_16fungal (PacBio error correction) | ecosystem: Environmental > Terrestrial > Soil >... | reverse complement strand
TTTTTTCTTTTCTCCACTCCCCCCTTTTCGGCGCTTCACCCCTCCCCCTCTTCCTGAAGATCTTTATTTTTCTTTTCCTTCTTTCTTTTTGGGCTGTGCGGGACTATTCCCCAATGCTTTGGCCCTTCGGCCTTCTATTGCTTGTGAGAGAATCCCCTAAATCCCCCACGCTAGTGCGGCGACGCGCATTTCCCGGACTATCGTTTCGCGTGTTAGAACTGCTGTAGGAGGAATTCATGAGTCCCGCAACTTTTCTTCACCCCCACGTCAAACCGTCAATTCCACACGTCGGCGTCTCTGCGTTAGAGTCAACGATCCTCCCCTTCCCCTCTCACGGGCGTGGTCCGCTAAAGAAAGACCAACCTGGTACCCTCGCCCTCACCCTCAAGTTTGTTCCCGATGGGACCTCCTTTCGCGGGATATAGCTTTGGTCTGGGACTTTTGCTTGAAGCTTGATTGACATTTGCAACTTTTCCGCCCCACCCGGCCATCTTTGTTGCCCCCCCCCGCTACCTACAGATCATCCTAACAGAATTGTAGTTGTGGGAACATTCCCTTTATGAACCTTGAGACCTCTTTTTTTTTGCCTAACCCCTCCCTTTAGATCAAGCCTCTCTCGGAAGAGAGACTTGGAGATCGGCAGCTGCAGCGCTTTCTGACCTTTCATTTGGTCCCCTCTGTTTTTTTGAACGAGGAGGGACGCCACCCTGTGAGACTCCCATCTCCGCGCTCTGGTACGCTGCGACTTTCTCCCAATTCTGGCTCTCGTATAACGTGAGCAGCCTGAAGCGCCCATCTTCTACCGAAGCTTTTTTCGTCGGTCCACATTTTCCCCAATCTTGTCCGTATCGCCTGAGTTCCAGTACCTCGTTTCCTGGAGAGTCGTCGTAAAAATGGCTTTCTTTGTTGAAGCCCCTTTTCTCCTTGTTCCAGATTTCTTTCTTCGTAGCCATTCTCCACTTTCTGGAACTTCTTATTTTTTTTCCCCTGTACGCCTCCAAATACAGCCGGTCAGTTTCAGTCTTTTTCCCTGATACCTGTTGAATTAATTCTCAGAGGTTAATGGACCCCGTACTAATCACCCTGACTTTCAGTTTCTGGCCAAAATCTGAGGCCTCTTATTTTCCCCCTTTCGCATTACCCAGATTTTTGGGTTTTCTTTTTCCTAGTGTTACTTGGTACAACATTTTGCCCCTTGGTTATCCAATGGCTACCTCGCATCAAAGGCGTCGGTCCTTTTTGTCATGGAGGAGACAATTTCCCCAATAGTGTCTTCTCCATGTCGGACGATATAGATGTGTTGTCATCCAGTGTCTTCCCTTCGTCCAGCAGCCTTAGCAATGAATGAAATCCGTTTTTTTTTTCTCCAGGGCCTTTGGGCCGTTTTTTGAACCTGTTTACGGCTCTTCTGAGGTGGACTTGGAAGGTATAGTTTCTCGAAGTTTTGATGGACCATCCCCTCTATGTTTATGGTATCTTCGAGTCATCGTTTCATTCACCCAAGCGCCTTTCCCTGCTGTGCTTCCGATATGAATTCATTTTAGTAAAGGAGTCTTTACAGCAATTTCTTTCGACCCAGTACTATATCCCCCATCTTTTTTGTAACCATTTCTTTCCGAGGATCTTGGGAGATGTTTTGACTTGTTGCTTGCTCTCCAACAATTTCGATTCCCCCTCCTCGGTTCTATCTCCCCTTCGGATTACCCTCTTCCTCATATCTCTTAGGTCCGCTGACATTAACGCTCGTTTTCGAAAAGGTTCCGTGGCTTTATTTCCCCCCAATCCACTCCGCAGTTGATTTCCATTCGTTGTACTTTCAACTGGCACTAGTAATTTGAGACCGGATCTTGTTTGAAGGCTGCACCTTGAAGAGTGGCTACGTGGCGTGTTTACATTGCTCTGAACGGTGGAGCGATTAGAAAGGTTCTCTCTGTGAGTAACCCGATCAGTGTGACTGTTTTGCGTTCGGTGCTGTGGGGAGCGTGGGTCATGCAGAGTTGCGCTATTATTTTACGCGAAGGGTTTGAACGCAAGGAACTTCGTAAGCCCGATGAGTAAAGAATTGGTCCTCTAAACAGGCGCTGGTGTGAGAACAAGGCCGCCCCCTGTTGGGGTGCGAAAGACCCACGAAAGGAATTGTTTACAAGAAAATTTTTCACGTTTTCTAACGCCTTACTGTATTGCTGTCCTGTTCGTTACACCCTCGCGTTCTGTTATCGTCATTTAGGAGTGAGGTTCGGATGTGCCCTGCTTCGCTGATTCATTGAATTTCATACATTTGCCTTGTGAAAAAGGGCTCCTGTTTCCGCAGAGGTCCCTAACTTCTGGCCTGTCTTCCGGTCCTTACGCGGGTCCGTTCCCAATTCTCGGCGAATAACGCGCAAGATCGTTCTTCAGGAACAACGCTTTGCCCCATACAGTGAGTTTTCCACCTCCAATGCGTGTATCCCCAGAAATGTTCTAACCCGATGGCACCTTCACCATATTACAAACGAACACGTACGTAGCAGATTAGGCGAGTGAGAGAAGCCTCTCGGAGGAACCCCTCCGATTCAATGACCTTTACCTTCCAAAAGAATGATATCGATTCGTTCGTAATAATGAGGGCCCCTTGCGCACTCTTTCCTCCTAGCGTCCGAAGCTTAAGGCAGCGCGCCCTACGGATGATATCAACTCTAATGGGTACAGGCGGTACTATAACCAGTCTCTTCCGTCTCCCCCTCATTATTGCGTATTCTGCAAGCCAGCAAAACATGCACAGGCCCGTATTCCTCCGTCCGGGGGGGGGTTACTGGCTGTCCCCCCCCATTTTGAGGCCCCTAGCGTCCTTCCTTCGCCTGTAGCAACAATGACTCCTTGACGATCGTAAGAACACGGGCCACTGTTCCTTCTCTTAGTTATGGGTATGGCCCCCATGACTCAGCGATTCGCACCCACGAAGAGCCCGCCGTGCAAGCGTCTCCCCCGATAGAACAGGCCCGTCCCCCCGCCCAGTAATAGAGATGAGGCACACCGGAGTTCCAAATCCGTCCCAATTCGATCAAGGGGGGGGGTTCCCCCCAGGTAACAAGCGTCCCCGCGGACCACGTTCCTGAGCGTCCGCATCCGATGCCAGAGATTAGAGGGGATTCACCGCCCCTGCCATGGGAGCCCTTTTCTGATCTTGACAGTCAACTGCACCACTTCCAGGCCTTGAGTGGATAGATTTCTGTTCGAAATTATCACACTGCGTAACGCCGTTGTCTCCCCCTTACCCGTGACCCAAGACCAAACCACCCGATTGTTAATGTTTTTGAACCCATGATCACGTGAAGCATGGTCAGCTGACAAAAATTCAATTTCTGCATGTGTTCTTTGCGTTGGTCCCCCCTCTGCCAGGGACCACCGTTCACATCCTTTCCCCCAGAGATCACTCGGCCGTCTGTGCCAGAAGATGGACTTTTTAAATCGTATTTTCCCTTATGGTGTCTAATATGATTTCTCATCAGGCCCTCTGCTTATGTTTAAAGGAGATGGCTTCTTCATGTTTCCTGCAACTCCTTCGTATCTCTCTCCCCTATTACCTTTAAGCTCATGCCATATATCAAGTCATGTTTTCGTAAGATCGTATTCCCTGAAGGTGCTCCCCACTTCCCCATCGCTGCTCGCATTATCCTCCAGAGGTCAGAAAGTGTCGGCAAATTTCGACCTCGCGCGACTTGGCCGGAGTAGAAACGGCGGGAGTAAGACCATCCCCCATCTTCGTTTCCCAATCTCGGTGGATCCAGCACCCCCCGCTTGCTGCCCGACTATTATTTCTTCCGAGGAGGTAAGTGATCTCCAGGGATTTAGTGCTGATTCAGAGAAGATGTGCATAGTGTCGATGCTTAATGCCCTTTGTCTTCCACCCCCTTGCCCCGCCCCTTGGCGTACCGATCTTCTCGTTTGGCAGGGACGCCTCCCTCTGGTGAGTTAGTAAGCAGAGAAAAAAACCAAATCCTTTCTTTAAGCCCTTCGCTCAGATCCGACGCTATCCCCGTCCGGTCGTTCCCCCAGAGGAAAAAGTGAGGGCGCCTTTGACCATATCTGGAGTGTAGAGTTTCCTTATACTCTTGGCCCCCCACCGCCTTTTGCATCTTGGGGTGAGCAATCCGCACTACCGCCATCACACGTTTGACCTCTTTCCTTTTTTCTAGAGGGGTGGAGCAGTTTCCCCCCTGGTTGTTCCCGGTGCATGATCCCGTCTTTCCCGCGCCAATAAAGATAGTCGTTTCATGCGGTTTGACTCACGAGCGGGCTCTGCTTCTTTCCCGATCCTATCAGCGGACCACAATTGTGTCCCTATCCTTTGATCTCCAAGCATTGTCCCCCCTGCTGTCCCGCCCCTACCAGCAAGATAGAGCGGCCGCAATGCGTCTCACCAAGGGGGGAGTTTACAACCGAGGGAGCGACAACCCTTCCCCTTTTCTGTTTACTTGTGTCTTGTCGAGACTGTTGTTCGCCCTCAGTAGTTGTCCTTCACCTCCACCATTTGTGGGCGCGTCAGCACGAGAGGCGTGGCCGCTTTCTCTTCTTCTTGCTATTGTTTTTGACGACCCGCCGCATCCCAATGCTTTGATAAGACGTTCCCTTTTCCCCCGTAGAATCCAAAGGAAATCCTGCGTTTTTTTTCCCGTTCGCCTCCCCAAAGGAGCACCTGCATGAGACTCGTTATTGCGCGTGATCAGGCTGATCGGAGTTGAATATGGGCGAACCGCCCCCCCGTCTCCCCTAAAGCCTTCAACCGCACTCATCTGGCAACACCTTCTCGTCAGTCCCCAGGAGAGGGCGAAATTCCACGAAGAGCACCGTTGGGTGGGAAAATGATACTAACCGGACCCCCTCCCATTCTTTCCCTTTTCGCCCCTATTCGTGTTCCCCTCTTTTTTTTTTCCCCACTGCCGCGGAGCGTTCGGATGCTTGCGGAAGGTATACTGCTTTTTCGCTTCCGAGAGGACGAACCCTTTTTTCGGCACTAGATTTCTTCTCCCCCGGATCACATCTCGTGTATTTCTTTTGTGTCCTTTTAAATTCCAATCTATGTCCCACAGGGTTGGTGCCATCTTGAATCTGAAGACCCTCCTTGGCGAATCACCCTTTTCCCCCGTCTTTGGAATCGGCGAAGATGGACTTGCTTTTCCTTTCAATTTTAGTCAAACGCTGAGCCTTAATTTGGACGCCTTCTCTTGGGGGGACAATTTTGATCGAGGTTACGTCCCCGCCCCCCTCTGTTCTAATGATCTTTTCGGTAGTTTTGTCTTACAATTTTTGCGCGGCAACAGAGGCGCTATGATTCGTTGGTCTCATTCCTTGGGCACGCTGCTCTCGGCACCTCACAATGAAGGATCTGTTTGCGAGCTTCCAAGCCCCATCGTAGGATTCTCGATCTAGCAACCCTTTTTTCCCCCCTTCTTTGGCAAGACCCTCTCCTTCCTCAATAGAAGATCTTTCGTAGAATACTCGACTCATCGTATTCGGACCCTTAGTAAGTAGTTCCCCCTTCCTCTGCATCTGGGCCAATCTTGTCCATCTTTTTACGCTTGTCCAGTCACAGGTAATCAGGCTGTTTAGAATGGATTCCAAAGAACTCAAGCCCCAACATCTCCATTTCCCCCTTTCGTAGGAGCGACATTTTTTCCTTTGTTTTTTTCTGCATCTTTGGCAGATGTTTGTGTTTTCTTGTCGAGACTTGTATTTGGGATAAAAAGCGGGTCCTCCCTTGTTTCCCCCCCCCCCCCCATCACGTAGAGAAATAAATGCATGCCGTTGGGCGTTTTTTTTTCTTTATTGGCAAGCCCCCCTGCAATAGTGGTCCCTGCCTTCGGCACTTCGCTCTCTTTCCTATGGCGAGATGTTACGCGGTTTTCTTTCGCTCCCCTGGTAGAATGGTTGAATGGGGCCCTGTCTTCTTTTTAACTACTGGTTCCTTTTTCGAAGATAGGCCTTTTTCCTTGACTTTCGCTCCCTTTTTATCGTTCTTTGCACTTGCACCCTCTCCCTGTTTGTGGTGATGTAATCAAGGATGCGGATGTTCGTCATTTACTAACCCCCTAACTCAGGCACTTCTTTTTTGGCTCCCTCCTCTCCCTTCCCCCCCTTTTCTTTTCACTTTTAGGAAGCTAAGCCCTTCCTCCTGACTTCCTCCCTCCTATTCACCCCCCCCCCCCCAAAAAGAAGTTGTTTTTTCCAACTCCTTCCCGGCTTTTCTTCCCCTTTTTTCTTCTTTCTGCGACTTTTTTCTTTCCTGAATACTCCCCCCTCCCCGATGTGGGATCCGTTTGACAACATAGCCCCTCTTAGGAGCCCGAGATGGACCTATTCATCTAGTTTTAGCTCCCTTAGATAGGTTATCCGCCCCCTTCCCTTCCCCCACCGAAAAACTTCCTGCTCCTTTCAAAAATAATTAGTCACCTCTAGAAGGCACTCAGGATGTTTTCCTACATTACCTTTTCCCCCTTTTCCCTTCCCTCTCCCTTCAGAAGGTGTGGTCTTCCCTTCCCCCCCCCCCCCTTCCCTCCCTGAAGCTTGTTACGTAAGGATTTTTCGTTTCCCCTTTGACGTGAAGGTCCTCTTTCTTTCGCCATCCTTTTCCTTTTTTGCGCTTCCTCCCCTTCCTTGAAGTAAACACTCTGGTACGTTGCCTTGCACCGGTTTTTCTGATTGTTCTCTCGGATCTTTCCTATCCCTCTTTCTACCCATTTTCTTGTCCCTCCCCTCCTACCCTCTTCAGAAAGATTATAAATCCCTATGGAATCAACACCTAGCTCTGTGTTCATTTTCTCCCCCCCAGCCGCACTTTTTGGAATTTCCCCCTCCCGGCATGGTCCCCGTTCTCCTCCATTCCCCATGCTTTTCCAGCTGCTGTAGTGCTGCCGTGAAACCCCTTTCTTTCCCCGTCCCTTCTCTTGTCTTTTGCGGTGATTCCCCCTTGAGTCGGATCCTTTTTTTTGATAATGGCACCCTTATTTACCCCCTTTCTTTTCTTTCTTCTTCCCCCCGGAGAAGTAGTTTGAATACTTTTTAGAGGATTCCCTTCCCTCTCCCCTTTCCTTTGGGACTTACTTCTTGTCGCAGTTCTTTGCCCTTAGCAGCTCACTTTAGGAGAAGCTTCTGATTTCCCCCCCCCCTCTTTTCCCCCCCCCGTTATTAACCACTGGACCTTCCCCGCGGGTAGTAGAAGTCCAACGCTGAACCATCCCTCCTCTTGCACCTTTTTCACTCCCCTCCAGCACTTCTCGAATTTACCTTTCTCTTGACTCTTTGCAAATTGAGCTGCCCCGTTAGAAACCCTGAAAGAGGTCCGACCTCCTAAAAAAGCTGCTTCTTTATCGATTTCTTCTCTTTTCCCCTTTCTTATCTCAACTTTTTTCTTTTGAAATTTTTTGAGTTAGTCTTTAATGTCAGCGCTCACCCTATGATAGGAGCCAAAGCTACTCCCCCCCGAAGGGCTTCGCTAGTCACCTCATGACCCACATCCCTCCTATTTTTCCTTCTCGTCACTGAATTTCAGAAGGAGAGAATTCCCGGATCTTATCCTGTATGACTGGAACATATTCCTTTCCTCGCGTTAAGTAAGTGAATGTCCTCCCCCCCCCTCCTCCTTTGGTTATTTTCCTTCTACTTATCGGACGACACCGTCCCTTTCTCTTGCGTTAGCCCCCCTTTCTTGAAGATGACCGACAGATAATATAGACGTCCCCCCCCCCCCACATTTCCTGAGCCTGTTGCCCGACACGAGTCTATTTCCCCATTTCAAGGAAGTAACCGTCAAATTTTCCCCTTTTTCTCGCTGACCCTCCCTTCCCCAGTTCCCAAGACGTGACCCCAATTAGCTCCCCCCCCCCTTCTTTCCAGTAACAGGAAACCAGACCTATGGTTATTAAAGCAGACGAATTCCCAAGGAAGCTTAACCAGCCGTCCTTTTCCTTCAAGTAGCAGTGCTTTTCTTCCACTATGGAGTTGCACTTGCCCCCCCCCTTCCCACCAACACTTACGACGATGTGATTGGCTTCGATTATTTAGAAATTGATCACCTTGAGTTAACCTCGGGGTGCCTTACCCATTCGAAAAACGACCCCCCCCTTAACCTGCCCAGATGTCTTTCCCCCCCATGTCCACGCGATTGCATGGTTGGACCGCCTCAAACGATTTTCGGCATTTGGCTTTGATTTTTTCGTCATTCATACCCCCCCTTTTTTCCTTAGATTTAGCTGACCCCCTTTGACCCTTTTCTTAGAAATGATCGATCTGTCGTGACAGTTGTCATCGTCCCGGTTACTATACTAATCGACCTATCCTTTTTTTTTCCCCATGATTTTACGAAGCTAATTCAGGTTTTTTTTTCCCTAAGTCTGATGGCTTATTCAACCTCTACAGCCCCTCCCTCTCTTCTCTCACACCTTGAATCCCTCTTCTCCTGAACGAACAGTCTAAGTCACCTATTTTTGATTAAGATGATTTTCTTAGCTGAAGGTCTCTCCACCTACCTCATCTATGATCGCCTGTATCCGCGCAACGAGACATTGGCTATCCGTTCCTCCCCACTCCTGAGTCGCAACTCGGGTCTGGAGTACCCCTTCTTTTCCACCCAGTTTCCCCAAAGCACGCTTTGTTATCCAGCATTCTGAGAGCCGTATCACAATTCTCTTCGCGAGATTCGGCGGGAAGTGATCTCCCCCATGGTCAGTCTGAGATTCTCGCCCCCTGCCACACCCTGGTGACCTCTGGATCTTCCCAAGCCGTCCCATTACACTCCTGGTTGCTTATCCCCGATTGTAGATTCTTTTGGCCGTGACTCCGCCCTCCACTTTCGTTAGTGCGTCCCATACTGAAAACCACACCCTATTCTTCCCGTTCGCCGCAAGAAGCCGACTTATATCTCCTCCCAGGTCTTTTCACCCTCTGAACACGAATACTTTGGTTAGAGGATATCTTGTAGTGGACTCTTCCGCCTTGGCCCCACCAAGCCCTTTCTTTCGTCGGGCAGTTTGATCCATCTCCCCCCGTGCGTCCCGCCTCCCCCTAGCGGTCCCTAGGGCTAGCGGGATTTTCAGGTTTTTGAGGTGCTCATTCTCCGTCAGCAGTTCTATTTCTTCAATCACGATAGTATGTGCGTCTTTGGGGAGTCCCTATCTTTGAGAATTTTCTTTATTTAGCTTATCTTCCCCCAATTTCAATAGAGTCCGGCTGATCCCGCTTCTTTTGATGCGGCGTCTTTCCTCCACCCGCCATTAGCCGAATAAACGATAACGCCAGGAGCTTTTCCTCTTTCTTTTTTTTCCCCTCCTCCCCCTACACCCCTGTCACCCCAAATAATGCAGTCCAAAACCTCTCTTCCTCTTTTTTTTGAGAGAGAGTTGTCGATGTCTTTTTTCAAACTCCCCCTTTGTGGAGGCGTTCCCAGCCAGAGGATTGCCGATCATGGTTGGATTTCTGCTATTGCGTTTGTTCGGGAAGCCTCTCCCCCTCCTTTTGGCCCATTTTCTCCAATTGTTCTGTTTTCTTTTCCAACATCCCTTGAAATCCGCGTGAGAAAGGTCGCGCCCCCCTCCCTTCGTGCTTGCTCTTGATTAGAACCTGATGATGAGTTTCCTCTCTCCCCCCTCCCACCCCCACAGTTCCATTTAACAAAATTACTGGCCCCCCTTGGCGTATCTGGTAGTCCGGTTAGACGTCCGACTTTTAGCTTTTTAGTTTTCCAGCTGCTCCTCCCCCTCCCTCCGCCAGCAGGTATACCTTCCTTACATATTTTCCCCCTTTTTTCCCCGACCTTTTCTTCTGGCTTGCGGGGCTGCCACTTTTTTTTTTCTTCTGCCGAGACTCTCAAATAAAGGCACTCGTCTTTTTCTTCCTTCCCGCCAAACTTTTTTTTTCGGGGACGACTTTTCTTCGCTTTGTTGAATCTTCCAATTCTATGGCGCCATTTTTTTTCTAGCCATCGCTATTACCGTAACAAAGCCCTTTTCTGCCCTAAGAACGAAACTGGTCCCCTTAGAGTCCTTTTTCGGGTTCCAGCATCCACCGCTCTGCTGGATTCACCCTCCTCGATTTGAAGAGTCCCCTGTTTTGCCCATGATGTTAAGCCCCTCCTTAGTTTTCCATAACTTCCCTTTCTTCGCTCGATGAGCCTCTTTGCGCCACTTGCTGACCAATCTGTTTTGCTGTCTTATTACAGGCTGCTCTCGTTAGTTGGCTCCAACCTTTTCCTAGGAGAGTCCTACCCTTTCTTTTGCAACACCAGGTGAGTTCATACTGGCTTATTTCGCTTCCAGAGTCCCCTCTTTTCTTTTTTGAAGGGCTACAGAAACATCTCTGCCCCAGACTCCTCCTTAAGGCCAAATATTATTTTCTTCTTCCCCCCTTCTCACATCATATTAGGACCTTAATCTTATTTATGAAAGGCGGCCGACTTTACGCACATATAGATTTTCAGA
>Ga0179593_1639546_pt1 | contig 10452 bp, 23 predicted proteins | sample CZODoug2_1_08_16_FD_185931 | JGI IMG/M metagenome (GOLD analysis project Ga0179593, IMG submission 185931) | Vadose zone soil fungal communities from Angelo Coast Range Reserve, California, USA - CZODoug2_1_08_16fungal (PacBio error correction) | ecosystem: Environmental > Terrestrial > Soil >... | reverse complement strand
CAATCTGATTTTCTCGGAATCTCCAATGTTGGGCCCCTGTACTCTGCTTCGTTGAATTTGTTTTGATGTAAGGAAAGGGGGGTGAGAGTTTTTCCCCAGGACCATTGATTGCTTTTGCTCAGGCAAAAAAAGGTCCCATTAGAGTGAAGGCCCTCCCTTCCAGAAAAATTTTTCTCTCCCCAAGCTGTCCAATTCTTTGTCTCTTCTTCTTCTTCGATGCATGAATTGTTGAAAAGTTCTTCTTAAGCCAGTCTACCCTCTTGCGCTGTACCAATTGCGGGTCTCTTACATTCCAAACAAGATGTATTCCCTCCATGATAGGGAGATTTCTCTTGTAGGACTTTGGGGCGCAAAAGTCGGTTGTTTTTGTAGCATCATATTGGACCTTTTCGTGGAACTTGTCCTCCACTTTTTTCTTTTTTTTTTCCCTAATTCCCCTTGACTTTCCCTGGGTGGAGAGAGACCCTTTTCAACCCATGTAGTTGAGTTCTCCTCCCTTGCCCTTATGAAGAGTTTCCACGGTCCTAATGTTTTTCCCCTTGATGGTTCCTTTATACACTTTAGGGTCCCTTGAGTTTTACCCGCTGAGGAGAGTGCCTTTCCCCCCCGTATCTTTCCTTTCAGGTTCCCGCCTGGGTTTTTTTGTGACCCAGACCTTGTGAATCAAAAGAGGAGTTTTCAACCATTTTGAAACTTTTGCCTTGCAAGATTTTGCAGCCTCCCCATTGTGCAAACTTTCTTGGGTTTTATGGTTTTCCTAAACCGACCAAGGGTGTATTGACAATTGTTACAGTCTTTCTTGGTCTTTTTTTTTGTGCCCCTTCCTTTTTTGAACTATTTGTGCCCCCCCCAATTCCATTCTTTGATTGTCCTTGGTGAGCAGCAGTCTCTCCCCACTCTGCCAACATTGGTCCCCCCTATTTACACCTTGAGTTCTTCCAGTAGGACCATCCCCCTCTGGGTGATGACAGTGGTACATATATAATAACCTTTCAGCTGACTTTTTCTGGTTGTTTTTCCACAAGCCTAGTCCTCTTCCGATTATCCTTTCGTCCCTGGGATTGATAGGTGAGGGACTTTCCTCTTTTTTTGGTAGACTTTCTTGGTTTCCCTTTCTCTCTGAGTTCTATTTCCACTTTGTTAAGGCAATACTTGGTAGGAGTCTTTTTAGGATTTTTTACTCTTCGGGCTCCTCTATGAGTATGGTCTTTTCGTGGTGCGAGCTTTGGACCCTCCCATTGGGCACTTTTTTCATCCCAAAGAATATTTTTTAGTTTTTTTCTCTCACACTGCCTTTCATGTGTTTTTTTCCCCATTAATGAGATTTGACTCGAGGTAGTTTTCTTTTTCGTATTATTATGATCTGCTTCTTTGTGGTTCCCATAGGACTCTTGATTTTCCCAATTTTTAGGAATTTTCCCCCCCAAATCACTTTTCCTTATAGAATTGGTCATGAGGAATTGTTATTGTTATTTCCCTCTTCCCCTATGTTCTAGATAATTCACTCCCAATTCATTTTCGATGGCTTCCTTTCTTCGATTTTTAAGGGGGGTAATTGATAATGATGTTCATATACATCCCCGTGGAGACGACACTTGCCGGAGTTCGCTGCACCCTTCCATATGATTTTCCCTGCTCCATTTATTTCCTGTTCCCTTTCTCCCCTCCTTTCCATTTCGGTTCATAGAGTTTGATTTGAGTTCCTTTCCCCCTTCTGCAAGTTTCCAGTACAGACACCCCCTTTCGTTTTTTGCACTCTTTTTCTACCCTTGATCTTCAATACTCCTTCTCCGGCCCTTTTTTTACCAACTTGTTTTTCCAGTTGCACTGTAATAGGAGTGCGAAGCTTGTGAGGTCTTCCCCCCAAGGGCTCTCTTTGATTTCTTTTCTTTGTCTTCTTTCTTTGCTTTTTCCTTCGGAGTTTTGAGGACAAAGGGTTTTTCTGGGGTTTTTTGGAGGGGGGTTCCTTTTCTGCCCGTAGTTTTTTAGGGGAGGGGCCATGGGGGGCCCGGTCCCTCTCTAAAATACCTTCTTTGTGGATGTCACAGGATGGGGGAGGCAGAGGAAGAATTTTGAGTCACCATCTGGTGTAGCAGTATTCCTTGCAATATTTCCCCCAATTCTTGTCAGTGGATGTGTTTTGTTCCAGATTTTCTGGTTTGGGGTCACTTCTTTTTCCTCTGTGAAGGAGATTTTACTTTCTTCCTTTTTTCCTGCAATTTCTGTCCACAAGTCCCGATTTAGAAACATTAAGTCAATTTATTTCAGGGTCCCTTTTTTTTGCCTTTTTCCTGAGTCAGTGGGATTCGGAGATATCTTTCCAGAAGTCCTTTTCTATATGACAACTGCAGTAACCTCATGACATAGGGACTTAAGTTTCTACGGCACGACACAAGGCATCCTTCTCCCAAGTGATGGTCCTATAGCTTGGAACTCCATACGTTTTTTTAGTTGTCGATCTTTAACCTCTTTGATAATCATACAAATTCTCCCTGTTCTTGCTTCTGACCCCACGAACAGGGGTAAGGGGAAATTGAGGACCGCAGCAGTTTTGAGAGCAAAATCATCTGGCGAGAATGCGGTCCTCCCCCCGCACCCCCCGCCTTGGAACGCTTTTTCTGAGCTGGCCCCCCTTCCCCTGAAAAAACGCCACCCCAAAAGCCAAACCGGTTTCCCTGGAAAATAACATCTCCGTAAAATTTTCCTCTTTCTGTTGCCATCCCCTTCTGCCCTTCACCCCTGACCCTCCCACCCTATTCCTCCGTCCCCATCCTGGAACCCCCTCTCAGCTCTGCGTCATAACAGTATATACCAACAAAACTCCTCTCATATTTTCCCTGCACGACATCCCCCTCCCCCCCCCCTCCCTTAGCCACTGATCCCCTGCTCCCACCCTTTTCCCTGTGACCCCACAATTCAAATCACCCCCTCCCTTCATCCGAACCCCCAACCCCCGGTCCCCCCCCCCTTGTCCTCCACCCTCTGCACAGACCTGCAATGATCAAAGACTATTTTCCCTTCATCAAGATGGAAAATACTCCCTCTTCCAAAATTCTACTCTCCCCCCTGCGCATTTCCCCTATTACTTTTCCCCTCCTTGTCCCTTCCCTCCCCAGTTCTGCTCAAAGTCAGATAGTCCTCTCCCCCCCTTCTTCCCAGAATGGGTAAACCTGTTTGCTCCCTTTTCCTTGTATTCCCCGGAAGGTCATCCAGGACCCAATAAAAATTTTTAAATGGTCCAAGGCCTTCCCTTTGACCCCTTTCATTCCTTTCCGGAGAACCCCCCACCCTTTTAAATATTATCCCCCCCTTTCACCCAGCATTGAAGCACCCCTTGGTTCAAGCCCTGGGTCCGGTTTTTCTTTTTAATTCTCCCCCCCCAAATGATTTATGTTAATAAGGACCCCTCCAAACTCCTCAAGCTCTTCCCCCCTGAACCAACACAGGCTGATTTCCTAAACTACAACCTCGGGATCCCCTTTGGCCCCTAAGAAAACTCCCCCCCCCTTTCTCAGATTGACTTCCCCTCCCCCAAGTTTGCAGTCCAAGCTTCGATCCTTTCACAGCATTGCCCCCGGGAACCTATCTCCTCAGAAGACGCAACCCTACCCTATTCAAAGACCCTCCACCCAACCCTTCCCGAAGTAGTGTCACTCGACACCACCAGCTCTTTTTCTTCCTGGACACCCCTTATTACCCCCCCTTGTGCTTTGGCCCCCCGCTCTCACCGAAGTTGCAAAAAGTACCGAAAGGGACACTCCGTTTCCCCAAAAAAATCCACTTAGGAGAAATCCCCCTGAGACTAAGAAAGAACTCTTCCTTAGGCTAAATAGAGGCCCCCTTTTCCCCCCCTTCCAACCACCCCCCAACAACTTTCCCTTCTCCCCTTTATTCTCCCCCGCTGGAACACACACCTCCAGTCCCCATCTCCCCCCTTCAGTGGACATGTCTTTCGCCCGCTGTTTTTTTTCCCCCCCAAATACCTTCAACCCTCAATACCAAAGATCTCCCCCCTTATAGAGGCCTCTTCAATAACCCGTCTTCTTTTGAGCCAAGCATGTTTCCTTCTTTTCCATTCTTTTTACCTTTTCACAAGGTTTCCCTCTTTGTGCATAGGATTTTTCACCAAAGAACTCTTTCTTGGTTTCCCCCCCCCCCCCCAACCCACTTTTCCCCTATGTCACCATCTACATTATTCCCTTCAGGAAAACATTGCATTCTTTCCCCCCCTCCTCGGGACAACAAAATTTTTTCCCCCCCTCAGAATGAGTTTTTCCCCTCCCTCTGCCTTAGGTTGTTACGTCCCTTCTTTTTTTTCAACTTCAGCTTTTTTATCCGGTATGGGTCACTTTCAGCCTCGCCCATCAGTAGGCCCTACCGAGATATTATTCAGACCCCTTATTGCTTCCCCACCTTGCCCTCCAACCCAATTCTTCAAAAGAAGGTTTTGAAGACCCTGCCCCCTCCCCCCTCCTTTTTCCCTCCCCCCCTCGCCAGTGATTTTTTGGGAGTGAGAAGATCATTTTTTTGCGACCCTCACTAAGGTCCTTTGTCTAGTCGACACATTTCCCCCAGGCCTTTCATTCAGCGTGTTGGGGCCAACGGCTCCGCAAACCAATTTTCCAAGACCTTTTTTCCTTACCCCCCCCCCCTCCTCCTTCCCTTACCTCCTTTTCTGCACCCACAACGGAAACATTTCCCCAAATGACGGCATCCTTTTGCCATCCCTCCTGCAATGGAAGTCCCTCCTCCCCTCCAGATTGTTAACGCTCCCTGGCTGTTAATGTCCTTTTTTCTTATTACCCTACCCTATTGCCACTTCATTAATTCCATAGTATTTCTTCCATATCGAATTCCCCCAGTCAATTGGAGGACCTTCTTTTATCCCACAATGTCTTCTCAATCCACCGTTAGGAATTTCCCTTTGCAGAATTCCATGGACCCCCCATGTGACTCCCCCCCCCCCGTTATTTCCCACCGTCTCTTTTCCCCCCCCCTTCCCAAATCCCCTTCTTTCCCCCCCCACATGCGAGATTCCGAGAAATAAATTTTTCTGTCCCCCCTTACGTTTTTTCTATCTTTTTTTTCGTTTTTTTCTTCGTGACTTTTTCCTTTTTTCTGAACCTCCTGGCTTTCTCGGACTCTCAAGTTTGTTTGGGCACCCCTTGTTTCCTGATGGTTTCCTAAGTCCCTTTTGAGCCTCCAAGCTTATTCACAGGAATGTTCTTTAACTAACAATTGATTCTTAGGCTCACAAAAGTCCTTCCCTTCTTCCAATCCCCTCCCCCTTGATTGATTTCCTGTTAGTTAAATTTGTATGAAGAGACCCCCCTATGTCAATACTCCTGCTGTCTCTCATCCCTTTTTTCCTTTCTGCCTTTTGACTCTTTTTTTAAGCCAGTCGGGCCCTTTCCCCCCACCATTCAAGGATGTAAAAAAGTTTCTTTTATTAACCCCCTTGTTCTCCTTTTTCCCCCCCCCGTCGATTAATTTTCCCCCCAATTTTTTTTGTAGACCCCCTTTCTTCAATTTATGAGCAGTTTGGTTCTCCCCTCTTGGAAATTTGGTTCTCCTTGGGATTCCCCTCACCTAATTTTCCAATCTCTAACCTCTCCCTCCCTTTTCCTATGAACCCCCCCATGGGGATTCCTTTTTTTTTCCCTTCTAGAGATTAGTCTTCTCCATCACTTCAACTATGAAGACAGACCCTAGCAACCCCTAAGTGGATTAGCACCAAACAGGGTTAACCTGTGTTAATTGTATAAATAGGGCAATGATGGGTGCGCCTTTTGTTCCTTTTTGTTTGAGTTTTCCATTGTCTGCTGAATTTAGTCCACAAAGTCTTCGGTCAGACTTCTTTTTCCCTGGCCCACCCAATCTTCAGTGGTACATTGTGAACCTTCGAGTCTCAAAGTATTTTTAGCATTTCTTTTTCAATTTTCGGTACACTCTTCGGTGTGTTGCATTAAGCATCTCCCCCAGAGGTCTTCCCCATCTCCCTTATGTTTTTCGTTCAACGTCTTTTTTGTTTTTTACTTATTTGGAACATACCCCCCTGTGGATTAGAGCTCCGTGAACCTTTTTCCCCCCCTTTAACCCATGAACCGTCCTCCCGAGAAACCATCACAATATCATGTGTGATTTTCCCCCTACTTTTCAGGTCTAAGGGGCTCAGACTTTTTTTCCGTGTTTTTGTTGAGTTGTGGACTCGAGTCCCTGAAATGAACAACTTGATTCTTTTCCCTCTTCCACGATGGAGGCTTGAGTGTTGCTCTTTCGGCTCTCTTCGTCCACTTGGTGGCTTTTCGTTGGAAAGTACTTTCGGGGAAGACCCTGTTTTCCCGTTCCCTATTTTGCCAAATGAGGGCTTTCGATGCATGTCACCTTCTCTATTTATTCCAAGGTTTTGAGTCACGGCTCGTTTTTTGGACATGTAGTCTGCTCTGTGAAAGCTCTTTGGCGCTAAACTCCACTGGACCAAACGCCCCTACCATATGGAAAGGATCCCTCCGTCGAATAGGGTTTATTTAACCTTGTTAGACCCGTTCTTTTTTTTTCTTGTCTGGTTCTCCCGGAATACACATTTGCCTTCTCTTCTCAGCCAGAGGACCCCATGTTTGTTTTCTTCTCCTGATTTATCCCTCTTGACCCCTTCTTTTTTAATCCTGAGTCCTCTTTTGAATAGTTTTCTCCACTCAGAATTTTGTCAAAATCCCCTGGCCCTGGATTTTCCCAAGCATTATGACCCTTTTCGTGTTCTTTTCCCCTTAATGTCTTCTTCCCTTTTCTACTTTAACCCGGTAGTGCATCCCCCCCCCCTCTGTTCACATCGGCGTGTCACCTCCATTTTCTTCAGGCCTGGTTCCCCTCCTGCATATGGCCCCTCCGGATTCCCTTTTCCTACCTTCTCTTCCCCCCCCCCACATTACAAACACTTCTATTCTTCCCCATGCAGTTAGACATCCCAGCCCCCCTTTCTTTTTTTGGCAACATATTTCCCTCCCCCAATGAGGAATCCCTCTGAGGACCATAAAGAGCTTGACTGTGACCCTCTTCATTCCTGGTTTTATGAACCTTTTCCCGTAATAGGCCCCTTTCCTGACGTTTATACTGCATCTGTACTCTTTCTGATCTTGCGTTTTCTTTTTCTGCATTATGGACTTTGACTCACTTTCGGGAAATATTCGGGGTGTTTTCCCCCCTTTGTTCCTGGTGTTGTTATTCGTCTTGACAGGTGTTTCGTCTTTCTTCGTGGGTTCTAATTTACTCCTTTCTGAGGCTCAGTCTTCTTAATGCCATCTGCTTCCCCTTTCTTTTTCCCCAAGGCCTTCTATGAATCAGAAAAGGTTTCTCTTCGTGCCGTTTTCTTCAGAAGTGGCAACTTGCCTTGGCTTGGGTTTTTGGGGGTTCCTCCTTTGTGTGTGTTTTCTGTGCTGTCTTGTCGGCTTCCTCGTTTTGGCCAGTTACTGCTATCCTTTAGTTACTCCCGTTTCCTCTTTTTGTTCTATACAGGGTGAAGGGGGGAGGGGGATTTTTGATTGTCCCCTTATTTTTGGTTGAGGTTTTTTTGTACAGTTTTCGATGAAGACGATCAGACCCTCCCTGTCCTTTTTTAGGAGATTTTTTTCCCCCTATATCTCTTCAGGACTCTTTTTTTTGATATATGAACTGTCAGCCCCCTCCCCTTATCTCAGCCCGGCCAAGACCCTTTCAGAGAAAGGGAGGTACTCTTCCCTCCCCCCCCTCCTTTTTTGTGCTTGATCCCTCCCTTCCCTTCCCATCTTGAATTTTCTGAACCTCTCTTGCCTTTCCTTTACTTCCCCCCTTTTTTCTACAACAACTCTGCAGCCTCACCCTTGCCTTTCCCCTACCTCTGATTCTCCTCACTCCAAACTCCAAAACTCCCCCCCCCCCCCGTGAACCTCCCTTTCCCATGTTCTAAACCTCCTGTAGGGCTTGACCTTCCCATTTTTTTCCCCAAACCGCAACTTTTCCCCTCGCTTCCCCGCAAATCCATATTTGAACCACCCAAACCCCCCTTTTTCCCCTCCCGCCCCTCAAAGTCCCCCCAAGACCTTTCTTCTTATAAGTTTTTCCATACAACCTTGCACCCGGAAAACAGATGTTTTTCCCCTCCCTTCTCACTCCACCTTTTGCACCCCCCGTCCTCATGTTTGACCTACCCCCCCCCATGTCCCCAAAACCCCCCCCCTTTTTTTTTTTTCAAACCCCCCCCTCAATCCTAACTAACACCCCCCCCCCCAACCCCACACGGCCACCCCTGTGCCCCCCGACCCCTGGCAAACATGCCCTCCTAGGAGCCCCCAAACCTCACAATCTCCTCCATCCAGCCCCTACTTTCCCAGCCAATCCCCCCGCACTTTTTTCCCGAGCAAAACCCCTCCCAATCTGTCCTACCTTTTTTCCGTCCTCCAGTTTTCCCCTGGAATTTTTCCCCCCATTACCCCCCCCCCCCCACCCACCCCATCTCATTCCATCGGCTGTCAAGTTCCTTTATATTTTCCTTATCCCCTTTCTGTCCCTAGACCCGAGGATGGTCCTTGATCCCCCCCAGAATTTTAATCCATCTGTCCCCCCACCTTCCTTCACTTGACCAGTACTGACTCTTAATCGAGATTGACCCCTCTCAGGAGTCTACAACCCTTCCCTTCTTGTCACCCCAGCCCCTCAAGCCCTCGTGTTTACTCGGTTTGCCATTTTTCAATCTGTTCCCCCCCCCTGTCCCCCCCCCAAACAATGATATGGTCCCCCCCTTCCCCCAAACTTGACCCTTCTGGTATTTTCGACTCCCCTCCAAAAGGTATTCCTGATTATCTTCACTCCCCAATCTCTTTTTTTGGCCACAATGACCCTCCCCCGTCCTTCGAGACTACACTTGCTTCTTTGCTTCCTTCCAAGCACAGGGAACGAACCCCTTTTCCTTCTTTCCATGAGCTTTTTTTTTCTGTCACTAGAGAGAATCCTCCCTCCCCCCCCGATTCCTTCCCCCAGGACAATCCCTCCCTAATCCCCCACCCTTCGCAAGTGTCATCTCTCAAACACATATGACCTTTTTTTCTGGCCTCCTGACCCCCATTTTTCCTTGTGACCATCCCACATACTAAGCTTGGCCCGTCACTAAGCCTCACAATGTCCCCCCTTAAGTGCTCGGAATACCCCCCCTCACTTTTCTCCCCCCCCCTTTCTCCTAAGCTCCCCTTCCTGATTGCCACTGACAAACTTTTTCTAGTTGCCCTATCTCCCCCCCCACCCACCCCCCCCCCCCTTCCCTCTTCCTTCCCATAGGACTGGCTACCCCCTCTCTCAACCCCGTTGACTCAGTCTTTCCTTTCACCCCCTTGAATCAGCATTGTTCAAAAACTCACCCCTTCCTCCCAAACCTCCCGAATACCAACCTCTTTTTTTTTAACATTACCCTTTTCCCCCCCTCACCCAGGATCTTGATTTGCCCCCTCTTCTCTGGGGAGTTGTAAGACTTTTCATTCGTAAAGGGTACCCCGATTGTGCTAGGATTACTGCTGGCTCCCCACCCCTCCATTCCAGATTGATTGTTTTCCCCCCATTGCTCCCATGCACCCCCCCCCCCCCTACAATATAAACAATCCCCACAATTGTCCTTAAACAGGGAGGTCTTCCTATGCGATGCGTAACACCTCCTTTCTTCATCCCATCTACTAGCGTTGCAGCGCACATACAATTTTTGTTTCAATTCGATTTTTGATCCCTTCCTCAGGCAACTTCACTCAGTCGGCCTCTCCCCCTATCATACTTTTTTTCCCTTCCCCAAAGCTTCCTCACTGAGTCCCCCCCCCTCCAAATTGGACGAAGGACACCCCACCTTTGGGCACTATTTTATCCCAGGCTTTTTTTTCAGTTCATTGACCCTTTTTCCCCCTCTGTTGTGCATCCTTCTCTCCTCCTCCCTTTTTAGCTCAGTCCTTCCTGGTCTCATTCGACCTCTCGTTTCCAAGGCATCAACCAAACAAGAGTATTGGACACACCTGCCCCCCCCCCCCTTAGACCTCTTGCCTTACCTCAAGGCCAAAGTTCTACACCAATTGACCCCTACATGTGTTCTAATTTAGTGCACATTACAGCGGTTGATTCTTCCTTCCCGCTTCCAGAATGGTTACAGTAATGATGTTTCTTTGCATACCCCTCCCTTTCAACCATTTTTTTTCCTCATCCATCTATCCCCTTTTTCTAGACATCAACTTGCTCCTCCCCTCTGACCTTGTCTTCAGACCAACTCTGAGTGCCTCAACACATGAGACTCCCCCTCCCTGTTTTGCCAGCAGATAAATTTTAGTTCCCTTCCCTGTGTCAGACCTTCAGCTATACCCCCCTTTTTCTCCACTGGTTCAAAACCAACTTCCAGGATTCCCCCCCTCCTTCGAGTCCGATCTCCAGTATTGACTCATCCCTGCACTT
>Ga0179593_1497319_pt1 | contig 10452 bp, 13 predicted proteins | sample CZODoug2_1_08_16_FD_185931 | JGI IMG/M metagenome (GOLD analysis project Ga0179593, IMG submission 185931) | Vadose zone soil fungal communities from Angelo Coast Range Reserve, California, USA - CZODoug2_1_08_16fungal (PacBio error correction) | ecosystem: Environmental > Terrestrial > Soil >... | reverse complement strand
TGCTACATTGACCCAGCACTTGTCGGCTTTGATTGTGAGGTTTTCCAGCTCCCCCATGTTTTTTTTCCCGACATTTGTTGCCTTATTTTGACGCGCCCTGAAGACACCGTTGCTTCGAACCCCGGAAAGGGTCTGATAATTCGGAGTCAAGCATTGCAGGACCATGAAAGATGCGCAGCAAGCTCGCCGTGAGTGGTGGTTTCCATTAGCCAGTTCTGATGGATCAAACCTCCCCTACCTTTTAGGACGTTGACGATCGAACGGTCACTGAACGCCGGTGTCACCATACCGTTAGAGATACTACAATTGTTTTCAGTCTCAAAACCCCTCCCTTACGAGACGGATCTCCTTTTTCTGTTTTTTCGCCTTGCGCGGACTCTGCCGACCTAGAGCCGCCCATCCGTTCCTTTTTTGGTTTTTATTTTGCTTCGTTCCTCTGTCTGTGCGTTGTTGAGGCGTCTACGTAAAAGTCGTCGTTTTGTGCTTCGTCCCCGAATTGTTACTTTTTTTTTTTGGGCTGGTCAAATACGCCGACTCTTTTTATGTTTTTTTGAGAACGCCTGCCCGGCCTTTCACTTGGATTAACCGGAAAGTTGTTCGCTCTCTCCTCGGTACTCCCCCCCACGCTTTTTTGTTCAAAGAGGTAGTCAGGTGGGTCAATCGGGATGCCCCCCCCCCCCGCCTGGACCCCGATAAACTCCCATTTTGCCCCCTGCGGAGCGTAATGGTCATATTTGCCCTCGGACCCTTGAGCGTTCCCCGCCTGGCAGCTGGAAGGTAACGGCATTTTTCCTTTTTTCCCCCCCGCACTTAACCATCCGTTCCTGCCGGCCCTCCCCTGTGCGTCTCATTTTCTTTACCTCGGCTTTCCCGAAACCATGCTCCGTCAAAGGGCTGCTGTGATACTCTTAGGTCTTCGTCTTTTTGGGAATTCTATTGAGAATAGTTACCTTTCTAAAACTTTTGCACTTCCATCTTCCGACCCCCCCTCCCCCCGCGATTATTGGCCGTCCGACGATACCTTTGGGTCTTATTTTTCCCCGAATTTTTTTCAGGAGACAACTTCTCAGATCTTTTTTGCTTGGTCCTGGTTGGGTTTTGGCAAAGTTATTGTTCTTATCAAGGAGTACCTTTATTGAGTTCCTCCGAGCTAATGTCGGCCCTAGGAATTTCCGCCAACTAGAGGCCTGGATTACAGATTTTACGCCGCTTTCAACTCCCTTTTTTCCTTTTCTTTTCCTTGCCTCCCGCACGGAACTCCCGGGGCGGACGGGGCTTGACTCCGCTTGGTTCCTTCCCTTTCTTTTTCCTGGTGCGTTGGCCCTTCCTTCCTGTTGGTCCCGAACCTGAAGCGAGGCTGGAGGCGACGATTTATGGTTCGACAAGGCCTGACTTTTTCCTTTAGGTTAGAGATCGACCACAATGCCCGTCCTCGTTTTTCTCCAAGTTAAATCCCTCTCTGGAAAGGCCCTGGTTTGTACAGAGACGAACGCCTCTATTACAGACCCTCCCTTTATTTTTGGATGAGGTCGCTGGAGAGGGAGATGTTCAGTTTTTCTTTTTTTTTTTTCTTTTTTCCCTGAGATCCGTCGTGAAGGAACCCATGTTTTTCCACCCCCCCCCCTTTCGTTATTGGGTTTTGATAGATCTACCGGATTTGCTCCGTTTTCCCCTGTACCTGCTGTTCTGTTTCAAAATCAGTTTTTTTTTTTTACACCCAGGGGAAGGAGTGAGGGGCACCAGCTTCTTTTCCCCACGGCCTGTTTCATTGATACATATTGTGGGAAAGATTGTGATTACGGTTTGTATCGTTAGGACTAACGGAGGGGCTGAGGGGTGTTCTTTTTTTTTTTTTTTTTGAGGCGGTGCAATTTTCCTTTCCCCCCCCCCCCTTTCCCACCCCTCGACATCTTGACGGCCAGATCAGGTGGCCTTCTCTCTTTTTACCCCTTTTTTTTCATTGTAAATTTCCCCCGACCGAAAATTGAAAACAGATTTTGAGTCCGTGTCTTTTTTCTACGTTCCTTTTCCGCGCACACCGAACGGACAGTAGTGAGTCCCCCCCCCATGAATTTCCCACCCCTCTGACCGCCCCGGCCGTAAATTCACATACAACCTTCCCGACCTTGCCAGACTGCCCGTCTTTTAAAAAAAAACACCCCCCAATGTTTTTTTTTCCTGTTTTCTTGTTTTCTCTGCGGGAGGAAATTATTCTTTTGAAAAAATTTTGATTTTTTCTTTACCCCCCCCTATTTTTTTTCCTTTTCCCTTTTAAGGTGATTCTGTCTTTCGCTGGGTAGGGAGACGTGCAGAAGCCCAGGCACGTCCGTCGTCTTCCTTCACTTTTTCCCATTTTTTTTTTTTCGGACCTTTTTTTTCCGAAGTTCTTAGGTCCCTTTCCCAAATCAGCCGATTTGCCCTTTAGGTTTTTTTTGCCGCGAGATTTGTCGGAGGTCCCGCTGAGGTTGTGGGACCAGAGAAAGGATGGGTGTTGTGCTGGCCCCTCTTGCGAGGGTGTTTTTCATTCTCCCGCTGCCCCAACCACGCAGTTACATCGCTGTTTCTTTTGGCTTTTTCCTGCTTCCCTTTTTCCTTGTTATTTACCGCGTTTTTGAGTGGCACGTTTTTCAAGTTCCAAGTGACGGAGTTTTCCATTTTTTCCCTCCCCTTTTTTTTGCCTCGGACGTCAATGAGCTTCCCAGGTCCCCCGTTTTTGGCTTTTTTTTTTTTTTCTGCCATTTCCCTCCGCCGGTGCCTCCAAGTTGAGTTAGGGCTTAGCCTTGACCTTTCCCCCTTTTTTTTCTTTTTTTTTTTTGCCCTTGTCACAATTTCCGTCGAGGGCAAAACCGCCCTGGCCCTTTCGCCGGTTTTTTTTCTTTTTTGATAGTTTTCATTGATTTTCGCGAGCCTCCCTGGGGATTACACAAATCCGTGGGTTGGTTTTTCCCCTCAGTTTTTCCCACCCACTCCCATCCTTTTTCCTTTTCTCCTCGGTTGTGTGGACTCTTTTTGAGGATAGGTATGAGTTTTCATTTCCACGGTCCTTTAAAAAACACCCCCCCTCGGCCCCCCCCCCCGGCTTTTTTTCTTCACTTCAATCGATAATTCGACCGCGATGAAAAAGGCAATGGTTTGCGGTTTTTTTTTTTGAATTCCGTGCTCTATTGGTCCCCCTGCGCCAACTGTCCCCTCTGTTTTCCAATTTTTTTCCTGAGTCCCTGCAAAGCTTTGGAGGTATTACGACTTTTAGGAAAACCGCTCAGACACGGTTCCTGTGGGCATCCCTGGTGGTCCCCTCGGTTCAATTTTTCCCCCTTTTTCTTCACTTCCCATCCACTTGATGTTGCTATTGGGACAACGATTTCTCGGAAAGTCGAACACCAACGCCCTGAACCACTTTCCTTGTGTCCCCCCTCGACAGAAGGAACCCCCCGCATGCGCTGGGCGTCAATTTACCTTCGCCTCCTCGCCCCCCCTTTTTCTTTTCACCCCCCTCCCAACTTTTCTTTTTTTTTTTTTTTTTTTTTTTTTTTTTTTTTTTCTTTTTTGGGTTTTGGTTTTTGGACTTTTCCCACTTACGGACACAATGCCCGTTCTGGCGGTTTTTTCCGCCGCCTGAACTGTTTTTTTTGTCCGGTGCCCTGGATTCCCCCCCCGTTTTTCGCGTTGCCTGCGGATCACTGCTGTCTCCCCACACCTTTTGTCTGAAGTCTACCCCCCCCAGGAGAAATGGCTTTTTTGTTTTCGACGGAATGGGATGGTCGGTCCCTCTGGAGCCCTCCTTACTTCCTGTGCCTTTCGTTTGGGCACCCAACACCTCACCCAACGAATTCTGTTTTTAGCGGACGGATTTGCCGATCTCTGAACCCCCCCTTCTCTCTTTTCCATGGTCCGTCGGTTTTTCGGGACCTTTCCCCGGTCTTTGAAACATTTCCTTACCATTTAGGGTTGGAAGGTACAGGCACACCTGCTCCGTCCCCCCCCCCTCGTTTCCCGTTTGCCCGTTTGTTCGTAATCCTTGCCTGTCCGCGCCTCGTTAACTTTCTAACCTCGTTTTTCGTCCCCAACCCCTATTAAAAGACCATTATGCCCTGGACAGTATCCAGCCCCCCCCTCCTTTCCTTCCCCCTTTACAAGTTCAATCTGAAAATCAACCCTTTTGACCATTCGCCACGGGTGCTCCCCCCGGTTTCCATTCTCCGCCCTATTAACTATCACCTCAGCAGTCGCTTCACCTGTTTTTTGAGGCGCGCCGTTTTCCCCTCACCCCCCCCCCTTGTACCCCCCTGGATCATTTTTTCTTGGGAAAGAGCGGCTTGTTGCTGTTGGCCCCCCGTCCGTAGTTTGCACCCCCAGGATGATAGTTGCCTGGCTTCTGACATCTCCTGTGCGTCTTTCCCCGTTTTTTACCTTACCTTTTGGAGACCCCACTATTCTCCCTCATCGCTCTTCCTTGGCGGGCCCCAAAAAGGTCTCTTCCCCCCCCCCTTTTCCCCCTGATTTTTTCCCACCCATCTCCTTTTCCAGGAAAGATTTTTTCGATCGATGAGTCCCTTCGTCCTGATCCGTCCGTAACATCGGCTGTATCGTCTGCGTTTTCCCGATACGGTAAATCCCCCCGGCCCTTAGGCTTTGAGGGATACGTCTTCTGCTCCTCTCCTCCTCATGGCTTCTTGTGATGGATTGCCCCCACACATTTTGAAACCACAGTCATGGAAGCCGTTACGAGCTTTTTCCTCCTCTCGTTCTTTCCCCCCCTTCAAAACCCTGCCTTCGCAATTAGGAGTCCGTCATTTCTGTCGTTTTCGGCCTTTCTGACTGGGCCATGAATAAGGACTTACCCCCAGCCCCGAGCCCTCGGTCCCTTATCCTTTTTCAGCTCCTTGAATTCCGGCCGTCATTAATAAGCTGCTCACTCCACGCACCCGGTCATGCGCGTTTTGATTCCTGGGGAGGAGTGCTCTCGAATCTGGCCTCCCCCCCCCCTTTGCTCCCTTCCTTCCAGATCTGAGTAAGAAGACACTTCCCATCTTAAAAATAAAGATCTTTTTTAGCTGCATAGATGCTTTCCACCAACAATTCTTCTTGTATCAAGACATGCCGAACATAATCGGCCTTCCCCCTGCCCTTTACCACAGATGTTGCAGAGCTGACGCTGGCTAGATCAAGCTTCTTCTATTTCCCTTCATTTCTGGGCCCTTCATTTCGAGAAGATTTTTGGTACCCGACAACCTACAATTTTTCCCGTTTTACGCCAAAGACGCTGTTCTTAATCACCGCCCAGAACCCCCCCTCCCAGCATCTTCTTTGATGTTTCCCCTACAAGGAGCCGGCATTAGGCGTGAAGTCCCACTGGTGCGGACCGGTCGGCATCCGCTTTTTTCTTTTTTTGTCTTTTCTCTCCGGCATCCTGCTCCTAGAACTTTTTTGTTTTTGGTTTTGTTTTTGGGTGGTTTTTTTTTTGGGGATTGTGTAGGTCCCCTGCACCTCCAGCTCCTTCTCTTGAAAACGCTGGTCCTTTTTTTCGATCGTACCTGCCGGCTTTCTTTTCTTCCCTACCGGCTGGATGAGAAGGACTTAACTGTGCGTGCCATTGGGCTCACACATTTAACGTTATTTGATTCTCCTCCCTTCTTTTTTCCCAGTTTCGTAATTAAATTCCTTGACGCCCAGCTTTTTTTCCTGTGACGCCTCCTTTCTTTTCGGGCTCCGGCTCGCTTTGGCCAAAACTTTTCTTTTGCACCCCTTTTTTTTTCTTGCATCGCTGTTGCTTTTACCTCCCCAGTCTTTTTTTCCCCCTGACAAAAGTTAAGGTCCTCCCTCCCCATTTCTTTCTGGGACCCTTTTTTTGGGTGCGCGAGCCAGCACTGATGTCGACTCCTTGCCCCTTCTTTCAGGATTGCCGTGCCCGAGAGCGTTGTGTTTCCCCCCTGTATTTCTTCAACGGTCCCGATACCATTAATGGATCCCATGGTGACCCCACCCCCCCCTTTTTTTTGTCTACCGACCAATACAAGAAGTTTGGGCTTTGGGGGTCGGCTTCCCCTCCCTCTCTCCCATTTGCATTGGAAGCTTACACGGGCCCGTCCCGGTCACTATAAGGCCCTATCCTCCTAAGCCTTTGCGAACCACTTATGTGCATCGCCCCCACCCCCCCGGTTCGACCCTTTCAAGCTACTTGCAGCTTCCCCGGACCCGCCTGCAGGTCGGATCGGAGCAGGCCGGCAGACCTTTGTCCCCCCTAATCGGCCTCCCCTTCCGGATGCCTGTGATAACACCTCCCTCGACTCGATGAGTCCTGGCGAGATCTTCTCTGGGCAGCATAGTATTTGCCTGTACCCCCTGGATCTCCCCCCGTGAACCCCTCTTCGCCCTTTTTGATTGCGGATGGCCATGGAGTTAAGACTCCCTTTTTTTTTTGGGGGTTTTGGTGGGCCAGGCGAACCCCCTTTCTTTGGGTCAGCGAACGGAACCCATTGGCGATTTTTTCCTACGCTTTATCCCTTTTTTTCCCTTTTCTTGCCCGGAAGTTGCTGCCCCGCCATTCATTACACGAAGAGTCGATGAGGACCGGCCTGGCCGCAAACAGGTAAAGATGGTAGTTTCTTATTTGTATTTTTTCCCCCTGTTCTTTGCAGTACCCAAAATTTCGTGGAACCCCGAACTTGTTTTTCTAAACTCAGAAGAAACTCCCCCCCTTCGGTCGTCTTCGATTTTGTCATTATGCTAAATTGGCGGGCTCACTAGTCTACTCTTGGTTCTTAATTCTTTTGTTGGTCGTTCGATAAAACCAAGGTGCCGAAACGTCCTGTCTCCGTTTTTTTTCTTTGGCGTCTGATGCGACCTTTTTTTCCTGGACCGACACTGCTCGTCGACAAGAATGATGATTGATAGCCGGCGGGTTTTTACTTTCTTGGGGTCTTTGCGGGCCTTTCCATTCCACAGTCTGCAACTGGCCGCCCTTTTGGATGACGCCGGGCGTTTAGTCGCGTGTCCTTTTGCTCAGATCAATTTGCGCGGATTTTTTTCATTTCCTGATTTTCCCGGCCAAGTCCCCTCTTTTCGTATTGATCAGGAAAGGGTTGCAAAAATAGATCTCACTTTTTCTTTTTCCTATCTGATCGTACGCTTTTTTGAACATTTAAAAGCAAAATACTTTTTGGAATTGGTACTGGTCCTTTTTTCCCCCCCAAAATCAAGATTGTTCGGGATTTGAATTCTGAAGCACGGAAATCCCCCCCACAGCCTTTCTTCTTGGTAAAGCAAGTGTTTTGATTAAGCTCTTCTCTTTCTTCGTCGGATGAAGGTTGGGATGTGCGCAAATTTATTCCCTTTTCCCTTCCCTGAGAGCAGGCGACGATCTGTCGACAGCAATTTGAGATTGTAGCTATCGCCTCTTTCCCCCTTTCCATCTTCTTTCCCCAACTTTAGAGTGAAGAAGAGGATTCCAATTCCCTGACAGCTCACCCCTTGCATTCCCGCCCCCCAGAATTGGTTTGACCCCTTTAGCGGGGTTGATTTGTGCCGTCCCGCGCTCGTTTCGTTTTGCCCCTCGATGGCGTTGTCTTGATCGTTTTTTCTTCCCTACGGAACCCTTTTCTGGATTAGATAGGACCAGGCCCGAGGGAGCTTTCCCCAAAGGCCAGGGTCTTTGGTAATTGGCCCATCTCGTGGTTTTTTTCCCCTGAAGATTTATTAGGCCGGCGGGGCGCCCGCACCCCCCCACGGGACCTCGTCAGTTCCTTTTTTTGGGCCCCCCCCCCGAGATGGTGTCGGATGCAGTTTTTCACTTTCTGTTTTTTTCCTATTTTTTTGTGCTTTGTTCGTCCGGCTTTCCTCACCTCGTGGTGGCCCTAACGGTCGGTTAAGGACGCCGATCCTTGGCGTTCTTCTTTTTCGTTCCCCCCCTCGGCCGGGCCCCGACTCACGCTTTTTCAACCCTTTCACACGTGATTCGCTTTTTTTCTCGGGTCTCGGCTCGGGCCTATTCCTGCCAACGAACCTGTTTTTGTCGGTGGTGACCCCAAAGAATTATTTCCCGCCATTCCCCCCTTTTCCCCCCCCCCGATTAGTTCTAATATCTTTCTTTAAGCCCCCCTGCAGTAGGATCCCACAACCCCCCAAACAATAAGTGTTCTGGTTCTTCTCCCTCATTTTTCGTTTTTCAACTTTTTTTCTTTTGTCTTCCCTTTTTTTTTGTCAGTCTAGGAGCCTGGATCCCCCTTGCTTTTTGGCGAAACCGATTTCCCCTTCCCTCCCCCCCCGGCGCCCCCTCCCTGAGGGAAACCCCCCTTCATGGTTTTCCGACGTTCTTCTTCACAGCGAATCATTTTCTTCTTTCTTTTTTTTCCCGCCCCTGTTTTCGCAATTCCGGAGGATGCCCCCCGGATTAGGTCCCAGGTTAATTTCCTTTTCCATTTTTTTTTCGTGGATCCTGCGTGTGCCACAATCTGTCCCGTTTTTCATGGAGTTGTGTTGCCTCTTCTCTTGATTCATTCCCTTCCCTTTTAGCCCGGCACTTTGGATTCCATTGAAGTATTCGACAAGTGCCCTCTGAAGCCCTTGTGACGTGCCATCTCCCATGGGGAAACCTTGTTGTTTCCCTTTTCCTTTCCACCACCTTTGGACAGACCGTCCCCCCCCGCCACTCAGCCGTAGGAGTTTCCCCTTCTTGGAGTTTCTTGGCGGTTCCCAGCGTTCCCAACTCGAGGGTCCAAAACCGCCGTGCTTTCATCCTCTTGGTGCTTTCGTTTTTTTTTTTCTTAGTCTGGATTCGCGAGAGCTCGGGGATTTCACACATCGTGTTTGTGGGTCACTGTGAAATGTTGCTGTCTCCCTCTTCCTTTTTCTTTCATCTTTTTCCCTTTTTTTGTCAGATGATAGTATGGAGCTGGCCACGGGGCCGTGGTCCCCCCCCACCACCACCCGATGGAAAACCCGTTTTTTTTCTCCCCTTTCCCCTCATTCGCTTTCCCGTGCGATTTTCCGGACAGGTTTTTGCCATAGGGAGGGGCTATAGTGTCCCAACAAACGCGCCAAGCCCCCCCTTGGTTCCCGGCCCCCCTCGCTTTTTCTTCCTCGGGGCTGTCAGTCCCCCGCCGCCGGCCACGGTTTTTTTGTGGCAGCTCCGGTTTTCTTCGTCGTCCCTTTTTTCATGGTGCCTCAATTCACTGGAACTTCAACACTGCTGGCTCGCCTTTTATGGACAATGATTCGCCTCCTTTTTGCCCCCACCGCCCTTTCCTTCCTTCTGACGCTCGCAAAGGACCGGACCACCGAATTTGGGCGGCCCTCCCCTCCTCTCTCCCATTTTCCCCCCACCTTTTTTTTCCCATCTCTGCAACTTGAGCTGCCGACCGGCTTTCGGCACCAGCCGTTCCTTTTGACGCGCCGTGCTTTCGGGCTCCTGTCCCCGTCTTTTTCATGCGTTCCGCCTGATCACTACGGCGAAACATCATTCCAATGGTGGCCCCCCCCCCACCCTGCCTTCCCCCCTGATCTTTTATCCTTGGTCTTTTGGTTTCCTTCAGGAATGGACTTTTGTCGGGCTCGATAGAGTTTTTTCGACCTTTTTTTTCCCCTTACGGTTTCGTGTCTTCGGTGGGGCACCAACCCTCACAAAGACTTTTTTGGCTGGTTTTCCCGGATTTGCCCTGGCCCCCCCCCCCTCTCTAATGAATTTCCACTGATTTTTGCGAATTCCGGTTCCGGGGGAACCATTTTCACACACACTTTCTTGAGTTACATAACACAGGAGGGGGTTCCCTCTTTTCCCTTTCTTTTGGCTTGTTCGGTCCCTGATGAAAGCGTCCCTTTGCCCCCCTTCTTTTTCAACGCTAACGCGGCCATAATTCTCTCTGGCCACCCGATTCCCTCTTCTTGCCCTTTTCCCTCCTAATTCCTTTGCAAACAATGACCCCTTGAATTCTCCCGCTGTCCCAACCATTGCCCCGTCACCGAGGGTTCGTTACCCCTCCCTATGTTTTTACCTGATCACGCCTCCAGAGTTTTTTCTTTTTCAACCATGGACTTGAGAGAAGGGTCAAATAGGAACCCTCACCCCCCCACCCCCGCACCCTCAGTTTTTTTTTTTTTTTAATTTTTCTTTTTTCCAGGGATGGAGGGCCTGGTCGGGGCGAGAATTTCAAGGAGTTTTTTGGGTCACACTTCCATTTATTGCTGGATAGCGTGGGAACTAAAACCACGTTGATTAAATTCTCTCTTTTCTGCGGCACCCTTTAAAATGACTCCACCGTGTTTCTTTTTCTTTACCCCCCGACTGTTTTCTTTAGTCCAAGGAACAGGACAGCAGATGCTCCTTCTCGCGGCACAACCCCCCCCCCCCAGTCTTCTTTTTATACTCGAGACCCCCTCGGTAAACAGGACCATAGAGCTGCCCTTCATTGTCCCCCCCTTTTTTGTTTTCATGACCCCCGACCCCTTCTGATTTTC
>Ga0179593_1448615_pt1 | contig 10452 bp, 19 predicted proteins | sample CZODoug2_1_08_16_FD_185931 | JGI IMG/M metagenome (GOLD analysis project Ga0179593, IMG submission 185931) | Vadose zone soil fungal communities from Angelo Coast Range Reserve, California, USA - CZODoug2_1_08_16fungal (PacBio error correction) | ecosystem: Environmental > Terrestrial > Soil >... | reverse complement strand
TCTTTCTTGAAAGAACCACCCTCCCCCTTTCTGTTAATGATCGAGAACGACACTCTTCCGGACACTTTCTCTTAGTACCCGGGGAGAGTAACCCAGGAGGCTAACCAGACCGCCCCCCTGACCGACACCTCTTCCCCCTTATAACCCGCGAGAACGAATTTTGCACGCTGAGAACCTTTTCACACTGTCGTTTACACGGTTCCTTGAACCAGCGTGAAACCATTTTGTTCCCCCCACCCCCAATGAGAATAAGTTCTGCTGATCTGGAGAGAACCAGACATCCCCCCCAGACGATTTCCCTACTAAGGTCCCGCTCCTCCCCCCCCTCGTTAAATGAGGCTAGTTGATACTGATTGACGAGCATGAGGTCGAGGAGGATGTTTAGGATGTTCTTCCTGTTGAGGATTTTTTCCCTCCTTTTTTTCGGGTCCCCCTCCCTTTACTTAGATCTGCGGTCACCTTCCGCCTTAAAGTTGAACACTTAAACCTTATAGAACCCAACAACACTTCAAGTCGGAGAGATGATGACTTGGTCCAGCCTTTCTGGTTTTGGTGGGTTTTTTTGGGGCCCTAGACAGCGTGTTTTTTTTTTTCAGGTTTCCCTTGATACTAAACGATGTGGACGAAATACTTTATGTGTCCTCTTTTGATCCCCCCCCTTTTTGAGTGGGCATCGGCCCCCCAGGAGTACACGTTTCTCCTTTTTTCCCTGCATGTCTCTTTTTCCCCTCCCAAGCAGAAGCCACCGCACTCTGGGTCCTCTATCGAGGCCTTGAATTCTTCTTTTTTTTCCCTCGGGTAATGCCCCTCTCTTTCTTGGAGTCCAGTTGACGAGTCCCCCCACTTTCAGACTCGACTTTGACGGATCTTATTTACGTTCCTCTGATCGTGTTTTACCTTTTCTCCTTTCACCCCTTGTACCATTACTTACCGTTCCTTCCCCTCCCCCTTTTTTTCCGTGCGCAAATTCCACGTATCGCCCCTCCAACAATCTCTCACTTCTGCCAACGACATTTTTTTTTCAACTCCGAATCTTCTTCACTTTGCCCCTTTTTTTTTTTTCTGTGACCAGTTGGCAACTAATATTATACCCTCCACCTACGTCCCCCCTTGCCCCGCTTTTATTTCTGCGTTCTCCACTTTTGCTCTCTTTCACCCCCAAATCCTTGTAGGTTTTTTCCCCCTCTCCCCCCCCCCCCAGGTTCTTCCGACACCAGACCCTTGTCATTAAAGTCCTTCCCCCGCGTTTTTACCACTAGGCCTTTGCAGCCCCTTATTTATCCCCTGGCAAACCCCACCAGCACCCCCCCAGTAATGCCCCCACTGCCTTTTTCTCTTGACTGGAGAATTCACTTGCTTTCCCCCCCTGAGAAGCGAAGAGGTCTTGTTCATTCTTTGGCTGTTTTTTATTATTTGTAGGCAATCTTTGCTGTTTTTCCCCCTTCCCATTTGTCCTTTCGATTTTGGGTTTTTTTTGGTGCTTTTCTGCACGTACCTTTACACAGAAGAGCACTCCTGGTCCTGCTTTCTCCATCAATGTGTCCATGTTTCTTGTTTTTGACCTTTCCAATTTATGCCCATGTTCCCCCAAGTTGTTGAAGTGAATTTTTTTAGCGCCTTTTTTCACAAGGACCCCAACCAACGATAGCGAGGTGGTCCTCCTCTTCCTCACCAAGTCCTGCCCCCCTTTCTCCCCCCCTTCACATTTTACCTCCAGCCCACCCAGCAATAGCTATGGCCCCCCCCTTTTATGATAATACCCCCTCCTCCTGCCAGTCAGGCCCTCCTGGTCCCGATGGCTCTCCCACTCAAAAAAAGACACTTTTTCCCTCTTCTCCATGCCCCTACCATCACCTCTAGTTTGCTAGCAGCGCACCCCTCCGACAACACGCCCTTTATCCCCAATGCCCCTTCTCCCTTTTCCATTCCAGGTTCACTCCTCCCTGTACAAGGCCAAAACACCCCCCGTTTGTTCTAGCACAACAAACCATGGTAAGAGGTTGAATGTTTCCTGTCTACGTGTCTCACCCACTCTCCGCTTCAGGCACCCCTCTTTTTTTCAAGAAAAAGGCATCCTCCCCCTCCCCACAAGGATTTCCCCCTGTGCCCGTGCCTCTCCCAAAGATATTTTTCTCCTTTGAATTCCTCTCCGGGGTGGGTTTTTCTTTCGACTCTTTTTTTTTTGGGAGAGAGTCCCCCTGCCCTTTCCTAAAGCATTTTTTTTCTTTTCCCCTTTTTTCTCCAATTCTGCTGAAGCGGTCCGCCGTTTGGCAGGGTTCGACCCCCTCCAGACAGATGCGCTGGTTCCACAATTGTTGTTTTGCTATTGCTTTTTCCTTTTTCCCCTTCGAGGGTGGAATTTTTCCCCCCGTGACTGCGGATGGTCTTTTTTGATGTATTGCTGTGGTTTGGCCAGGCTTTGATTCTGAGTGCTTATGTTTACTTTGCTACTGGATTTTATTTTTAAGTTGATTTTTTTTTTTTTTGGCGCCTGTTTCTACCCGCTCTTCTTGCTCTGCGGGGCGTACGGTTTTTCGGGTTTGGTATCCTTTTTCTTGTGTCTTTTTTTGTGGTCGTAGGGATGTACCCCCCTTTCACTTCTGGCGGCAAGTCATTACTTGGAGGAAAGAGCCTGGACCCCCCCTCGTCTCTTTTTCCCCCCTTTCTTTTTCGTAAGAGGTCTGCCACATTCTGAACACGTCTCAGTAAAAAAATTTTTGTCACATATCCCATGGTCATATCCCCAAATCGACGACCTGCAGCTCATTCTTCTCGAAAGGTTTTTTCCCCCTGCCTCTATTTAAGGTGAGTGCTGACAAAACATACCAACCAAAGTCCATCTACCTTCCAACTTTTGAATTCGCCAACACAGCATATAACCGAAAAGCACAAACCCACCAACCCATAATACCTCCACCCCCTTCCTCTTCATATTTATGCAGACCTTTTCCACTCTTCAAATCGTAAAGCCTGCCTTTTTTTTTTTTGTCTGTGCCCCCCTCCCTTTTGGGTGTTCTTGATTGGGTTGCGATTCCTCTCCCCCCCCCCTGCTTAAATTGGTACCGCTTGTACTTTTCTGCGCTTAGTGACTGTTTTGGGCTATTTTCCTCTTTGATGAGGGATTTAATGTTTTTCGCAGACAGGTTGAGTTTTTCCTTCTTTTCTCCAAGTTTTCGAGCGCAGAGGGGCATCAAATCTCCTGTGGCCGTGAGTGGTTTGTTGTTTTGTTTTCAACTTCTTTTTCCCTTTGTCTGCCACTTGCAAAAGTCCCGAGGAAACTTTTTTTTCCAGTGCGTTCCTTCGTTTCTAAGTTGTGATGTAGGTTTTCTTTCTTCTTTTTCGAAGAGGAGCTCTGGGCCGCTTTTTTATTTGACGATGATGAGCCCAGGGCCAACCAGAGTGTCGGCTATGAACCAGACCCCCCCAGACTCACAGATCCTTTTTCTCACGGGTTGAACTACCCCCGATCAGCTCACTTTTCCAAACGCTTCGTCCCTCGTTTTTGACGGGTGTTTCTTTGTTGGTGCCCCTAGCCTGGACTCCATCCCGGTTAGCTTTCCCCCCCCAGAGCCTTCCTTCTTCATATTGCCTCCTAGTCCTTAGGTTTTAGTGCCATGCCGGTGGGGGTCTCGGGTCTTGTCCTTGTAAAAGAGACATGCCCTTGACTGGCTTCTGATTTCTTTCTCAACGTTCTTCACCCCCCCATTTTTGCATCGGTAAATTTGTGTTCGTCCGTGGAAGCTCAAAAAACGCTGTCCGTCTGGTTTTCGGTAAGTTTTTCGAGTTTTTTTGGGTCCCCCCCTCCTTTCCCTCTAGTTTGCGATTTATTCCTCCTTTCGTTTGTTTTTCTATGTTTATTTTTTGTTTTTTTTTTTTTTTTTTTTTTTTTTTTTTTTTTTTTTCTAGGTTTTCTGCGGGCTGTGTGACCGCCTCTTCCGATTTCCCTTTCATTCCTTTTCCCGAATGACTTATCCAGAGTTTTTCAAGAGTAATTCCTCCCCTCCTCTTCTATGCTATCCTCAATTCTCTCCCGGCCCCTATCCTACTTCTTTCTTGTTCTCGACAGTATGTTTCCTTCCCTATGGGGTTTCGTCTTTTCTCCAGATTCGAGGTTATATCCCTGATTCTCCTTTTTGTTTGGAAACGTTCATTTTCACCCCCTCGTTCTCGGTTTCGTTACCTCTGTTATAAATAGTTCTTCAGCTGTTCTAGTTTTCTTTCTTTTTTTTTTTTGTTTTTTTTTTCCTCGTCCGTTCTCCTTACTGGTCCTAAATCTCTTGTTGATTCATCGGCTTCCGTTCCATTCGCCAACTCAGTTGGTATTTTTTTTCCCTTCTCCTATCTTTTTCCCCCCCTTTGTTAGAGAGGAGATAGGAGGAGCCCCAAACAATGCGTGGGATCCTGATAAACTTTGATCCCCACGACGGAAACCATTCCTTGTAGTCCCAGGAGGAGCCGAGTCTTTTTTCCCCGTAGGACACCCCTCCCGTTTCCAAACAGCCGAACTGACCGCGTCAACCAGAAGGAGACCCTAGGCTTTTTCCCCAAGCTCTCCCCGGGAACACCCTAATTGAGAACGTCTTTCCCCCCCTAGCTTTCTTTCCCCCCCCTTTTCGAAACCCCCTTCTCGGAGATACCCAGGTCGAGAATTTTCTGTCGGAGAAAAAGAACTCCCCAACCCCTTTCTTGACCCCACTACCAGGTTTGGTTCCACCGAACGAGTTGACGAGTTTCCCTTTTTTTTTTAGATCAGGAGGCCCTTTCTCCTTCTTTCCTCTGGAGGATGTCTTCTTTTGGATTGGATACTGAGTCTCACTCCGGATAGGCGTCTCTTCCTTTTTCCCTCGTAATCATCTTCACCCCCCCATGCCAAAGCAACACTCTCACTTCTGAACCCTCTCACAAACGCCCCGCTGAAATCCAATTTTCCTTAGAGGGCTTGTTTTTCCCGCCCGCTGCCTGGCCTGCCTGCCCCTTTTCAACCGGACGGTGTTTTTTTCGCTCGTCCCTCACCATCAAACCTACAAACCCCAAAACAGTTTCCTTCGACACTTTTTCTTCGACAGATTACCTTTTTCCAAATTTTTCGAGACCAGTCTCTCGTTTTAGACTCACCTTTGCCCCCCCAATAAAGAATAAAGTCCACGCTTTCTAAAGCTTCCTCTCGAGGCCCTTTCTTTAGGGGTCCTTCCTTCTCCCCTAATAGCCGTTATTAGTCAGTACCCTTCCTGAAACACCTACACCACAGTCGACTCGATCCGACTTTCGGGGACGTGGCTGAGGGCGTGTTTGATAGAAAATGGTTCCCACTGGCTACACTGCGCGTTTCTGGTGTTCTTTTCCCTCCGACACTCCAGTATTTCGCTGTAAATCCACATTCTTAGAAAGAGCCAACTTTGACTCGCTCCCTTTCACTTCGACCCACTCCTTCGTACGCAATTTACACTTGATCACTTGTCTTACTTTTGCATGTGACCTGTCAGCCACCCCTTCCTCTTCCTCCTAACAGTTTCTTGATCCCCTCTGAGATTATTTTTTGCTTCTTAAAAACAAAACGTTAACAAATTCTCCCTCCGTCCTGTAACCCCTTTACCCCCCCGAAAGTATCAGCAAACACCCCTCCGGCTGTCCCTTGCTTTTTGACCTTCTGAAGTAATACCCCACCCCCCCCCACCCCTACCCCCCCCACAAGCCCTTAGCCTTTCTCTCTGGCCCCTGCTCACATAGGAAGTGAAGAGTCTTTTTGTTTAGGCTTGATTTTTTTGCTTATGCGGTGCCCTCGTGTCTGTTACATTCATTTTCCTTGCTGTGGTCTTTTTTTCTTTTTGTGCACGCCACAGCTTCGTGTCAAGAGCCCTCCTGGATTTTGTTTTTTGCCATCGTGCAGGTTCTTTATTGTGGTCATGGCTGGCTGACCCCGTGACCCAGTGTTGAATTTTTAATGTGCAGCTGCTGCCCGCTTTTCCCAGTTGAAAGTGATAGCGAGTGTTTCTTCTCCACACAATATCCTTCCTGATGCCCTCCCTCCAATTTCCATGGATCTCCCACCTTTCCCCTTCTCTATCACCCCCCCCCAACCCACATGCTACCGTCCCCCAGTGAACACCAATCTTGGCCCGTCCTTGTTTCAAGAAGGCGCTTTCTCCCCTCTCCTCTCACCCAAACCAGACTCCAAAGCCCCCCTTTCCACATAGCATCCCCTTCCCAGTACGCATTTTCGTAGCAGCGGCACGCCTTCCCTATAATCAACCCATGCCCTCTTCACGCCACTCATCCCTCTTCAGGTGAAAGGTACCCACTCCATGTTCCACAACAAAAGGTTGAAGTGTTTTCATTTTTTCTTGCTACGTTGGAGGCCCACCCTTTCCCCCCCCCCCCCCCCCCCTTCACCCTTGCAAGATTTTGAAGAACCCTTCCTTTTTTTTTCTCAACACCAAGGGGTGACGTGTGCTCTATCCAAAAGCTTCTCCTCTTTTTTAGTATGTTTTGTTGAGAGATCTTTGTGAGATTTATCCCAGGACAGTGAATCCCTTGTTTGAGGATGATGAGGTTTTATTCAAAAATGGTCTCCTTCAATTTCCTTCGGTGTGCCATTTTGGAGACAAAGGATCGATCCTCCCCCCCAAGCGATGTGGCTTATTGCGTGGGGCCCTTTTACAAGTCCATTGACAGTTTTCGGGAGGGAGTGAGGTGATTGCTCAGGGATTGTTTTCAAATTCTTGCGAGGATGCACCAATGTTTGTTACTGGTTTTTGCTCAGGGAGTATTGAAGTTTGTTTTTTATGGTTTTTGTTAGTTCCCCTTCCTTGAGTGAGGGTCTTTAAGGGGAGTTCCGGTTGGGTGGAGGGGCGGTAGCAGGTTTTTTTTTAGAGATTTCTGTTGGCTTCTCCTGGCTTTAATTAGGGGAGGGTCTGGTGAGTCGATACTTTGTGTCTTCGAGAATTGGCTTCCCCACCACGTTCACTTTGTCTGTGAGGAACTGGTGGTGCACATTATCACAAGAAGCATTCCAACCCCCCCCTTGCCGTCATGGTTCAGAAAGTTCCCCCCATCGACGACCCATCTTCCATTGTCTGGAGAAACCCAGAACGTTTTTCTTCTCTTTCCTGTCTTTTTTAAAGTGAGTGCGCCACCCCCCTCCAAAGTCTTTATCATGCAACAAATGGGAATGATCTTCCTAAGCGTTTGCCTCCCCTCATTACCAGACCCCCCTGCCCAATCTCCTCCCCAACAGACTCTTCATCTGCTCTTGGACGCAGCTTCAAGTAATCGTCACGCTTTGCTGCATTACCGGGGTGTTAGAGTATAGTCTTCGGGTGAGTTCTTTCTTTTTTCATGCCACTGTTTTTCTTTGATATCACCCTCTGCCTGCTTTTTTTCCTTTGGGTCCTCCGGATCGATAATGTGTTTCGCCCAAGTGCTTTGGAAAAGTCCGTTACAAGTTTGGAGATTCCGAGTCCACAGAGCCATTTCCCGTTTTGGTTTATCAATAGGTGTCTCCAAAAAGTCCTCCACATTTGAGGCCAAGTGCTTTTTTTTCAGTTGCTCGATGAGATGTGCTCGCGAGTGTGTCTCGATTGATGCTATTTGTGATGCGGCGACTCCCGGATGGAGGGCCCTTATTTTTTTCTGGCACAGCTCTGTTAGCAGGGTGTGACAAATTTCACCCCCCCACCCCCCCCCCACCCACGTCATCTACCATTCCAAATCGTCTTATTATCGTTCAGGTGTGGGACCGGTGCTGAATCCATCCCGGCTATTCTTAGACTTCAGATCCCCATCTTTTTATAGGCCTCAGCTTTCCTAGTAGTCCGTTGACTCGTTGGCTATCCTGTCTTATTTTATACCCTTCTTGAACTATTACCGGTCTCCCTTGGACTACCTGTTCTCCCCTTGTTCATAGGAAAAGGGGGGTTCCCTCGTTGGATGTCTGTACGGATTTTGAGACAACCCAGCTGTCCTTTTTTTTGTCCGCAGGCCGTGCTGTCCCCAATCCTCTCTCTATAGTTTCCGACTTTTTCTTTTAATTTTGTGTGGTCTCTTGTCCTTATTTGTTCTTAGGCTATTGGTGAGAGTCTAAGCCTAAGGTTCAGTTTCCCCGAGCAGATTCCTTAAGCAGAATCCAGTCTTACTTCCAATCCCTCACACCCCCTCCTTAATGCCTCTCCTTCTCTCCCTTGAATAATCTTATCCTCATTAGTTTTCTTCTTTTTTGATTCCGGTATGTTTTTCTGTATGGTTTTCTTCCCCCAAGATTTCTCACTGCGTTCTCCCCCCTATTTTTGGTTTGGTAGTGCCTGTTCTCGACCTCGTTCGTTTATAGAATTGTCTATTCTCAGTATGGTCTTCCTTCTTTTTCTGGTTTTCGGTTCTTTTTTAATACTGGTTTCCTCCTCCTGGTAACATCTCATTTTTTTGTATATCTTTTCCTCGTTTATTCTCCCCTCAGGTAGTTTTCCTCCTTCTCATTCATCATACTCCCCTGTGTTGTGTTTCCTTTGATGATAGGTGGCAGGCAACCCCCCACCTCTTTTCACTTGGCGAACGATGCGGACCCGTCCCCCCAATTGCGCTTGAGTACCCCGGGTCCTGAGTGATAACCAGAGGCTTGACCCCAAACCAGACCTTTAACAAACGAGTCCTCGTCTCGGTTAGAACTACTTATTTCACCCAGCGATCACCCCCCCCAGACTTTTGCTAACGATCGTTCCAGGCTGACCCTTTCTCACCTTTTTTCTGAATCGGGCTGAGACCGTCAGCTGTCGGACCCCCATCCTGCAAACCACAGAGACCTTTTGACGTCCGTCGAGTAACACGATGATTTTTTTCTCCTTTCACTGAGAGATCTGAGGACGAGCATGCTTACTGACTGGTGATGTGAACTTGTAATGCTTTCCACCAAGTCGTCTTCTGTTGCTCCACGGAACTTTCCTTCGCTCTTACCACCTCCGAATAAAGAACAATCTTTTCCCCAAATAGACCCATCTCCCCCCCAATTCCCATCATCAGAAGAGTTGATGTTCCCATCCGATGCTGTTTCCCCCCAGTTCCCCACCCTTTAATCTTTTTTTTTTTTGACGTTCGTCTCCAAGACCACCACCCCACCCACATTAAACAAGTGGATTGAGGGCTTACCTTTCTTACTTAACTTTTCTCTACTTTTTTTCCTCCCTTTCTTGCATCCTAATGAAGACCCGCTCCACCGACTTTCAAATCTCTCTAAGCCTCCGTGGTGACTTGGCCCCTCCCCCCTCGGGCCGGTCTTTCCCCATTACGCTTCCCCACGGCCCCCCGACTCGCTCCGGCCAGAATGTCATGGAAGGCGATCCGTTTGTAACTCAACTTTTTTCCCCCACCCTTGTCTCCTCCTTCTTTTCCCAATCCGGAACATCCCACCCCTCTTTTTCGAATCGGTCCCCACCCCCAAGCTATCGCACCCCTATATACTCTCTCATTCAGACATTCTTTTCCCATAAGCCAGAGACCTGTTAACTTTCCCTTGTAATCTTTTGACTGTCACAAGTGACCGCAACCTATTCAAATAAGCCTTGACTTTGATGCACAATTTATTTTCTATCTTCTCCCAACTTCTTGTAACTACCCCCCTCCATTTCTAGCGACCCAGCTCCCCCAGTTCACAAGTTTTTCTTACCCCGGGTACCTCATCGCCTTAGCAGTCAATCGTTGAAAAACCACCACTTCTCTAAGAACACCCACAGGGAATGCCATAGTCTTTTACGAGTTTGACTTTCTCTGGCACCCTCTCCAAGAAGATGACCTCGTCTGTGTTTTCTATTCTGGGATTTTGGTGCTTTGTCGCAACGGGTCTCTTCTTTCCCCCTTTTTCGGCTGGCTCTTTTGGGTTGCTCCCTTTTCCTTTACCAAGGCAAAAATACCCGGGTCGGGATCACCCCTGAGCTGAAGGGTCCTTTTATGTTTGTTTTTAATTTGATGGATTTGACCATTCCTTTAAAACAGTTTGTGCTTTCCTCTCTGCGCCGCCTCTCCCCAACGGACAAAGTCCTCCTCGATAGGTCTATTCCATCACCCACGTGACGCACCCCTTCTCACATTTACAGCCAGGCTAAAGCCCCCCCCCCAGCCATCCAAACCCCCTTCCCTACCGCACACGTCCTGTCAACACGTCAGATCCCCCCCTCCGAGAGGTTCTCCGATGGCCCCCCTTCACACTTTTGAAACTGCAACTTTAAACTCCCTTTTTATCCCCTCCCCTAACCATCATCATTCAGCTGCAAGCTGGGACCATCAACGCTGCCCTCTCATTCCGCCATTCCAGGTCTGCGTACTTCAACGTTTAAAAACCCACACATCTCCTTTGAGCCGCTTCCGTGTCGCCCCCCGCCCCCTCGACTCTCCAGGTTCATTTCACGTAAAATCCTGCCTTTTCCTTGCCTCACCCCCTACCACTGTGCCGGTGATGAATCTCCAAAG